>ENA-OUOG01000016-OUOG01000016.1-marine-metagenome-genome-assembly--contig:-NODE-16-length-181706-cov-5.534810_pt1 | contig 181706 bp, 172 predicted proteins | sample MGYA00248635_ERZ508505 | MGnify/ENA primary metagenome ERZ508505 (study PRJEB26176, sample SAMN06267871) | marine metagenome | isolation source: Saanich Inlet, British Columbia, Canada | place: Pacific... | reverse complement strand
GTCCCCTTCAATGAGGAGAATTTTGATGATGAAGGGCAACTACGTCAGAACCCCAAGACCTTGATGATCGATCAAGTGGAGGAGGGTAAGGACTATGCATTACTCATTTCAACTTGTTCAGGGGCATGGCGCTATTTGATCGGAGACACTGTTCGCTTTGTGGATAAATACCATTCGCAAATCATCATTACAGGTAGGACAAAGCACTTTTTGAGTTTATGTGGTGAACACCTTTCCGTCGATAACATGAATAGGGCCGTAGAGATGGCTTGCGAAGAATTCAATATCGCGATCAAGGAGTTTACTGTGACGGGTGTTCCTGAAGGATCTTTGTTCTCGCACCACTGGTATATTGGTACAGACGATGAGGTTGACCAACAAGCCTTGAAAAGGTCAATTGACGAAAGCCTTAAAAAGTTGAACGACGATTATGCGGTGGAACGAGCACATGCCTTAAAAGATGTTTACCTTGATGTATTGCCTACAGAAACGTTTTATGCTTGGATGAGGGCACAGGGTAAAGAAGGAGGACAGACTAAATTTCCCAGGGTATTGAAAAAGGATAAACTCGAAAGCTGGCATGCTTTCTTGAAGTCATAAACAGTACCTGATATAATGGAGATCATTTTAAACGGCCTTATTTACGGACTTTTACTTTGCGTTTTAATCGGGCCAGTCTTTTTTGCGCTCATACAAAACGCTATTGAAAAAGGCTTTTACAGCGGCTTATTCATGGCGATAGGCATAGCCCTCTCCGATGCGCTTTACATCACCATTACTTACCTGGGGATATCGCAGCTCACGTCGAACGACAAGTTTAATATGTGGTTGGGAGGTGTTGGAGGACTTATTCTTGTCGGATTTGGGGTGTTTTATCTGTTTAAGCCAGTGCCAACAAAAGGACTGAAGCAATTGCATCAAGAATCAACAAAATGGTTTCGGCAGATCCTTAAGGGCTTCCTGCTCAACGGAGTAAATCCCTTTGTACTCTTTTTTTGGATCGGGATCGTCAGTAATGTCTCGCTTGATTACGGCACCAATGAGGCCATCACCTTTTTTATGGTATTGCTTGCTACCGTATTCCTTGTCGATGTCATCAAATCCTATTTTGCAGTCAAGTTGGCTCAGATTGTGACCCCTCGTTTTATGCGCATCATGAATCGAGTGGTTGGTATTGCACTGATACTCTTCAGTATTCGGTTATTCAATTATGTGGTTGAAGGCCTATAACAATTGTTCTTATGAGCTGTTTGCCTATTATGATAAAGCGTCACCTTCCTCTGATCTTCTTTTTGTTGCTTTGCTCATTAGATGTATATGGGCAAGACCTTGGTTTATCTAATTTCAATCAAGAGCGGTTACAAATTCAAAAGGTCGGAATGCTGACTTTAGGCAGCTGGGCTTTAGGAAATATGGCAGTAAATGGCGCCTTACTGGCCAACCCCTCAAGCAATGAGCAGGGGCATTTTTACCGAATGAACATTTTCTGGAATGTTGTGAATCTGGCTTTGGCCATTCCGGGTTACCTAGGTGTGATGGGTACTGACCCATCTTCATTGAGTCTTGTAGAGTCTGCACAAGAATTTCATAAAATGAATAAGATCTTATTGGTGAATGTGGGCTTAGATGTGGCATACATTACCGGTGGGTTCCTACTTAAAGAAATGGCTAAGACGAGGCCAGCGAAACAAGATATGTTTACCGGGTATGGCCGCTCGTTGATCTTGCAAGGTGGCTTTTTGTTGGCTTTTGATATTGCTTTGGTCGCCCTCTTAGAAGCGAAAAGCCCACAATTGAATCAATTGATTGAGCTTGTTTCCTTTAATGGGTCGAGTTTGGCTTTGACCTTTCGGTTCTAATCTTCTAGAATATTACCCATAAACGTACTTTTACTGAACAAGAAGAGGATCAGAAAGCTGAGGCCCCATTTGGCATAAATTGGGTAAAAATCCGTCGTGTTTTTGTAACGTGTTTCTTTGATCTCCGCTTTTTCATACTCATCGATCAATTCGAACACATTCACCAATGCTTCGTTGTCAGAGACTCGGTAAAACTGACCACTCCCTATCTTGGCGATCTCACGAAGGGTGGTTTCATCAAGGGTATTTTCAACATAATTCGGTCTGCCGAAAAAGTCCTTTCCAAAAGGCACCTTACCTTCTTTGCCAATACCAATTGAGTAGATCTTGATGTCATATGCAGCAGCGAGCTCGGCTGCCGTAATAGGGTCGATGTTGCCGGCTGTATTATCCCCATCGGAGAGTAAGATCATGACCTTCGAGACCGCTTCAGATTCACGCATGCGGTTGGTACCCACGGCTATCGCAGAACCGATCGCAGTCCCTCTGTTTTCGATTTTATTAAAATCGATCTCCTCATCAATGAATTTGAAAAGCAATTCATAATCTGTGGTCAAGGGTGATAGGCTAAAGGCATCACCACTAAAGATCACTAAACCTATGCGGTCCTGTTGACGACCTGCGATAAAGTCTCTTGCCGTTTGTTTTGCTGCCTCGAGTCGATTAGGCTTGAAATCCTCGATTCGCATCGATTCAGAAATATCAATTACAAGGACAATGTCAATACCTTCCGACCATTGCTCCACCTGTTCGTTCGTTCGTTGTGGCCGTGCCACAGCCAAGAGTAAGGTGATCAAGGCTAAGATCATCAGTAGACTTGGTACAAAACGCAAGTAACTGCTCCAGTGCTTCTCTATCTCTTTTTTTGGTAAGGCGACGGCCAGCTTTTGTCCGATACGGTTTCCTAAGAGTAGCTTCAACAAATACAGCAAAAAGACCAATGGAATTAAATAAAGCACAAAACCATTTGCCCAATCGAATGAGTTGAATGCAGTTGGTGTAAACCACTCTGGTGAATACCATTTGTATATTGATTCGTCAAGCATTTTTTATCTCCTCAATTACATGGTGATAGCGATCAGTGGAATAGTCGCGTAAGAAGTCAAAATCATTTTGAAGGTCATTGACTTGAAGACGACTATAAATATTCTTATCAATGGATTTGAGTGTCTCCTCAAGTGACTGATTTCCTTGAAGGTTAACGAGCTCTTTGGTAGTGAGTTTTGTGTAAGGCACCTTTTCAAGGTCTTCCATGTAGACTTTCCAATATTTCAACACCTGTTCAATGTCTTGCTTAGTGCTTTGCGGATTGATTTTGCCCAATTCCTCATCAAAGCGCACATAGAACTTCTCTAGTGCTTTCTTGAGGCGATAAAGCTTGATCTGTCTGTAGATAGTTTTTCCCCAGATGAGCATGACCACGAGTGAGATGATGCCGAGAACGATCAAGCCGATGATCCAATAGGGATAGTTGAATTGGGTAGAAACAGGTTGGTAGTTCGCAGTTTCCTCTAAGGCAACAGAATCTGGCATCTGTCTGACCACTTGATCCAAGATAATGGAATCGAAGTCAGCTAACACCTCAATGCTATCGGCTCCAACGTAAATGAAGACAGGCAACGCGAGTTTTTGGACCGTATCAATTTCAAAGGTCGCGAGGTAATATACAGCACTGTCGATACTGTTGATGGTATCTGAAGAGGTATCAAAATAAGCTTTGTCAAAAAGCTCAAAAGGGGAGTAGTCGAAGGTGGAGTCAGGAAAGATGACCTTTCGATTCCGTTTGTCTTTAAAGCTTAGTGAATACGGCACAAGTTCACCGATCTTTACACTATCCTTTAAAAAATAGCCATAGGGCTTTGTGTCTTGACCACTCAAGTGCACACCAATCAACCAAAAGAAAGAAAAAATTATCAGTGCCCTTCTAGTCACGTTTATAGCTTTTATTTCTGATCTTGAATAGTTTGATCAATTGTGGAACATAATTGTCTTTGGTGTTGACCTCTAAATAGTTGATCTGGTTTTTGCGACAAAACTTTTCTAGTTCGTCTTTATTGCCTGCATATGTTTTTTCGAGTTTTTTTCTGAAACCTGTCGAGGATGTATTTACCCATACCGTTTTACGACTTTCTTTATCGAAAACAGGCACAATGCCTAGGTTAGGCAATTGGGTTTCGCGATCGTCTTTCAGATGGATGACGACCAAGTCATGTTTCTTGGCCAAAAGCCTAAGACTGGTTTCGTAACCTTCGTCAATAAAATCTGAGATCAAGATCATGACTGATTTCTTGCGAATGATCTCAAGCGCTTTTTTTATGCCGATGTCGATGTTTGTCCTTGTCGAATCTGGCTTATGCTTATACAATTCAGTGATGATGGCATATCCATGCTTTACCCCTTTGCCCGATTTGACATACTTTTCTTTCTGGTCGGAGAAGGTCAATAAGCCTACACGGTTTTGCTCTTTGATGGCTGAAAGTGTAAGCACACCAGTAATTTCCTTGCCAATATCTACTTTTTGGGCACCGGGCGAACCAATTTCTTGTGAGGCACTCACATCGAGAAGAAAGAATACAGTTTGTTCTTTTTCTTCTTTGAAGGTCTTAACAAACGTACCGTGCCCTTTGGCCGAAACATTCCAATCGATGGTTCGTGTGTCATCACCGTAGGAATATTCTCTCACCCCATCAAATTCTAAGCCCGAGCCTTTAAAAATCGAATGAAAGTCGCCTTGCATTCTCGAATTAATGGCCTTCCGGATTTGGATCTCGTATTTTCTAAGCTTAGAAATGATGTGCTCCATAACAAGGGGCTAAAATTATGACTTATTTGAAATTTGTAAGGTTTTGCGCTTCTTAATTTTGGTTAACGCTTGCCTTAGCTTCAAGAATAACCTTTACTTTCGCAAACCGAAGCCATTAAATATTTGTTGAAATTAAAATTGACGGTAAGTGCTTAAAAAGGTTTTTCTATTGACGGTAATTGCTTGTTTGTTTTCCTGCAAAAGTGAACAAACTATTCCGGACAACATCATCAGTGAGGAAGAGATGATCAGTATGCTGATCGATATTCGCATTGCTGAGGGAAAAGTGAACGCACTGAACCTTCCGAGCGATACGGCAAAAAGCCTTTTTAAATACGTTGAGCGTAAACTATTTGAAGAGCACAAGTTAGACTCTGCTGACTACATGCAAAGCTATGAGTATTATATGCTGAACTCGGAGGAATTTCTGAAAATCACTGATACGGTGATCGATAGCCTAAAAGTAAGGCTACAAAAAGTGACATCGAATAATTGACATTTACATGCTTTATCCTTCAAATCTTGAAGAAAAACTTGGCTTTGATAGGCTCAGGCTGTTATTAGAAGAAAAATGCGAGTCTTCTCTTGGGCAGCAGTTCGTTAAAAAGATCAAGTTCTCTACCCATAAAGACAATATTGAGCAATGGCTCGACCAAACAGCAGAATTTGTAAGCATCATCAATAGTGGGGCACTTTTTCCGAATGCCAATTACATCGACATCTCAAAATACTTTCCAAAGATCAAGGTGGCTAATGCGTTTTTGGCCGAAGAAGAGTTCTTTGACCTGATTCTATCACTCAAAACTTTAGACAAGTGTTTAGATTTTTTCAAAGTACATCGAGGGGAATATCCACGGCTTGCTGAGCTCACGCACCCAGTGATTTTCAACGAAGATCTCCTTTGGTCATTGGACCGAATATTTGATGAGAGGGGAAAGCTAAAGGATAACGCATCAGACCGTCTCTTCGAGATCAGAAAAGGAATTCAACAAGAAAGGCAGCGGCTGAGGAAGGTACTGGATAGGATCCTTAGTAATGCCAAGAAAGAAGATTTTACGAATGATGATGTTGGCATTACCATAAGAGATGGCAGAATGGTCATCCCTGTATTAGCCGAGCACAAAAGAAGGATCAAGGGATTTATTCATGGCGAATCGGGTACGGGACAAACCGTTTATTTAGAGCCTACTGAAGTCTTTGAGATCAACAATGAGGTCAAAGAACTTGAGTATTCCGAAAAACGAGAAATGGTTCGTATCCTGACAGAGCAAACAGATTATGTCAGGTTTGAATTAGAAAACCTGGGGGGTGCCATGCACTACCTTGGCTTAGTAGATTTTATCCGAGCAAAAGCACGATTAGCGGTGATGCTGGAAGCAACCAAGCCGCTCTGGTCGAATACGAAAGCGTTCAATTGGCGCAAAGCGAAACATCCCAATCTATACCTGACGTTAAAAGAGCAAGGGAAAGAAACCGTGCCTTTATCGATCAATTTGGCTCAAGCAGAACGGATTTTGTTGATTTCTGGGCCTAATGCCGGGGGTAAGTCGGTTTGCTTGAAAACAGTCGGTCTTATTCAATACATGTTTCAGTGTGGCTTGTTGGTGCCTGTTGATGAATCCTCTGAATTTATCCTATTCAAGGATCTGTTCATTGATATTGGAGACGAACAATCTATTGAAAATGACTTAAGTACCTACAGCTCACATTTGGTCAACATGAAGCACTTGCTTGGACATGTGAATAAGAAGAGTTTATTCTTGATCGATGAGTTTGGTACAGGTACGGAACCTCAGTATGGAGGAGCCATTGCGGAGGCCATATTAGCTGAAATCAAAGCTTCCAATGCCATGGGAGTGATCACCACACACTATGGTAATCTGAAGGAGTTTGCAGAAAAAGAGGAAGGCTTGCTGAATGGTGCGATGCGATATGACCTCAAAAACCTGCAGCCACTTTATCAATTGGAGATCGGGAAGCCGGGAAGTTCTTTTGCACTGGAGATCGCTCAAAAAATAGGGCTTCCAAAAGCAACTCTGGAAAGGGCTAAGAAAAGGGTAGGCAAGAAATTAGTTTCTTATGATCGAATGCTTGCACAATTGGATCAAGAGCGTCAGATAGTCGAGCAAAAGAAAAAAGACATCAAATCAAAAGAGGTGGCTTTGCAGGAGTTAACGGAACAGTACAATGAGCTCAAGAAGCACCTCGAGAGTCGAGAGAAAAAATTACTGAATAAAGCAAAACAAGAGGCATCTGAGATTCTTAATCAAGCCAACAAGGAGGTCGAGCGCGTGGTGAGAGAAATCAAAGAAGCTGCGGCAGAAAAGGAACTTGTAAAGGCTAAGCGGCAAGAACTAGCACAGCTCAAGAAAAAACTGAAGCCTGAAAAAGTCGAAGAGTTACAACCTGTTTCTGGAGTTATCACAGTGGGAGATTACGCTAAGGTGAAGGATCAGACTACCGTTGGTTTGGTGACGAATATCAAGGGTAAAGATGCGGAACTACAGATAGGAGCCTTAAGCTCGATCATCAAACTCAATCGTTTAGAGAAAGTAAGTAAAAAGGCATTCAAGCAACAGCATGATCCGATGGCTTCAAGAAACCTGGACATGACTCAAAAAATGTCCGATTTTAATCCTAAGATCGATATCAGGGGGAAAAGAGCGGAAGAGGTTATTCCAATTCTTGATAAGTGGATCGATGAGGCCATTTTACTAGGAGCAAAACAGGTGCAGGTGCTGCATGGTACAGGGAATGGAGTGCTGCGACAGGTTACTAGAAACTATCTCCAATCAGTAAAAGACGTGAAATCATTCAAAGATGAACATGTTGAAAGAGGAGGCAGTGGCATCACCCTAATTACAATGGCATAAAAAAAGCCTCGAATGAGGCTTTGTTATTTTTTTCTGTGCGGGAATTACTCCGCTACTAGTTCAAAAACATAGAGACCATCTGTGCCTGTAACACCATTTGCAACTCCTCCATTTGCGCTAAAGTTTACCGTAAGTGTCATGGTAGCAGGTGTTGTTTCAGCGTCAAAGTTGCTGATGCTAAATACGTTTCCGGTGTTTTCATCTAAGATGATTTGATTGATGTTGGTGCCGTTGAATGCCCAAGTACCACTTGAAGCAAAAAGGGGATCTCCATCCGTTGCGTTATAGGTCAATGTAGCATTTGGGTCAGAACCAAATAAGGTCAGGCTGAAATTCTCAAACCCGTTGGCTGGGCCACCTTCAAATGTGATAGAGGTAGCGGTCCATTCGGTTCCACTCGATCCTGCCAAGGCCAAAAGTCTTTCCTCTTCAGGCGTTAAGTCTGGCTCATCATCTCCACCACCACCACAGGCAGTCATTGAAACCAAGGCCATCAATAAGAATAGGGAAAATAAAATTGGTTTAATCCGTTGCATCGTTTATCATTCTAAACTCAATAATAACACATATAAGAGGCAATTGCCCATAATATGCTGGATTTTATTTGAAGTCGGGAATGTAAATATGCTGATCACAGCAATTGTACTCATGTGCTTGATTCGAACTAATGATCAGAAGTCTGTCTTTAGCAACCTGTTCTATATGGTTAAGGTACCATTCTACACCAAAGTGATCTAGGTTAGAAGTAGGCTCATCCAGTAAACAGATGGGTGACTGCGTAAAAAAGCATAAACCCAGTTTTAACCGCTGTTTCATTCCTGAAGAAAACTTTTTCACCTCCTTTTGCCCTTCTTTTTCCAAATGGGTGAGCGCCTTAAAATCTTCTTGGGTGAGGCCCTTGTTCAGTGGTTTGAATTTAAAGTGAAAGGATAATAGTTCGTCGAGCTTGAATTCTTCGATCAACTCGAGATAGGGGGCGGCAATGGATAAATAACGATAAATAGATTCTACCGGTATGGGCTCTTCATTGTGATGATACTTGATTTCACCTTTAGTGGCCAAGTGTTGACCAGAGAGTAGTTGTAGTAAAGTAGACTTCCCGCTCCCATTAGGTCCTGTGATGGCGGTGGGAGAGCCTGTGCGAAAGACAGCAGATAGGTCTCGGAATATCCATTCCTGTATGAATTTCTTTCCAAGACCATTTACCTTGATTTCCATTATCGGGCAGAATAACCCTTCATAATCCCTCTGTCCGATTGTCTAAAGAAATTTAGGATCTCATCTCTTTCTTTAGATGGGGTCATTTCAAGCTCGATCAAGTCGATGGCTCTGGAATTGTTCAATCCTTTCAAGAACACATAACGATAGATTTCCTGTATTTCAGCAATTTTCTCATTACTGAATCCGCGTCGTCTCAAACCGATCGAGTTGATACCAGCATAACTCAAGGGCTCTCTTCCCGCTTTCGTAAAAGGTGGAACGTCTTTCCTCACGAGTGATCCACCAGAGACCATGGTATGAGAACCAATGTTCACAAATTGATGGATAGCGGCTGCACCCCCAATAATTGCCCAGTCTTGAATGGTAACATGTCCTGCGAGTTGTACGGCATTGACCAAAATACAATTATCTCCAACGACACAATCGTGCGCAACGTGCGTGTAGGCCATGATCAAGCAATTCTTACCAATCGTGGTTTTGTTAGTAGCTTCTGTTCCTCTATTCAAGGTGACACATTCGCGAATAACCGTATTGTCACCGATCTCCATGATAGTGTCTTCTCCTCCAAATTTGAGGTCTTGTGGGATAGCAGAAACAACAGCCCCAGGATATATTTTTACGTTTTTACCGATTCGTGCACCTTCCATGATGGTGACATTAGAACCGATCCATGTGCCTTCTTCAATGACCACATTTTGGCTAATGGTCACGAAGGGTTCGATCACCACGTTTCTAGCGATTTTTGCTTCTGGGTGTATGTAAGCTAAGGGTTGGTTCATGCGTTCTTTACAATTCTAGCGGTCATACTGGCTTCACAAACTAAGGTGTTTCCGACATAGGCATAACCAGTCATTTGGGCGATCCCCCTTTTGATAGGAGCAGTTAATTCACACTTGAATTTTAGTGTGTCTCCGGGTACCACCATCTTTCTGAATTTACATTTATCGATACCAAGGAAATAAGGCGTATAGTTTTCAGGGTCTGGCACTGTATTCAAGACCAAAATACCACCAATCTGAGCCATGGCCTCTACTTGTAATACACCTGGGAAAACAGGATTGTTTGGGAAATGGCCCGTAAAGTGGGGTTCATTCATCGTGACATTCTTCACGCCTGCAACCACGGTGTCATCCAAATGAATGATTTTATCAATCAGCAAGAAAGGGTAGCGGTGCGGCAAGATCTTCATGATGTCATGAATGTCCATCACAGGCTCAATACTCGAATCATAGAATGGAGCTGACGTTTTCGCGTCTTTCATGGCCTTTTTCAATTTTTTGGCAAAAGCTACGTTAGCAGCGTGCCCAGGTCTTGCGGCAAGAATTTGGGCCTTTATAGGTCTTCCTGCTAGTGCAAGGTCACCCACAACATCGAGTAGTTTGTGTCGGGCGGGTTCGTTTCTATGCCTAAGCTCTACATTGTTGAGAATGCCTTCTTTTTTGACCTCAACCTTTGGCTTATTAAAAAGACCAGCGAGGTAATCTAATTCTTCATCCTTAACCACTCGATCGACCACGACAATAGCATTGTTGAGGTCACCTCCTTTGATCAAGTTGTTTTTGTAAAGCATTTCTAACTCGTGCAGAAAACAGAAGGTTCTACTCGAGGCAATGTCTTTTTTGAAGTCAGCAATATTCGTTAATGAGGCATGCTGACTACCCAATACAGGGGAATTATAATCGACCATTACGGTCACGCGGTAATCGTCTAATGGCAAAGCAGCGATTTCCACATCGCGCTCATGGTCGCGATACATAATGCTCTCGGTTACCTCAAAGAAATTTCTGAGTGCATTTTGTTCTTGTGTTCCTACTTTTTCCAAGGCCTCAATAAACATCATTGAGCTTCCATCCAATATCGGAGGCTCAGGGCCGTCTAACTGAATGAGGACGTTGTCAATCTCAAGGCCTACTAATGCGGCGAGTGTGTGCTCTACTGTATTGACTCTAGCGCCATTATGTTCGATGGTTGTTCCTCTTGACAGGTCAACGACATAATCCACATCCGCATCTACTATGGGCTGATCCTCAAGGTCAATTCGTTGGAATTTGATGCCATGGTTAGGAGCAGCAGGATTAAACGTCATATTCGTGACCACACCCGTATGGAGGCCTACTCCTGATACTGTTACAGGTTCTTTAATGGTATGTTGTCTAGTCTGCATGAGTTGTTTCGAAATCTTGCAAATTTAAGGTTTTTTTTCGAGCTCCCTGACTTTCGCAGCGAGGTTCGGGAGTTCCTTGAAATACACACTGGATTTAAAGAATTGCTTGACATCAAAAGCAGGAGAGCCCATGAAGGTGAGTCCTTCTTTTTTGACGCTGTGCGCTACTCCTGATTGTGGCCCGAAGGTGGTATTGTCTGCAATGCTGATGTGGCCACTGATGCCAACTTGCCCTGCGATCACACAATTTTTTCCAATTTTTGTACTTCCTGAGATACCGGTTTGGGAAACAATCACGGTGTTTTCACCTACTTCCACATTATGGGCTACTTGAACGAGGTTATCAATTTTTACCCCTTTTCGAATAATGGTAGAACCCATTGTTGCTCTATCGATACAGCAATTCGAGCCAATACTTACTTTGTCTTCAATGAGCACATTGCCTGTCTGTGGAATTGCTTTGTAAGTTCCGTCTTCTTGCGGAGCAAAGCCGAAACCATCTGCACCTAATACGGTACCGGAATGAATTTCACAGTCATTACCAATTACACAATTCTCATAAATGCGCACACCCGAATGAATGACGGTGTTTTTACCCACTTTAACTCCTTTGGCCAAATAGACATGCGGGTAGATCTTGGCGTTGTCACCAATTTCAACTTCATCTCCCACGTAAGTGAAAGCACCTAAATAAATGTCCTTACCCAACTTAGCCGTTTCGTTTTGAAAAACAGGTTGTTCAATCCCCACTTTTTCGGCGGTCATCAGCTTTTGATAGGCTTCCAATAGCAGGCCAAAACTGGAATAGGGGTCTTTTACCCTAATTAATACGGCAGCTATGCTCTTTTTTGGAGAGAAATGCTCGCTTACGATAACTGCACTGGCTTTGGTGGTGTAGATATGCTCTTCGTATTTCATGTTGGCCAAAAAGGCGATACTTCCAGGGGTTGCCTCTTCGATCTTCTCTAGTCGATCAACCGTTGTTTTTTCATCACCCTCGACCGAGCCGTTGAGCATTTGCGCTACTTGTGTAATAGAAAACTCCATATTCTTGTCGGAAAGGTTACAAAGATATGTCTTTTGGCCAGCAGTAGAAGTATTTACGCACTACTTTGGTCATTGCCTTAATATTTGGCAAATCAGCAGCATCGACAACATCTCTTATCTCACCATTCTTGGATAAGATCATGATTTTCTGATCCGCTGCTTCATAGGCATTATTGCTAAGCTCACCCGCATCAAAAAAATAGTGGGCTTCTTGTTCACTGAGCTGATATTGATCGGAAATTTTATCAATTATATTTTTTTTCAATGTTGCCTCGATGGGTTCACTACCCACTTTGATTCGGAATAATCTTCTTTCCAAGAGCATATTGCACAGTTTGGAGAGAATTCCATCTGTATTGGTGGCCCACATTTTAATGGCACCCCAGATGTCATAATCGTCAAGTCTAGTAAATGCCGCCAATACAAGGGGTTCTTTATCAAATTGATCGACCCCTATCTCGCGGTGGAAGAAGACTTTCAAACCCTCTGACATAGGAAGAACAGTGCCCTCCTTTGTTAATTCTTTGGCTCTTGTAATGATGGCGATGAGCATTTTTTCGGCACTTACTCCTGCTTTATGTAAGTAGACCTGCCAATACATCAGTCGCCGAGCGCTTAAGAAATTTTCGATGCTGTAAATACCTTTTTCTTCAACCACCAATTGCCCATTGTGCACCGTCAACATCTTGATGATACGATCGGCACCAATTGTGCCTTCCGATACTCCGGAAAAGAAACTATCTCTTTTTAGGTAATCTAATCGATCGATATCCAATTGGCTACTCACCAATTGATGCAAGAACGCTTTGTGATAATTGTCATTGAATATTTCTAGGGCCAAGCTCAATTGACCATCCATTTCTTGGTTCAATTTGGCAATGATGATCCTCGATAAGTGCTCATGGGGAACGTTCTTCAGCAAGCTAAATTCCAAAGCATGTGAAAAAGGCCCATGCCCCACATCATGCAAAAGAATGGCAATCAATGTGGCTTCAAATTCCTCATCACTGATCTCAACGCCCTTATATCGAAGGTTCTCGAGGGTGACAGACATCAGGTGCATTGCCCCAATGGCATGATGAAAACGGGTATGATGTGCCCCAGGGTAAACAAATTCGGCAAGCCCCATTTGTTTGATTCGCCTTAGTCGTTGAAAGTAGGGGTGATCGATGATATCAAAAATGAGCTCGCTGTAAATGGTGATAAATCCATATACCGGGTCGTTGATAATCTTGCGTTTGTTCAAAGTATAAACTTTAATCTTTTAAATTCGAGCCTGTCACCAGATAAGCGCGATGCAAAGATATAATATTTTATGGGCGGATGATGAGATTGATTTACTCAAACCGCATATGCTATTCTTAGCCGATAGAGGTTATGATGTTACTCCTGTAACAAGCGGTGCCGATGCTATCGATGCGTGCGAGCAAGAGAATTTCGATATCGTCTTTTTAGATGAGAATATGCCAGGCATGACCGGCCTAGAAACATTGGCCTATATAAAGTCTCACAAGCCGACCTTGCCCGTAGTGATGATCACCAAAAATGAGGAAGAGCATATCATGGAAGAGGCCATTGGCTCGCGTATTGCCGATTACCTGATCAAACCACTTAATCCAAATCAAATTCTCATCTCTGTCAAAAAGATCTTAGATAATAAGCGATTGGTGACCGAGCGGACCAACCTCCAATATCAACAGAGCTTTGGGCAGCTTAGCCTAAAGCTCAATGTTCAAATGGATCACCAAGAATGGGCAGACGTTTACAAAAAGCTCGTGTATTGGGAGCTTGAGATAGACAATACAGAGAACAAGAGCATGCGTGAGGTGCTCGACATGCAAAAGGTTGAGGCTAACGCCAACTTTGCGCGCTTTGTAAAAGAAGAATATGAAAGCTGGGCGAATGAGGAGTCTGATAGTCCGCTGTTGTCTCATCAGCTCATGCAAAAGAAGGTTTTTCCAGTACTCAGCGATGAACCACTCTTTTTTATCATCATTGATAACCTGAGGTTCGATCAATGGAAAATATTAGAATCTGATATCAATGCGTATTTCAATGTGGATCGAGAGGAAACGTATTATTCTATTCTTCCGACAACCACGGCCTTTGCCAGAAACGCCATTTTTTCTGGTCAAATGCCACTTGAAATGTCCAAATCTCATCCAGACCTTTGGGTGGGTGATGATGGAGAAGAAGGGAAGAATAAGCACGAGTTTGAATTTTTAAAACGTCAGATGAAAAGGGAAGGGCTCGATGTAAAGAGTTCATATCATAAGATTATCCACGCTGCACAGGGCAAGCAATTGAATGAACAATTCAATAATCTCTTGACAAATCAATTGAATGTGGTGGTCTATAATTTCGTAGATATGCTCTCCCATGCTCGTACAGACAATAGGATGATTCGTGAATTGGCAGCGGATGAGTCGGCTTATCGATCCCTAACTAAAAGTTGGTTTCAACACTCTCCTTTGCTTGATATGTTGAAACTGATCGCTCATCATGGCAAAAAAGTGATTTTAACGACCGACCATGGCACGTATCGGGTCAAAAAACCATTTAAGGTAGTTGGTGATCGCACTGTGAATACCAATTTGCGCTACAAACAGGGCAAGAATCTCGGCTACAAAGGCAAGAATGGTATTTTTTCTGTTGCCAGGCCTGAAGCCTATCATCTGCCCAAGCTTAATGTGAGTACGGAATACCTTTTTGCAACGGAAGACACTTTCTTTGCCTACCCCAATAATTACAATCATTACGTGAATTATTATCGTGATACGTTCCAGCATGGAGGGGTTTCGATGGAAGAAATGATTATTCCAATTGTTGACTTAAGTCCAAAATAGATGGATGGGGTGAAAGAATTGATTTCAAAAAGCCTCGACGATTTAGGCGCTATTGCTAAGGAATTAGTGAATTACGCCGGTCAGCGGAAAGTGTGGCTTTTTATAGGCGAAATGGGAGCAGGTAAAACGACATTGATCAAGCATATCTGTACGGAACTTGGTGTGATCGATCAAGTGAGCAGCCCGACGTTTTCAATTGTGAATGAATACATCTTGGTATCTGATGAGATAGTTTATCATTTTGATTTTTATCGATTGACCGCAGTTGAAGAAGCCATAGCTATAGGGGCTGAGGATTATTTTTTTAGTGACCGTATTTGCCTGATCGAATGGCCACAGTTGATTACCGGTTTATTACCTGATGAATTTATGACAGTTCATCTGGAGGAATTGCTCACGGGCGAAAGAAAGATTATATTGAAGCATCATGGTTGAAAAAGGTAAATCTGGTTTTGCCGCCTTGGCTAAAGAGGGGAGTCTTTATCCGCAAGAAAAACTTGCTAAGATCAAATCCGATCATAAGACGTTGACAATTGCCATTCCTTCGGAGGTTTCTTATCAGGAGAATCGAGTGAGTTTGACTCCCGCTGCTGTCGGTATTTTGGTGGCCAATGGCCACGAAGTGCAAGTAGAGCAAAACGCTGGAAAACATGCCTTTTTCGAAGACAATGAATACTCAGAAGCGGGAGCGCAGATCTGCTATTCGAAAGAAGATGTTTTTCAGGCCGATATTGTTGTGAAGGTTGAGCCACCCACAAAAGAAGAGATTGGTTTGATGAAACCAGGAACCACTGTTTTTTCGGCCTTACAAATGGGGAATGCCGAGGCAGACTATTTCGAGCTCTTGAACAAAAAAAGAGTGACCGCTTTAGCCTATGAAATGCTTGAAGACAAAGTTGGCGGTTTGCCCATCGTCAATGCCATGAGCGAGCTTGCCGGTACATTGGTTATTCCGATTGCAGCGGAATACATGAGTAGTGTTAATGGGGGTAAGGGCATCATTGTTGGTGGAATTACTGGGGTGCCACCTACACGAGTGATCATCCTTGGAGCGGGAACGGTTGCTGAGTATGCGGCACGGGCTGCTTTAGGTTTAGGCTCTGAGGTTAGAATTTTTGATAATGAGGTCTACAAATTAAGACGAATCAAGCACAAGTTGTCCAATCAGGCCTTTACCTCGGTGATCGATTCGGCAACCTTGGAGCAATCGCTGAGGTCGGCTGACGTTGTGATTGGGGCCTTGCGTGCTGAAAAAGGTAGGGCGCGGTGTGTGGTGACAGAAGAAATGGTGAGTAATATGAAACCTGGTGCTGTGATCATTGATGTTTCAATAGATCAAGGAGGTTGTATTGAAACTTCAAGAACGACCACCCATGCAAATCCGATCTTCAAAAAGAATGATGTTATTCATTATTGCGTCCCTAACATTGCCTCTCGAGCAGCGCGTTCTGCCACAACAGCGATGAGTAATATTCTCACACCAATTTTATTGAAAGTCGCTGATTCAGGAGGGATGGAATCATGCATGGCTCATCATAAATGGTTAAGCAATGGAGTTTATGCGTATAGAGGAGCTACTACGAACTTGGAGATTGCGAAGCGCTTCAATCTATCCTTCAAAGACTTGAGTTTATTTCTAGCGGCTCGACTTTAGCGATTGACAATCTGCTGACCCATGATATTGAAAAGGATCTTTGATTCTTTTGACTCATTTTTCTCTGTGGGCAGTTCTTTGAATTCGTTTACTCCCGTGACTTGCTTTAATGCACTATCTTCTTCGATGACCTTATAGGCCATAGACCATTGATCGAAAATTCGATTATCGATCTCTTTCATGTGGAGTGTAATGACATCCGTATGTCTACTGTCCTTTTTGATCTTGCTGTATAATTCGGTGATTGCTTCGAACTCACCTTCTAAGATCTGTAAGAATTGTCCTTTGTGAAATAAAAGACAGCCTGTAATGTCATGTGCTTTATTGAATGTTCTTGCTGTGGCTAAAATGTTCGCAAGCTCAGCGTTTTCTAAATTCGGAGCAGCCTGACTGTGATAGATGAGTTCAAATAGCATGGTAAAAGAGTTAAGCTCACTTAAAGTAAAATAATTTACACCATAGTAACCACTCAAAAGCGACCCAAGTTCGTTAGAATCATTCTAAAAAACGCTTTCTTTGAACATGCTTGTGACTAAAGAGGAAGTGCTTAGCAAATCGGTAGATATAGTCCTAGATCGTATCAATCAATTGGAAAATGAGTTGAGCAGCTTAAAGGAATCTGCAGCGTCAGATACGAAATCATCGATGGGTGATAAATACGAGACAGGTCGCGAAATGATCAATCTCGAAAAAGCCAAGATCTCAGAACAGTTGAAACTTGCGCAGCAAATGTTGGTCGGTCTGAAAGGCATAGATGCTCAGAAAACATATCAAAAAGCAGAGCTAGGTGCCCTCGTTATTACGGATAGTGGCAGGTATTTTCTAAGTGTTGCCTTAGGTCAGGTAGAAGTAAAAGGGACTACTTTTTTTGCGATATCAATGGCCTCTCCCTTAGCACAGCAGCTCATCCAAAAGGGTCAAGGAGATGTGGTTCAAATGGCCGGGAAAAGTCAGCACATTTTAGAAGTGAGTTAAGTGCTTTTCTAGCGATATATCGCTTGGTCTTTTTTCGACCTAGCTTTTCCTATGCATTAAAATAAAAATCGGTACGCTTCATGAAGCGTATTACTTTTCTTCAATAGTGGCTTTAAAAAGCAGCCAATTGTCTGGGTCTAGGATGATGCTAATAGGTTTACTTTTTACCTTGGGCTTCCAGTTCTGCTCTTTTTGGTTGATCACGATGATTCGTCTTTCTTTACTGCCATCAGCATAAACGAGGTCTATTTCAAGGTCAAATTGGAAGTCTTCTTCCTGAATTTGTAAAAATAGAACATCCAATTGGTCATTTTCGAAGGCCCATGTCACTTCCATCTCAGGTTGGCCTGCTTGCATCACCCATTGTTGGAAGAATTGATCAAGATCCAAACCCGCGTTTTTTTCGAATACTTCTTTCAGGTCGGCGGTATAGGCATTCGACAAGGCAAACTTTTGATAATAGTCTTTAATGCTTTGCCAGAATACTTCTTCGCCCACTTTTTTACGTAGCATATGCAATACCCAACCCCCTTTTTGGTAGGAGTTGGCATTCAAGAGTTGCATGTAGTTTTCGATGGATGTATTGACAATGGGGACTCGTTTTTCTTTGGCAAAGTTAAGTACAGAGCGTCGTTGTTCTTGAACTCTCTTTCTAAGTTCCTCTTTACCGTATTGCTGCTCCATGTAGAGATTGGTGAAATAGGTGGCAAATCCTTCGCTGAGCCAAACGTGATGCCAGTTCGCCTCTGATGCAGAGTTGCCAAACCACTGGTGGGCGATTTCATGAGCAATGAGTGCTTCTGAACTTCTCTCTCCGGTGACCGAATTCTCAGAATAGAATATGTTTGAAGCATTTTCCATACCCCCGAATTGTGTCTTTGATTGCACGTTGGCCAGTTTGGCATAAGGATAGGGACCAACATGATTGATGAACCAATCCATGATGGGTACTGCTAAGGCATAATCGTAAAAGCCTTTTTCGCGATCTTGCGGGTACACCCAAGAACTAATCGGAATACCGTAGATTTCGCCTGAAGCCTGAATGGCGAATCTTGCAGCACCCATGACCATGACCTTTGTGGGTAGCGGTACTTCAGCACCCCAATGTGTGAGTGTGAGGTCATCTGTAATGTTGGTGCGTTCTTTCAATCGACCATTGCCAATCACCTGATAATGACTCGGCGCCGTGATCACCCATTCAACGGTGGCTTTGTCTGATGGATGATCGACCGTAGGGAGCCAATGTTTAGCCCTATCTGGCCAATTATCTCCGAAGAAGGTACGTTCTCCGTATTTATTTTTAGAAATGATGAGTCCTGTTGCTGGGACACCTTTATACGCAATTAAATAGCGTTTTAAGCTGCCGGCCTTCACATCATCACTGATGCGAAGTAGCTCATTTTTATGGGAAAAGCGCAGCACTTTGTCATCCGACATTACGGTAAGCACTTCCATTCCTTGCTTGCCAGTTCGGTCAACCAGATCAAGAGAAAAACCCTTGCTGTCTTGTTTGAATTTAATAGTCACGTGCGCGATGCCATTGATTTCATCACTGTCATCGGTAATGATCAATTCAAAACGATAATGTTGAACATCAAGTGCGGCCATACGCTCGTAGTGCTTTTGTGCAAAAGCAGATACTCCAAAAAGAAGGAGCGCCGTAAGTGTGAAGAATTGTTTCATGTGCTAATCAATTTCTCTATTTATCGGTCGTGTTAAACAAGTAGGCCCACCACATCCTTTTTGGCTGATCTCTTCTCCATCATAGATTAGAACTTCACAACCCTTTGCCTGAAGCAAAGAGGCTGTTTTTGGATTCCCAGATACCATCAAGACCTTTCGAGGCGCTAGCGCCAATACATTGGAACCCATAGATTCAAATTCATCTTCCGGGCATTCGACCAAAGAAAAGCCTCTTTCGATCAATTCATTTCGAAAGCCAATGGGCATAAGGGGTGAGTAAACAACGGCGAGGTCTTTGTCGATTGGCGAGAGGATAGACATCAAATGAAATACATCGGATTCCCCTTTATAGTGAGGGAGGTCAACCACTAAGACGTCAACGCCTAATGGTGCTACCAGTGCCTTCAATTGGCGAATTCCCTCCAGATTGGATCTGTAGGTATGTCCAACACAAAGTGTTTGCTGATCGAGCCAGCACATATCACCACCTTCTAGTGTTCCTGGAGCTTGGATCATTCCAAGTATGGGGATGTCATTTGCTTTGCAAAATGCTTGTTGAGCAGTAGGTTCATTCATTCGAGCCCCTTTGCCCATCCGACAAAAGATCATTCCCTGATCGGTGGCAATTGATGCATCGCGGCAATAGATCGAGTCAATGGTGGTGTCGGCTTTTGGAAGAAAGAGTGGGGTCGCCCCATCTTCAACTAGTAAGTTCCTAAAAACTTGGTATTCATTCAGCGCAACAGCAAAGTCAACTTTTTCGAGATAGTTCAATTCTCGCCATTCACTGTCTGCTTTCTCTTGCGACTCGAATGCCTTGTCGGCCTCCTTTAACAAAATGCTGGTGATTCTTCCGTATTCTGAATGGCAGGTGATCATCGGGTTCGTTTTTTCCAAATATAAATGGGTAGGCCCAAAACCAAGCCAACTCCGCCCCATAATGTAGCTTCCAATCCCGATCCAATAAACATCCAAATGGAGAAGCTTATTCCGATGAGGGAGTATAGGCCTGTCTTTAGGTTGAGACTGAAGCCATGGAGTTTTTTTATGGAGAAATAAGCATAGACAATAGCGGTGGCTAAATAGGAGACCAACACCGTCACGGCTGTCACCAATATCATGAAGGCGTAGAGGTTACTAAAACTCTTTGATTGATTGAAGAGGATTAAAAGGGTGATCAGCACACTCGAAATAATGATGCCCATGGCAGGGGTGTCTCTTTTGTTCTTTTTGGCAAAGACTTTGGGTAAAAGTCCATCTTGGGCAATGGCCAAAGGCATTTGTCCTTGAACCAAGATCCAAGCATTTAAACCTCCGAAGGTAGATATGCAAGCCCCTGCTGCAATAAAATACTCGGCACCATTACCAAACATAAGGGCAGCAGCATCACTGAAAGGGGCTAAGCTGGTTTGTACTGCCGATGGTGGCAAAATTCCAAATAAGGATATAGTGCTGAAGATATAAATGAGGACGACAATCGTTGTACCGATCATGGTTGCCCTTGGGATCGTTTTGCGCGCGTCTTTGATGTTTCCGGCCGGAACAGAGGCTATTTCAAGCCCCATAAAGGCAAATAAGCACATAGCGGAAGCCATGGTAATGGCTTTAATGTCTGATTGATCGCTAAGATTAAAGGGAGCGAAATGAGCTGCCTTAAAAAAGAAGATACCTCCAATAGCCACTACCAAAATGGGTATGATCTTGAGAAAGGTTGTCACCACTTGCATTTTTCCTCCCGCGTGAATCGAACGACTATTGATGATGGTCAATAGCCAGATCACCAAAATACTTGTGGTGATCGTTAGATAACCCTCGCTGAGTGCAGGTATAAAAACCGATAAATAGCCTGTAAATGTGAGTGCTATTGCCGCGTTGGTACTCCAAATAGAAACCCAATAGCCCCATGCAACGATAAATGCTGGAAATTCTCCAAAGGCTTCTCGCGTGTAGGCATAAGCACCTCCAGTTTGGGGAATAACCTTGCTCAGGCTTCCATACATACGTGCCAGTACCAATGCCCCAGAAGCGGCTACTGCCCAGCCCAATAAACTTATTCCACCAAATTGGGCCAATGACGCAGGTAAGGTAAAGATGCCAGAACCGATCATGGATCCTACCACAAGACAGGTCACCGTTAAAAGACCAAGTGATTTAGTTGGGGAAGAATTGCTCAAACTAAAAAGTAGATTGAATGGAAATCATTACTTTGAAAGGAGAAATTAGACAAATAAAATTGAAAGCGTTTACCATCCATCCGAATATCGAATTGGCAGAAACATTGCCCTCACACTTTTATCGCTCGCAGGAGGTGTATGATGCATTAATTGAGAAAGTCTTTGCAAAGACATGGCAGTTTGTAGGCGATGATTCACTAGCGGCGACAGAGGGCCAACTGTTTCCCTTTCGTTTTCTTGAATTTGGATTGGAAGAACCTATGCTACTGACAAACGATGGTGAAGGACTGAATTGTGTTTCAAATGTTTGTACCCATCGTGGAAACATCCTGTGTCATGACCCATGTCAAGCTAAGCAGATCCTTTGTGGTTATCATGGCAGACGCTTTGATCTCAAGGGCAATTTCAAACACATGCCCCAATTCGCAGAAGCGCAAGATTTCCCCAGAACTGAAGATCATCTGCATGGGTTTCCATTGAAACGCGTTGGCCCTTGGTTGTTTACAGCCTTAGAAGAACAGATGGATTTCCAGCGGGTGATTGATGCGATGAACAAAAAGGTTGGTTTTTTGCCATTAGAAGAATTTACCTTAGATCGAAGCAGAAATAAGGACTATCTAGTGAATGCGCATTGGGCGCTTTATTGTGACAATTATTTAGAAGGCTTTCACATTCCTTTTGTACATGATGGACTCAATGCCATGTTGGATTATCGAAAATATGAGACAACGATCTATCCTGAAGCGAATTTGCAAATTGGACATTCGGCCGGAGGAGAACATGTGTTTGACCTTCCAGAAGGTCATGAAGACTATGGACAAGCCATCAGTGCCTATTATTTCTGGATTTTCCCAAATATGATGTTCAATTTTTACCCTTGGGGATGTTCCATCAATGTCGTCAAACCCATTTCAATCAATAGGACCAAGGTCTCCTTCATTACCTATGTCTATGACGAGGCCAAGCTCGATACGGGGGCGGGTGCTGCATTAGATAAGGTAGAGCGTGAAGATGAGTTTGTTGTCGAGGGTGTTTTTAAGGGAATGCAGTCTCGGGTATATAAAACAGGCCGTTATTCTCCCAAAATGGAAAGAGGCGTCCATCATTTTCATTCTTTATTGGCTGATTATTTGGCTCGATAATGCTTGAGGTATTTGAGAGACAGGTTTAATGTCTTGCTTGCGACTTGAGGGACAAAGTCTTAACTTATTCGAGACATGGAGTACGGAAATCTCTTTTTGATCTTGATCATCGCTTATGTACTCGCCAACGTTGTGCTCTATTTCATGCAAGAGCGTTTTCTGTTTAAACCGGAAAAGCTGCCAGAAGATTTTGAATTCAAGTACCCTAACCTTCGTTTTGAGGAATACAATTTAGAGAAAGAGCCCGGTGTCAACATCAATGGCATTCACTTCAAGATCGATCAGCCAAAAGGCGTAGTGATCTACCTCAAGGGAAATTCTAAATCGTTAAAAGGGTGGGGAAAATTTGCCGTCGATTTCACCCGAATGGGCTATGATGTGTTGATGGTGGATTACCGTGGCTTTGGCAAAAGTACGGGGCGGCGGAGCGAAGAAAGTATTAAAGAAGACCTTCAGTATGTTTATGATCTGGTTAAAGAGCAGGTCGATGAAAAATACATCATCATTTACGGGCGGAGCTTAGGGTCCGGTTTTGCAGCAAAGATCGCATCGATCAATCATCCGCGCATGCTGGTGTTGGAATCGCCCTATTATAGCTTAGCGAAGGTGACCAAACGTTATATTCCCTTTATGGTGGTGACACTTTTCATCAAATTCCCTATCAGAACGTATAAATGGCTTAAGTATGTCGAATGCCCGATCAAGATCGTTCATGGCACAAATGACAAATTGATTCCATTCAGCACAGCGGTCTCCTTGTCTAAGGTCAATGCAAAAAACACCAGACTTTATTCTGTCATTGGCGCTGGGCATAATAACTTACATACCTTCGAAGAGTACCACCGTATGCTGGCGGAGATTATGGATTCAAAACGCCCCGAATCAATAGATCCGGAGAAATCAAGTTTGAATTTTAAAAGAAAGAAAAAGAAGAAAACACTTAATCTTTGAGACGATTGGTTTATGTCATAGCTAGCCTTCTGTTCGTTTATTTATTGGGTTTTGTTGTCCTCATCTCGGTTCAGGAAAGGTTTATTTTTTTGGATGATGACTTACCGCAAGATCACCAATTCGATGCTGACGTTCCCTTTGATGAGCTCTTTTTAGAAGGCCCCGAGCAAGGGCGTTTAAATGCCTTGCATTTCAAAGCGGATAGTACAAAAGGCTTGATTCTCTATTTTCACGGCAATAGAGGCAACCTGACCCGATGGGGGCCCATTGCTTCACAATTCACACAATATGGTTATGATGTGTTGGTGATGGATTACCGGGGATTTGGAAAAAGTACCGGAACAAGGAATCAGCAGAATCTTTTGGCCGATGCCACACTTTTTTACAATTGGGCAAGTGAGCGTTATACTGAACAGCAGATCGTTTTATATGGTCGTTCTTTAGGTACGGGTATTGCATCCTATTTAGCGCAAGAACAGCAGCCGAGGCTCGTTATTCTGGAGACGCCGTATTACTCATTAGCCAAGGCAGCACAGCGGTTCTATCCCATTTATCCTTCGAAATTCGCCTTGAAATACAATTTCAAATCTTATGAATATTTACAAAAAGCGGCATGTCAAGTGCTTATTTTTCATGGAACAGAAGATACAGTTGTGCTTTATGAACAGGGTAAAGCATTGGCTGAGAGTCTGGCAAATGAAAAGGTAGAATTCGTTACGATTGAAGGTGGAGAACATCGCAACCTCGCTCAGTACCCGATTTATTGGGAGACAATTGAGCGGGTATTGTCGAATGAATAATGGATTCTTTTTTTGTTTTATTTTGCTAATGCATTTTATCTTACGCCATGGAATGGATTGTTAATTTCTTTGGAAATATTCCTACGGAATTTAGAGCAGGAATCTTAATCGGTGGTTTAGTTCTTTTTTGGGTCTTAGAAGGCACCTTGCCGCTCTTTACCTTTAAGTACAAAAAAGTAAGGCACGCGGGACTTAATCTCTTTTTTACTTTATGCACGATGGTTATCGGATTTGGTTTAGCAGGTGTCTTATTGGCAGCTTCTGATTTCGTTTCGGTCAATCAATTTGGATTGCTCTACCTTGTCGAATTGCCCATTTGGGCGCAGTTAGTAATTGGCGTCCTCTTGATGGATTTGATCGGTGCTTATTTCATTCATTGGACAGAGCACAAAGTCAAATGGATGTGGAAATTTCATGTAGTCCATCATTCAGATACCACTGTCGACGTGACCACTGGTTTACGTCATCACCCTGGGGAAACGGTATTCAGGATAAGCTTTACTATTCTTGCTGTTGTCCTTATTGGTGCCCCTATGTGGATCATTATGTTCTATCAGAGCATGTCTGTTTTGTTTGCGCACATCACCCATGCCAACATTAACATGCCCAAGAGCCTTGATCGCGCTTTGTCTTGGGTGTTCATTACCCCATTAATGCATAAGGTGCATCATCACTACAAGCAGCCACTGACGGACACCAATTATGGGAATATCTTTTCTTTTTGGGACCGAATCTTCGGTACGTTCGCCGAAGTCAATGACACCAAGGAATTGGTGTATGGGGTTGACACACACATGGATGCCTCAGAAAATGACAACATGGGCAATCTGCTGAAGATTCCGTTTCAGTCTTATCGAACACCTGAAGGGAAGTGAATAAGGTGATCGGTCAATCTTCGCGCTGCTCACTGAGGTCAGTGGTCAATGGGATGATCCAACTGGCATAACCAAAATTGGGTTTTGGGAAAGACGTCAGGTCAACATTGGGATCAACAATGTGTTGGTATTCACGCCCATTCAAAGAGGCCAGGGCATCTACATAGACTTCCACATCTTCGTTCATTTCCGCATATTCCTTCTTGAGGAAATCTGCAAACTCCCAGATCATGTAAGGCTTTCCGTCCATGTCTTCAATCTGCCAATCTTCCAGGTACTCATACAAGTCAACTTCTGTGATCACGCCATCCGCTTTGTCTTTAACAAAGAAGGTGGTATAGCCTTTTTTACTTCTCAATTTCATGTGCCAGCTGTAACGGTGGCCTTCTTCAGTCCAGTGCACATTGCCCGGTATCACCAAATGTCGGAATGGAAGAATGAGTTGGATGCTACAAAAGACAGCAAGGCCGATGAGTATTGGTTTTCGGTTCAAACCGGAAACGTAGTCTTCAAACTGCTTGAGGTCCTCCTTTTCGATTAGCAATTTGTGTTTGTTCTTAAAGAAATTCCGTAGATGTCGCGGCCAACTGGGGTTAAAAAAGAGTGTAGTGGCGATCATCATGAACCAAGGGAAAATACCAATGGTAAACAGCTCAGAGTTCATTAGATGAAAGAGGGCAATGGCAATAAAGCCGGCCCTTCGTGTCTTCTTCCACAAGAGGGCAGGAACGATCAAAAGATCAAGTAGCAGCCCAGAATAAGACATCACCAAGATCATCCAGTATTCAGTGAAATAGGGACCTATGATCGGAAAGTCAAGGTCTCCTAGAAGCCAGATGCGTAGGGGGTAACCTTGTAGCCAGTCCGGGTTGATCTTAGCCACTCCACCGAAAAAGTAAGGGATGGCAAGTAAAAAGCGGATCATCCACAAACACCAATTTTCTATTACAGGACTTTTGATCTGTTTCCAAATGCGAGCGTCCAACGAATAATACCGGTTTGCTGGAATAAAGATCATGACAAAACTGATGAGGACGACGAGATAGAAATGGTTCAAATAGCGTCCTTGTTCTAACAGAAAGGTGTAGGTGAAGCCTAAAAAGAAAAGAACAGTACTGATTCGATACAGAAATCCAAAGGCAATAAAAAGGGCCAAAAGACCTAAGATCACCCAAAGTACATGCATGGCTATTCCTCCCATTGGCGAAAAATTGAAGGGGCCGTATGAGAAATTCCATAAGGGTTCTACCCAATACCGATTGATCCAATCATGACGAAAATAGCGGGTGACTTCCCAGAACATGATAAAGCCAAATCCCATGCGGAATAAAACAACAGCTGCTTTGTCGACGGGTGCAAATAGGTTTTTCCACTTGTCTTTCCCCCAAATCTCATGGAGTTCGCCTTTCAGTAAGCCGATCATGCCTAAACTTTTGGTTGAGCTTGAAGATAAAAACTCAGGTGGAAAAAGTGGCAAGTGTTCGAACTAAATCTACCATTCACCCAGATTATAGAAACAAGGGCCCTGGTTTTTCAAAGGATCTAGAAGGCCAAAATACTAGCGGCAATCAGCAATGGTCTTATCAAGTATTCCCATTACTTTTTCGGCATTCATACCAGCAAGTGAAGCGGGGAATCCTACCGACAGGTTTTCAATGGTCATTGTTTGTGCTTGCGAATCGAAGGCAAAGTCCAATGAGATACCATTCTTTGAAAGGTATCCCGAACTGCCCTCAAGTGTAATTCCTTGGCTACTGAGCTTGTCTTTCAGGCAATCAAAGACGGCTTCACTGATCTGTTCAAATGTCTTGTTCATCTTCTTCTTCGTCTGCTGTTATTTCGGAAAGCGGCGTTAGGTTATCCGGTATCTTTTGTTCTCCAGTGTGGTGAAATACCTCAATGATTGGAGATTCCTTGATCTCTGGCACGGCGAAAGTGGTGAGCATATTATTCAGTGACTCATGGATTCGGTCGTAGGCTTGGCTTACATGCTCTGCATGAATGATCATGATGTTAGACACTTTTTTCTCTTTACCGCTATCGGCATCTGTAATCAAATAGGTGATCTTCACCTGATAAAAGACATCTCCTCCAGGGTATTCAAATACATCGACGATTCTTGATTTCGTAATGCTCGTGACAATGAACTCACCCATTACACGTTGCCCCATTTCTTCATAAATGCGGGCTTCTGCTTCTGTAAATGAGAGTGCATCCGTTAGGTACGCTTCATTGACGTTTTTAATGCGTCCTTGGTCATCTTGTTTTTGATATTTGACTTTGCAGGTAAACCAGGTTTTCATAGCGCTATTGATTTTGGGATGGCGAAGATAAGGGCTATGTCCTTAGCTCCAAGCCTCAAGCTTCAAGAAAATTACTTAAAACTTGCCGCTTGTGGCTTACAGCTTTTTAAACCAATTTTGCTTTATGAGTCAGGTATTCCCCTACAAAAGTGATATTGTCATCACTACTTTTCCAATGCAATCCGAGTCATTAGCGACAGAAGTGCGTAACCTCGGCTATGCCGTGCAGCATCAAAGCATGACAGAAGTGGAGATCAACGGTTACTTTGATGAGTGCTTGCGTCTTAATATGTATTTACGAACCGCAGGTAGGGTATTGTGGCAAATTCAACGGTTTAGGGCCAATACTGCCAATGACCTCTACAAAAGAGTCAAGGCGATCGAATGGGAGAAGTTCATTCCTATTGATGGTTATTTTTCTATCACCTCTTATGTGAAGAATGAACACATCAAAGATGATCGTTTCGCCAATGTTCGAGTGAAAGATGCTATTGCAGATCGCTTTATGGAAAAGTTCGGTAAACGACCAGACTCTGGTCCCTCCCGCGACCAAGTAGTGATTCATTTGTATTGGAAAGAGGAAAAAGTGAGGATCTATTTTGATACTTCTGGTAATTCCATTGCCAAGCACGGTTATCGAAAAATCCCATTCAAAGCACCGATGATCGAGTCCCTGGCCTCATCTACCATCATTGCGTCGGGATGGGATCTGAATTCTCACTTTGTGAATCCGATGTGTGGTTCCGGAACTTTAGCCATTGAAGCCGCTATGATGGCGACCAATACAGCACCGGGAATGTATCGCGAACACTTTGGCTTTATGCATCTGAAAGAATATGATGCGGAAAGTTGGGAGAATTATTATCGTTTGGCCGATATGCAAGCCAAAGAAAGTCTCGACTTTAAGATCATCGCCACAGACATTAGTAAAAAAGCATTATGGGCAGCGAAAGAGAATGCAAAGATCGCTCAAGTAGATCACCTGATTGAATTTCATCAATGTGATTTTCAGGAAACCCCTATGCCCGAGGCGCCTGGAGTTGTCTTCATGAATCCTGAATATGGTGAACGATTAGGTGAAGAGACCATTTTAGAAGGAACTTATAAGCAGATTGGTGACTTTCTTAAGCAGAAGTGTCAAGACTATGATGCCTTTGTTTTTACAGGGAATATGAACTTGGCCAAATTCATCGGCTTGAGAACTTCGGCTCGAATTCCCTTTATGAATGCGAAAATTGAATGTAGATTGTTGAAGTACGAAATGTATAGAGGTACTAAGAAACAATAAGCTTGAAATTTTTTCGATCTATCCTTCACAGCTTTCCACTTAAGCTCCTGCTTGTCCATATCAAGTATAACCAGGTGTTGCTTGTGTATTGGGTGATTCTTTTTGGTATCGTTGAGGGTAAATTCGGAAGAAGCTTAGGCATTCCGTTCTTGTTTCTAGATCCGATCTATCTCGGAGAAGTGGGTTTTTTAGGTCCTTTTATTCTTGGACTAACCCTTGCGGGGTTTTCGATGGCCTTCAACATCACCAGTTATATCATTGACGGATTTAGGTTTCAGTTTTTGGGTACGCTGCCAAGGCCCTTTGCCCATTTTTGCTTGAATAATTCAGTCATTCCACTGAGTTTTCTGCTTTTCTACATTTATAAGATCATAGACTTTCATCGTTCGGCATCTTTATATTCGACGGCAGAGTCTTCTGAGATCGTCGGCGGATTGATCATGGGTTATGTCGTGATGCTCACCATACTTTTCACCTACTTCAGGCTAACCAATCGCGACATCGTTAAAGTATTGGCGAGAAGGAAGGTTAAGGGGAATCGAGAGGTCGATCGGATCAATGCCTTTCGTCAATTGAAAAAGTTGCGTAGAAAACCTGTTCGTGCTGAAAGTTATCTTTCCCTAAAATTCAAGTGGTTTTCGACACGTCGGTTTGAATCTAGGTACGAACGCATTTCTATCCTTGGTATTTTCAAGCAAAACCAACGAAATGCCATCATCGCAGAGTTATTTCTGATCTTGGTCGTTTTTGGTATCGGTGTTTTTCAAGACACCGATGTGTTTCAAGTTCCTGCCGGCGCTTCGTTCGTCTTATTGCTAACAGTTTTTGTGATGGCTACCGGCGCCTTAAGTTTTTGGTTGCGGTCTTGGGTTGTTTCTACCCTGATTTTCTGCCTTTTCGCATTGAACATTTATTCTAGTGAGTTCAACTCCGGCTATGTTTATTCTGCTTTCGGATTGGATTATCAGAAAGAACCAACGCCCTATAACTTAGATAAGTTGAATGCATTGGCTTCACCAAAAGCTGTCGATGAGAGTAGGGCCTATTGGACACAGATGCTTGATAATTGGAAAGCGAAAACTGGAAAAGAAAAACCACGCATGATCTTGGTCGCAGTCAGTGGAGGCGGACAACGGGCTGCGCTTTGGACAACTACCGCGATGCAACATGCCGATTCTGTGTTGAATGGAGAACTGATGAACGAAACGTTCATGATCACAGGCGCTTCGGGTGGCTTGATAGGAGCGGCGTACTATCGCGACTTGTATTGGAAAAACGCACAACCCAATCGGCGCGAGCACTTGACTCAAGTGAGCAATGAAATTCTCAATCCACTGATCTTTACTTTGTTGGTCAATGACCTTTTCTTTAAAGTGAACAAGTTCGATTATGGTGGGCAAACGTATAAAAGAGAAAGGGGCTATGTTTTTGAAGAGAGTTTAAAAGATAATTTGGAGGGTATGCTCGATCGGCCGATCAGTGCATATCGTGAGGCCGAATTTAAGGGAGACATTCCTAAATTATTGGTGATTCCGTTGATCACCAATGACGGACGAAAGCTTTATATTTCTCCACACCCCGTGGGTCTATTCAATGAACGTGATGAGTCAAGTTCTTTGGTGCAGGGTGTGGACCTGAGGGCGCTACTCAAGGATCATCAGCCCGACAGCTTGAGGTTCCTCACTGCCTTGCGTATGAGTGCGACTTTCCCTTATGTAGTGCCTACCATTACCTTGCCCACTGAACCACCTGTGCAGATCGCAGATGCTGGCATCTCCGATAATTACGGTATCGTTGATGCCCTGATCTTTTTAAACAAGTTCGATGATTGGATCAAGGAAAACACCTCGGAAGTTGTGCTGTTGACCATTCGTGATTCAAAAAAGCAGGAAGAACTACAAGCAACAGAGCAGCTTAATATGTTGCAACGATTTTTCTCGCCAATACAATCTGTTTACAAAAGTTGGGACAAGGTGCAGACCATTAAGAATGACCAATGGTTTGAATTGACTAAAGAAAGCTTTGGGAATCATTTGAGGAGGGTAGAACTACAATATGCTGTACGTGATGAGAACAGGGCGTCATTAAGCTGGCGGCTTACCGAAATTGAAAAAAAGGACATTCTCGAGTCGATCCATATTGCCGAAAACAAAGAAGCCTTAGAGCAATTAAAAAAGTAGGTCTGCCGCTTATCAATAGTGCCTAACAACTGTTAGGAAGTAAAGTCATTTTACCTAAATTTGCCATCGAAACGGAGAATTATGCAGGAAGTAGCACCTTATCAACCCAAGAATAAAGTAAGAATTGTCACCGCTGCCTCGCTTTTTGACGGGCACGATGCAGCCATCAACATCATGCGCCGAATTATCCAGGCCACAGGCTGTGAGGTAATTCATTTAGGCCACGATCGTTCAGTGGAGGAAGTAGTCAATACCGCAATTCAAGAGGATGCACAAGCCATTGCGATGACCTCATATCAGGGAGGGCATAATGAATACTTCAAGTACATGCATGATCTCTTGAAAGAAAAAGGTGCTGGTCATATCAAGATCTTTGGTGGTGGTGGAGGTGTGATCCTTCCTGAAGAGATCAAAGAGTTGATGGATTACGGCATTACACGCATCTACTCTCCAGATGACGGGCGTGAAATGGGGCTGCAAGGGATGATCAATGACATGGTGGAAAAATGTGATTTTCCAACAGGTGATCAATTGAATGGAGCGGTAAACCATCTCAAAGAGAAAGAGGTGACGGCCATTGCCAAGCTGATCTCAGCAGCAGAGAATTATCCGGAAGAATCAAAAGGTGAGCTTGCCAAGGTGCATGAACTGGCCAGTTCAGGAGAGACGCCCGTTTTAGGAATTACCGGTACAGGTGGTGCTGGAAAATCTTCTTTAGTCGATGAATTGGTGAGAAGGTTTTTGATCGATTTTAAGGACAAGAATATCGCCATCGTTTCAGTAGATCCTTCGAAAAGAAAAACGGGAGGTGCACTCCTTGGTGATCGAATCCGCATGAATTCGATCAATAACAACCGGGTGTATATGCGCTCTCTCGCCACACGTCAATCCAACCTGGCTTTATCGAAGCATGTGAAAGAAGCGATTCAAGTGTTGAAGGCTGCGCAATACGACTTGATCATTCTGGAAACTTCTGGCATTGGGCAATCCGATACAGAAATTTTAGATCACTCAGATGTGTCACTTTATGTGATGACGCCAGAATATGGCGCAGCAACTCAGCTAGAGAAGATCGACATGTTGGACTTCGCTGATGTGATCGCCCTCAATAAATTTGATAAGCGTGGAGCTTTGGATGCCTTGCGGGATGTAAAGAAGCAATACCAGCGTAATCATGGGTTGTGGCATGATGACATTGATGGTATGCCCGTTTACGGAACCATCGCCTCACAATTCAATGATCCGGGGATGAACAGTCTGTACAAAGTGATCATGGATAAGTTGGTGGAACAGACTGGAGTTGATTTGAAGTCGACTTTTGAGATCACGAACGAGATGTCGGAAAAGATCTTTGTGATACCACCGAAAAGAACACGCTACCTTTCTGAGATAGCAGAGAACAACCGTTCTTACGATGAGAAAGCCTTAACACAAGCAGAAGTTGCCGATAAGCTTTATGGCCTGCATCGTTCAATCGAGACCTTAAAGGAGTCGAGCCTAGCCGACAAAGATCGATTGATCAAAGGCTTGGAGGAATCCTTCGAGCAAGTGAAGCTCGATCTGGATCCACGTAATTGGCAGCTCATTGAGAACTGGGAAGAGAAGAAAAAGAAATACACTGATCCAGTGTATAGCTTCAAAGTCAGGGATAAGGAGATCAATATCAAGACACATACAGAATCACTGTCACATTCTCAGATTCCAAAAGTGGCCTTGCCGAAATTCAGAAGTTGGGGTGATATTCTGAGATGGACCTTACAGGAAAATGTACCCGGTGAATTCCCTTACACGGCAGGAATCTATCCTTTCAAAAGAGAAGGAGAAGATCCCACTCGCATGTTTGCGGGAGAAGGTGGGCCTGAAAGAACGAACCGACGTTTCCATTACGTCAGCCTCGGAATGCCGGCGGCTCGTTTGAGTACCGCATTCGACTCGGTTACCCTTTATGGTAACGACCCAGATTACAGGCCCGATATCTACGGAAAGATTGGTAATGCCGGGGTGAGTATCTGTTGTTTGGATGATGCCAAAAAACTGTATTCAGGATTCGATCTTTCTAATCCGACCACTTCAGTATCCATGACGATTAATGGTCCAGCTCCGATGCTGTTGGGTTTCTTTATGAATGCAGCCATCGATCAGCAATGTGAACTGTACATCAAGGAGCATGGACTGGAAAAAGAAGTTGATGCGAAGATTGCGGCTATTTATAAAGCCAAAGGAGTCGAGAGGCCTAACTACCAAGGGCCACTACCTAAAGGCAATGACGGTTTAGGCTTGATGCTTTTGGGGGTAACGGGTGATCAGGTATTGCCTGCTGACGTTTACAACAAGATCAAGGCAGAGACGCTTTCTGTTGTCCGTGGAACGGTACAGGCTGATATTTTGAAAGAAGACCAAGCACAGAACACCTGTATCTTCTCGACAGAATTTGCTCTTCGCTTAATGGGTGATGTGCAGCAATACTTTATTGATGAGGCCATAAGAAACTTCTACTCCGTCTCCATTTCTGGGTACCATATTGCAGAGGCAGGGGCAAACCCGATCTCTCAGTTGGCTTTCACCTTGGCCAATGGCTTTACCTATGTGGAATACTACTTGAGCAGAGGAATGGACATCAATAAATTCGGTCCGAATCTTTCCTTCTTCTTCTCGAATGGTATCGATCCGGAATATGCTGTGATCGGTCGTGTCGCTCGTCGAATATGGGCGAAGGCCATGAAAGAAAAATATGGGGCAAATCCAAGAGCCCAGATGTTGAAGTATCACATACAGACATCGGGTCGTTCACTGCATGCTCAAGAGATCGATTTTAACGATATCAGAACAACATTGCAGGCCTTGTATGCGATCTATGACAACTGTAATTCGCTACACACCAATGCCTATGACGAGGCAATCACGACGCCAACTGAGGAGTCGGTCAGGCGAGCAATGGCTATACAGCTGATCATCAACAAAGAGTTAGGGCTTGCAAAGAATGAGAATCCATTGCAGGGCTCATTCATCATTGAGGAATTAACTGATTTGGTGGAAGAAGCTGTATTGCTTGAGTTTGATCGCATCACAGAAAGAGGAGGCGTCTTGGGGGCGATGGAAACGATGTATCAACGCTCGAAGATTCAAGAAGAGTCGTTGTATTATGAGACCTTAAAGCATACGGGAGAATTCCCGATCATTGGCGTAAACACTTTTTTGAGTTCAAAAGGGTCGCCAACGATCTTGCCTAAAGAGGTGATTAGAGCAACAAAAGAAGAGAAAGAATACCAAATCAGTATGCTTGGTAATCTGCAAAAAGGCAACGAGGAAAAAGCTGCTGAGATGATCAAGCGGATACAGAAAGCTGCTGTCCAAAACGATAATATCTTCGAAGAGCTGATGGAAGCCTGTAAGTATTGCTCTTTGGGCCAGATCACTGCAGCACTCTTTGAGGTAGGTGGACAGTATCGTAGAAATATGTAATGAAACTGCTTCATCTCCCGATATGCATCGGGATCATCGCAATGACGAAAAAATAAAACGTATCGTCACTGCGAGCCTGCCAGCAAAGGCAGGGTACGAAGCAGTCTTTTACTCCTTTGTATCGATTTCCTATTTCTTCACAGTGGCTAACATGGCGTCCATATCAGCCTTGGTATACACCTCGCCTTGCATCACCATGTAATTTATGGCCTGTGTATTGTTGATGTCTTCTAAAGGATTGCCCTCAAGGATGAGTAGGTCGCCAAACTTTCCTGCTTTTAAGCTTCCATAGTCATCTTCAACGCCTAAGAATCGTGCACCGTTGATGGTTGCTGCTTGAATCGCTCCAATTTCAGGGATGCCTGCCGCAACCATGGCCTGTAATTCTTGGTGCAAGGAAATGCCCGGATAAACGTAACTGTTAGAGGCACCACAGTCTGATCCTGCCATCAATTGAACGCCTGCATTGAAGAGTTTCGGTGCTAATTCAATAAACGTTCGATTTAAGTTTTGACGCATCGTGGAAAAGGACTCGCTGGCCCTCATGGCACTTCTTATTCGCCCTTGATAGGTTTCGATGATGCCATCACCAACAAAGTCAAGATACTGGTCATTTGAATGGTCTGTGTTTTTAAGATTAGTGAGTGTATTGCCAATAAATAGTGTTGGAGTAACATAGGTGTCGTTTTCCTTTAGCATGTTGAACATAGAGGTTTCTTTTTCAGGAGTAATGGAGGCCATCAATCGGTCCATAGAACCCCAAAAGCTGGCTCTTCCAGCAATGTTATCTTCTGTCACTTCTAGCTCTTCCAAAGAAGAACCCTTCAAGGGATAATAAAGATGCTCTATTGAACCTAATCCTGCAGTTACGGCTTCTTCTAGTGTCACTGTAAATGGCATATGTCCTGACGTGCGAATCCCTCTTTTTTCAGCTTCTTCCAAAATCCAGATGTAAGCCTCTCTAGAGATCCGACTATCATATAACTTCACAAAATCTGCTCCCATGTTAATTAAAGAGTCAACAGCCGCCGCTGCATCTTCTTTCGTGACCACGGGAATTGAGCCAGCCCAAGTGGCCTTAGGTCCATCTAGTTTTGGACCAGAAGTAAAGATCTTTGGTCCTATCAGTTCGCCTGAGGCAATCTCATCTTGCCATTCGAAAATCATGTTTGTCATATCGCCACCTGCTTCTCTTACGCCTGTAATGCCATTAGCGACAAAAAGAGGAATCAGCTGCTTGTTTTCTTCTATCAATGATTCACCGCCTCTAAAGTGAATGTGCATGTCCCACAATCCGGGTATCACATATTTTCCTTTGGCATCGAGCGTCTCTTTGGCTGTATAGGTCTTGGAATAGTCATCGTCAATGAACTTGATCTTGCCATTCAATAGACCAATTTGGTGGTCTGAAAATATGTTACCCGTCTCCACGTCGATGACCTCTGAATGGGTAATAAGCAGATCTAATGTTGGTGTCTTGCTACAAGAAATCGCAAGGAGCAAGGCAAGGAGTAGGGATAGGAAACTTTTCATCAACTCGGTTTTAAGAAATGTAGTAAAAAATACAGACCATCCGAACTAGAGTTTTTTAGGTGGTTTTAGTATTTTCATCATTCTGATGCGTAATACTATCCTCCGTTTTGGACTGATCATCGCTGCTCTTTTGATCCTCTTTGAACTCAGTAAGGTTTCGGCATTTATGCCAGAGATCTCGGCTGACTTAATCCTTGCTTTGACAGGTGCAGCCTTTATCGGACTTGGAATCTTCGTTGGTTTAACATTTCGAAAGGAAAAGATCGTTGAGGTAATGGTTCCTGTCGAGATTGATCAAGATAAAGTTAAAAACTTGGGCTTAAGTGAGAGAGAGTACGAAGTCCTAATCGCCATGGCAGAAGGTGAATCTAATCTAGGAATCGCCAATAAACTCTATGTTACGGGAAGCACCATCAAAATACATGTCAGCAATATTTTTTTAAAGCTCGATGTCAAACGCAGAACACAAGCGGTGACAAAAGCGAAGGAATTAAGAATCATTTAATGCGCTGTCAATTCCGGATATTCCGAGATCTCGAATACAGCGTTTTGGATGTGACGGGCTTACTTTGTTATTCAAGGCCGGCCGGTACTAAGGTATGAATGAGTTAAATTGGTACTTAAGTATGACTTCATTTTTAGACAATTCAACTTGATTTGGTGAAATAAAATTTTCAGATCATGAAAGCACTTATTCAAAAATTCGGAACTATTTCAGTCGCCATCATCTTTGGTGTCAATTTACTTACTCTTGCCTTCATTGGTACCGATGGAGAGACTTTTGGAGTTGGAGAGGTTATTGGCTATGCGACCATTCTTATCGCCGAGCTTTTTATTCTTGCCGCGATTGCTCAATACAAAAAGCAAAATGGAGGAATGATCAGCTTTGGACAATCGCTAAAATTGGGCACGGGTATAGCTGCACTTGGAGGATTTGCTTTTGGTATATACAATGCCATTTATGTGCTGTGGATCGATCCTTTGTTCAATGAAAGGTATTTTGCTTATTCAATGAATTTAGACTTGGATTCACCTGGTTTTGCAGAGCAATATGCTGCATTTGTTGCTGAGCAAGGAATATTCTTGTCTGTTCCTTTTCAATCTTTTCTAATGTTTATGACTGTTTTTCTAATTGGTTTTGTCATTAGTGTGATAGGCGCTTTGGCCTTTCAGTCGAAAGGAAAAGTGACTAGCACTTAAATCTTTGGTATTATTTTGGCAGCTTTAAATCAGATGAAAAGAATACTTCTTTTACTCTTCCTATGCATTGCCTTCGCCTTACAAGGGCAAGACAATGACTATTTAAAAGAAATGGAAGCTTATAGAAATGCGCAAAACGCCCAGTTTCTAGATGCGAATACCTCTCCGCTAAGCGAAGTCGAGCGCTCGCAGTTTACAGGACATGAGTTTTTTCCAGTAAACGAAAACTATCGTGTAATCGCAAAATTTGAAGCTACTCCAAACGCCCGACCATTTCCAATGAAAACCAGCACAGGAGCTACCCAACTCTATAGAAGATTAGGCATCCTGCATTTTACTCTAGAGGAAAAGGAACTCAGTCTTGAGGCATACCTGAGGGTACAAGGTTTTGGCATGGCATCGAAAGTAAATTATGTCTTTTTGCCAGTGGTTGACCTGACCACAGGCAGCACAACCTATGGAGCCGGGCGCTACCTACACTTCGAGGGTATTCCAGAAGGGGATGAATGGATCATAGATTTTAATAAATTATATAACCCACTTTGTGCTTATAACGAACAATACGAGTGTCCTTTAGTGCCAGAACCCAATCATTTGCCTTTAGCTATTGAGGCAGGGGTTAAAGGGTTTTAGTACAGCGCGCAATAGGAGGGCGCTTCCTAGTCCAAGACGCAACTTCCATTGAAATCATTCGCATCAAATAAGGTGTTGGCACTGCCGACCAAGGTGCCTTTGTTTACTTCTATGGTTAACTGATTACTCCCTGAACGTTTGGGTGAGCAATATTCCAGTAAATAGTAACTGTTTGCTCTGCCACTGATCAGGTCACCAATCTCTTGGAAACGATCAAGCAGCTCACCAATATTCGCTGCCGAAACGAAACTCGTTTTACCGATCTCTTTTAGAATTCTTTCATCGATTTCTCCGCCCAGGCCGATGGTATAAAGGGCCAAGTCACGATCGGCTTTTTTTACCGCTTCAGCGGCTTGTCCACGAGTATTTCGATTGGCTTGATCGGTACCATCAGTAAAGATCACCAAGGCGCTCGAGGCAATTTCATCTAGTTGTCTGGTTTGAGATAACTTGGTGCTGGCTACATCGATTCCTTGAATGACTGCGCCATAGAGATTCGTTGAATTATCTGCACTCATTTCAGGACTGATGCCATCAATTGCATTCTTGAGATTCGTAGCATTTGTTGCGGTTCCCTGAAGTTGTTTAATATTTGCGGCTCCGTCGAACCACCAGATGTCCATTTTGATGGCTTGTGCATTGACCTCACTTGCTGAGGGAATGACTTCATCAATAAAGCCTTTAGCGGCATCTTTTAAGGCAGCTAAGCTCTCGCCTTGTAAAACGGAACCACTGAGGTCGAGTAGTAATGTGATATGATAATCGAATACTTGTTCATTGGGCTGAATTTTACGCGTGGCTTCAAATGTTGAGATCTTGGTGCCATTTTCATAGATACTAAAGTCAGCTTCTGTCAGGCCGGCAATACCCTTGCCGGCACCGTCTTCCACCCGAAAAAAGACCGATACATTGGATGGAAGGTTGACAAATTGATCTTCAATTCGGACCGTTAAACTCGGAGACTGATCATCGTCACCGCCGCAGGCCATCATAAAGAACAAGGAAATTATACTGAATGTAATTGCTGTTGATCGTTTCATCTGTTGAGTGTTTTAGGTAGACAGAGAACAGGAAACTTATCGGCTTATTGTACGGTTAGTGTGATAATTGATTTAAATTTGCTTGTACAGCATTATTATATACTATGAAGACAACGACCACGTTACTAGGGGATTATGAGTTCGAAGCTGAGAACCCTAATGGACACAAAGTCCATATCGATATGCGACCTGATGGTGAGAAAATAAGTCAATCACCAACAGAATTATTGTTATCTGCCGTATCGGGTTGTGCCTCCGTAGATCTTGTGTCGATGTTGAAAAAACGAAAGCGTACAGTCAATGGGTTGAAGGTAGAAGCAGAAGGTGTTAGAAGAGAAGAGCATCCACGTTCATTTACCCATATCAAACTTCATTTCATATTAGATTCTCCTGATGCCAAGCAGGATGAGTTTGAGAAGTTGGGGCATTTGGCCGCGACAAAATATTGTTCAGTTGCCGGCACTTTGAATTCTGAAGTAGAGCATACTTTTCAGATTAATCGCTAGAAGCCATTAAACTTTGAGGACGCAGGTTGAGTCAAAGAGTCAAATAATGGTTTATGCAACTCAGTCCTGTTCAAACAAATCATCTGTATAACCGAGCCTGCTTTGGCTTGTCATTCAACCGTTTTCAAGAAATTGAGCAGCAAGATCATCAAGAGGTGATCAAGGTGCTTTTTCAGGAAGCCTTTCAGGCTGATCCTCTCAAAACCTTTGGCTCAGCACCCCAGCTGAAGATCTTGCAACAAGTACGATCTGGAAAGATCACCAGAGAAGAGGCAAGGCAACTAGTGCGTCAAGAGGTTCAGTCTTCTCGAGAGAAGATCAGGGAACTCAATATAGAATGGATCGGTAAAATGCAGACAGCGACTTCTGCAGGTCTCGAAAAGCTGGTGTATTTCTGGCATGATCATTTTGGTGTAAGGGTGCTCAATGGCTACCAAGCACAAGCGCATAACAATACCTTACGAGAATACGCACTAGGTAACTTTAAGGACTTATTACGTGCCATAGCACAAGATGGAGCAATGCTCAGTTTCCTGGATAATCAACAGAATGTCAAAGCCAAACCGAACGAGAACTTTGCGAGAGAATTACTAGAGCTTTTTACCCTAGGTAGAGGCAATTATACTGAACAGGACATCAAAGAAGCAGCTCGCGCGTTTACAGGTTGGAGAATCGATAGAAGAACAAACAAGTTCATTTTTGATCGACGCAATCACGACGAGGGTCGCAAGGTGTTTTTGGGGAGGCAAGGTAGTTTTGATGGTGATGAGGTCATTGACATCATCTGCGAGGACCCTCGGACGGCTAGATTTCTAGCTAAAAAGCTCTATGCATTTTATGTGGCTGATGAGCCCAATGAGGAACACATAGCGGCCATGGCTGAATATTATTATGCCAATGATTACCACACGGAGTCCTTGTTGCAATTCATTTTTTCTCAGCCTTGGTTTTATGAAAAAAAGCAAATTCAAGCCAAGATCAAGTCACCCATTGAGTTGATCAATGGACTCCATACGCAGCTTGGACTCACTTTTGGTAATGAAGCGGGCTGGTTGTTACTGCAGCGAAATTTCGCACAAGACATGTTTTATCCCCCGAGTGTTGCCGGATGGCCGAAAGGGCAAGAGTGGATCGATAGTAGTTCGTTGGTAAATCGCATGAAGCTACCCGCCCTGATGGTAGGGTTAGACCGTATTCAGGAGGAGGAGAGTCCGGAATTGGATGCCACGGATCCATTCCAAAACATTGACCGAAGAGCAGTGATGCAATCCGCAGAATTAGGACTTTGGGCCTACCAGCTATCGGCTAAAAATGACAAGGAACAGGTAGACATAGTGGTGGATTACCTATTCAATAAAGCACTGCCACCTGCATTGCAACAGAAGATACAAGCCGAGTATGCACAACAGACACCAGCAAAGAAAAAGTACTGGTTATTTATGACCTTGGCTTCTTTACCTGAATATCAAATGAGTTAAACATGACACAGAAAAGAAGAGATTTTTTAAAGCAGAGTTCATTGATCGCGGCAGGTACTTGGTTGGTGCCTCATTTCCTTCAGGCACAAGGGCCTACTGTTTCTAATTTCCAGGGCAAACGCCTGATCGTTATTCAGCTTTCAGGTGGAAATGATGGCTTAAACACCGTTGTGCCTTTTGAGAATGAACTCTACTACAAGGCACGACCTGCCTTGGCCTTGAAAAAATCAGAAGTGCTCAAGGTAAATGAGCTCCTTGGCTTTCACCCTTCTTTGGCTGCCCTGCGCCCTTTATTCGATGAAGGAGCGCTCAGCATAATTAATGGTGTAGGTTATCCAAATCCCGACCGCTCGCACTTTCGCTCTATGGATATTTGGCATTCTGGGAGTAACAGTAACGAATATTGGCAAACGGGTTGGTTAGGCAGATACCTTGACGCACAATGTGAGTTTCCTCATCAAGCCATTGAATTGAATAATGCACTTGATTTGGCAATGAAGGGCGAACGAATGAAGGGCTTGGCTATGAGTAATCCGCAACAAATGATCAGAGATGTCAATATGGGCTATAATCGCCAACTGGCGGGAATGGCGAATGATCACCATGCGCATGAAGGTGTTGGATATCTCTATAAAACCTTACTTGAGTCGGTCAATTCTGCCGATTATTTAAAAGAGCAATTGGGTATGCGAGGCGATCGTTCCCGCAATAGACCACAATCACAGTTTGCCAATCATTTGAAGACCATTGTCCAGATGATCAATTCTGGTTTGGAAACCAGTGTGTATTATACACAGCTTGGAGGTTTTGATACACATGCCCAGCAGAAAAATCAACAAGCGAGGTTGCTTAAGCAGTACGCAGATGGTGTGAAATACCTGGTGGAGGAACTAAAGGCTACTGGTGAATTTGAGAACACGCTTATCATGACCTTTTCAGAATTCGGAAGAAGGGTAGGTCAAAATGCAAGTCAGGGAACAGATCATGGAACAGCCAATAACCTGTTTTTGATTGGTAAGAACGTGAAAGGAGGATTTTATAACGACTTGCCTGACCTGGCTGACCTTGACAACGGAGATCTGAAGTATAGCATTGATTTCAGGAGGGTATATGCGAGCATTTTGGAAAATTGGCTAAACGTAGATGCCAGAGCCATATTGAAAAAAGAAATACAACCACTTGATGTCATAAGATCTTAAGGATGGCTCACTTCAATCCTTATCTTTGCGTCAACTATGCGCATTCTAAAAGAGATCACTAATAAGCCCTGTAAAGTCACCATTTTCTCATGGAATGAAAAATTCCTTATTAAACTCGAGCACTTTGGTATGGAGCAAACATTCAAGGTGAGTGAGTTTGATGTGCTTGAACAGGAGCTGGATGAAATTCTTTCGGAGGAATTTATGACAGAAGCCATGGCCAGATTTAAAGAAATGGCAGATTCACTCCGCAGGTCCATGTCGAAGCTCTAGAGATTCTTCTTATTTTTAAGAGTAATGAGCAATCTTTCTCTCGTCTATGTATTGGTCTTTGCGCTACTGATCTCGGTGAGCTTGGTGATCTTGTTTTATTTCAGGATAAGACAGCAGTTAGCTCAGCTTGGTAAGATAGATGCGAAAGCACAGCGTACGCGTAAAAACCTGGAGCATCTAATGATGCACACGTCTGATTTTGCTTATAAATACAATAACAAGGGCGAGGTGTTTTACGCCTCAGAAAACGTGGGTAGAATTTTTGGTTTTAGCCTAAAAGAGCCTGTTCATTTTACAGATATCGTCACGGAAAGCCCTCTGAATAAGGATGTTTGGAAACGCATGAAGGCTGTTTATCGGTCTGGTGAGATGAAAGAAACTTCTTATGAAATCGAGGCAAAAGACGTGTGGGGAAAAACCCATCGTTTAGAAATGTTCGAGACGCCGGTTTTCGATGCGGATGGACAAGTGAAGTATGTTTCCGGAGTGGCTAAGAATATCACGGAAGAATATGAGGCAAGAAAGGCGACGAAAGAAAGTGAAAGACGACAGGCAGTAATCTTACGTTCCATACCTGATGCCCTGTTCACGATCAATAGAGCGGGCGAATACGTAGATTATGTGATTCAAAATGAAGATCAGTTGTCGTATAGGCCTAGCAGTCATATTGGACAGAAGGTCGTCGATGTAGTGCCAGAACCACTAGGCAAGGTCTTCATAGAGCTAATCGAGAAAGCCTTTGAAAGCGGTGAGCTTCAGCGTTTAGAGTACTCTTATTCTACGGGTAAACAAACGCAGTTTTATGAGGGCCGGGTGGTAAAACTCGATGAAAAGAAAGTGTTGGTTTTGGTCAGACGCATTACCGATCAGAAGCAAGTAGAAGAAGAGTTAAGGAAAGCTGCAGTGGCGGCCGAATCAGCAGCGCAAGCGAAAAGTAATTTCTTGGCCACGATGAGTCACGAGATCAGGACCCCAATGAATGGGGTGATTGGCATGACCTCCTTGCTTGAAGATACGGAGTTGACAGAAGAACAGCGAGACCTTGTCGAAACGATCAGATCAAGTGGCGACACCTTACTTCGCGTGATCAACGACATTCTGGATTATTCTAAAATCGAGTCAGGACATTTGGCCATTGATGAGTCAGTGTTATCACTACCTAAATTGATCGCTGAGATTCGAAAGGTGCTCACCTTTGAGGCAGATAAAAAACAGCTGGCGGTCAACATGACCATCAATGGCGACGTACCCGAGTTCATTATTTCCGATCGAGGTAGAATCAGGCAGATCTTACTGAATTTATTGTCAAATGCAATCAAATTCACCGAAATGGGGTCGGTTTCGATGGAAGTCACCTGTGAAAAAGAATACGCACGTTCCGTCCTCTTGAGCTTCATCATCAAAGATACAGGCATTGGTATACCAGATGATAAGATCGGTATTTTGTTCGATGAATTCACCCAAGCAGACTCCAGCCATTCCCGCATGTTTGGAGGTTCAGGGCTTGGTCTGGCGATTGTGAAAAAGCTCGTGAACCTGATGAATGGAAAGGTTGAAGTCAATAGCAGAGTAGGCGTGGGTTCAGAATTCAAATTCACCATTGTGGCGCGTAAGGTTCAAGATCATGGAATGAAAGTGGTCAAGAACGACCAGCTCAACCCTGAAGCAAAAGAAACCCTCGATCTTGTCGGTAATATCTACCCAATGAAAATCCTCATTGCTGAAGACAATAGCGTGAACGGTAAACTTACGGCACTTTTCCTTGAAAAAATGGGGCTAAGTTCAACCTTTGCCTCCAATGGCTTGGAGGTGCTGGAAAAATGTCAGAAAAACGCATACGATGTGATCTTAATGGATGTAGCGATGCCACAGATGGATGGTTTTCAAGCTACTCAGCAAATAAAATTGAAGAGCAAACATAGACCTTACATTATTGGTCTTTCGGCAAATGCCTTTAAAGAGGACATCAAAAAAGCATTAGACATTGGCATGGATGATTACCTTGCCAAACCCGTGGCATTTGAAACGCTGAGGAATAAACTAATAAAAACTGGCGAGCAGATCAACGCAAAAAAGACAACATAAGCTATGAATTATTTTGTGACGGCCATCGGCACAGATAGTGGCAAAACATTGGTATCAGCCATCTTACTAGAGGCCTTAAAAGCAGATTATTGGAAGCCAGTGCAGGCAGGTGAACCCGGAGATACCGAAACAGTCCAATCTTTGGTGTCGAATGAAATCACGAATTTTCATCCGGAAACCCATCGACTGAGGTTACCCGCCTCACCTCATGCAGCAGCAAAATACGAGCATAAGGCCATTTCTTTGGTCGACTTTGAATTGCCTCAAATGGATAATGAGTTGGTCATCGAAGGAGCTGGAGGGGTATTGGTTCCGCTCAACGAGCAAGACTATGTCATTGATTTGGCCAAACAGTTTCAAACGGAGGTGGTGCTCGTGTCGAATCTGTATCTAGGAAGTATCAATCACACGTTATTGACCATCGAGTATTTGAAAGCACAGCAAATCCCTGTGAAAGGCATCATCTTTAATGGGGAGTCAAATCCGGAAAGTGAGGCAATTATCTTGAAGAAATCGGGCTACAAAGTACTACTAAGATTACCGAAGTTGAGTTTGATCAATAAAGAGGTAGTCAGTTATTGGGCGGATGAATTGATACTGAACTGGTATGGATGATTGGATAAAGAGAGACAAAGCGGCAATATGGCATCCATTCACTCCTCTAAAAGGAATGGATGATCCCTTCATGATCGAGCGGGCAGAAGGGGTCAACCTCTACACGACTGAGGGAAAACGCATCATCGATGTAATTTCCTCTTGGTGGGTGAATATCCATGGGCATGCACACCCTAAATTGGCAGAGGCCATTGCACAGCAAGCCAGCCGATTGGAGCATGTGATCTTTGCTGGATTTACCCATCAGCCAGCCATCGAACTCGCCGAACGCCTTTTGAGCATATTGCCGGATAATCAAGCCAAGGTTTTTTATTCAGATAACGGCTCTACTGCTGTGGAGGTCGCCATTAAAATGGCCTTCCAGTATTTTTATAATAAGGGTATAGAAAAGAAAAAGATCATCGCGATCGACGGTGCTTATCATGGCGATACCTTCGGAGCCATGTCTGTTGGCGATAGAGGTCCATTTACTGAGCCTTTCGATCCTTACTTATTTGATGTGGCTTTTTTGGCCTTTCCTCATCCAGATAAAGAAGAGGAGGTTTGGAAACACTATGTTCAATTGGTGGAAACGGGAGAGGTAGCGGCTTTTATTTTTGAGCCCATTGTTCAAGGAGCTTCCGGCATGCAGTTTTATTCGGCTGAATTACTAGATAGGATGATCCGCTTTGGTCAGGAAAATGAAGTCATCTGTATCGCCGATGAGGTTATGACCGGTTTTGGTCGTTTGGGTACACTGTTCGCCGCTGATCAGCTAGCCCATAAACCAGATATCATGTGTCTTTCCAAAGGCCTGACTGGCGGTGCACTGCCTATGGGGGTCACCACCTGTACAGAAAAGATTCAACAAGCCTATCGTTCCAATGATTTGATGAAGACCTTCTTTCACGGACATTCATTTACAGGAAATCCAGTCATTGCGGCAGCAGCCAATGCATCACTTGATCTTTTGTTAGCGCCAAGTTGTTCGGAAAACAGGGAAAGAGTCAACAGGAGGCATCAGGCATTTTTTAAGCAGATCAAGGATCATCCGATGGTGCGTAATGCACGGGTGATCGGAACCATCTTGGCCTTTGACCTCAATACAGCAAAGGACACTTCTTACTTTAACGAAGCAAGGCATCACTTATACCCTTATTTTATTGAAAAAGGATTGCTCATTAGGCCTTTAGGGAATGTGATCTATTTGATTCCTCCTTACGTCATTTCCGACGATGACCTGGCTTATATTTATCAAACCATTCTTAACTTTTTGGAGGAGTATCCAGCCTTATTGGGTCAATGAGCTAGGTAGTTCAGTTGCTTTTTATGGGATGAAATGGTTTTAGGAAGTGCGCATTCCTCGATTAAAACACTGATAATCAAAAGGAAATGGTATGTCGTACCTGAAGCCAAAAAACGTTCGTCGCATTAAAGACCGAATCAAGCACAGTAGCCGACAATTGACGATTCCAAGTGAGTGCAAAACTCAAATCTTCACTTACATGCAAATTTGGACTAAAGATCAATCGGTTTTGGGCAAAAGCATTGGGCAGCAATTTATTTCCACTTACCAAGAAGATCTCGTCACCCAGGTTGAGATCTAGTTTTACTTGCGGATTGGATTTCGATAATGGGATACTCAGTAGTTTTAGGTTAATCGCATAACGAAAACGTAGCTCATCGCTTTGAATATCGTTGATGCTGAAGAATCTTTCCTCGACCCTAAGCCGATGGCTGAGAGCGAAACGACCGACCTTGTGCGCATATTTTAATTCTTGGTAGAGCCTATCCTCGTGCCCGGTCAATAGATCAGATTCATAAACACCCAAATAGGCATAGCCTGCTGAGGCTGTAAGTCCGTTGTCAAAGTGATAGCCAAGGGCTCCTCTCAATAGGAATTGAGAATCGATCAAAAAGTAATTGCTCCAACGAAAACCAGCATCGGCAAAAACTACCCAATGCTCATTGATCTTGCCTTCTCCGTAATACTGTATCCATTGTTGGTCCGGACGCTGATTTATCTCTCGCTGAGCAGTCAAAGGAAGGGCAAGACTTACTAAAAAAGAGATCAGGACAGCGGTAAGAAAAGTCGTTTTTGGCATTCATTCAAAGATAAGAACTAAAGTCTGTTTCTGAGAATCTCGATTCATTTCTTGAGGTACAGGAGCTTATTGAAAGGCTTGTTTTTTATTCCTGAAGATAAGACGAGAACATTGAACAAGAAGAGCATACTTTGGGTTATATTAAGGACATCCGGTCGTTAGGCCGATAGGATATTTTTTAATTGATGCGCTAAATAATGCTAGCTCTTTATAGATGCAGACTATAAGTGATAATATTATTAAATAGGCTTTATGGTCTAAAGAGCATCTGAATTGATAAATTTATAGAGCTGTATAACCAAAAAAAGATTTAATAATTATGGAGAACCAAAATCCACATGAAAACTCCAGCACGACCTACAACATGAATGGAGCAGAAAACTGCCCATTCTTAGGAGGTCAGCTCAATGAGACTGCTGGTGGAGGAACCAATAACCAAGATTGGTGGCCCAATCAACTCAAATTAGATATTCTACGTCAGCATTCAGAGTTGACAAACCCAATGGGTGAAGACTTTGATTATAGCGAAGAGTTCAAAAAACTAGACTTAGCTGCTGTTAAGAAAGACTTAACTGACTTGATGACAGATTCTAAGGATTGGTGGCCAGCCGATTTCGGTCACTATGGTCCTTTCTTCATTCGAATGGCATGGCATGCTGCCGGTACTTACCGTATCTCGGATGGTCGAGGTGGAGGAGGTACAGGCGCGCAACGCTTTGCTCCTTTGAATAGCTGGCCTGATAATGGCAACCTTGATAAAGCACGTGCTTTGTTATGGCCAATCAAGCAGAAGTATGGGAATAAACTTTCTTGGGCTGACTTGTTGATCCTTACAGGAAATGTTGCCCTCGAATCAATGGGCTTTAAAACGTTTGGTTTCGGTGGAGGTCGTCCTGATATCTTCGAATCTGAAAAGGATATTTATTGGGGAGCTGAGGGTGAATGGCTTGATGACAAGCGATACACTGGCGATAGAGAATTAGAGAATCCGTTGGCAGCTGTGCAAATGGGTTTGATCTATGTGAATCCTGAGGGACCAAATGGTAACCCTGATCCGGTTGCTGCAGCACATGATATTCGGGAGACATTCGGTAGAATGGCGATGAATGACGAAGAAACAGTTGCCTTGATTGCTGGTGGACACACGTTTGGTAAAACGCACGGTGCAGGTGATCCTGGACAGTATGTTGGTCCGGAGCCAGAAGGCGCACCAATTGAGCAAATGGGTATGGGCTGGAAGAACACCATGGGTTCTGGTCACTCAGAAAATACGATCACTTCAGGGCTAGAAGGTATCTGGACACAGAAGCCAACAGAGTGGAGTAATTTGTATTTCGATAACTTATTCAAGTACGATTGGGAATTGTTCAAGAGTCCGGCTGGTGCTTACCAGTGGAGACCAAAAGATAATGGTGCTGCGGGTACTGTACCCGATGCACACATCGAAGGTAAAACGCACCAACCAACTATGCTGACCACAGACCTCTCTTTGAGAATGGATCCAGCATATGAAGAGATCTCAAGAAGGTTCTATGAAAACCCTGACCAGTTTGCCGATGCTTTCGCGAGAGCATGGTTCAAACTAACGCATAGAGATATGGGGCCTAAGAATCGTTATTTAGGAGCTGAGGTTCCTGCAGAAGATTTGATCTGGCAAGATCCAATTCCAGCGGTTGAACATGACCTAGTCAATGAAGCAGACATCACGCACTTGAAAGGTGAGATTTCAGCTTCAGGCTTAACCGCTACTGAGCTGGTTTCTGCGGCATGGGCTTCGGCTTCAACCTACAGAGGTTCAGATATGAGAGGTGGTGCCAATGGTGCACGTGTGAGATTGGCTCCTCAGAAATTCTGGGAAGTGAATAATCCTGATCAATTGGCTAAAGTGCTTGATACATTAGAAGGTATTCAATCTGCCTTCAATGGCGCTCAGTCTGGGACAAAACAAGTCTCTATGGCCGACATGATTGTACTAGGAGGTTGCGTAGGTATTGAAAAAGCAGCAAAAGAAGCAGGAGTTGATGTCAATGTGCCATTCACACCGGGTAGAGGAGATGCTACTGAAGAGCAAACAGATGTAGAATCTTTCGAGTGGTTGAGACCAAAAGCAGATGGTTTCAGAAACTTTGTGAAGACCAATTATTCAGTTCCTGCTGAAAAATTATTGGTAGACAAAGCACAATTGATGGGCCTTACAGCTCCTGAAATGACCGTTCTTGTTGGTGGTATGCGTGCCATGAATGCCAACTGGGATGGATCACAACATGGTGTGTTCACAGATCGTGCAGGTCAATTGACCAACGATTTCTTTGTGAATCTATTGGATTACAACACCGTTTGGGGTCCTGTAGATGATAGCAATACGGCCTATGAGGGCAAAGACAGAGCAAGTGGTGAGGTGAAATACACGGCCACAAGAGTTGACCTCGTCTTTGGCTCGAATTCTGAATTGCGTGCAATTGCTGAAATTTATGCTCAAAGTGACAATACAGAGAAATTCTATAAAGACTTTGTTGCGGCATGGACGAAAGTGATGAATGCAGATCGTTTTGATCTGAATTGATCGGATATACAGTTAAAACCTAAAAGGCAGCCCAGTGGGTTGCCTTTTTTATTTCCCGGCTTTGATCAAAAGCCAAAATGCAAAGGCCATTTCACCGAGAATGCTCGGAATGGCAACTAAAGTCAAGGCAATGGTCGCATAGTCAACATAATTAGGTAGTACAAAATGAGCGGCGGTATCTGCCATGTACATGATGCCGGCGAAGGTCATGAATAAAGCGATCCATTTGGGCATAGGTGCTATTCTGGCCAATAAGAGCAAGTGAGCTCCAAAAAAGAAAAGACCGATCAACCACATGTTATTGAATGCCTCGGCATAAAGCAAGATGTCATCATTGGTGGTCTGTTCTAAAGCCATGGGTAGGGCAAAAATTGCAGCACTCATGATCGTGGCATGCATGACCCTCAGGTAGGTGCTCAATCGTGTAAATACATGGTCTTTGTACATTTCAAAAAGTGCCCAAGCAACCACCACATCGAAAAACGCAGTAATCAGAAAGGCTAGTATGCCGAAGCGAACCACTTGGCTGTTGTGCATTACCGTGCCATAAGGGTCTGATAATAGGGCGTCTAATGCGAAAAAGTTACCGAAGATGGCAGCAAAGAAAATGATTAGGTAGCTGATTCCTGCAGTTTTGGCTAAGAGTCGATGGTTCATAACATGGCTTTATTGAAACTAACCAAACTTTTGAAGAGTGACAAACTCCACAGCCCCCTGAAATCTGCCAGCCTCTTTGACTAACGTGATGAAGCGGCTCATTAGAAATAGGCTGACAGCTATCGAAAATTCTAGGCCAGAATGAGTGAGAACTCACTGATCCTTTTTCGGGAATCTTAATCATGTTAAGTACTAGAGAACAGGCAATCGCAAAGGGAATGTGGTGTTGACAAGCGACATTGAAGAACCAGTTTCTAAAACGTTTCAGCCTGTAGTAGAATAGGCCGTCAATTCCGCCACAGAATCGTGCGATTTCGCCACAACCGCCTAATAAAAGGAACCTAGGCCGATTTCTGTTTGTACGTTTGGATCATCAGTCAAACACTAAAACAAACAGAAATGAAAAAGTTAACCCTAGTAATTGCATTAATCACCGTCGGTTTTAAATTATCAGCACAGTCTATTTGTGACTGTAAACCGGAGCTTGACTTGGTATATGGGAAGATGAAGGAAATGACTTCATTTAAGCATCAAGTGAAAGGAAGTAAGAAGTCAGAATTTGAGAATTTATACCAGCAGCTCCGCAGTGAGATGACCAGTGAAATGACCAAGGTTGATTGCTTTTGGAAGCTGAATCAGTTAGAGTATTTCGTGAATGATAAACATGCTCAAGTGTACGAGTCGAGACCTGATTATACATTGGATGACATCTTCGATTCTACATTTATAAAAAGCTACCGAACTAGCGATGTCTTCAAGAACCACCCCAAGGTGGATCTGGATTTAGCAGAACTCAAAGCCCAGCTGAGAGCTAAACCCGATGAAGGCATTGAAGGCATCTACAAGGCTGGCAGTATGATGAAATTAGGGGTATACCGTATCGATACGGATAGCTTGGTGGGCGTGGTGTTGGAATCTCAGATCAGTATTTGGGAGCCGGGGCAAATTTACGCCTATATCAAAGAGACCGATTCTCGTTCACGTTTAAGCATTGTCCATTATAGTCAGCTGTATAAGAATCTGATTTTTGCTGAAGAGCAGCTTTTCGAAAACGGACAGTTGTTTTCTACAACTAGAAAAGAGTCTAATGATGAGGCTTATGATATCGTGAATGTCAATGCTGAAGAAGCTGAAAACTTTAAGTTAACCCGTTTAACAGACGATGTGCAATATGTTTGGATGAACAGCTTTGATAGAATCTCTATGAGAAAAAATAGAGACCAATTAGTCACCCAAATTGAAAATGAGTTGAAGGCTCCTTACCTCATTGTCGACTTAAGAAACAATGTTGGAGGGTCCGATAAAATATCTAAGCCTATTATTAAGGCCATAAAGAAGAGCAAAGCACAAGTGTACGTATTGACCAACTACTACACTGGCAGTAACGGAGAGCTCACTACAGGCCGCCTAAGAAAATTGAAGAACACGGTTCATCTAGGACAAACCACTTATGGTGCTTTAGCCTATGGCACCAATTATGGAAGAACCTACACTTCGCCATCGGGTATGTTTACGTATGCGCCAACGGATATGCGCCAAGCTTCTTTTCTCAAGTATGAGAATCAAGGAATTGCCCCAGAAATTAAATTGGATGCAACGATAGACTGGGTAGAGCAGACTTTGAGCCTTATTGATAAGAACAAGTAGTTAGCGTATTAATCAAGAGGTGATAAAAAGACTGGGTCAGATGTGTTTGACTGCTGTCTGATCCATAAGAGACCGCTGCATGGCGGTCTTTTTGGTTTTGTTGGGATGAGGTGTCTACGGCTCGGCTATGCGCAGTGTCCCGATGGGCATGACGTATAGGTATTGTTGTGTCTTCGTGCTTTTTACTTTTCTAATATGTTCATTAACTTCTGGTTCAAGTATAACTTTTCTTTTCCTACTCTTACAGATTTTAGAAAGCCTTCTTCTTCCATTGCGATTAGATAGTTTCCAACTGTCTTGGGTGTTCCTAAGCCAATAGCAATTAGGTTTTTCCTTTTGGTATAAGGCAGCTTAAAAATGACTTCAACTAAATCTTTTGAGTATACTTTCGGAAGCTTTTCTTTTATTTCTTGTCCAGTAGTTTCCATAAGTTGAATTATAGATTCGAGCCTTTCTAAACCTTTAATTGCTGTTGTTTCCACCATATCGAGCATATAAAATACGAATTGTGACCAGTCATTCTTCTCCGTAACTAATCTTAATCCTTCGTAATATTTGTCCTTTTGTTCAATAATGTATTCACTCAAGAAAAGAGCAGGAACATCTAATAGTTGCTCTAGTTTTAATTGAAGTAAAAGAAGAATTCGACCTGTCCTTCCATTACCGTCTGAAAATGGATGTATGGCTTCAAACTGGTAGTGTGAAATAGCCATTTTTATGAGAGGATCAATTGAATCATTTTTATTGATAAAAGTTTCGAGATTGGCCATTTTTTCTCGTATCAATTGTTCTCCCGAAGGAGGAGTGTAGATTATTTCTCCATGTATATTGGATAGCGTAGTTCCTGATGTAGTTCTAATTCCCGCGGTGTTTTGTTTAATACACTGTACAATATCAACACAAAGGTTTGTTGTTATGAAAGGTTGTTTCTCGAGTCTACTAAATCCCAACCAAATAGCTTCTTTATAGCTAATCACTTCCTTGGTTGCAGTATTGTCGAATTTCTTATCTGCTACTACAGCTTGATACAAGTCGTCATTGGTCGTAATGATATTCTCGATGGCAGAACTAGCTTTAGCTTCTTGTAGGTGAAGTGTGTCGAGAAATAAACTGGGGTTGGGAAGATTTCTTATTGCACCGTTGAGTTGAGCCAAGGCTCTACTAGCGCTAATAGTTTTTGTTAAAATCTCTTTAGTCTCCAAATCTGCTTTGGGTGGAAGTAGAGGTAGATTGTTATATGGTTGAGATTTATTGAAGTTGTTCATAACGAGAGTAGTTTTTACACTTGAGTTGTTTACAGAGGTAAAAATACTAAATAATTACCCTCATTCAGAGTTGGGAGGTAATTCTTACTCTCATTTTTTGGCATGGGGCACAACGTTTAGTATGTGGCAATTAGGGCAGTAGAAAGCAATAAACTTTCAAGTTTACACTGAGCCAAATCGTTGTATTTTGTTTTTAATTTATTCATTTTTAAAAGCCAAATCAACGATTTGGCGGTGTTTCAAATAACCACAGAACTTTCGTAAACCACCGAAAGTCCTATTTGCTATATACAGTGTTATATGCTGCTTTTTCTTTTTATATCAATTCACTAATAGCATTCCATAGCGAAATCCTTTTCTGTAATGATTGTTTTGCAACTTCTAAAGTTTCACTCCATTTTTGATCGTCATTGCCACAAAGTTCTGAAATCATTTTAAGGGATAGAGGTCCGTGCTCATCTCCATCTAACTCTATATGCCTTTCAAGATAATAGGTCAACTTGCTATATGACTTGTTCTCAGAATCAGCATTTTTGAGTATTTCAATAAACATATCAGGAATTACATCTTCTCGTCCAAATGTAAATGCAGAAGCAATAAGATGTGCCTTATTCGTCTCAATGATTGAAAATGAAAATGTAACAAAATCAGCAACTCTCTTGTCAATATTAATTTCGTTCAATGAATATTCAACGGTATTGTCAGATTCAAGAAGATTTATAAATTTATTAATCTCAGACGTATTTGCTTTTGCTTGTTTCATTGCATCCAAATACATTTCAAAATGACTTTTAGGTTCTCCTAATTCATTAATATCACTTTCTTCACCGTGAACTATTTCATTTATGAATCTAGAAAGTGTTGCGTTTTTAGATGGTAACCAAGGTGTTTGAACATTTGTGAGTTTTATTTGAAGAGATTTCAAAAGCGACATAAAGTCCCAAACGGCAAATACGTGATTCTCCATAAAAACTTTAATGTCATCTACATTCTTTAGGTTTTTATAAAGTTTATGATTTTGCAATTGATTTCTTAACTCGGAAATCTCGTTTTCTATATGTTGTATTCTATTCATACTGTTTTTATTGCTTGCATATAACGTTTTGCAGCTACAAGAAGTTGGCGATTTCGGAGACGAAAACTGTCTGCCACCACTGAACTTGATACGAAGCACAAAGCTTCATTTAACCACTGAACCGCCAATTTCTTGTAGGTGCTGTTAGCTGCTGTGGCTCTATGTTTCTGGTTAGTCATTTTTCGATGTTAACGCTTGTCCTTTTACTGTTTCATTAAATTGTCCGTTGTCATAAACTAAGTTACCATTTACAAATGTATGGGCCACTTTTGTATGAAAAGTTGTTCCTTCTAAAGGCGACCAACCACATTTGGATAAAATATTTTCTTTACTAACTATCCAAGCCGAATTTAAGTCAACAATGGTTAGGTCGGCAAAATAACCCTCACGTATAAAACCTCTTTTTTTAATTCTGTAAAGTGTCGCTGGATTATGACACATTTTATCAGCGATTTTCTCTAATGAAATAAGTCCTTGTTTGTAAAACTCAAGCATAATGTTTAACGAATGCTGAACGATTGGAGCACCTGACATTGCCTGAAAATATGGTTTCTGTTTTTCGTCTAAAGTGTGAGGAGCGTGGTCTGTAGTTACTAAGTCTATTCTATCATCCAACAACGCTTTTAAAAGCCCTTTTTTATCTTTCTCTGTTTTTATTGCTGGGTTCCATTTTATTAAAGTTCCTAAACGCTTATAGTCTGTGTCGGAAAACCACAAATGATGAACCGATACTTCGGTTGTTATGTTTTTCTCTTGCAAAGGAATGTCATTACGGAACAGATGTGTTTCTGCTTCTGTGGTCAAGTGAAGAATGTGAAGTCGTGCCTTGTGTTTGTTAGCTATGCCAATTGCTCTTTTAGTTGCTTCGTAACAAGCCTTTTCGCTTCTAATGATTGGATGAAATTCAATAGGCACATCATCGCCATATTTTTCACGATATATATTCTCATTCTCTTCAACTATCTGCTCTTTTTCTGAATGAATAGCAATGATGGATTTGCAGTTTGCAAAAAGCTTTTCCATCGTTTCAGGATTGTCAGCAAGTAGGTTTCCTTTTTTGGTAAAGTAAAGTCCGTCATCAGAAACGCCTAAAAGTATAGATGTGTCGAGATTGATTACATAATCGAGATTGTCACCATTAACACCTAAAAAGAAACCAAAGTTGGCTAAGGATTTTTCCGATGCTATTTGATATTTTTCATTTAATATGTCTATGGTTAAAACATTCGGAAATGTATTTGGCATATCAATAAAGGAAGTCACGCCACCCGCAACGGCCGCCCTGCTTTCTGAATGAATGTCGCCTTTATGTGTTAGTCCAGGTTCACGAAAATGAACTTGTCCGTCAATGATGCCTGGAAATAAATATTTGCCTGTTCCGTCAATTACTTTTGTATTTGGGTCATTTTGATGTCGTTCGATTTTTTGAATTATTCCATCATCTATCAATAGGTCGCTAACGATTATTTGTCCTTCGTTAACGATGCTAATATTTTTGATTAGAGTTCTTTCTGTCATTGTAAATTTTCTGTCTGTTTTCGGTCTTTCGCCATTGCAGCTAACGTTTAGTATATGAAAAGTAGGCGATTTCGAGGCACTAAAATTTCGGTTAAACACAAAGTTTGATGCGAGCCACAAACCTTGAATTTACTACTGTTTCGCCTATTTTTTATATACATTGTTACCACACGTTTTTTTATTTTTTGCTAATCTGCTTCACTACGAAATCTAACTGACTATCTGTTCCTTTAATTAAGCCCTCAACAGTTAAGATTACTTCTTTATCGGGCAATATTCCACTTCCTTTTGTAACTGATTTATCAGATACGTATTTATCTATTTTTACAAAAGGTACGCGAACCATTATTTTCGAATTTGGAAGTTCGTATAAGGCAGAATATTGAGCTGTATGGAAATAGTAGCCCCCTCCAGTTTCTTCACCAACAAGAGTTATATTTTTGTCGTTTTTCGCACTTAAAGCAAAAGCACTAGCAGCAGAAAAGGTATTGCCTCCAATTAAAACATACACCTTTCCTTTAAATGGTTTTTTATATGGAATCATTTCTGCTTGAGCATGGTCTTCCGTTAACAACCACCTGTCGTTTTCTTTTTTGGCTGAAGCAAAATACATTTCAAAGAATTCGCTGTAATCAGATATGGTATGAATTACATTTTCTTCGTGAGGAAGCACGTTTGTAATAGCACTTTCTGATATTCTTTGTTTAAAAGGCTCATCCGTTAAAAAAGCGTACAAGTTAATTGCGTTGATTCTGTACCCTCCAATGTTTTGCCTTATATCTATTATCAGATTTTTAGCCTTCTTTTTCTTAATTTCTTTAAATAAATCAATCAGTTTTGATTTAAATTCTTTAGGATCCAAACCAAATGAATTCACAGTTAGTACTGCAGTATTTATGGAATCTATATAATAAAGAAATGGCCACTTTTCAGCTATTCTAGTTTTAAAGTATTCCATTCGATTTGCATCTTGGTGATATTCTGCAAAATGAGAACTCCTGTTAGGGTACCTGTTTCCTATGCTTTCAAATGATTTAGGGGCAATTTCAATTGTTTTAGTTTCACCGTCTGGGGTCATGTGTCTTACAGAATAGCTTTCTCTATTACCATATTCGTAATAGTAAAGTATGCCAAACTCTTTTTCTATTTGACGGTATTTTTTTGTTAGATTATAACCATCTGACGGTGCATACTTCAATAAGTCTTTTAGAATAGTTTGAGAAGACGTGCTGTCAATAGACATTATTTCAGAACCTATCGGAATTCCATAATCATCCGTGTCAGTATATAGTTTTCCATCTATGATTTTCAACAGTAATGGAAACATTGCAGGTAAAGTGTCAATTTTTGGATGTAGGATGTTTAGATGACCATCTTTTACATTATCCGCTAAATAAGAAATAGATTTGAACAAGTCGTTGGATGTTTTTACACCCTTTATTACTTTTTGTTCAAATGAATTGAAAATACTATCCCACTCAGTCTCTGAAGTATATTCATACATACTTGGGTGTCCAATTGTCAAGATTTCTTTGAAAATTGTGTAATCTTCTGAAACATGTTCTCTTGACAACTCCTTCTGACCAAAAATTGAAAATGGGAGAAGTAAAAAGATTATTATGATACTGTGTATTTTCATAATGTGTGGTAACAATTGTGTATGCACACTGGTGTTTATGTGTGCCTTATATGTTACTCAATCTAACAAGTTTTTGATCTTGTCGAAAGAGTTTGTGGCCACATGCGTGTAAATCTCTGTTGTTTTCAATGAATTATGACCCAATAGGGTCTGTATACTTCTTAAATCTGTCCCGTTTTCTAAGAGGTGGGTCGCAAAACTGTGACGTAGCATATGTGGTGTAACAGCCTTTTTGATTCCAGCTTTTTTGGCCGCTTGTTTAATGATTTTGGCAATACTACTCGGCGAATATTGATGGCCTCTTGAGCCTTCAAATAAGTAGGTTTTAGGTTTCCAGATCCTAAAATACTCCCGCAGGTCATTGAGCACGTTATGGGATAAAAGGGTGAGTCTGTCTTTGTTTCCTTTTGCTTCATTGATGCGAATCACCATTCTTTTACTATCGATATCTAATATTTTCAAGTTGATCAATTCGCTTCTACGCAACCCTGCAGAGTATAACAAGGCTACTATGCATTGGTGTTTGATATTATTGGTCTTGTCGGAAGTCGAAAGTCAAGAGTCGGATATTGAGCGTTTGGAGAGTTACTTGGATTTTGCTAGCCCTTTTGCAAGCGGTACGCTGCGTTTTGATAAGAAGTTTTGTGCATCAACAGTATCCTCAGCTCATGTTCTTTAGAAAACCTCAGTTCTGCCTTCTAATGTAACCTATAATTTTAGGTGCTTGTCTGTATCCATCCCTCAAATTACTAAATGGACTTAGCTTTTTCTTTTAATCAATAAACCTCAATTTTGGTCAAGGGCAGTGCTAGCTTATTAAACTGATTTTAGTTAATCTTATCATTTTACATTCTAAATGTGCGGTGAATATGGCCGAAAATAAGATCAGGCCGGCCGATATAAGAATAAGGGGCATTGAAGATCTCAGGGTCGACATCCAAGATTGATCAAGTACCCAAAGTGAATATCCAAAGACCAATCCCATTGAGGTAGCTGTCACATGACCCAATAATTGAGCATAAAGTACACGATCGAACAAAACTGGTAATTCATCTTTTTGAAGAACTGTTTTCAATGAACCCATCATAGCGCCTTGTATAATCATTACTAAGGGACTGATTAATAAAGTGCCCACTAGGAACATGCCGATCGACTTGAGGAAGATCATGCTGCTTAATAAGAGTTGAGGAATGATTGGTTTATTCAATTCTAATCGGCTAAAGAGCCATTGAAACATCCTTTTTTGACTCATTTTTTTCTTAGCTCGTAGAAGTGTCTCCCCAGACTCTATAATTATCTTTTTGGTGTCGTTTTTCAATACAATTTTGTAAGAAGCAACGAATAGGCTAGCATTGATCGCTAAGGTTATTGCAAAGATAATTTCGGAGGAAAGCAGCATATTCAACGAAACCTTGGATTAAGGTCAGCAAAAATGGGCCACTTTCAAACATTAAGTAATAAAAAACCCAACCTGATTACTCAAGTTGGGTTTTGCAAATATCTAATGACTAAACGCTAAAGTTCTCTTTTCAGATCAAACCTTTCCAGATAGTCTGCTACTCTTCTCACAAACATGCCACCTAATGAGCCATCAACCACTCTGTGGTCATAAGAATGTGACAAGAACATTTTATGACGTATAGCAATCGCATCACCAGCTGGCGTTTCGATCACAGAAGGCTTCTTCTGTACGGCGCCTAAGGCCATGATACCAACCTGTGGTTGCATAATGATCGGTGTGCCCATTACGTTACCAAATGAACCCACATTCGATACGGTATAGGTTCCTCCTTGTAGGTCGTCTGGCGTCAATTTGTTGTCTCTGGCTTTTCTTGCCAACTCATTGACTTTTTTCGTCAATCCGATCAGGCTCAGCTGATCCGCTTTATGGATCACAGGAACAATCAGGTTGCCCGAAGGCAAGGCCACGGCCATTCCGATGTTGATGTCTTTCTTCTTCACGATGTTGTTGCCATCCACTTGGATGTTCATCATCGGATAATCTTTCATCGCTTTTACGATCGCCTCAATAAAGATCGGCGTAAAGGTGATCGGTTCACCTTCGTGTTCTTTGAAGGTTTGCTTCACTCGGTTTCTCCAGTACACGATCTCTGTCACATCGGCTTCTACAAAAGAGGTGACATGTGGCGAAATACGTTTAGAGTCCACCATTCGTTCGGCGATCATCTTGCGCATGCGGTCCATTTCGATGATCTCATCTTCACCAGAGATCGAAACAGGCATGGCTTGCGGTGCGCGAGCTGGCTGTGCTGCAGCAGGGCTTGGTGCTGCTGCCGGAGCTGGTGCTTGTGCGATGTCTGCACCACCGGCAGGACGATTTTTCAAATAGGCGAGCATGTCTTTTTTCGTCACGCGTCCTTCTCGGCCTGTACCAGGGATGCGTTCCAATTCTTGCATGGCTACACCTTCTTCTTTGGCCATGTTCATTACCAAAGGCGAGTAGAAACGACCAGACTGCGGTACTTCCAGAATGGCTTGACCGCTGGCAGCGGCTACGGGTTCAGGAGTGGCCTGTCCATTGGATGAAGCTTGTCCGTTTACGGCTTTTGGCTCTTCTGTTGGAGCCGGTGCAGCAGGAACAGCAGCATCTTCCACTGCGGCATCTGTTTCTATCTTAGCAATAGGAGCACCTACGGCTACCACATCACCTTCTTGTACCAAGATCTCTTTCAAGACTCCACCATGGGTGGCAGGTACTTCTGTGTCTACCTTATCGGTGGCCACTTCTAGAACAGACTCATCCGCCTCGATCGTGTCACCTTCTTGCTTGAGCCACGAGAGAATTGTACCCTCCATGATACTTTCTCCCATCTTTGGCATCACCATTTCTACTATAGCCATAATTCTTTATTTCTAATGAATTAAATCGATTGCACTAACGGACAAAAATAACGTTTTACCAAATAAAATCTAAGTTTTAGCTGATTAAACTTTTTCTCACCAAATTTAATAACGATATATTTGTCAGTTCAATATTTAATTTTCTATTTTTTGTCAATTGCAGTTTTTTAGCGATGGTTTGTTGGCCATCTGCATAAGCGATCCAAACGGTGCCTACCGGTTTGTCCTCGGTACCACCTCCTGGGCCTGCAATGCCACTACTGGCTGCGCCGATATCCGATTTAAATAATTTCCGCACATTTTCCGCCATTTCGCAAACGGTTTCTTCACTAACAGCACCATGAGCCTCAATAGTTTCAGCATTTACCCCCAGGATGTTTACCTTATGGTCGTTGTGGTAGGGTACGAGACCTCCTTGAAAGTAATCGCTCGATCCGGCGATGGTGGTGATCTGGTGTTGTACATAGCCGCCTGAACAGCTTTCAGCGAGTGCGATGTTCAGTCCCTTTTCTTTCAGCAAGGCGCCGATCGCTTCGGGTAGGGTAGTGCTGTCGTAGCCATAAATGTACTTACCCGCTAAGGGCATCAGTTGGTCTATCTCGTGCTGAACATCTTGTGCAAGCTGTTCTTTGTTTTCACCAACAGCCGTAAGCCGTAACTTGACGTGTCCTACACTAGGTAGATAGGCCAAGGAGATGTGTTCAGGCAATGCATTTTCCCATGCTTCGATCTTAGCGGCTAAAAAGGATTCGCCAATTCCGACGGTTTTGATCAGTTTATGGTAAATGACCGGCGTCTGAAAGAATTCCTGGAGTTTAGGCAGTACATGTGCCTTCATCAGGTGTTTCATCTCGTGCGGCACGCCTGGCATTGAAACAAAGACTTTGTTGTTGCGTGCATACCAAGTACCGGGTGCCGTTCCCAAATCGTTATGGAGCACTAGGGCATTTGAAGGCACCAAGGCTTGTCGTCGATTGAGCTCAGTGAAGGTTCTGCCGCGGCTTTCGAAAAAGGCTTTGACATGGGCCAATACCGCTTCATTCATCACAATGTCTACACCGAAATAGTTGGCCAACATCGGCATGGTCAGGTCATCATTGGTTGGGCCTAGTCCTCCAGTGATGAGGGTAATGTCAGCTCTCGCTTCGGCTTCGGCAAAGGCAGTGAGTATTGCTTTTTCTGTGTCACCCACCGTTGTTTTTCGGATCACCTTGATGCCAAGTTGATCGAGTTCAGCACTCATCCATTGGGAATTGGTGTCTGTGATCTGACCGTAGAGAATTTCATCTCCAATGGTTAAAATTTCGGCAGTGATCTCTTTCATTGTCTGTACTGAGGGTTAGCGATTGGTTAAGGCCTGATCGATGTCTTGGATAATGTCCTCTATATGTTCCAAACCCACGGACACGCGGATAAGTTCTGGGCTGATGTCAACTTTTTGTCTTTCTTCTTCCGTCAGCTTTGCGTGGGTGGTGGAGGCCGGATGAGTTACAATCGTTCGGCTGTCGCCCAGGTTCGCGGTAAGGGAACACATCTTGAGACTGTTGAGGAAATTTACACCTGCTGTAGCACTTCCTTTGATTCCAAAACTCAAGACACCACCACCGGCTTTCATTTGTTTTTTCGCAATCGCATACTGTGGATGTGAAGGTAGAAAAGGATATTTCACCCATTCTACGGCCTGATGGTCGGACAGGTATTCAGCCAGCTTGAAGGCGTTATCGCAATGTCGGTCCATTCGAACAGGAAGGGTTTCCATGCTTTTCGAAAGCACCCAAGCGTTGAATGGGGAAAGGGCAGGGCCAGCGCTTCGGCTAAAAGCATAGATCTCATCGATCAATGCTTTTTTGCCCACAGTGATTCCTCCCATGACACGTCCTTGTCCATCGATGAATTTTGTTGCGGAATGAATGACCAAGTCGGCTCCAAAGGAAATGGGCTGTTGCAAATAGGGCGTGGCAAAGCAGTTGTCAACGACCAGAATAAGCCCATGCTTTTTGCAGAATGCACCTAGCCATTCCAGATCGATCAAGTCAACGCCCGGGTTTGTTGGGGTTTCCACATAGACCATTTTCATCTTCGGGTTGAGCTGCCCTTCCCAGGTCTCTGGCGCATTGATGTCGACATAGGTGGTGTTGATGTTCCAACGCGGGAAAATCTTGGTGAAGACCGTATGCGTAGAGCCAAAGATCGATCGACAAGAAAGAATTTCATCTCCGGCGTTGAGCAATGCGGCAAAGGTGGAAAAAACAGCGGCCATTCCCGTGGCAAAGGCATAGCCAGTCTCTGCGCCTTCCATTAAGCAGACCTTATCGACAAACTCCTGAAAGTTGGGATTGGAAAAACGGCTGTAGATGTTCAAGTCGTTTTCTCCAGCAAAGGCAGCACGCATTTCCTCAGCATTCTGGTAAGTAAAACTAGAGGTAAGGTAAAGGGGCGTTGCATGCTCTTGCGCATGGGTACTGGGGATCTGCGTTCGGATTGCGTCTGTTTCTGGTTGATGTTTTGCTGCCATATGCTCCAAAGGTAAAGGCCTTTGCTGATAATTTGAATGGATGGCCCGTTCATTTCGTGCAAAATGTTGTGAATGAACCTACTTAGGAAATGCCATTGGAATGAACGTATTTTATTCATGACCTCTTTCCACACCACACATTAAACCAAAAGCCATGAAAAAACCTTTGATGCTTCTTTTTTCATTTGTTCTATTTGCTTGTGGTCCAGAGAAGAATCCGAATGAAAAGAGTGAACCCATTGCCTCCAATGATACTGCGCATCACCTAGAGGCAATCAGCAAGGTATTTGATGCCCATGGGGGTTTTGAGCAATTGACCTCGTTGAAGTCAATGAGCTACGAAAATGGTGGCGCTCGCACAACCGTCAATCTTGAAAATAGAAAAACACTGGTTGCCAGCGAGGACCAGCAGGTTGGATTTGATGGTGAACAAGTTTGGGTGATGCCGCCTAGCCCCACGGCCGATCGGCAACGCATGCGCTATAACCTCATGTTTTACTTTTATGCCTTTCCTTTTGTGGTGGGAGATCCTGGTGTGATCTATGAGCAACTAGCGCCAATCACCCTGCAAGGACTTGTCTACGATGCCCTTAAGGTCAGCTATGAGGAGGGCGTAGGGGATTCTCCCAAAGACAACTACATCATTTTATCCGATCAAGCCACTAATCAAATGCAATGGCTTTTGTATACCGCTACCTTCGGAAGCGATGAAAGGAAAGAGCAGTATAGTTTGATCAAGTATACGGGTTGGGAAGAACGAGGGGCTGTGTTGCTGCCATCGAGTTTGCAATGGTACCAGTACGAGGAAGGAATGGTCGGCGAACCCAGAGGAGAGGCGCGCCTGTTTCGTGAGGTACAAGTGTCGACAGCATATCCAAATGATTCCCTTTTCGAAGCACCCCAAGGAGCTTACATCATCGAAAACTAAGTTGGCGAACGCTTTCTTGTAAGTTGCCCCAAAGGCTATTTTCTAGGGATTGAATTGAGTAGTTTATACTGCTTAATTCAACGTCATATGAAGTTTAAGGTCTTGTTTTGCTTAGTCATGTGTGTATTTTTTATGCTGGCCTGTCGGCAATCAGATGAAGACGATTCGCCGGAGATCGATCCTGCCGAATCGCTCTATGGCATTTGGAACAGGTTAGAGTTTGGTACCCAAGGGTGTGAAGATCCTTTTGACAATAACACACAATTTGGCGATGGCTCAGTCTCTTTTGCAAAGGGTGGATTTTATGCTACCTATACCCTAAGAAATGGGCAAGACAGAGTGAATACGGTTAGGTTTACCGTGAGAAGCGATAGTGTGCACTTCGTCAATACTGGTACCTCTTGGAAGTATGAGGTAGAAGAAGATAATCTTGACCTCAAAACCAACGGACCCAATGGATGCCTTAGGTACTTTCGTTTTGTGCGTTCGAGTCAGGCACTTTAAGGGGTGTGTTTTTTGAAAATGGCCGTGGCGATATGTCCACCAAAGCCAAACGTGTTGCTCATCGCGTAATTGACCTGGCGATGTTGCGCTTTTCCTAAGGTCAAATTGAATTTTCCAGCCCAGGCTTCATCTACTTCTTTCGTGTTGATGGTAGGGGGCACCTGATCGTCGATGGTCGACATGACACATGCGATGGCTTCAATGGCTCCAGCAGCACCTAGTAAATGACCAGTCATGGATTTGGTTGCACTGATGTTCAGGTCAGGATGGGTACCAAAAACTCGCTCCAAGGCGATCAGCTCGCTATGATCTCCAACAGGGGTGGAGGTGGCATGCATGTTCACGTGGTCGATATCAGTTGCTGTTATGCCAGCTTCGCGAAGGGCTTCTTCCATACCAAGAAAAGCGCCTTCACCTTCGGGATGTGTGCCGGTTAAATGGTAGGCATCTGCTGCCATACCGCCGCCAACTACTTCACCATAAATGTGGGCGCCTCGTTGCCGTGCATGCGCCAGTGATTCAAGCACCAATGCTCCGGCTCCTTCGCCCATGACAAAACCATCTCTGCTTTGGTCAAAAGGACGAGAGGCAGTTTTCGGATCATCATTTCTAGTTGAAAGGGCGCGAGATGCATTGAAACCACCGATGGCCGCTTGGGTGATCGGTGCTTCTGACCCTCCCGTAATGATCATGTTGGCTTTACCCCATTTGATGTGATTGAAGGCTTCAATGATGGCCGTTGTACTTGTTGCACAGGCTGACATCGTCGTGAAGTTGACACCGCGCAAGCCGTATTTGATCGAAATGACGCCAGAGGCAATGTCTGCAATGATCTTAGGGATGAAGAATGGATTGAATCTTGGTGTTTTGCCACCTTCCACAAAGTCGATCATCTCGTCGTTAAAGGTTTGAATACCACCATTTCCCGACCCCCAGATCACGCCAATTCTATTTTTGTCAAGGCCATCAAAATCAATGTTTCCGTTGGTGAGCGCTTCTTCAACGGACACCAAGGCATAGGAGGTGAAGGGGTCATACCTTCTGGCTTCGCTTTTGGGAATGTGGGCATTTAGATCAAAGTCCTTCAATTCGCAGGCAAAGGTTGTCTTGAATTTTTCCGTGTCAAATTTTGTGATGGGCGCGGCCCCGCTCTTTCCGTTCAATAAGTTGCTCCAATAGCTTGATAGGTTGTTTCCTATTGGGGTTAAGGCACCCATTCCGGTAATGACGACTCTATTCATTGTTGCTTAATCGAGGTTGTTGACCATTTCTTCAAGTGTCTGCATGATGTCGAAGAAATGACTGGTTTCATTGAGTGTTTTGGCCAAGAGAATGCCGCCTTCGATCATGGCAATAAAACTATTGGCGAATCTTTCAGGGTCAAAGCTAGGATGTAATTCACCATTTTCCTTTCCAACGGCTAGTATATTGATCACTTCCCTGCGCCATTTTTCGAAAGTAGTGGTCACATCTGCTTTAAGCAACGGATAACCGTCATCGGCTTCAATGGCTGTATTCATCAGCGGACATCCTCCCTGTGCTGCCAAGGTTTCGTACTCACTGCGATAGAAATCGATCAGGTCTAATAGTTTGTCTTTCGCTCCCCCATTGAGCGTTATGGCATGGTATAGCCCTTTTTGCAAAAACTTCAGGTTATGATGAAAGCACGCATGCGCGAGATCATCTTTATGCTCAAAATTACCGTAGATGGCTCCTTTGGTCAGCTTGGTCGCTTCCGTAAGGTCAGCTAATGAAGTACTGGCAACTCCTTTTTTATTAAATATCGGAGCCACTTTTTCAATGATGTAGCGCGTGGTGCGCTCAGCTTTTTTCATATATAAAAATATACCATTTGGTATTTAAATGAAAGGTTTATTGTATTTCATCTCATACGCATCTCGAATAGATATAGGTCTTATATTGGGTCATGAAAAAGTTAATCGTATGTAGTCTATTGTTTTTTAGCTTTCAATTGGCTGCTCAGGAAAGAAATTGGGTGAACCCACTCATCCCCAATTATGGGCGGATTTTAGACTTGGAAACTATTGACGTCACGCCAGATCCAGATCGTGAATACAACATCTTGATCGAGCTAGTGCATGATATGGAGAAGCCAGAGCGGCTGAACTTTTATGCGAACAATGTGGCCCGGCTCATCAACTTGCACGTGGTTGGGGGCGTAAAGCCAGAGAATTTGCATGTGGTGGTGGTGGTGCATGCGCAAGCCACCAATAGTGTGATCAGTAATGAGGCTTACCTCGAAAAATATGAGGTCGATAGTCCTTATGTCAAATTCTACAAGGAATTGCATGACGCTGGAGTAGAGCTGATTGTTTGCGGCCAATCCTTTACCAGACTTGGGTATGAGAAAAGTGACTTGCTGCCAGGGTTTAAAATGGCAACATCGGCATTGACTGCCATTAGCACTTACCAATTAAAAGGATACGCTTTCTTTAAGATGGGTTAAGTTTTATCTTATGGCATAAATTAATGTCATGAAATTGAAACTACTACTAGCCCTTATGTTATGTTGCGCACTTTCACAAGTTGTGTCAGCACAAGAACAGATCAATCCCATCATTACCGGATACGGTGGCATCTTCGACGCACCCCATGCCACTGAAAAACCTGATCCTACGATGGAATACAAGGTGGTGATCGATGTAGCATCTGGAGATAATGATAAGTCTAAACCCTTTTATTCCTTGGTTAATGTCGCACGCTTGTTGAATCTCCATGCGATGGGTGGCGTGCCTAAGGAAAATTTAAAAGTGGTCTTGGCCATACATGGCGGTGCGGTTTGGTCTGCTTTGGATAACGAGACCTATAAAGCGCGGTTTGATACCAATAATCCTCATCTTGAATTATTCGAGAAACTTCAGGCGGCTGGCGTGAAGTTTTTTGTTTGTTCACAGTCTCTTTTGGGTCGTGAATTAGATCATCAAAAACTTGCTCCCGGTGTTCAAGTGGCCACTTCTATGCTCAGTGTGATGACCACCTATCAGCTCAAGGGTTACGCGGCCTTGAAATTTTAGGCGAGTTTCAGAAATTAGTTTTGAAGTTAATCAATTGATTATTAGTTCTGTACATGGCTTAGGTTAGTGGTTTTACTAGTGAAATGAATTGATGATGGTAATTCCTGCTTGTTGAAATTCATTCATTTTAGGTAGTCTATTGACTGCTTCCTTCAATGGAATTCTATCTTTGATCATGTACTGGGGGGTTAACTTTCCTGATGCAATCAAGTCAAGCATTTCAGGATAAGCATGCGCTTGCATCCCATGACTCCCGATGATTTCCAATTCATTGGCCACGACCAATTGCATGGGTAATTGAGGCTCAAAGTCGTCGCCAGCCAACAAACCCACTTGAATGTGTTTGCCTCGTTTCCTTAATGAAGCAACGGAATCATAGCAGGTTTGCTTATTACCCAGGGCATCAATGGATACGTGAGCACCTCCTTGTGTGAGTTCCTTAATTTGCTGAAGATGTTGGTCGTCGCTTGAATTGATCATGACATCAGCGCCGAGCTCTCTCGCTAGTGTAAGGGCTTGTGCATTGATGTCGACGGCAAGAACCTGTGCGCCTTTTGCTTTGGCGATCATGATGGCGGATAAGCCCACACCGCCACAGCCATAAACGACCACCCACTGCCCTTCTCTTACTTTCCCTTGATGCACAACGGCTCTGTAAGAGGTGATGAAACGACAGCCTAAACTCGCAGCGGTATCAAAGCTCATTTCATCCGGGAGTTTGACCAGATTTTCGTTGGCATAGTGGATGCCCACGTATTCGGCAAAGCTTCCCCAATGCGTAAAGCCGGGTTGAAATTGCTTGTCGCATACCTGCTGGTTTCCAGCATGGCATTGTGGGCATTTCCCACAGCCTCCGACAAAAGGAACAGTAACACGATCTCCAACTCGAAAGTGCTTGACTTCAGAACCAAGCTCGACAATGGTGCCGGCCAATTCATGTCCCGGTACATGAGGTAGTTGGATGTCGGTGTCATGCCCCATCCATCCATGCCAGTCGGAACGACAGAGCCCTGTGGCTTCAACCTTGAGCACTACACCATCCGTTACAGGTGTTGGGTCTGCAACCTGCTCTATGCTGAGGTCTCCTTGGAATTCATGATAAATAGCTGCTCTCATCTAGCGTATGGATTAAATATAGATCGAAATTACATTCAATTTAACACTCGCAAACATTTCTTAACTTTCTATGCTTTATTTGTGCAACAAAAGAATTGATTATGTATAACGGACTCGTACATGCGCACTCAGGTTTACGTTGGGTAGTGCTCGCCTTATTGCTCTTTGCCATCTTCAATGCGTTTAGCAAAAAAAGCAAGGGGGCTGAATGGACAGACAAAGACAAGAAGTTGACCTTATTTGCCATGATCTTCACACATGTGCAATTGTTGATTGGGTTGGTGCTTTATTTTATAAGTCCATTGGTGCAATTCTCAGAAGGGTTTATGAAAAACCCGGTCTATCGTTTCTATGGTATGGAACACATCGTCACGATGCTGTTGGCCATTGCTCTGATTACGGTTGGTTATAGTAAATCAAAACGAGCAACAGAAAGTGCAAAGAAATTCAAGTCGGTTGCCACTTTTTACCTCATTGGTTTGCTTTTGATTTTGGCAGGAATTCCATGGCCTTTCCGTGATTTAGGTGCGGGCTGGTTCTAATCCAGGGCATCGGTATTCAACATCAATTGTCGGTAGAAGCGAATGGCATCTTTGTAATCATCAACGGAGATGCGTTCGTCGACTCCATGAAAGGAATCAATATTACCTTCATTAATGTGATAGGGGACAAAACGATAAATGTTGTTGCTGATGTCTTTAAAATGCCTCGAATCCGTGGCGCCCAATACCAAGTTCGGTGCAGTCAACACATTCGGAAAAATCTCTTTAATGGTTTGATTGATCAAATTGTAGGCCGCGCCTTCTTTAGGCGAAACCTTTGATGGGTCATCGTTGAATCCTTGAAAGCTTGTTTCGATGCGGTCGTCATCGATGGTCGCCACCACATGATTCATCACATCTTCACCCGTTTGACCGGGAATGATTCGGAAGTTGACTACTGCCTTCGCATAGGTTGGGGTCACATTCTCTTTGATGCCTGCTTCAAAAATGGTGGGTGCAGTCGTCGTTCTAATTAGTGCATTTCCTGACCCTCCAGCATTTTCGTAGGTGCCTGTAATAATGGATTGGAAGAGCGCGCGATTGGCAAAGGCCATTTTATTGACGAAACCCATTTCAGGGCCCAATTGATCCATAAACCCCTGCATGGGCTCGGTGAATTCTGCAGGCATTGGATTGGCTTTTAGCTTGACGATGGCATTGGCTAACACGTCAACCGCAGTTTCCTTTGCGGGTTGAGAGGAGTGGCCGCCTTTCATGTCGACCGTGAGGGCAATGGTGGTAGAGCCTTTTTCAGCAATGCCGATCATCGCCACATCAGCACTAAGCCCAGGGATCAAGCCTTGCGTGACCGCATACCCCTCATCTAAGATCATGGCTGCCTCAATGCCTTGTTCTTTGAAAAAAGTAGCAATCGGTATGGCACCCAAGGTTCCGCTCACCTCTTCGTCATGTCCGAAAGAGAAATAGATTGTCCTTTCGGGCTGAAAACCTTCTTTGAGTAGCAACTCGGCAGCTTCCAAAATACCAATAACAGTGAATTTGTCGTCGATGGTACCGCGGCCCCAAATGATGCCGTCCTTTTCCTCTCCGGCAAAAGGATCGACAGACCATTTGTCTGGAGAAGCGATGGGTACCACATCCAAATGCCCCATGAGTATGACCGGTTTTAACGCTTCATTTTTCCCTGACCACTTGTACAAGTGACTGAACTCGTTGAAGTATTGGTGCTCTAATAAGGAATCAACACTGGGGTATCGGTTGACCAAGAATTGGTTAAATGCACGAAATGCTGTCGAGTCAAAATCAGCAGGGTTTTCATGCGAAATGGTTTTGATGCGCAATGCCTCTTTGAAGCGGTCGATGGCCGCATCTTCTATCGGAATGTGGGCAACGGGAACAACTTCTAATTGATTCGAGCTGAAGGTAAAGGTTGTAAAGAGGATGTAGCCAACAATGGCTAGCAAGAGAACACCCACTATTTTTAAGAATTGCTTCATGCCTTAATTTAAAGAGTTTTTATGATGTACTAAGTATAGAGAAGGTGCTTATTTTTCTTTCAAAAGATCGCGGATCTCAGTCAGCAGCAGCTCCTCTTTGCTCGGTTCTTTGGGTGAAGCTTCTTCTTTTTTCTCCCATACCTCCTTCATCCTGTTGTAGGTACGAATGATCAGGAAAACTGTAAAGGCAACAATAACAAAAGTGAGCACGGTATTCAAAAACTGCCCATAGGCAATGGCTACTTCAGGCACTGAATCGCCGGCACCTGGACTGCTTTCAGCAATCGCTTCTTGTAAGATGAGCTTAAACCTATTGAAATTGACACCTTTTAACACCAAGCCTAAGGGTGGCATGATGACATCATTGACTAGTGATTTGGCAATGGCTCCAAAATAGGTGGCCATGATAAGACCAATTGCTATCTCAAGTACATTTCCTTTGGCAATGAATTTTTTGAATTCGTTCATCATAAGCGTGTTTTTAGTAAGTCAAGAATATACTAAAAACCGGATGAATCTACTGAGACTGGCTTCCTGACATCAATTGAGCGAAGCGTTTGGTTGGCTCAAATTGCTCTAATAGGATCTTGAAAAACACCGTAATAGGGATGGACATGATCAGGCCTGGTACGCCCCAGATAAACCCCCAAAGCATGAGCGAAATCAGGATTGTTATCACATTGATGGAAAAAGATCTCCCCATGAAAATGGGTTCTAAAACACCTCCAACAAGGGCTTGAATACCTGTTATGGTTAAAGCGAATAGCAATAGCGTACTACCGAATTGTAGTTCAACAAAAGCAAAAACAGCAAGTACAAGCACGCAAATGACCGAACCGATCATTTGAACAAAATTGATCAGGAAGGCAAATAGTCCCCAAAATACAGGGAAGCTAACGCCAAAACCCCAGCAAGCCAGTCCAACTCCTACACCAGTCAATAAGCTAACGCCAAATTTAACCTTGATAAAAGTGATCAGGTCTTTTTCGATCTTACGAAAGGTCTTGACCGAAGTGAATTTCCCTTTAAGTACTGTGCTATTCATTAGTTTTTGCACGTTGATCGATTCTGCTAAAAAGAGCAAGACAAAAAAGAGAGTGGTCAAAAGCATCGAGACCGTACCGCTCACAAAGTTCGCCGTAGGGAGAAGGTTCTTACCTAAATTCTCTCTGGTGATCAATGATTGCAAGGTTCGCTCTCCTTGCAAGAATTCGACACCAAAAAAGGTTTCAATACCACCGATCAATGTCGTTAGCTTCACTTTGGCCTGTTCGAAGAAGACATCGTTTGTTGACAAGATCTCTTTGCTGGAAATTTGAATAACAAGGCCCAAGATTCTGAACCCAGCCAGCAGCAAGAGGACCACGATGATAATGTTCAACCATTTGGGGCTTCTTTTCGATTTCAGCCACCTCATCAAGGGCAAAAAGACTAAAGCAATGAACATGGCGGCCACAAGTGGCACAAAAATGAAATCGAGTATTTTCAACAAATAAAAAACAAAGGGCACAATGAGTACCAGCAGTAGCTTATTTGTTGTTTTGATGTCGTTCATTTCATGTAAAGATCAGCCTTATTAACTCGGAATTCGAGTTTGGGTTGCATTTATGTTAAAATAAAGACTAAAAATCCCCTGCTTCATTGGAGTTGATTGATAATAAGGTGTAAATCAAGAAAATAGGCACCTATTTTAGTAGGTCTTGGTCATGTTTTCATCCACACAAATGATGAAGTCTGCTTGTCCTATGTAATCGGCAGATAGCTTCATGATGTCCGCTTGTTCTACCGTGGCGATGGTCAAGATCTTCATGCCCGGAGTGAACTGATTGACATACCAAAAAATGCCCTCATGAAAATCAGAATGATAGGAACCGTTGTAATGAATGAAGAGCTGACCGCTTTTCCAGTTTTGTGTGATGAAATGGGCCATCGTGGCATCTTTAGATGCTTGGGCCTTCACTAGATTGGGTGTGGCGTGTCCGGCCATCATGTCCATTATGTTTTGGTATCGGGGAAGGTTCGCATCAAAAGGGAATGGCATTGGGGCGATCCATGCTTTTTCCTGAGTGCTGAGGTCTTCAAGTGCTTCAAAACCTCCTCTGTTTACTGCGCTGGCGTGGCGTCTGGGGATGTTCGTAGCGATAAAAGCAAGCTGATTGTTCTTCGCGATATCGATAAGCGGCTTGTAATCTGTTGGATAATTCTTCCATAGCCTGGCCAAGGTGTCCAAGCCTTTTTGATCGATGACACCATTCAGGTAGTCGTCCAACTCCTTTTGGTTGTCGGCCTCCATCATTTCAGCACCTAATACCAGCTCTCGCTCTCCATTTAAGGCAGCGGTTACTTCATATTGTAGCCAGTGAGATATGGGGTTGTTATGCAATTCACCAAAGAAGATCAGGTCTTGCTTGGCGAGTGCCTTCATCATTTTGTTATAGCTGACTTTTTTGCCCTTGCTATTATAAATCGTATAGGGCCCGTTGTTTTGGGAAAATGCTTGAAATGAAAAAATGTACAAGCAGCTGATCAGTAAAAAATATCTCATATTATTCGTTTGAAACTCTAAAATTCAATTCATCTGCGCCAGTGTTTTTAGAGAGTGGATCAAATGCAGTGATCACCACTTCATGACTTCCGGTCTTTTCTAATTCTAGGTCGAAAGTAAAGGTATTATCGGCACTATTTTTCATTTTTTCTGTTTTCCAGTAGGCTCCATTCACATAGATATGTGCTTCTACCTCCAACTGGTTACCATCCCAAAGCCCGTTTGGAGAGATGGTGCAACCGCACATCATCACCAGGTTTGCTTTTACTTCAATGGTTTTGTCATTGGCTAGGGAAAAGCCTTGATGCGTTTGCGGATAGAGACCATCGATTACAAAGCCGGGAATTTCGAGTACGATGCCCTGTTCACCCATGTGCTTGCCTGGGATCAGCCAGACCTGGGTCGAGGTCATTACGCGTGACTCATGATTGACAGGAGCGATGGCTTCAATCGTAGCAAGTAGGGGTGCGGATAATCGGAGACTGGTTTCAAAAAAGGCAGCACCACTATGGATATCGGTGTAACGCTCTTTCGGTGTCTTCATGATGGCCTCTGTGTTTCCAGTTCCTCCTTTGGTCAAGCCTTTGGCAAGTATTTCATTGGTCAAGGCATCACGGATGATGATCATAGAACCACCCATGGAAGTACCAATGAATTTTGCATCCTTGGCTTTGGTACGCACAATGACTTGAGTGTCTTTGGCTTCTTGCCCAAGAACGGTAAAACAGGTAATCAAGAAAACAGTGATCAGTAGGTTTTTCATGAGGACAATTTATGAATTATCATGATTCCGACCTCGAATAAAACAAATATGGTCGAGTGAATTTAAGAAGGGATGAACCTTCAATATTCAACATTGACCATTTAACAATGTATAACCTAACAATCGTTAGTATTCCCTGTTAATTTGTTGTTGTTTCCACTAAATTCGAGTTCAAAATAATTTCCTATGGCATTATCAAACGATCAAAAAGAGATACTTGACAAGGCGATCGACGCTTTGCATACCAGAACTTTTCACGCACAATATCCTGAGCACCCTTCTCCAAAGATCTATGGAGAAACGGCCGATGAAGACGGAAAGAATGCCTTCAAAGCCTTGCGAAAGGGTAAGTTTGAAGAACTTCAACAAGCCGGAGAAAGCGCATGGATAGGCGAAGAACATTCGCCCTATTTTGACGAACCTGTTGGTACCACATATCCTCAGTTTACCAATGAGGTATTGATCGAGCGCGCGGAAAAAGCATTCCATAGCTGGAGAAAAGTATCAAAGGAGGACAGAGCAGCGGTGCTCATTGATTCCCTAGATCGTTTTTCAAAACGCTTTTTCGAGAATGCCTATGCCACTATGCATACCACCGGTCAAGGGTACATGATGGCGTTTCAGGCTTCAGGTCCTCATGCTGCGGATCGGGCCTTAGAAGCAGTAGCTGCAGGCTACGAAGAATTAGGCCGATTCCCAGAATCAACAGTTTGGGAAAAGCCGATGGGTAAATACAACTTAGTGATCAACAAAGAATGGCGAGCGGTGCCGAAAGGTATTGGTTTGGTCATTGGTTGCTCTACTTTCCCTACTTGGAATTCAGTGCCGGGTGTTTACGCGGACATGATGATGGGAAATTCTGTGATCGTTAAGCCACATCCTGGCGCCGTATTGCCAATGGCCATTGTGGTGGCTGAGATTAGAAATGCTTTACGAGATGCGGGCTTTGATCCTGAGGTATGTCAACTGGCGGTTGATACCAAGGATGCGCCTTCTGCCAAAGCATTAGCAGAGCATCCAAAAGTGAAATTGATCGATTTCACTGGAAATTCTGAATTCGGTTCTTACCTAGAATCATTACCAAAAGCGGTCTTTACTGAAAAAACAGGAGTGAATTCCATGATCTTGGATTCTGTAGAGGATTTGGATAAAGTGATCCAGAACATCACCTTTTCAGTTGCTCTTTATTCAGGACAGATGTGTACAGCACCTCAAAACTTCTTCATTCCAGAAGGAGGCGTCAAAACACCTGATGGGGTGGTGAGCTTCGATGAGGTGGCGCAAAAAATCGCGGACTTTACTGATGGCTTGATCAATAATCCGAAAGCGGGTCCATTTGTTGCAGGAACTATTCAAAACCCAGCGACAGCAGACCGAACCAATGGGGCAGCAGCAGCCATTGGAGGTAAGGTAAGATTGGAAACCAGAAACATCGAACAGTCTATTCCGATCTTCCAAAAAGCGAGAACACAAACACCGACCTATATCGAGGTGTCTTCAGCAGATAAAGACAAATTCTCGAAAGAGATGTTCGGTCCGATCGCTTTCTTGATCAAAACGAAAGACACGAAAGAGTCTGTGGCCTTGGCGAAAGAAATGGCAGAAACCTATGGCGCGATCTCTTGTGGCGCTTACACCACAGACGCTGAAATGAAGGAATACATTGCCGATCAAATGTCATTGGCGGCGACGCCGGTTTCGTTCAATTTAGTCGGTCAGATCTTTGTCAATCAGAATGCAGCCTTTTCTGACTTCCATGTCACAGGAGGAAATCCAGCAGGAAATGCATCATTTACTAACCCGAACTATGTGAATGGAAGATTTACATGGGTGGGCATGAGAGAGCCAGCGTAATAGTTTTGAGGCTCGAGTTTCGAGTGATGAGTTTGAAGCCGCTAGAAAGCGGCTTTTTTATTGAAGTTTGATTTAGAACGTCATTCCCGACTTGATAGGGAATCTCTTATGCATTTCGAAATCAGTACTTTTTTATGGTGGGCTTGTTGGTGACAACAACAAAGGCGAGAGATCGAGTTTCGAGTGATAAGTTTAAAGCCGTTTAAAGCAATTTTTTGTTCAAATTTAACTCAGAACGTCATTCCCGACCTGATCGGGAATCTCTTATACTTTCCGTAGATTTAATCAAAACACACAAATGTCAAAAGGAGGCTATGTTTACATCATGTCCAATAAAACGAGGACGGTACTCTATATTGGCGTAACATCTGATTTAGAAACAAGGGTGTATCAGCATAGGAAGGGAATAGGATCAAAGTTCACACAGAGGTATCAGTGTAAGTATTTGATCTATTTTGAACTTTTCGACCATATTGAATCGGCAATAGCTAGAGAAAAGGTATTAAAAAAGTGGAATAGAAAATGGAAAGAAGAACTGATCACTTCATCCAATCCTAAACTAAGGGATTTATGGGATAAGATAGAGGGATACAATTGAGTTGGGAGATCCCCAGTCAAGCTGGGAATGACGGTGCCTAAAGGTTCGTCTGCTTAAGAAATTTATTCGATATGTTTGTTTGTATCAGCACGTCATTCCTGCGTCCGCGTGTCGCTGAAGCTCCTTCTCCATAGTATTTATTACGAAGGAGAAGCTTTAGCGGAAGCATAAGGCGGGAATCTCTCATGCATTTCGAAATCAGTACTTTTTTATGATGGGGTTTGTTGGTTACAACACCAACAAAGGCGCGAGATCAAGTTTCGAGTAATGAGTTTTAAAGCCGTTTCGTAAGAGCGGCTTTTATTATTACAGCTGATCGACCAATGCCTTGACATAGGTGCCAACCTGTTGCTTTGATTCGGCAATAGCCTGTTCGATCGTATTCGATTTTGCAAGGTCAGTCACTTGCGCCAGAGAAGCTGTGTAATAGTCTCCCCATGTTTCTAGGATGTCAACCTCCTTTTCTTTGGTAGACTCTCCTTTAGCGATCAAGGTTTGCCCTAGGTCAAACTCAATGGTCAATCGAGTCAATGCCGCCTTCAGTACGAGATCTGTCATACCGATAGCAGTGGATTCATCACCATTGGCTAATACCATAGCACTGGCTAATGCAGCAGTCCCGACATTGGTTAAAGTCGTTTTGGATACTTTGTCGATCCGGTCGTTATCGGTGTGATAGAACTGATCAGTAAAATGCCAAAGGAGCAACCCCGGAATGTCGGCGCGTAAGAAAGGCGTATGATCACTACCGCCTTCAAAGGGGTTATTGTTTACCTCCCAATTCGCGTGCTGCCCTTGAAGTTTGAAGATACTGATCATGAAATCATTGAAATAATGAGGCCACATGTCTTCTTTAGACAAGGGTCGACCTCCCCATTCTGAATGCTTGTCGCCTCCTCTTGTCCAGATGGCACTGGGGTCAGGCATCTTTTCAATCAAGAATGAACCACCAGTTTTTTCTGTGTCTTCTCCCACCATGTCGAGGCTAATGCCCCAAAGGATATCGGCGGTGCGCTTTTCTTTTTCTTCAATATATCTTCGTGTAGAAATGATCTCATCTCCCCATAAATAAGTGATGGTTCTTTTGGGATCGATCTTGCCCTGGCGAATCAAGTCGGCAGTCAAACTGGCCATTTCCAGTTGAGCACCCACACCGCTGGCATTATCATTTGCGCCTGGTTCTTGAATGTGCGCACTCAATACCAAACTTTCTTTTGGCAACTCACTTCCCAATACATTGGCTACTACGGTGAGTTCTTCCGATGCGTAGTGCTTCGTTTGAATGTCAATGTGGAGGGTTTTTCGACCATTGACGATGGCTTTTTTCAATCGTTCTTTTGCTTGGTAGGAAAGGGCGATGGCCCAGGGTTGTTTTTCTGCATCGTAGCGTAAGGACCTGAACTGAATCGAGGTCGTATTCTTTTCGGGTTGTAAATAGCTCGGCATGTCATAGGTCAATATACCGATGGCGCCACCTTCTTGAATGGCCGCTGTATAAAGCCTTCGTGCACTCATCTCCGCGAAAACTACCTTTCCCTTGAGGTCTAAATTTTGTAATTCAGAAAGATCATTGATATGAACAACTTCTGCTTCTATTCCGCCTGCAGGGGTAGAAAAGGAATTGAGGTAGACCATGTTGCGGTTGGTCTCTTGCCTGAGTAGTGCTTGCTCCTCGCCAACGATCGAAAGACTGGCCGTAACGGGCTCCCATGTTGGTCGTTGCATTTTTCGAGTTTCGATGCGATAAACAAGCCGATCTGATGCCGAAGCATCCGTTTCGTTCACATAACCTGCCGATTTCAGTTCTCGCTCGATCAAGTACACCGATTCATTAAATCCGGTATTCCCGGCCACGCGCCAATATTTCTCAACAAAAGCCACCGTATTGTAGGCCAGATCTCCTTTGAACTCTGGTCTGATCAGGTCGAAGTATTGCTGGGCTTCCTTGGCAATGGGGCTGACTTGTTGCTGGGCCAATCCATTTTGGAGGAATAGGATGAGGAATAGGATGATGAATTTTTTCAATGGATGATGATGTCTATGTGTTGCATACAGTTTTTGCAGGTCAAAAGTGGATTACCTCACCTTGGCTGTCTTGATCAATTTAGCAAAAATGCCTGGAAAGAACCTTTTCACATAGACCGCATAGGCTTCTTTACCGATATAAACTTCTCTTTTTTCTTTTTTAATGGCCTTGAGCATTTTTTGTGCACAGACCTCTGGAGGGATTCCTCGCTTGTGGGTTTCATCGACCGAACCATTGGGCGAGCCATCTCCTTTCAAGGCTACTTGTGAAAGTTTGGTACCGATAAAGCCTGGGGCTAATAAGGTGAATTTGACCCCCTTGTCTTCCAATTCTGCGCGCATGCTGTCAAAAAAACCATGAAGCGCATGCTTACTGGCGGCATAACCGGATCGCCAAGGTGTTCCGAACTTGCCTGTTAAACTGGTCACAATGGCTATCTGTCCGCTGCCTCTTGTCAGCATGTGTGGGACGATGGCCCTGGTCAGGGCGATGGTGCCAAAGTAATTGATGTCCATGATCTTACGATCAATGGCTAGCTCTGTGTCCAAGGCCATTGAGCGTTGAGATACACCTCCATTGTTGATCAGGATGTCAACATGACCAAAAAAGGAAATGGCTTGGTCGGCTTTTGATTTTAATTCCTCGCTCTTTTCTAAGTCGAGCGGTAAGATTTCAATTTTAGCCTTCTGCTCGTTTGCTAACTTGACCCGTTCGAGTTCACTGACCCTTCGTGCTGAAATGATCAGATTGACTTCTTCTTTTGAGAGCAGTTGAACAAGGGCTTCTCCAATTCCTGAAGAGGCTCCAGTGATCCAGATGGTTTTATTTTTGAGTGTAGTCATTTTATTAATAAGCAATATATAAATTCCCCTTCGTCATTCCCGCGCAGGCGGGAATCTCCCTTCTGGTTCAGTCAATTTGAATGTGAAAAAGCTTGGGTACCTATATCATGTCAAATACGCATAGGACTGTTTTGTCTATAGGTGTAACGTCAGATTTAGAGAGTAGGGTTTATGAGCATGAAAGTGGAGTCACTGGCGGTTTTACCAAAAGATACAATTGCAAAGACTTAATTTATACTGAGGTTTTGGATGATATTGAATCTGCAATAGCACGAGAAAAAGCAATGAAAAAGTGGAATCGGGCTTGGAAAGAAAGACAGATCAGAGAGAAAAACCCTGAGATGCTAAGGCTTAATGATGATGTACAGGGCTACAATTAATGGGATTCCCGCCTGCGCGGGAATGACACTTACAATAAAAGATTGCTAAAGGCGAGGGAGTAGCTTTACTGTTTTTTCTCGTAAGTCACAAAATCAAAGGCGAATTGGTGTTTCTCATCAGCAGCGTGATGCACCCGCTCAGTTTCTTGCCATTGGCTTTTATCGAATTCAGGGAAAAAAGTATCAGCTCCCTCAATAGTGGCCATTACCTCGGTGATCAGCATTTTATCTAACAGGCCTTTTTCTATGGATTCTTTGTAGATGGTGCCGCCACCAATGATAAACACTTCCTTTTCCTGTCGTTGCCCTTCACAAAGCGCAAGTGCTGCCTCTAGGCTGTTGACAGCAAAATGGCCTTCAGGTGCTTGGTAATCTTGTTGGCGGGTGATGATCACAAAGGTCCGTCTCGGTAATAAGCCGGGTAATGAATCGAATGTTTTTCTACCCAAAATGACCACATGATCGAGCGTTACTTGCTTGAAGAAACGGAAATCGTCGGGTAATCGCCAAAGCAAATCGTTATCTCTTCCAATGGCATTATTTTCTGATTTAGCTACAACTATCGTTCGTTTCATACCTTATTTCCTCTTAAGAAGTCTTCGATCTTCATGCGTTTCTTGCCCTGCATTTGCAGCTCTGTGATGGCCAAGGCTCGATCGCCCGTTTGGATATGCAGGTACGTTTTATTATCGCTGTCCATATCGCCGGGCTTGTCTCCAACATGTTTGCCATCGAGTTTCTCTGCTCCAAAAATTTTGAATTGTGTGCCGTTCAAGGTCGTCCAAGCTGCAGGGTAGGGTGAGAGGCCGCGAATAAAATCGTATACGGCTTGCGATGGCTTGTTCCAATTGATCTCACAGGTTTCCTTAAAGATCTTCGGTGCATGCTTGATCTCCTGATCTTCGTTTTGCGGTAATTGAGGGTAATCTCCAGATTGAATGGCTTTTACCGTTTTCAAAACCAGTCGGGCGCCTTTCTCCATCAAGCGAGGGTAAAGATCTCCAACAGTATCAGCTTCTTCGATCGTCTCTTCTTCTTGAAAGATCACATGGCCCGTATCAATTTCGTGTTTTAGGAAGAAGGTGGTCACGCCTGTTTTCTTTTCTCCATTGATGATGGCCCAGTTGATGGGGGCTGCACCTCGGTATTGTGGTAGTAATGAAGCATGTAGGTTAAAAGTGCCGATCTCAGGCATGTCCCAAACCACTTCGGGTAGCATTCTAAACGCAACCACTATTTGCAGACTGGCCTGATAGGACCTGAGTTCTTCAATAAAGTCCGGATTTTTCAGGTTTGTCGGTTGAAGCACTGGAATCTCTTGACTAACCGCGTAGTCCTTCACGGGGGAGGTTGCCAACTTTTGCCCACGTCCTTTTGGTTTATCCGGCGCCGTGATCACTGCCACGATGTGGAAGCCCTGTTCGACAAGGATCTGCAGACTAGGCACTGCAAATTCCGGTGTGCCCATGTAAATAATGCGAAGGTCTTTCATCTACTACTCAAAATCAGGGTAAAGCAAGTATTGTTTGCGCATGGCTTTGTAAAGATTCAACTTCGGCTGCCAAAGCCTTCTAATGTCTTGTTCGCTCATTCCAGCCTCTATCTGTTTCCGCAACTGATCTGTTCCTGCTAAAAGGGTCAGGTAATCTTTGAAGAATTCCGTTTTTGGCGAAAGGTCCTGGTAAAAGTCGATTAGCCATTTCAGGGTAAAGACTCTTGGGCTTTCTGCATCATAGAAGGCATAGCCCACGCACAATTCGTCCTCTAATGGAGGGTATTTAGATCCTGCATTCGGTTGAGGCGTGAAAGAAGTACCACCGCTACTGTATAAAGGATGACCGATCTGCTCAAAAGGATGTGCTGTTCCTCTGCCCACACTCACCATGGTGCCCTCAAAAAGGGCCAGGCTCGGATAAAGTGCGATGGAATTGTCAGTGGGAAGATTGGGAGAGGGTCTCACTGGTAAACTGTAGGGTTGTGTATGGTCCCATCCTTTCATGGCAATAACGGTCAGATCAGAGGTTTGGCCATTAGCTAACCAAGCTTCACCGTTGATCATTCTTGCCAATTCACCCACGGTTAAGCCGTGCACAATAGGAATAGGGTGCATGGCCACAAAACCGATGACATCCTCCTCCTTTACAGGCCCATCCACATACATGCCATTGGGATTAGGTCGATCCAATACGATCACTTTTTTGCCATTTTCAGCTGCTGCTTCCATCACGTAGTGCATGGTGCTGATGAAGGTGTAAAAGCGTACGCCCACATCTTGAATATCGAAGATGAGTACATCTACATCTTCTAGCATTTCTGCCGTAGGCTTTTTGTTTTTGCCATAAATCGAGATGATGGGTAGTCCTGTTTGTGCATCACGACTGTCATCGATGGTTTCTCCATCAGCAGCTTCTCCGCGAAAGCCATGTTCGGGTGCCATCACTTTTTTAATGTCAACGCCGCGAGCGAGTAAGGTGTCGACAAGGTGGGTGTTGCCAACCAATGAGGTTTGGTTAACAACCAAGGCGACCGTTTTCCCTTCCAATAGGGGTAGGTATTCTTCCATTCGTTCAGCACCTAACTGAAGTCCTTGCGGCTCATTTTGTGCCGAACAGGAAACAAAGAATAAAAAAACAAGTAAGCAGAGTCCGTTTCGAATCATTCGCTTCGTTTATATTTGAGCAAAGTCAAAAGTAAAGATAATCTTGAACCTCCCTTATTTCATATCAAAAAGAATCAGCTCTGGCGATAAAGGTAGCTTCGCAACGGTTATCCATAAAGTGGCCATTGCTAGCGTCGCATTAGGTATCGCCATCATGTTGATTTCTTTCTTGGTCTTGGGTGGTTTCCAGAATAGCATTAAAGACAAGATCTTCACCTTTTCGGGTCATATCCAGATCAAGAAGTATACTTTTTCTAGCGATTATGATGAAATCCCGATCATTCTTACAGACGAACAGAAAACGGCGGTTCGTAATGATCCATATGTCAAATACCTTCAATCCTACGCGCTAAAGCCGGGCTTGATCAGTAGAAATGACGAGGTGTTTGGCTTGCTTTTTAAAGGAGTTGGGCATGAGTTTGATACCACAAGTTTGGAAGATTATATCATTGAAGGACGCTTTCCCTCATTTGCCACAGAACAGCAGTTCTCGAGCGAAGTGCTCATCAGTGAGTTCATGGCGCGACAAATGCAAGTCAAGATTGGAGACGCGCTACCCACGGTTTTTATCATGAATCCACCAAAGAACAGGCGCTTGGTGGTGACAGGAATTTTCAACTCTGGCTTGGCTGATTTTGACGAACAGGTGGTCATTGGAGATATTGAATTAATACGAGTGCTTAATGGTTGGGCAACAGGTTATGTTGGCGGATATGAAGTATTCCTAAAAGACGTAGATGATATCGCCGAAGCCGAAGATGCCATTTTAGAAAAGGTAGCAACAGACCATATGACCGAACGCATCGATGAAAAATTTGTACAAGTATTTGACTGGTTGAACCTCTTGAGTCAGAATGTATTCATCTTGATTGGATTGATTCTATTTGTTGCTTGCTTTAATATGGTGTCTGTGCTTTTTATTCTCATCATGGAACGAACGCCTATGATCGGCATATTCAAGGCCTTGGGTGCACCGAATAAATTATTAAGAAAGATCTTTGCGATGAATGGTATTCGGCTTGTTTTCAGAGGCTTAATTGTTGGTAACCTGATCGCATTGCTCTTTGGTTTCTTGCAATATCAATTCAAACTAATTCCGTTGGACCCTTCCACCTATTACATGGCTCATGTGCCGATAGATTGGGATTGGGTGCGTATCATCGGCGTAAATGTCATCACCTTATTGCTGGTTGGAGGTGTGCTGTTGATCCCAACAGCCATTATATCACGCATCAACCCCGTTAAGGCGATTCGCTTCGATTAGTTCTTCCTGAGGTGCCGTTCCTTTTCTGAAATTTCGAAACAAGCTATTGATCTTGATTTGAAGCACACCAAAAACGGCTTCTTTGATAATGCCTTGTGTCATTTTAGAAGCCCCACGTGTACGATCGGTGAATATGATCGGTACTTCTGAGATGCTAAAGCCGTATTTCCATGCCAAAAATTTCATTTCAATCTGGAAGGCATAGCCCATGAATTTTACTTTATCGAGCTCTATGGTTTCGAGAACTGATCGGTGATAACACTTGAAACCAGCTGTGGTGTCATTGATCGGCATGCCCGTGATCATGCGTACATAATGGCTAGCAAAATAAGAGAGCATGACACGAGACATGGGCCAGTTGACTACGTTAACGCCTGTAACATAACGTGAGCCGATGGCCAATTGTGCACCATCGTGTTGACAAGCATCGCGGAGCTTGATGAGGTCTTCCGGGTTATGAGAAAAGTCCGCATCCATTTCAAAGATGTATGCGTAATCTCTTTTGAGTGCCCATCTGAAGCCATGAATATAAGCAGTGCCAAGCCCTAGTTTTCCACTGCGCTCTTCAATAAAAAGCTGGTCTTTGTAAAGCTGCATCCGGTCTTTGACCAAGTCTGCCGTGCCGTCAGGTGACGCATCATCAATGATCAACAAATGAAAATCCTGTTCTAACGCGAAGATGGTATCGATCATCTCCACGATGTTTTCGGCTTCATTGAATGTTGGAATAATGACTAGGCTATCACTCATAATGCGTTTCATTGTATACAGAGAGCCACAGCCTTGGAACAAGGCGAATGCAAATGACCCGTTTTAAATATAGAACTAACCCCATAGATAACGAAATTGTTAATTGAAGAATTTCGATATTGGGCTTATGGATAAATGTGTGTTCCTTGATCGGGATGGGGTGCTCAATAAAGAGCTTGGTTTTCAGATCACTGATCTTCAGGATTTTGTGCTGGTTGACAACCTGCACGAGTCGATTTCCAGGTTAAAAGCGGCTGGCTACCTACTCATTGTTGTGACCAATCAAAGTGGTATTGCGAAAGGCAACTATACCGAAGCTTTTGTTCAGACTTGTTATGAACGCATTCAGGATGCATGTGCTCATCAGCTGGATGCGCTGTATTTTGCACCGGGGCATGAGTGTGTTTCCAGATCCTTGATGCGCAAGCCAGATTCATTGATGTTCGAAAAGGCCATGGCCAAATTCAACATTGATCCCATGCAAAGCTGGATGATCGGAGACAAGGAGAGGGATCTGATTCCAGCTAAAAAATTGGGAATCAAAACTGTTCTGGTTGAGGGCAGCACTTCTGAATATGCGGATGCTAGCGTGGATAATCTCAAAAAAGCTGTATCTCATATTTTGGCGTCATGACAATGAAAACAGACATATTTCCTTTCAGCAAGTTCTTAAATTAAGGAGATGCCCAGTCAAGCTGGGAATGACGTTTTGAGAAGTCTCAGTACAATATACTCATGTCTCATGACTGCCGAAGGCAAGTTCATCCGGAGAATTCATGTGTTCATCGACAAAATTTTCAGAACTTATGGTCAAGAGACACCTTTGAGTCATCAACAAAACAAAATATCTGAATTATGAAACGACTTAAAGTAACTATCGCATTTGCAGCCATTGTGCTGATCATGAATTCTTGTGTGTATTCGCTATTCCCCATCTACACGAATGACACCCTTGTGTTTTTACCAGAATTGGTAGGGAAATGGCAGACCAATTCAAGTGGCGACTACATTCAATTTAAAGCGGCCAACGAAGAAAAGGAAAAGGAAAAGGCACAGGCCAGCTTAAGTGAGGTGGCATTTACCATGAATGATGACACTGATGGCAATCCAGAAACGTACAACTACGAAATTATTGGAGATGGCTGGGTAGCAAGAGGCGACGAGCCGATTACGGTTGAGGTCAATGGTGAACGCATTGATGATCCGGTAGCCGTAAAGGCCTATTACGATTCACTTTTCGGGGGCATTGAATCGGATGCTCAAAAAGCACTGGGAGCCGTGGTCAACGAATTAGACTCTGCGGTGAATTCTAAAGGAAATGAATTTGGTAATATGATGCGCGATCTTTCAAATGGATTAGGCAAACTGGGTACAGCGTTGAAAGAGGTAGATGCCAAGATCAATGGGACATCTTATGTCACAAAGAAAGAAAGTTATTTCATGACTGTAATGGAAGATGGTTTGGCAAAGACCTATTTGGCACATGTTGTTGAGATCGGTGAAGACTATTTTCTAGACATCTATCCTATGCCCGAATTGCAAGACAATATCTTATCAGATAACCTCTTTCCGGTACATACCTTCATGAAAATGAACCTAGAAGATGGTCAATTGAAGTTAACGCCTTTCGACCTTGAAAAACTCAATGAACTGTTTGAAAGCAATTTGGTCAGATTGCGTCATGAGTATGTAGAAGGCAATGTGGTGATCACAGCACAGCCTGAAGAGATTCAGAAGTTTTTAGATCGTTATTCAAATGACGAGACAGTATTTGAAGACGAAGAGGTGTATAGCAAAACGGTACTATGAAGAAGCTAGTCAAGCTCATCAACTCAAAATGGATACAGCACCCAGTCTTCTGGGTGCTTTCCGTGTATGCGATCGGTAATTATTTCAGTATCTCGAGCATCTTCAAATTCATCGACTTTTTCTATGCGGTGCTTTTTCATATTCCACTGGTGTTCTTGGTTTATGTGAATCTAAGGTTGCTGATTCCAAAATTATTGGAGCAGGGAAAATATGCCTTATACACCTTATACATCCCGCTCCTATTGGTGGGTACTTATGGGCTCCATGAGTTTACCTTTGAAATCCTACTGCCCATCTTACCCACGGAGTTCTATATGGTGTCTTTTACCGACTCTGAAGTGTTGTTTGCCATCTTTTTGATCTACCTTGTATTGACCTCACTCATCAAATTATCGAAGTCGTGGGTTGTGTTGCAGCAGGTGGAGAAGGAAAAGCTATCCATTGAGCTCAACTCACTAAAAGCTCAAGTCAATCCGCACTTCCTGTTCAATAGCTTGAATAGTATTTATTCTCAGGCCCTTGTTAAAAGTGAGCAAACAGCAGAAACGGTGTTAGAGCTTTCGAATTTACTGCGCTACATGCTGTATGAAGTAGGGGATGATCTGGTGCCGTTGGCCAAAGAAGTGGAGATGCTCGAGAATTACATTGAGTTACAAAAACTTCGGGTGGATGATGGGGCCCACGTCAACATGACGATTTCCGGGGATATCGAAGGTGTACAGATCGCTCCTTTACTGGTTTTTCCACTGGTTGAAAATGCTTTTAAACATGGACTTAAAGGAGCTTCTGAAGAAGCCTTTGTGCAAATCGATTGGGCTATTGGTGCAGAAATAGCTGTGAGTATTCGCAACAATTTGGGTTCGGTCGATGACATGGAAAAAGGTAAATATGGAGGGATCGGTCTTGAAAATGTCAAGCGGAGGCTTCAATTAATCTACCCAGGCCGACATGAGCTGAAGATCAACCAGAAAGACAATGAGTTTCACGTTAATTTGTTATTGAAATGATCACTTGTGCCCTAATCGATGACGAACCGTTGAGTCGAGATGTGCTTCGGCAATTTGTTGCAGATCATCCGGACCTCGAACTGAACGGAGAATATAAGGATGCCTTAGAAGCCATGTCTGGACTAGAAAAGCAACCTGTGGAATTGATCTTTCTCGACATCAATATGCCCAAGCTGTCTGGAATCAATTTCTATAAGTCCTTAGCCAACAAGCCAAGGGTTATTTTCACTACTGCTTATCCTGAATTTGCCTTGGAAGGGTTTGAATTGAATGCCGTTGATTATTTAATGAAGCCCATTGCTTTCGACCGTTTTTTGCAGGCAGTTCAAAAGGTAAAAGATCGTACGACTTCCAAAAGTGAAACGACTGATCACATCATGCTTAAGGTCGATAAAAAGCTTTATCGAACCGCTTTTGATGACATTCTCTTTTTTGAGGCTTTTGGTGATTATGTCAAAGTGCATTTGAATGATCAAGTGTTGATCATTACCCATACGATGAAGAAGCTGTTGACAGAATTGCCTTCATCTCAATTCATCCGAACGCATAAATCGTTTATCATCAATAAATCAAAAGTTGAATTTATTGAAGGAAATCAACTGAAGATCGGAGATAAAATGGTCTCTATCGGGCAGGTTTACCGGGAGCAGGTATTATTGGCTTTGGCTTAAACCTTAGAATTCAGTTACCTTATCTACCTCCAGCTTTCTTGTAGCCTCACCGTCAACTAATCTGTAGGTTACTTGCAGCATGCCGCCTTTTGGTTCTTCTAAAGAATCATCTTCGTGGTAAATTGGGAATCGCTGAGCTAGCTTAGTTTCCATAATGGTAAACTCATCAAACCCACGATAACCTTTGTTGATCTTAGTGTTTTCTTCTGTAGACTGAAAATAAACCATGCTCATTGATTTCTTACTGTTCACCGAAAAGGCATAGACAGTTCCTTTTTGATTTGGTTCTTCACCTTTAGCAAATACGATAAGCTCGGGTGAGCCATCAGAATTGAGGTCTTCTACTTCGGCATCATAAACGGTAAATCCGTCAATTTGTATCGTTTCATTAAACTCTGACTCTTGCAATCCGAAAGTGAATACGTTGAGCACATTCGTACCTGCTTCGTCTATAGATGACACATTAAATCCAATGCCTTGAAGCATCAAAACCTTGCTATAAAGAGTTGGATCGACCTGTTCTTGATCTAATTGTCCTTCGATCTTCGTATAGCTTCCAGCAATACTTGCCCCTCCCGAACAGAAGAAAGACAGGCTGCCTTCTCTTGAGGCGTCTTTAGGTTTTATAGTTATTTCATTATCTGTGACACCAATCAAGATAGGAGTGCCATTTAAAATAGCCTCATAATTACCTTCGCTTACTAAGTAAGCATGGAAGTCAGCAGTACAGGTTGGCTTTTTGATGTCTGCTCTTGATCTTATAGAAACAAATAACCTTTCATCTTCCATGCTAAGATTAAGGCCAACCCAATCACTTCCGTTATCTCTATTTTCATATCCTTCCAACACATAACTTACTTGTGCTGGTCTATATGTTGATAAAGTATCATCCTCATCGGAAGGCTTGGTGTTACAAGCATAGAGGAGGATAATAAATGCAAATTGAATATATTGATTTAGCTTATTGTAATTCATGAACGCTAATTCTGTTTCTTTAAATTTCCTCAAGAATAGACAATCCTTGGCTTTGGTCTCCAGAAGTCCATTGCCATTTTTCATGTAGACGGAGCTTACCATTATCCATGATCTCTGGTCTAGACTGGCAAATACCTGTCATTAATTCTCCTTTGGTGTTTACCTGATGATAGCGCATGTCGATATTTCCTTCTTCATCAACCAGCCCTATGAGGTGGCCTATCTTTATTTGCCCACCTTGGTAATTAGAAGTTAAAACCATACCCGATTGCTCATACAGAAATATAGTGTCTTCTGAAGTTTCGCCATTTGCCGAATTGGAAACAGGTCGAAATCGCTTTTGATCGTAATTCATGAAAATCCCTAAGTTTTTGCTTCTCTTTTGATCTTTTCGACCTTCCTGCCTTTTGCTAATTCATCTATTACCTTGTCCAAATAACGGCATTGTCTGGTCAATGTGGTCTCTATATCTTCAATACGATAACCACAAATGACGCCTTTGATGAGGTCTGCATTCGGATTCAGGCTTGCTCTCTCAAAGAACTCTTTAAAGGTGATCTTTTCTTCAATGAACTGTTGGAGATCACTGCTGGTAAAACCAGTCAGCCATTCAATGACTTCGTGGAGTTCTTCCACAGTTCTACCTTTCTTTACTACTTTATCTACGTAGTGAGGATAGACAGAAAAGAACTTCATTTCGGCAATGCGCTGGTCGTGCTCTGGGGTAGTAGTGGCCATGGTCTTTTGAATTAGCTCATATAAGCTAATAAAAAACCACTAGTTATTCCATTTTAGCCTTTACAAACACCATACAATGCTGCCAAGGAAGATTGTCTATATTCTCTAAAAGTTTGAAACCTGCAGCTTCCATTTCTTTGACTGACTGTGCCTCCGTCATTTTATGGATGGGTTTGATCGGTACTGATCGATCTTCTGCGCGGTATTCGATCAAGTAGACTCTACCGTCTTCTTTAAGGGCTTCTCGAATCGATCGCATAGACTCATAAGGAAAGCTAAACTCATGATAGACATCGACTAGAAGCACTTTGTCCACGCTGTTTGCTGGCAGATTCACACTTTCCTCAGTGCCTTTGATCAACTCCACATTTTTGACCTTTTCTCGATTGATTTTGATCTGCATCGCAGCTAGCATTTCGGTTTGAATATCTACTGCATAAACTTTGCCTGCTGAAGCTTGAGGTGCCATTTTAAAGACGTGATAACCAGAACCCGCACCAATGTCAGCGATCACATCATCTGCTTTTATATCCATATTTGAGAGCAATAAGCTCGTACGCTCCTCTTTTTCTCTTTCTTGACGTTCAAGCCAAGAGATGCCTTGGTAGCCCATCACGTAGGCAATTTGCCTGCCCATGTACCATTTGTCAATGCCTTGTGGATCTCCCTTTTTGAAGGTGTATCTGTTTTCTTCAGAATTATCTGGTTGCCGTTGAGCAACGCTTTGAAAAGAAAGAGTTACGAGTAAAAGGCCTATAAGAGCGCAGGTTTTCATGGCGATTCATTTTGCTTTCCAAACCTGATGTTTGAGTAATTGTTCTTTAATCCTATGCTCAAAGGCTTCTATGCTCAATAAAAAGGGTTCTTAATGGAGCTTTATTACTTCAGGTGAGGTTGAGATCATTTCTCTTCCCAAGCTTCACCATGTTTTTCTTCATAGTGCTTAGCAAACCAATCTGGGGTTTCTATTGGTGTGTCATAAATAAAAGCGACTAAAGCCTCAATTTTATCCTTATCCGTGAGTGGTGGTTTAGGCATTAATCCAAAACGTTTTATTGGGCCTTTCATTAAGGCTTTATCTTCCGAGGGCATGGATATAAATTCAGCCATATTGGCGATAAACTCTTCTCTATTGGTATACCTATTCTTGTATCTGTTTTTTATACCGGCCAAGGGAGGGGCCAGCATTTCATCATGTGATTGCGTGTTGGGATTATGACAAGCATAGCAATATAATTGGAGCATCTGGAGCCCCTCTTTCGCTGTTAATTCTGCAGACATATTGGATTCTTCTGCTGCTTGGTTAAACTCATCATTCACTGAGTCTTGAGGTTTGGAAGAGCAGCTTGCTAAAAAGAGCACTAGAATAGTTAAAATAGAAGCATTGAGTTTTAAAGCAGTCATTTTTGGAGTCTTTTGAATCCAAAATTTACGATTGTATTTACTAGGTTTTGGTAACTAAAGTAACCCTTGTTATTGTGCTAAAGCGTTGGCAACAGCAATCAACCATAAGCGTATGCGTATTTAATTCTCGGCTTAAATTTCAGTCAAGCTATGAAGTGCGTTTGCTAACTAATGATATCCAAAGCCTTCGTCTCTTTCCAAGCCCCTCGAGTGAAGTCCGGGAATGCTTGTGGCATGCCGCCTTCAGCTACTGACTTTTCACTCAATGGTCCTACCGCAGACCAGAAGCAACCTTCATACACATTCTGATCTAAAGGTGTTCCAGTACGCAGACATTCGATGATGCGGTAACGCATGATGCCATCCATTCCTCCATGTCCTGAGTCTTTCGTGCTTTCATTCAGCTTTTTGTATAGCGGATGATCGTAACGCTCTCGTAAAGCCGCCAAGGCTTCTTGTCCTTGTGCCCAAGAATGGTGACTCTTGGTAAAGCCTTCTACGCCTCCTTCTAGTGCTACCCGTGTTGGGAAACCGGCCAATGTCCCTAGTGTTCCTTGAATTAGGTTCAATCTCGAATAAGGCCTCGGGCTGGTTTCATCCCATTGCACCATCACGGTTCTACCCGATTGCGTTTTGATGATGGAGGTGTTTAGGTCTCCACCTTTGTAGTCCAATTGATTCCATTTATGGTCCGCAGCATAATTTTCTTTCGCATATTTCGCTCTACCCATGGCAGGAGTAGAATATGAAACCAAGGTGTCAAAAGTATCATCAGTTCTACCCAAGTTCATGTATTGGGCTACTGGACCTAAACCGTGGGTAGGATAGAGGTTACCATTTCTATTGGCATAATGATGGGTCCGCCAAGAGCCCGTGCCTCGTTCCTGCTCTTCCATTTGAAAACGTAACTCATGAATGTACGAGGCTTCGCCATGTAAAATATCACCGATGAGGCCTTTTCGGCACATGTTAAGGAACATGAGCTCATCGCGACCGTAGTTCACGTTCTCCATCATCATACAATGCTTGCCTGTCGCTTCGGAAGTATCTACGATCTGCCACATTTCTTCTAACGTGGTAGCGATGGGTACTTCAACAAAGGCGTGTGCTCCTTGCTTCATCGCCTCAATGACCATCGGCGCGTGATTCTTCCAATTGGTCGCAACGATCACCATGTCCGGCTTTTGCTCACTGAGCATCTGCTTCCATAGATTTTCATCTCCATGATAGAGTTTTATGTTTTGATGGCGCTGGCCATTTCCTTCTTCCTTGCATCGTTCGGCTGAGCGCTGTGCCCAGTCTTCGTAGAGGTCACAGATGGCAACGATCTCAGTGCCTTCGAGCGAGGCGAAATCTCGAGCATGGCCACTTCCTCTCGCACCGACTCCGATCAAGGCGATCTTGACTGTATTGAGTTTTGGTGCTGCAAAGTCCCCCATGTATTGAGAGCCTGTTGGGCGTTCCTGCTCCTGAGGAGCGCAGCTATCGAATAGGGTAGCAGTGGCTACAGCAGCAGCAGAAAGAGAGGTGGTGCGTAAAAATTTACGTCTATCTAATTTGGACATGGCAGAAGAGTTAGTTTAACAATGCATAATCAGACCTTTTTGGTAAAAGTCAAAATGATTTTCCAAAAGAGGTTTTTAATTCCGGCTGATCATTCCGGGTTCACGGTTCTCTTTCCCCTGTCGCTTAGTTAGTGCATCGCCGAGCCGTGCACGCATGTCTTCAGCTAAGGCCATTATTTTTTTGACTACTTCAGGATGCCCTTGAGCTACATCGTTAGTTTCGCTGATGTCTTTTGAAAGGTCATAAAGAGCAATCCCTTCAAACTTGAGGTACTCATAGTTGACAGGTAAACCATCTTTGCCCCCCTCTCGACCATTCAAACTCCGGTAGTTATGAGGAAAATAGAGCTTCCAATTTTTGTAACGTACGCCTTGTAATTCATTGACATGGTAGTAAAAGAAATAAGCTTTGTGAGGCCCTTCTTCGCTTTCTCCTGTCCATACTTTCCATAGGCTTTGACCATCAATCGTTTTTTCGGGCAACTGACTTTGGGTGATCTCAGCGATGGTGGGCAGGATGTCGATATTCATCATTGGCGTTTGGATCGTCTTTCCCTCTGGCAATACTGACGGCCATGCTATGATGGTTGGTTCCCGCTGACCACCTTCAAGGACAGTGCCTTTTCCTTCGCGCAAGGGCAGGGCACTGCCGGAATGTTCACCATAATTCAGCCATGGACCGTTGTCAGAAGTAAAAATGACTAAAGTGTTCTCAGCTAGTCCTTCTTCCATGAGTGTCTTCCTGATCTGACCAACTGACCAGTCGATCTCCATGATCACATCACCATAAAGGCCCCTCTCGGATTTGCCCTTGAAATCATCAGAAACAAAAAGGGGTACGTGGGGCTGTGGATGGGCCACATATAAGAAGAAAGGGTTGTCTTTATTCCTCTTGATGAAATCTACGCTGCGCTCAGTGATCTGGCGAGTCAGCAAGGACTGATCGGTAAGCGTGTCAATGATCGTTTCGTTTTCGTAAAGTGGCAACGGTCCAAAGTTGAATACGGGACCTTGCTGAGGATGATTAGGCCACATGTCATTCGAATAAGGAATGCCAAAATATTCATCAAAGCCCTGTTTTGTGGGCAAGAATTCCTGAGCGTCGCCCAAGTGCCATTTGCCATAAATGGCGGTGGCATAGCCCTTTGGTTTGAGCAGCTCAGCAATGGTCATTTCCTCCAAATGCAAACCTTTCTTGCTATTGGGCATAAATGCGCCATGGATGCCTATGCGGTTTGGGTAACAACCCGTTAAGAGACCGGCTCGAGAGGCTGAACACACCGCTTGCGCCGCATAAAAGTCAGTAAGTTTGAGGCCATCGGCTGCCATTTGATCCAAATGTGGTGTCTCAAATCCCCGTGCGCCAAAAACACCCACGTCTTGATAACCCTGATCATCAGTAAAGATGATCACAACATTAGGTTGCTCCGGAAGGTCAGGCGCTTGGGTGCAAGCCTGTAAAAAAGTGAGTGCAACAAAGAGGATAAGGAATTGCTTCATCGCTAACCAATATAAGGAATCTCTGACAAATGCATTTCCATTGGATCAAAATTCCATTTATAAGGAATTCTGTATTTTGGGAGCTATGATCCAAAATCCGATCTATATCCTGACCGTTCTTTGTGGTTTGATCTTTGTCAGCGAATGGTTAACAAAAAACACGTTCCTCAAGCACATTTCAGGGGCGCTTTTGGTCATTATTTTGGGGGCAATCTTTGCTAACCTTGGGTTGATTCCATCGGCCTCTAATGCCAGCCCTGTATATGATGCCATTTTCAAGTATGTTGCCCCTGCTTCCATCTTTTTCTTGCTGCTCGGCGTCAACTTGAAGGAGTTAAAAAAAGCTGGTTTGCCCATGTTAATGGCCTTTGTGTTAGGTTCTGCGGGAACCATGTTGGGGGTATTGGCCGCCATAAATCTCATAAATGGCGAGGTCGTTTTTGGTGAGAATTATGCCGCGATCGCCGGCATGATGACAGGTACCTATACGGGTGGAAGCGCTAATTTCAATGCGGTCGCCCTTCATTATGATGTGGTCAGAGAAGGGGCGGTTTATACGGGTATCGTCGTGGCTGATAACATTGTAACGGCCATTTGGATGTTGGTCACCTTGGCCTTGCCGGCTCTAATGATGAAGATAAGGCCTCATCCTGAATTGAAGATGGAGGAGGGGCAAGCGCTAGAGGACTATACAGAACGAGAGCATGTGGGTCCACTTCGATTGGGTGCCATGTTGTTCATGGGACTCGCCGCGATCCTGCTGTCTGACCTATTGGCAGCACCTAGCGGCATTCCTTCTGTCTTGATCTTGACCACACTTGCCTTGATCTTGGCGCAGCTCAAACTGATCCAGCGGCTACCCGGCGCAAAGGTGCTTGGTATGTTCGCTGTTTACCTGTTTTTGGTGGTGGTCGGTGCTTTTTGTGAGGTCACGGCATTGGTAGAAGTGGGTGAGCATGCGGTTGATATTTTGTTATTTACAACAACCATCGTGCTGGTGCATGGCCTATTCCTGATCTTATCTGGAGTGCTGTTCAAAACGGATTGGTCTATCATTGCCATTGCTTCCCAAGCCAATATTGGCGGTGCAAGCTCGGCACTGGCACTGTCAAAAAGCTTTAAGCGAAACGATCTCTTGCTGCCCGCCATTTTAGCAGGAAGTCTGGGAACAGGTTTGGGTACCTATTTAGGTTTTTTGGTAGCGGGATTGCTGTAAAGTAGCATGCTCTAAGCCGAAAGCTGCAAGGGGAGTTGTGAGTGATGAGTGAAGAGTTATGAGTTGCGGGCTTCGAGTTGCGAGTGATGAGTTTAGACCTATTCTAGGACGTCATTCAAAGCGTAGCGAATAATTTCCATCAACCCATGAGGAGACTCTTCGTTTTTCTCGTTCCTCGAAAACCTCTGAGTGACGGTCAATTTGGATCACCGTTGCACGAAGCACGATTGACTATTTCCCGATCAACTGAACACTATACAAAGATTGCTTCATCACTCCCTTGGGTCTTTCTTCGCAATGACGTGCTAAGAACACTTTCGAAAGCTGAACTATTGAACTGATCAACTAATAACCGAAAACTAAGCCCTCGGCTCGAACAGTGCACATCGAGCGCCTCCTGGATCTTCGATATAGCAGGCGCGGCCATAGGATCCCATGTCCTTGATATTTGTCAGTTGTTTACCACCTCTTTTTTCTACGGCTACTAGGCTTTTGTCGAGATCGGCTACGTTGATGTAGACCATCCAGACGGCAGGTGGAATGTCGCTATTCACACCTTTGTGATGACACACACCAGCGGTAGGTTGATCGCCTGACATCATCGTGTAGTCTTCATAATCGCCCATGGAGACGGGTGACGGCATCCAGCCAACCACTTCGGCATAAAATTCTTGCACTTCTTTTGCATCGGTGGTCACCATGTCGATCCAGCCGGTAGTTCCGGGTTTGTTGTCCATGAGGTTTTATTGATAAGATAGGGGTTTTCAGAGTGATTAGATAAGGAAGTGATGATATGAAGGGAAGGATACAGCCTTCAAGCTGTAGGCTTTAAGGACGTTAACCTCGCAGCTTGTGGCGTAAAGCTTACAGCTTTACTTAAGTCCACCCCATCCTTTTCTTCAACTCCGTTACATGTGCCAAATGATGCTCGCCATGCCAGGCATACATGGCCAGCACCTCTTTCAATACCTGTTCGCCATTGAGAGGATGAATGTATTTTTTGTCAAAGGCCTCTGTTGTCATAGAGTTGAGTAGTGCTACCCAACGTTCGTGGATCAGGCTGAGGAGGTCAAGCGAAGTTTGGATGCTCAGGTCTTTCAGGTAAGGAAGTTCTGCCCAGCCATTTTCATCATAAGCTTTGATCTTAGGGCTTTCTTCCGTCATCGCCCAATGAAAGCGCACATAAGAATTAATATGAGAGTCGGCCAGATGATGAATAAGGTCTCTGATAGTCCAGCCACCTTCACGATAAGGTTTATCGAGCTGTTCGTGCCCCATTTCTACGACTTCGGTCGCAAAGCGCCTTGGTAATGTGCTTATTTGTTCGATCCATTCATCAAGCTGTTGCTGATCGATCTGTGTGGGGTTTTGAAATTTACCGATGGGATATCTTAGGTCACTCATGTTGGAAGTTAGGAATTTATCAAGTGATAAGCCACAAGGTCAGTTTGGAGTGGTGAGTTACTAGGGAGCGTCATTCAGAAGGAGGACGAAGGACGTCCCGATAGCTATCGGGACGTGCCTCGAAAACCTCTGAGTGACGGAAAGGGGTTAGGAGTTGCGGGCTTTGAGTTACGAGCTTCAAGGAATTGAGCTTGCCTTGCAGCTTTCTGCTTACCACTTTCTGCTTAAATCTTGCAGCTTTACGGTACGGTATGCCCTTTAGAAGCGGTCCATAATTCAAACCATTCCTGACGACTCAGCTGCATGTCGAGTGCCTCGACAGCCGCTTGGATTCGCTCCAACTTACCCGAGCCGATGATGGGGATGATGCCCACCGGATGTGCGAGTAACCAAGCAAACATGATCTGATCTGTTCGCACCTCATGCTGTTTCGCGATCTTATGGATGACATTACGCATGGTCAAGAAACGATGGGTTTCGGCAGTAAAAATGGCACCTCCTGCCAAAGGCGACCAGGCCATCGGATGGATACGATGCTCATGACAATGGTCGATCGTCCCATTGTCGAACTCCTGCAAAGCAGCAATGGAGATCTCGATTTGGTTGGTCACTAGTTTGAAATCCAGGTAAGACTGAAGCGCGTTGAATTGACTTGATAAGAAATTAGAAACACCAAACGCTTTCACCTTGCCTTCCTTCTTTAGCTTATCAAAAGCCTTGGCTACCTCCTCTGGGTGAATTAGCGGGTCTGGTCTATGGAGTAGCAAGACATCAATTTGATCTCTTTTCAGCTTTTTTAAGGAATTCTCGGCTGACCAAACGATATGCTCATAGCTGGTGTCATAATGCTTGATGTAGTGCTTCGGTCGGTTTTGTGACATCAGCTTGATCCCACATTTGGTCACGATCTTCAGCTGTTGGTTCAACTCGGGTACTTGTCCTAGGGCATTGCCAAAGAGCTCTTCGCAGGTGTAATCTCCATAAATATCGGCATGGTCAAAGGTATCGATGCCTAGTGCTAGACATTCTTCCACAAGCTTGATGATGTCCTGATCTGACATCCGCCATTCGGACAAGCGCCATACGCCATGCACCAAGTTTGAGATACTGACTTCATCATTGAGTTGGATCTGCTTCATGTTTCCCTGAATTTTTTACTAAAATTGGAAGAAGAAATCAGATTCAAAACCCTAACTGAAATAAAGATGCTGACGATCTACCATAATCCCCGTTGCAGAAAAAGCAGAGAGACCCTACAACTCATTGAAGACAGTGGTGAATTGGTCACTGTGATCGAATACCTGAAGGAAGTGCCCTCTGCCGATGAGCTACATAAGTTGGTAGATATGCTGGGCATCAAGCCTGAACAATTGATCCGAAAGGGAGAGGCCATTTACAAGGAGCACTACAAGGGCAAAAGCTTATCCGACGAAGAATGGATCGAAGCCATGGTCGAACACCCTAAGCTTATTGAGCGACCGATTGTGACCCGTGAGCATAAAGCGGTGATCGGTAGGCCTCCTGAGAATGTGAAAGCACTTCTTTGATTTAGTGATCAGTGTATTAGAGAATTGGAAAACGGAAGATTAAGAATTAAGTTCTATCCTAATAACCTTCTCCATTTAACCACTAGCAGAGCACTGAGCACCGGGCACCAATAACCAATAACTCCCCGATTTTCTGATATACTGCACGACTGATTCCCCAATTAACCAATACCCGAGTACTGGGCACCAACAACCAATAACCAAATTGAACTTTCACAGTCAAGCCATAGTTAGTCCCATATGTCAGAAAAGCAGCCCCGAAAACAACCCATAAAAGTAGAGATCTGGAGTGATGTGATGTGTCCCTTTTGTTATATCGGGAAACGCAATTTCGAACAAGCACTTGAGCAGTTTAAGGACAAGGACAGGGTAGAAGTAGAATGGAAAAGTTTTCAGCTGGACCCGACCATTCCACATGACCTTAACTACGAGGGCGACATCTACCAATACCTGGCAGAGAAAAAAGGATGGAGCTACGAGCAGTCAGTGCAAATGCACCAGCAAGTCGTAGACATGGCCAAATCTGTAGGGCTTGAGTACAATTTTGAAAAGGCCAAACCTGCCAATTCTTTAAAAGCACATTGCCTGATCCAACTCGCGAAACTGCATGGCAAAGGAGACGAACTCGAAGAGCTACTCTTCAAAGCCCATTTTACAGAAGGCAAAGACTTTGGCGATGAAGCTGAACTACTAAAAATCGGCCAACAAGTAGGTTTAGAAGAGGCCATGATCAAAGAGGCTTTGAACAGTACAACGCTAAAAAGTGCCGTAGCCAAAGACATTGAAGAAGGTCAGCAATTGGGCTTGACGGGAGTTCCTTTTTTTGTGGTGAATCGCCAATATGGTGTGGCGGGTGCACAACCCCCAGCGGCATTTAAAGAGGTGCTGGAGAAGGTTTGATGGCAACGTTATCTATGCGCCACCACAGTGGCTGTTATATTCAAGTATTGCTTAAAAAATTCCCGATAGCCAACCGTATTGGGATGCAAACAGGAATTCCTTTAAAGTCAGCGGTGGCATTTATGTGTTAAGTAGATGCTCGATTTTATAAGGTAGGAAAAAGCGAGAAAAGGGCAAAAGGGAGAGTCTGGAGTCTTAACAAAAGAGTTTCGAGGGACGAGCTGTGAGTTTCGAGGGGATTTTAAATACGAATGTCACGCTGTGTGTCGAGTGTGCGAGACCGAAAGAGTCTCGTCTTAGTTTCACGAGATTCTTTCGGTCAGTCATTTCGCTTGTTGCGAAAGACTTTCCTCAGAATGATGTTGAGGTTTTAGTTTTGTTCTTGAAACTCAACACTCAACACTCAAAACTCGTAACTCAAAACTCGTAACTCGTAACTCATAACTCATACCTTCTCCTTATACTTCCCCTTCGACTTACGGATGCGGCAAGAAACCACTTTGTACTCAGGGCACATGGCTTCGGTGTCGTGCTCATCGCTGGTGATGATGTTCAGCATGATCTCTGGAAAATGGAAAGTCGAGCTCAGAATGCCTGGTTTCATTTCATCCGTGATCTTGGCCTTGATGTCCACTTTGCCTCTTGGACTTTCGACACAAACCATGTCACCCTCTTCAATGAAGTGTTTAGCGGCATCTTCTGGACAGATCAACAACACGTCTTCTGTCAAAATATCGAGGTTGCCTGTTCTACGGGTCATAGCCCCGCAGTTGTAATGCTCCAGTTCGCGATTGGTGGTAATGATGTAAGGATAGTCTTTGCCATGCTTTTCGACTTCGCGCGATTCTTCCCAGTTGACAAAGGTGAATTTGCCTTTGCCATTGGCCCGCTTGAACTGCTCACCATGCAAGATCTGTGAATCGGTGCCATCGGCTTTGACAGGCCATTGTAGCCCATTATCGCCCAATCTATCCCATGTGGCTCCTTCAAAGAAAGGCACAATTTGCGACACCTCTTCGAGTACAACTGCGCCCGAATAATCAGGCTGGTCATAGCCCATCTTGCGCATCATCTCGACGATGATCTGGCCGTCGGCCTTGGTACCCGGAAGCGGTTCAACCACCTTCTGTACACGCTGAATTCTACGCTCGCCATTGGTAAAGGTGCCGTCCTTCTCCAAGAAACTAGCACCAGGTAACACGACAGTGGCGTGTTTGGCTGTTTCCGTCATAAAGAGTTCTTGGACCACTAAGAGGTCTAGGCTGTCCATGGCCTTCATCACTTTTTGCGTATTCGGATCGGTTTGCACCACATCTTCACCAATGATCCAAAGGGCTTTCAGCTTGCCTTCAATGGCAGCATTGAACATTTCTGGAATCTTATAGCCGACATGCATCGGCACCTTATCCGACTTGTAGAAAGTGTTGTATCGATGATTGACTTCAGGATTAGTGACATCTAAATAGCCAGCACCCTGATGAGGTTGTGCCCCCATGTCTGCTGCGCCCTGCACATTGTTTTGTCCACGTAAAGGATTTACCCCACAACCGGGTCTCCCAATGTTACCGGTGATCATGGCCAGATCAGAAATCAGTTGTACGGTAAAAGTGCCTTGGTAATGCTCGGTAACTCCCAGGCCATGGAATTCCATGGCAGCGTTAGCATTTGCATAGGCCAGAGCAGCTTCTTTTACGAGGCCTTTATCAACGCCCGTAATGCGTTCATGTTCGTCCATGTCTAGTTTCAAGATCTCTTCTTTAAACCCTGCATAATCCTCGCAGCGCTGATCGATAAAATCCTGATCCTGCCGGTTATTCGTAATGATGTAATACAACATCATATTGAGCAAGGCCACATTGGTACCAGGCCTTAGCTGTAAGTGATAGGTGGCATATTTCGCCAGCTCGATCTTTCTGGGGTCCACAACAATGCTGGTCACCCCTTGCATGAATTTCTGCTTGATCTTGGCACCAGTTACGGGGTGGGCATCGGTTGGGTTGGCTCCGATCACAATGATACAATCCGTGTGGTCTAAGTCCTCAATAGAGTTGGTAGCTGCGCCCGTGCCGAAGGCACGCTGCATGCCCAAGGCAGTAGGCGAGTGGCACACGCGAGCGCAGCAGTCGATGTTGTTGGTGCCGACTACCGCACGAATGAATTTCTGCATCAGGTAATTTTCCTCATTCGGTGTTCTGGCAGAAGAAATACCCGCAATGCTATCAGGACCGTCTTCAGCGATGTACTTGTTCAATCGCTTGGCAATAAAGTCATAGGCTTCCTCCCATGTGGCTTCTTCAAACACACCGTTACGTTTGATCAGAGGCGAGGTCAAACGATCTTTGTGGTTGTAGAATTTAAAGGCGAATCGGCCTTTCAAACAGGTATGTCCTCCATTGGCTGCCGCTTCATAAGGGGCTTGGATGGAAGTGATCTGTCCGTTCTTCGTACTGACCTCCAAATTGCAACCCACACCACAATAAGTGCAGACTGTTCTGGTCTTTTCTTCCGTAACGCGTGATTTGGATTCAAAGACATCGCTGATGGCTGAGGTAGGACAGGCCTGTGCACAAGCACCACAGCTTACACAGTCTGAGTCAAAAAAGTTGTCATTATCACTTTTGATGATGTGCGCATCGAAACCCCGGCCCGACATGCTGAGCACAAATTCGCCCTGCACCTCATCACATGCACGCACACAACGGTAGCAATTGATGCATTTCGACATGTCGGAGGTCATATACGGATGACTTAGGTCTTTCTTGCGATCGAGGTGGTTCGTACCTTCAGGGTAGCGCACATCTCGTATGCCGTCTTCTGCTTGAAAAAAAAAAAATTCACAATTGCCGTTGACCTCGCAGGTCAGGCAGTCAAGTGGGTGATCAGTTAAGACCAATTCCACAATATTCTTTCTTAATTTTTGAATCCCCGCAGTGTCAGGATAGATGTATTGTCCTTCTTGAATGGGAGTATGACAAGAAGCCATTGTCTTGGTTTTACCTTCTTTTTCTAAGGCCACATCAACAGAACAAACGCGGCATGAACCAAAGGCTTCAAGGTTAGGCGCATCGCAAAGCGTTGGCGGGCGATTCCCTGTGTTTCTCTCTAGGAACTGAAGAATGGATTCACCATCGGCAATGGGGTAAGCCACATTATTGATATATGCTGTCTTCATCTTCAATTAGTTTAGGTAAGTTTTTAATTCATCTTCGAAGTACTGCAGTGCGTTCTTGATCGGTAAGGGAAGCCCTCCGCCAAGGGCGCATAAAGAGCCACGCTCCAAGGTGTCGATCAAATCATTTAATAAGGTTCTATCGATCTTGAAGTCTTCGTTTTGGGCTTTTTGAAAGAGTTCTTTGCCACGAGTAGAGCCGAGACGACAAGGGAAACATTTACCACAGCTTTCATGGGCGGTAAAGGCGAATAAGTGTTCGATGTATTTTACCAAAGGGTATTCTTGCGGGATGCAGATGACAGAGGCATGCCCCAATAAAAAGCCATTTTGAGAAAAGCTTTCGAAGTCTATCGTTAAGTCATCAATCTTAGCAAGGGGCACTAGGCCACCTAAGGGACCACCAATATGCATGGCCTTGACCGGTTGTTTGAATCCTTGACCCAATTCGTCGATCACCGTGCGTAGCGGTGTGCCCATTTCTACTTCATATAAACCCGGTCGATTGAAAAAGCTGTCGAGGCAAACCAATTTGGTTCCTGTTGATTTTTGAGTACCATGCCCTGCATAGGCTTTTCCGGAGTTAGACAAAATATAATGTAGCGCTGCAAGCGTCTCCACGTTGTTGACGACAGTGGGTTTGTTGAAAAGGCCTTGTTGTGTCGGATAAGGAGGCCGTGTGCGTACCTCTGGTCGTTGTCCTTCCAGCGAATTGAGTAAGGCGGTTTCCTCGCCACAGATGTAAGCGCCCAAGCCCTTGACTACTTTCAAATCGAAATGAAAACCACTGCTCATCACATCTTCACCCAAGATCTGCAAATCATAGAGCTTCTCGATCTCCCGATTGAGAATGTCAATGCTCTCTGGGTATTCCCCTCGCGCGTAGATGATGCCCCAATGCGCCCCAATGGTAAAACCCGCTGCGATCATACCAAAGATGACGGCATGGGGTTGTTGCTCCATCAGGTAGCGATCTGAATAGGCGCCAGGATCGCCTTCATCTGCATTACAGACAATGAATTTCTGATCGGAGATTTCGTATTTACAAGCTTCCAACTTAAAGCCCATGGGGAAGCCTGCACCACCTCGGCCTCGGATCCCCGAATTTTTGATCTTTTCTAAGGTCGCATCAGCCCCTTGATCAAGTACTTGCTTTAAGGTGGCATAATATTCATCTAAACCAGGAAAATCCGTGGTAAGGATCTGTTTGCCATAGTGACCGACATGATAGTCGTTGGCTGTTCCTTTTTTCTTAGCTAAACCATTGATCGCACCATGACCTGAATAATTCTTGCCTTCTGCATGAAAAGCACTATTCTCATGACAGCGACCTAAACAGGTCATGTCACCGATCTCGTCTGTTGTATAGTGCTTGCCAAGTGCTGCATGAACTTTTTCTTGTGTGCCAGCCAGTAAACAAGCCGATCCGTTACAGACATAGGCTTTCTTTCCCTGGTTCTCTGCTTTTGCGAAATCATAGGCTGATATGGTTCCTGTAATGTTGGCTTTGCCGATCAGGTATTCTTCCGCCAATCCCTTGCGCTGTGCTGGGTTCAGGTGGCCTCCGGCTTCTTCGGTCAACTGGCCTATTTTCTCAAACAGGTTGTTGGCCATGCCTTTCCTGCCGGATAGGTGACTTAAATTTTTTGACATAGGTGGTTCGTTACGCTATTGAATATAGGGAATTATCAGAATTGATGCATGCGGCATCGTGTGAGGTAAGGATCACTGATGACAAAAGGTTGTTGATCCTTCCTAAAAACTAAGTGGATACACCTTCGGAATTCAGTAAAAACATGTAGTGGGGATGTCTTATCGGCGATAGCTAAGATTAATAACCAAGGATGTTGAGCATGTGCTCGTGGGTCTGTTCTTCAGCAAACAGCTTGTAGGTGAAGTCCCCATTTTCATCTTTATCGATCAAAAGGTGCTTAGGTGCGGGAATCAGACAGTGCTGGATGCCGCCATAACCACCAAGCGATTCTTGATAAGCGCCCGTATGGAAGAAGCCAACATAGAGTTTCTCATCCTCTTCAATGAGAGGGAGGAAGACCTCTGAAGAATGTGCCTCAGAATTATAGTAATCCATGCTGTCGCAGGTCAGTCCACCGATGTTCACTTTATGAAAGGGGTGATCCCATTTGCTAATGGCCAGTAAAATGTATTTTTGATTCAAGCCCCAAGTATCGGGCAGGTGGGTAATGAATGAGCCATCGATCATGTACCACAACTCCTTGTCATTCTGTTGTTTTTGGTCAAGAATGGAATAGAAGAAGGCACCACTTTCACCCACAGTGAATGAGCCAAATTCAGTGATGATATTCGGGGTAGGTACATTGTTCTTGTCACAGATCCATTTGATGTTCTCAATGATCTGATCGACCATGTATTCATAGTCATATTCGAAGGTCATAGAGGTTTTGATTGGGAAACCGCCACCAATGTCTATCGTGTCCAATTCAGGGCAGATTTTTTTCAATTCGCAATATTGATACATGAACCGGCTAAGCTCACTCCAGTAATAGGCCGTATCGCGTATGCCAGTATTGATAAAGAAGTGAAGCATTTTGAGCTGAGCCTGACTGCCTTTGATCTGCTCTTTGTAATAACTGATGATGTCGCTATATCGGATGCCTAGTCGAGAGGTATAAAATTCAAAGCTAGGTTCTTCATCTGCCGCCACCCGAATTCCGATCTGAAAATTCTTATCAATCGTTTTTTTGTATTCATCCAGCTCGTTCAAATTATCCAAAATGGGAATACAATTTTCAAACCCATCATTGATCAACTCGCTGATGTATTTGACGTACAAGGGGCGCTTGTAGCCATTGCAAACAATCAATGCCTTCTTGTCTAACTTGCCTTTTTGATAAAGGCTTCTTACAATTTGCACATCAAAGGCAGAGGAGGTTTCAATTTGACAATTGTTGTCCAAAACCTTGTCAAGGATGAATTCGAAATGGCTCGATTTGGTGCAATAACAGTAGGTGTAGTCTCCCTTGTACTGATGTTTTTTCATGGCCTGTTCAAACCATTGCCTCGCATGTTGAATATTTTCACTGATCTTTGGTAGATAGGTGATGCGAAGGGGAGTGCCATATTGGTCGAGTACTTTCTTCAAAGGAACCCCATGAAACTCTAGGTATTTTCCTTTTACCTGAAATTCTGAGGTAGGAAAGTCGAAGGACTGGTCGATAAGGTCAAAATAGCTTTTCAATGCATTGCGAGATTAATTGATCAAATATCACAACAATTCAAGAATTTCTTTCCTCGTGACGGTTATTTTTCAAAAGCTAAGGGCAGAAGATATATTCAGGGACTTGAGATTGGCATTCACTAAAATTTCTCAATTTTGCATTGAATTTGATGCGCTGAGGCGCTAATAAAAAGATGTCAACATCACCGATCTCCGATTTCTTGCAAAAGCATTTTTTGCATTTTAATGCCGCCAGCTTAGTGGATGCAGCCAAGGGCTACAATCTTCACTTAGCAGAGGGTGGCAAGATGATGGTCACACTTGCCGGTGCGATGAGTACGGCAGAGTTGGGTATTAGTTTGGCTGAAATGATCCGAAATGATAAGATTTCGATCATCTCATGTACAGGGGCTAACCTTGAGGAGGATCTCATGAACCTTGTCGCGCATTCGCATTATGAGCGTGTACCGAATTATCGCGATCTGACACCCGCTGATGAATGGAAGCTTTTAGAAAAAGGACTGAACCGTGTGACAGACACCTGTATTCCTGAAGAAGAAGCTTTTCGCAGACTTCAAACCCATATCCAGAAACAATGGAAGCAAGCCGAAGCCAATAAGGAACGCTTTTTCCCTCACGAATACATGTACAAGATGTTGTTGAGTGGAGACCTTGAGGCTTACTACGAAATAGATCCGAAGAACAGTTGGGTCTTGGCCGCTGCAGAAAAGAATTTACCGATTGTTGTACCCGGTTGGGAAGACTCCACCATGGGTAATATTTTTGCCTCCTATTGTATCAAAGGGGAGTTAAGTCCTACTACTACAAAGTCAGGCATCGAGTATATGATTTGGTTGGCAGATTGGTACATAAAGAATAGTGGAGACAAAGGAGTTGGGTTTTTTCAGATCGGCGGTGGAATCGCAGGAGATTTTCCAATTTGCGTGGTTCCCATGCTTTATCAGGATTTAGAATGGGAAGATGTTCCTTTTTGGAGTTATTTCTGCCAAATATCTGATTCAACCACTAGTTTTGGGTCATATTCTGGGGCGATACCCAATGAGAAGATTACCTGGGGCAAACTTGATGTCAATACCCCAAAATATATCATTGAGTCTGATGCAACCATCGTGGCTCCTTTGATATTTGCATATGTACTCGGATGGTGAAATGAAAAGTGAATGAGAAAAATAAGATTAGTTGAAGTCAGGTCGGAATTAGCTGCCGGAACTCGCGGGGCAAGTATGGGCGTAGATGCCATGAAGATCGCAAGCATAAAGAAGCAATCGAACTTTTTCATGCGCTTTGAACCGGTGAACGTGCAGGATGAGAACAACCTCCTGTTTGCAGGTGAACCGCAGTTCAAGTATGCAAAGTATGGGGAAGGAGTCTACACAATGTTGACTCGAGTCTGCGACACGATTGCTGAATTGCGAAAGGAGAAGCTTTTTCCTATTGTATTAGCAGGAGATCATTCCACCGCGGCAGGTACGATTTGTGGAATCAAACAAGCAGACCCAGACAAACGGCTTGGTGTCATTTGGATCGATGCCCATGGCGATTTACATTCTCCATATACCTCGCCATCGGGTAATATGCATGGCATGCCATTGGCTATGGTCACCGCAACCGACAACGAAACACAAGAGGTGAATGATGTGGAGGAAGAAACGGAAGCGCTTTGGGAGCGTATCAAAAGGATCGGTGGAAATGGACCCAAGATCAACTTAGAGGATATTGTCTATATCGGCGTAAGAGATACAGAGGCACCGGAAGATTATCTGATCGAACAGCATGGTATTAAGAACTTCAAAACGGCCGAGGTAAACGAAAAGGGCGTAGCGAAAGTTGCTGAAGAAGCCTTGGATTTGCTGAAAGATTGTGATCAGATATACATCTCTTTTGATGTCGATAGTTTGGATACATCGGTATCTACTGGAACAGGTACCCCCGTGCCCGATGGTTTGTCTAAGGAAGAGGCCATGGACTTAAACATTGAATTGATCAAAGACAAACGCGTCTGTTGTTGGGAGATCGTTGAAGTGAACCCAACCTTAGACACAGAGAATCGAATGGCCGATGTGGCCTTCGAAATTTTAGAAAACACAACAGGATCGCTCATCGCGAATTTCTAATATGGAATTAAAGATAAAAGAGGGAGTTGTTTCGGCCTTAGCTGCATTGTATCAACATGAGTTGAAGCTTGACGATGTCCAACTGCAGCCCACGCGTAAGGAATTTGAAGGCACCTATACCTTTGTCGTTTTCCCTTATGCAAGGGTTTCTAAAAAAAGTCCTGAAGCTACTGGCAATGAAATTGGCAACTACCTTGTGGAGCATGCCGATGAAGTAAGTGCCTTTAATGTGGTCAAGGGTTTTTTGAATTTAGTCCTGGCAGAGGGTTCTCAGGTGAGTCAATTTGCTGCTTTTTTCAATGCAAGCAATGTTGCTCAATCACCTCTCTTTGACTTACCTAAAACAGGTAAAACGGTCGTGGTTGAGTATTCTTCACCCAATACCAATAAGCCGCTACACTTAGGTCATTTGCGGAATAATTTCTTAGGCAACTCGGTGTCAAGAATTATGGAAGCTGCGGGTAATGAAGTACATAAAGTCCAGATCATTAACGACCGTGGTATTCATATTTGTAAGTCAATGTTGGCTTGGCAGAAATTCGGAGAAGGAGAGACCCCTGAAAGTGCTGGCATGAAGGGAGACCATTTGGTAGGGAAGTATTATGTGGCCTTTGACAAAGCCTATAAAGCAGAGATTAAAGCTCTCGAAGCTAAAGGATTGACAAAAGAACAAGCCGAAAAAGAGGCGCCCATTTTACTAGAAGCCCAGCAAATGCTCATGAAATGGGAAGCCAAAGAGCCTGAGGTTTATGCCCTTTGGGAAAAAATGAACGGTTGGGTCTACGATGGCTTTAATGCCACCTACGATCGAATGGGGGTGGATTTTGATAAGCTTTATTATGAAAGTGATACGTACCTCATTGGGAGAGATCGTGTGCTTGAGGGCCTAGAAAAGGGTGTGTTCTTCAAAAAAGAAGATGGTTCTATTTGGGTAGACTTGACCGGCGAAGGATTGGATGAAAAGCTATTGTTGAGAAAAGATGGGACCTCTGTGTACATGACCCAGGATATAGGAACTGCGCTTATGCGGTTTGACGATTATCCTAACCTCAGTCAGTTGATTTACACGGTAGGAAATGAGCAGGAGTACCATTTTAAGGTGCTCTTCCTGATCTTGAAAAAGCTGGGTTATGCATGGGCTGAAGCCTGTTATCACCTTTCTTATGGCATGGTTGACTTGCCTACTGGTAAGATGAAGTCGAGAGAAGGAACAGTAGTGGATGCAGATGACCTGATTCAGCAAATGGCCGATACGGCAGCAGCACGAACTAAGGAATTGGGTAAGATCGATGGTTTTACAGAAGAGCAGGCGACTGAGCTGTATGATATGTTGGCACTCGGTGCCATTAAGTACTACTTACTTAAAGTAGATCCAAGAAAACGCATGCTGTTCAATCCTGAGGAGTCCATTGAATTTCAAGGGAATACGGGCCCCTTCATTCAGTACACCCATGCGCGCATCAATGCAATTTTAAGAAAGGCAGATCAAGTCGGGGTAGACCTTAATGAAATGGACCTGTCGTCATTTGAGGGAGCTCATCAGGTGGAGAAAGACCTTATTCAGTTGATGTCACTCTTCCCAGAAAGAGTACAGCAAGCAGCAGAGCAATATGCGCCTTCGATCATTGCGCAATACGTATACGACATGGCTAAGGCATACAATCGTTTTTATACAGAACTGTCGATTTTTAATGAGTCGGATGATCTTACTCAACAGTTTCGGGTGGCACTTTCTGCCTTAAGTGCAGAAACAATCAAGAAATGTTTAGGGTTATTGGGGATAGAAGCGCCAAACAGAATGTAATCATGCTCATCAATTTATTCTTAAGTCTCAGTTTACTTTTTTCCGATATGACATTTCACGATTTCAAAATGAACGGTATTGATGGATCGGCCGTCGATTTTTCTCAATTCAAAGGCAAGCACGTATTAGTGGTGAACGTGGCTTCGAAGTGTGGTTATACCCCACAGTATGAAGACCTTCAGAACTTGCATGAGCAATATGGGGATCAGCTTGTGGTATTAGGCTTTCCAGCAAACGACTTTGGTGGACAAGAGCCCGGAACAAATCTCGCTATCGCTGAATTCTGTGAAGCTAATTATGGTGTGAGTTTTCAAATGTTCGAGAAGATTGCGGTAAAAGGCGCCAATAGACACGCACTTTATCAGTGGCTCGAAGAAGAGTCCGGTGAGTCTCCTTCATGGAATTTCTCTAAATATTTGATCTCGCCAGAAGGTAAAGTGCTCGGTTTCTTTCCTTCAGCAATGAATCCACTAGACGAACAGATCATAGGTAAATTATAGACCTTGAAAGTCTGGATAAGCGCTTTTCGGCTCCGCACACTTCCACTTGCTTTAGCTTCTATTGGGATGGGCGCCTTTTTGGCGGCAGCCAATGGCTTCTTTCGATGGGATGTATTTCTAATGTGTGCGTTGACTACCATTTTGCTTCAAATTCTGTCAAACCTTGCGAATGACTATGGTGACACGGTCCATGGCGCCGACAGTCAAGATCGACAAGGGCCGCAACGAGCGGTACAGTCAGGGCAGATCACAGCAAAGGCCATGAAAACGGCACTGTTCATCTTTGCCCTACTCGCGCTTGGGAGTGGATTATCTTTGCTCTGGGTAGCGCTGGAAAATGCTGGTAATGTATTTTGGGTTTTCCTTGGCTTGGGGATAGCAGCCATTGCGGCGGCGATAACCTATACAGCGGGTTGGAGACCTTATGGCTATGCTGGTTTAGGTGACCTAAGTGTGTTGATCTTTTTTGGCTGGCTAGCAGTATTGGGTTCCTATTACCTATTTGCGCAAACTCTTTCATGGCCAGTCCTCTTACCAGCCACTAGTATTGGCTTACTCTCAGTGGGTGTATTGAATGTCAATAACATTCGAGATATTGAATCGGATGAACGCGCTGGTAAGTTTTCTATTCCCGTTCGTATTGGTCGTAAAAAAGCAGTTAGTTATCATCGAATCTTATTGGTGCTCGCTGTTGTTTCAAGCGTTTATTATGTGCTGTTGACTTATTCCTCTCCGCTACAGTTTTTGTTTTTACTGGTTGTTCCGCTTCTGGTAAAAAATGCTTATGCAGTCCAAAAAAAGACCATTTCTACCGAATTAGACCCCTATCTAAAGCAATTAGCAATGACCTCTTTGCTTTTTGTTTTGCTGTTCGGTATAGGGCAACTTATTTCGGTTTAAATTGTTCTACATTCTTTGGGAATTATTGCTAGGCTTCTTATTTTTATCTCATACCAAAGCGTATTATGAAAGGTCGAAAAACTAATCAAGTGGACGTGCAATGCCAATTTTGTCAAGCTAGAGGTAATTCACATTTTGATTCTCTTCCTGAGGATGAATTATTGGTGTTAAACGAACACAAGAGCTGTGTGACCTATAAAAAAGGGCAAACCCTTTTTTATGAAGAAACTAGGCCTATGGGTGTTTTTTGTATCAATCATGGTAAAGTGAAAGTATACAAAATGGGCTCGAATGGTAAGGAACAGATCTTATACATTGCGCAGGCTGCTGATTTCTTAGGCTACAGAGCCTTATTGAGTGAGGAGTTTTATTCTGCGTCTGCTACCGTCCTTGAACCAGCAGCAGTATGTTTCATCCCGAAGAGTGATTTCTTAACCATTCTTCAGCGTAATCCAGCGTTCTTTCAAAAGTTGATGAAAGCAGTTTGCCACGACCTTGGGGTAATGGAAGACAAGCTTGCGCAGTTGGCTCAAAAGTCGGTAAGAGAGAGATTAGCAGGAACCATTCTGATGTTGAAAGAAACTTACGGTATGGAAGGTGGCGAAAGTGGTCCGATCGACATTGCCCTTTCTCGAGAAGACTTGGCTAATATTGTCGGAACCGCCACAGAAACAGTCATCAGGCTGCTTTCAGAATTTAAATCCGATGGTATGATCGCGCTCGAAGGCAAAAGAATTCGCGTGGTCGATCAAAATCGATTGGTGCATGAGGCCGACTTCTACGGCTAAAGCATGATTATTATCATATTATTCTCTGACTGCAATCACGCCTAAGGTCTTTGGGTTAAGGCTAACTTTGGTTCTTAAGTTGGCGCAACAGTGAAACATAAAATCCTAATAGCAGTAGATAGACGAACCTCAACAGAGATGTTACTCTCAAAGGTAGAGTCTTTGCTGAATACAACTCATATGAAGTATGTGTCAGCTTTTAAACTTGATTCCGTTCTAAAACCGAAAACGGTGACCGCCGGAAAAGAGCAAGGAGAACCTCAACATGATTTTATAGAAAAAATCGAATTCGAAATGAATTTTCAAAAGGAAGCCACCGCTCGGTGGATGAATTTTGAAGCAATGAAAGATTTCGAAGATGTTGATCAGCTGGTAAGCTTCTCGACTGTTTGTGATTTATTGCTCATCGAAAGCCTTCATGCCTTCGAGCAATACGACAAGAAAGAGATGCAAGAGCTGATTGATAGGGTGCATTGTCCAGTAGCGATTCTTCCCGAAAATGTAGATCATGACAGCATCATCATCGTGAATGACAGTTCTTTGGACATCGTCCAGTTGACCAAGTCTTTCCTCAATCTATTCAAACCAGAACTTAGAAAACTTCCTGTTTCGGTTTTTGTGGATACCCCTGAGAATGATGCACATATTAGCAATGAGCGTGTATTTATCGATTATTTAAAACTTTACTTTAAGAACATGGGAACACAATTGATGGATTGTGATCCGGCCTCTTGTATTGAGGAATATTTAAGCAAAGAACACCTAAAGCCCATCATCCTTATGAACTCCAAAAGCATGAAAAACTTTGGTGATCACAAATTTTTTAACTCCGGACCTATTGAAAATCTCATAGCTTTTGTAATTAAGAGTGAGGAAAGTGAGTGAAACGGGAGTAGTGCAAAAATTAAGCTGTTACCATTGTGGTGAGGTCTGTCAAGAGGAACATATTCTTTTTGAAGAAAAGGACTTCTGCTGTCATGGCTGTCAAACGGTCTATCAGATCTTAGATGAAAATGACCTCTGCGCATATTATGAGCTTGAACATTCACCAGGCCTAAGTCAAGCCAAAAAATCTCACGGACTTTTTGACTATTTAGCTGCTGAAGAGGTCAAAAGACAAGTGCTGGATTTCGCCAGCGAAACTCAAGAAAGAGTCACCTTTTTTATCCCAAACATCCATTGCAGCAGCTGTATTTGGTTATTAGAACATCTGGAAAGGTTGCAGGCAGGGGTAATGAAATCAGAAGTGAATTTCAATAAACGACAGGCTTCAGTGGTCTATGACCCTGCGACCGTATCGCTCCAGGATATTGCAGAATTACTGGACCGAATCGGATATCCCCCTCTCATCAACTTAGAGAAAGATGAAGCGGAAAATGAAAAGGGGTATGATAAACAGCTTTTGGTCAAACTGGGGGTAGCCGGTTTTTGCTTTGGCAATGTGATGTTATTGGCATTTCCCGAATATCTTGGTTTTGATACCGTTGAGCCGGAATACCAGCTTGTGTTCAGGTGGGTAAGTGCATTGATGGCATTACCCGTTCTTTTCTTTTCGGCGAGCGATTATTTTACCTCGGCGTTTAAAAGTTTAAGACAGCGTTATATCAATATCGATGTGCCGATTGCGCTTGGCGTGATTACGCTCGCCATCAGAAGTTATTACGAAGTATTTACCCAAACCGGCTCTGGCTACTTTGACTCTTTGGTCAGTTTGATCTTTTTCTTACTCATTGGAAAGTGGTTTCAAAACCTGACCTATCGGAATTTATCTTTTGAACGAGATTACAAATCTTATTTCCCACTGGCTGTACAAAGGATAAAGAGTGGGCAACAAGCTGCAGTATTGGTGAAAGACATTCAAAAAAATGATCAACTCCTGATCAGAAATAACGAAGTAATTCCCGCAGATTCGATCCTCATTGATGATTCGGTCAATGTAGATTACAGCTTTGTTTCAGGAGAAGCAGAACCGGTTCAAAAGAAAAAAGGAGATTTGATCTATGCGGGTGGAAGGTTGGTCGGAAAGCAGGCCAATTTTGTCGTGCAAAAAGATGTTTCTCAAAGTTATCTGACTGGCCTTTGGAATCAGTATGATGAAAGCCAAAAAGAGGGTAGAACAATGATCGACCAAGTAAGTCAGTATTTCACGCTCGTGATCATTTTGGTTGCCAGTGCGGCTGCAATCTACTGGCAGTTGAACGACCCTTCGAAAACATGGTTGGTTTTTACCGCAGTATTGATTGTCGCTTGTCCATGTGCCTTGGCTTTGGCCACACCTTTTACCATGGGTTCGGTATTGCGTGTATTTGCAAGAAATAAATTTTACTTAAAAAGCGCTGAGGTGATCGAACGCCTGCAGCGAGTCAGCACCATTGTATTTGATAAAACAGGGACGCTGACAGAAAGCAGCGAACATGCGGTAGTTTTCTCTGGAGATGAGTTGACAAGCAATGAGAAATCCATTCTTTCGCTAGCGATGGCTAGCAGTACGCATCCTCTGAGTCGTGCGATCCTCAACACACTCGGTCAGGTTGACACTTCTGCTTATCAATTAGAATCGTTTGAAGAGGTTCCCGGTCAGGGCATACGCGCCGGTGTCAACGGATTGCAGGTCAAGATCGGTAGTAGTAAGTTGGGCGATGAGCGGGCTTCAAACCCAAAACAGACAACAGTTTTTGTCTGGTTTGGAGAGCAGCTTCGCGGTCATTTCATCTTAAGCAATGAATACAGAAAAGGAATAAAAGGGCTAGTCGCCGATTTAGGTAAGAGGTTCAGCTTAAAACTCCTCTCAGGAGATAATGATAGTGAACGGCAAAGGCTTCAAGCCTTCTTTCCTGAGGGTAGCGAAATGCATTTTGGGCAGAAACCACATGATAAGCTCGAATTTATTCAAACTACCCAATCTCATGGTGAAGTGGTCATGATGATTGGCGATGGATTGAATGATGCAGGTGCACTCAAGCAAAGCGACGTAGGGCTAGCTATTGCGGAAGATGTGTCGAATTTCTCGCCAGCCAGCGATGGTATTTTAGAAGCGAAAGAGTTACACAAACTCAACAGCTTCTACGGCTTATCACAAGCAGCCAAAGGAGTGGTTATTTGGAGTTTTGTGATTTCCTTTGTGTATAATATTGGTGGCTTAAGCTTTGCAGTAGCGGGTTTATTGACACCACTCGTTGCAGCGATATTAATGCCATTGAGTAGTATCACTGTAGTGATTTTTACTACCACAGCCATACAATTATTCGCTAAAAAGATGAAATTGTGATATGTCAGTAATCGTTGTGCTCATCATTACAAGCATCGTTGTCGCTTCGTTATTCTTGGCGGCCTTCTTTTGGGCAGTTCGGTCAGGTCAATATGATGACACCTTTTCACCATCCGTCCGCATGTTGTTCGATGAAAAGAGGAAAAAAGAGCATGGCAAAGATCAATCAACGGATCAAGAAATATGATCAGTCTTTCTTTGAAGTGGATTTTAAGGAATCTGTTTTTCACATGTCATCCAAACCTTGAAAAAGCGAGATCAAATGAGATTTAGTGAGCTAATCTGCTCTCATCATATCGGTATCCATTATGCATATTTAGGCTGTTTTTGAAGTACTGTCATTCGACCTTTCTTAAAACATGATATAAATCAGTTCTTATTCTAATGTCCATCAGTTTGCCCTCCGGCTCATGACTATACCTTGGTATCAAATATTGCGAAACTTTAGGTAAATGGAATTAGAACAGTTTAAGTACGATAATGAGATCGTCAAGTACTTTTCAATCGCTACGGTGGTTTTCGGGGTCGTTGGGATGCTCGTGGGGCTTTTGATAGCGACACAGTTATTTCTCCCACAGCTCAACTTAGGTATACCTTACACCTCATTCGGTAGGTTAAGACCATTGCATACCAATGCAGTGATCTTTGCATTTGTCGGAAATGCCATGTTTGCTGGAGTGTATTATTCGATGCAGCGCTTGTTGAAGTCTCGGATGTTCAGTGATTTACTCAGCTGGGTTCACTTTTGGGGCTGGCAGTTAATCATTGTTGCGGCGGCGATCACATTGCCTTTAGGTTTAACCACCTCCAAGGAATATGCAGAGCTGGAATGGCCAATCGATATTGCCATTACCCTCATTTGGGTGGTGTTTGGTATCAACATGATCGGAACCATTCTGAAGAGAAGGGAAAGACACATGTATGTCGCCATCTGGTTTTACATCGCTACTTTCGTGACGGTAGCGGTCTTGCATGTGGTGAATTCTTTCGAAATGCCAGTAACGCTATTCAAAAGTTATTCATGGTATGCAGGAGTCCAAGATGCTTTAGTGCAGTGGTGGTACGGGCACAATGCGGTGGCCTTCTTCTTGACCACGCCATTCCTTGGGCTGATGTATTACTATTTACCCAAAGCGGCTAATCGACCTGTTTACTCCTATAAATTATCGATCATCCACTTCTGGTCATTGATCTTTATTTACATCTGGGCAGGTCCTCACCATTTACTTTATACCTCATTGCCTGATTGGGCACAATCCTTAGGGACGGTATTCTCGATCATGCTGATCGCACCCTCATGGGGTGGTATGCTGAATGGTTTATTGACCTTGAGAGGCGCATGGGACAGGGTACGTGAAGACCCCGTTTTGAAATTTATGGTGGTGGCTGTAACCGCTTACGGTATGTCGACCCTCGAAGGTCCATTACTTTCCATTAAAGGTGTCAATGCCATTGCCCACTTTACCGACTGGATCATTGCCCACGTACACATTGGCGGATTAGGATGGAATGGTTTCTTGATCTTTGGTATGTTGTACTGGTTAGTGCCTAAAATGTGGGGAACGAAGCTGTGGTCAACTAAAGCGGCAAACGTACACTTTTGGATAGGTACCTTAGGTATCATTGTTTATGCCTTACCGATGTATACTGCTGGTGTGGTGCAAAGCTTAATGTGGAAGAACTTCAATGGTGAAGGTTTCTTAGAGTATCCTAATTTCCTTGAGACTGTAACTCAGATCATACCAATGTATATGATGAGAGCTATTGGAGGTCTCCTGTACTTCTCTGGGGTGATCATGATGGCAGTGAACTTGGTGAAAACAGCTGCACAAGGTGAATTTATACCTGAAGAGGCTGCTGAAGCACCAGCTTTAGAGAAAAAGAAAATTGTTGGAGGACACTGGCACAGTACCATTGAAAGAAAGCCAGTATTCTTTACCGTGATCACCTTAGTCGCCATTCTAATTGGTGGTGTTGTGGAAATGGTGCCTACTTTCTTGATCAAGTCGAATGTGCCCACCATTGCCAGCGTAAAACCATATTCGCCGCTAGAACTTCATGGGAGAGATATTTACATCAGAGAAGGTTGTAACAACTGCCACTCCCAAATGGTAAGACCTTTCCGTTCTGAAACAGAGCGATACAAGGGAGAATATTCTAAAGCAGGTGAGTTTGTTTATGATCATCCATTCTTGTGGGGATCGAAGAGAACTGGGCCTGATTTGCATCGTGTAGGGGGTGCCTACAACGATACGTGGCATTTGAACCACATGTATGATCCAACGTCTACCTCGCCGGGCTCAATTATGCCTCCATATCCATGGCTTTACTCAGATCAGATCGATCCGGGCTTGACTGCCGGCAAGATCAATGCGCTACGCAAGATCGGGGTGCCTTATGAAGAAGGGTATGAAGAAACAGCCAATCAAGACCTGCAAAAGCAAGCGTCAGGTATCCTGAAAGGATTGGAAAATGACCCATCTGGTTCACTTGAAACGATCGAGTCGTATTCAGGTGTCGAGGTTGGTGAAACCTCGGAGATTGTTGCACTGATCGCTTATTTACAGCGATTGGGTACAGATATTAAAGCAGAAGCCACAGCATCTAAATAAAGAGCCATGTTCAAGTATTATTTTGAAAGAGTACATAATGTGGAGATATGGCCGATCATCTCCTTGCTCATCTTTTTCGTCTTTTTTGTCGGATTGCTGATCTACGTATGGAAGATCAATAAGTCCCACGTAGCACATATGGAGGTGATGCCTTTGGCCAAAGATCAACCGGAAAACGAAACACTAGACCAAAATTTTTTGAAATGAATTTTTTACTTCAAAACATAAAAAGAAAGTCAGGATTAGCCGTTGCACTACTGCTCGTCCCTTTCGCTAAAACCTTTGCTCAAACCAATGGTGGTTTAAGTCAAGAAACAGTTCTTTACGTCACATTTGGTCTGGTATTCGCCGTGGCACTGCTTGTATTGTTAGTTGCCATCTATGTGTTGCAATTGCTTAAGGCCTTTGTTAACCAGGGCATTTCAGAAGAGCAGAAACTGGCCGCTGAAACGCAGCCAAGCTATTTTGCCAAGTTATGGATGGATTGGAATGACTTGAAACCAATGGAACAAGAAGAGGAGATCTTGCTTGACCATAACTATGATGGGATCAAGGAATTGGATAACCATCTACCACCTTGGTGGAAAGGCCTCTTTTATGTCACCATTGGATATGCGGTGGTCTATTTGCTTATCTTCCATGTGTTCAGTGCCGCCCCACTTCAAGAAGAAAAGTATCAAATGGAAATGGCAGAGGCGGCAGCATTTAAAGCTGCTCAAGAGCAAGACCTTGTGATTGACTTTGATGAGAATACGGTCACGGCAACAGCAGATGCTGTTGAACTAGCCGATGGTAAGCAGTTTTTTGAGCTGCAATGTGCGGTTTGTCATAAAGCAGATGGTGGTGGCTTGGCTGGGCCAAACCTAACGGATAAGTATTGGAAACATGGAGGGGCAATGAGTGATGTTTACAAGGTGATCAAAAACGGAGTGCAGGGCACAGCAATGATCTCTTGGGAAAGTCAATTGAATCCAATTAGAATGCGGAATGTCGCCTCTTATGTGATGACACTTCAAGGAACGAATCCTCCTGGTGCACTCCCTCCCGATGGAGACTTATATGAGCCTGAAACTGCCGTCTCAAACGATTAATTTATAGCAAAACATGGATCAGGATAAGATCAAAGATTTATACAATTACGATGAAGAATATCGAGATTCGATTGCGACTGTCAATGCGTCGGGTAAACGGATCTGGGTCTTTCCGAAGAAGCCAAAAGGCAGCTATCATAATAAGAGGGTGGTCGTTTCGATCATCCTCTTATCGATTCTATTTGCAGGTCCATTCATTAAGATCGGTGGAGAACCATTTCTCTTGCTGAATATTTTTGAACGAAAGTTCTCAATTCTAGGTACGGTGTTTTGGCCACAGGATTTCTTTATCCTAGCCTTATTAGGGATCACCTTCTTTGTCTTCATTATTCTGTTTACCGTCGTATTTGGTCGTGTCTGGTGTGGCTGGGCATGTCCTCAGACATTATTCATGGAAATGGTATTCAGAAAGATCGAATATTGGATTGATGGCGATGCAGGTCAACAGCGTAAACTCAAGAAAATGCCTTGGAATGGAGAAAAGATCAGAAAGCGCTTGTTAAAGCACAGCATCTTTCTATTTATTGCTGTCTTAATTGGCCATACAGCAATGGCTTATTTGATCGGAATTGATGAGGTCAAAGAAATTGTAACACAGCCGCCTACAGAACACCTTGCGGGCTTTATCGGCCTGGTTGCATTTAGTGGGATCTTCTATGGAGTTTTTGCTTACTTAAGAGAACAAGCTTGTGTGGCAATCTGTCCGTATGGACGTTTACAGGGAGTATTGCTCGTCAAAGATTCAATCGCGGTCATGTACGATTGGATACGAGGTGAACCTCGAGGTCGTTTGAAGAAAAACGAAGAGCGAAGCAACCAAGGCGATTGCATTGATTGTAAATTGTGTGTACACGTTTGCCCTACTGGAATTGATATTCGTAATGGCACACAACTCGAGTGTGTAAACTGTACAGCCTGTGTAGATGCCTGTGACGATGTCATGACCAAGGTCGGTAAACCGACCGGATTGATCCGACCTACTTCCTACAACGCGATCGCTGAAGGAAAGAAAAAGATCTTCACCCCTCGAGTTGCTGGATATAGCGGTGTATTGGCGATACTGATCATCTTGTTAACCGTTTTCATCACCGGGAGATCAGAAGTTGAAGCCACAGTGCTCAGGGTACCTGGTATGATGTTTCAAAAACTTGAAGATGGTCAAATTCAAAACATCTATAACATCCAGTTTTTAAATAAAACCGCGGATGACCTAACGTTTCAAGTAAGGGTCAAAGACATGCCTGAAGCGACGATTCAAAGAGCAGGACAAGGGGATGTTCTCTTGCCCGCCAAGTCTAAGGTTGACGGCGTCTACATCATCAAGATTCCGGAATCATCATTATCCGGTCGAAGTACGTCCATTCAGTTAGAAATGGTTTCTGATGATGTCGTGATTGATGTGATGAAAACAAACTTCTTAGGACCAACAAAGAAATAATTATGAACTGGGGAAAAGGAATCATCTTATCGTTCGTGCTTTTTATAGCCATTATTTTCACCATGGTGTATATCAGTGTGAACACGGAATTCAGTTTAGTCTCGGAAAATTATTATGAGCAAGAGATCAATTATGAAGATCAGCTGAATAGCATTAGAAATTTCAACGCACTTGACGTACCGCCAGCTTTTCAATTTGACCGCAGACAAGGTGAGATCAGTTTAACATTCGACCCAACGTTGGCCGAGGCCATGAGAGAGGGTAAGGTGGTCTTCTTTAGAGCGAGCAACGCCCGTTATGACAAGGAACTGCCCCTTTCGTTAGATGAAGACAATCAGTTTAAGATACCGGCCAATACCTTACTCAAAGGAGCTTGGACGCTTCAACTGTCCTGGTCCGATGAAAATTCATCGTATTATAAAGAGATTAAGTTCGTTATCTGATGCTGTTGCTGGGCACTGCAATCGTTTTTGGGTTTTTAGGAAGCCTGCATTGCTTAGGAATGTGTGCTCCACTCATCTGGGCAGTACCTCAGCAAGAAAAAACAAGAACAACTTGGTGGCAAAACAGATTCCTCTATAACACAGGCAGAGCCCTGACCTATGCTGCGTTGGGTGCAGTTTTTGGTCTTTTAGGAGAATCCCTTTCGCTGGCGGGCTGGCAGCAAAAAATCAGCATTGTTACAGGCATTTTAATCCTTATTTTTTTATTGAGCTCAAAGGGCGTGGTGCCCAATCAATTTCAATTCAAACCCTTGCAAAAAATGATTGGGGTGGTCAGAAAGAAAATTGGTCTAATGCTGCAAAGTAGTGGCTCATCAGCCCATTTCAAACTGGGATTGTTCAATGGTTTTCTACCCTGTGGATTGGTTTATATGGCCCTATTAGCATCCATTTCCATGGGGAGTATTCTTGGAGGTGCTTTGTACATGTTGGTCTTTGGATTGGGGACCTTTCCCATGATGCTGGCAGCTGCTTTTTTTGGTAGTCAGCTGAAAACCATAAAGCCTGTATTCTTTACTAGGTTAGTGCCAACATTTGTGGCTATCATTGCTATTTTATTAATTATCAGAGGCTTAGGATTGGGCGTTCCTTACTTGAGTCCAGCGACTGTCGGAGAGGTGGAAATGACCTTGTGCATCGCGCCATAATGTCATTCTTTTATATTCCTTTAATCACTATATTACTTCTTTAAAGCAACAGAACGAATAAATAATAAACTACAGCATATGAAGACCATACTGGTTCCTACCGATTTTTCAGAACAAGCCGGCTATGCCCTTGACTTAGCTGTGCAAATAGGTAAGCAGTCTAAGGCGAAGATCCTATTGCTCAATGTCATCGAAGGCACGCGTAATTTTTCCTTCAATACAATGGGAGAGGCTGAGTCGTCGGCAGGAGAAGAAGCCTTTTTCATCAAGAAGCTTATTGAACAAACAAGAGAGCGACTTTACGACGTCAAAGAATCGATGTTGAAAGAAGGACTCGAGATCGAATCAATGGTAGAAATGGGGAATCCCTATCAAAGCATTTCTTCTGTCGTATCAGACCACGGTGCAGACCTGATCGTGATGGGTACCAAAGGAAGTAGTGGGCTTGAAGAAGTGTTGATCGGTTCAAACACAGAGCGCGTTGTACGCTTTGCTGAATGTCCTGTAGTCACCATCAAAGAAAGGGTTGATCTTTCTCAGATTAAAAAGATCGTTTTTGCATCAGATCTGTCGGATGAACAAACAGAGGTGATTGCCGAAATTAAGAAAATGCAAAAACAACTCGGAGCAGAATTGCATTTGCTCAAGGTGAACACGCCTAATAGTTTTCATACCCAAAGGCAATCAGCACAGGAGTTCAAAGACTTCATTGATCGTCACAATATCCAAAATGGTTACAGCCATGTGTACAACGAGGCGACTGAAGAAGATGGTATTCTTTATTTCGCCGAGGATCTTGGTGCTTGTATGATCGCCATCGGTACGCACGGTAGAACGGGAATCATGCATTTACTAAGTGGAAGCCTTGCAGAAGACTTGGTGAATCATGCCAAAAACCCAGTTTGGACAATGTCCATGAAGAAATAAAAAATGAACGTTCAATAAGAAGCCGTCCTTGAGAAAGGTCGGCTTCTTTTTTAGGTTTGTATTATGGCAAAGAAGAACAAAAGAGAGAAAGGAAGAACGGGAGTAGTCTATTCAACATCAAATGACTACAACTATGACTATGATAATGAGCAAGTCGAAGAAACACTTCCTCCTGCAGAGCAGCACTTAAAAGTGATGCTTGATAAAAAGAGTAGAGGCGGTAAGCAGGTGACATTAATCGAAGGCTTTGTTGGCAGCGATGATGATCTGAAAGACCTTGGGAAAATGTTAAAATCAAAATGTGGGGTAGGAGGTAGTGCCAAACAAGGAGAGATTTTGATTCAGGGAGATTTTCGTCAAAAGGTGATGGAACTGCTTCAAAAAGAAGGATACAAATGCAAAAGAGTTGGGGGTTGACCCATAGATTTTTAATAGCATTTCTTTTTGCCCTTTCAGCTTGGAGTTGTGGTTCAAGCCTACAATTGGATGAGGGATATGTATTAAGTCAAAACGACAGTATTTTCTACAAAACAGTTGGTAAGGGAGAGCCACTACTCATCATTCATGGAGGCCCGGTGCTAGACCATCAATATTTACTTGATCATTTTTACCCACTTGCAGCAACCAATCAATTGATCTTTTATGATCAGCGTGCATCTGGACGTTCTCAATTGAGTATTCCACCTAGTCGGATGACCTTTGATGCAATGATCGCAGATATTGAAGCGATCCGTTTACACTTCGGGTATGATCAACTGGCTTTGCTCGGACATTCGTGGGGCGGGCTTATCGCCATGAAATACGCCATAAAGCATCAGGATCAGCTGAATAAGTTGATTCTTTCCAATAGCATGGCTCCATCAACAACTCTTTGGAATGAAGAGAATCGAATGCTTGCTGGGCGTTACTCAGCAACAGATCGAGAACAAATGGACAAATTGTCGAGCTCAGGTTTAATGCGTTCCAAAAATGCTGCACCCTATATCGAGCAAATGATGATGCTCTCCTACAAGGTTCAGTTTTATGATCAAGAAAAGAGCAATGGATTAAGCTTATACATAACCGATGACTACTATGAGAGAAGTGCAATTTTCATGCAGTTGTCCAGTGAAATGAGTACCTATGATCTGATGAAAGACTTAGCTACTATTTCAATACCCACCTTACTAATTTCTGGAGAATCAGAACCGGCAAAAGACCTCTACATGACAGAATTCGCTGAGGCTTTTCAACATGCCCAAGTCCAAATCATTGAGAAAGCAGGACACTTACCCTTCATCGAACAACCTGAGCGTTACTTTCGAGTAATTGAAGCCTTTTTAAATTAAAAAAGGCCCGAACAATATCGAACCTATTGTGGGTGTCTTTTACCAAGCCGCTAGAGTGACCAACCAAAACCGAAGTTCCAGACATAATCCGTATTATCGCCAGCCACTGCTTGGTTATCATAATTTAGGGTAAGGCCCGTCTTGATATAAAAATCATATGGAAGATCATATTTGATGTCAAAAGTAAGATCTGTTCTAAAACGCTGTTGTCCCGTAATAGCATCTTCTTCTGTTAAGCTAGGATAGGCAAAAATCGAGCCTAGGAAAGAGAAATCGCCTGTATCGAATAAATTCCATTGTGTTCCTAAAAAAAGTTCAGTACTCGCGTTATCATCTGTGACCCCATCACTAAATCGTTCAGTCAAAGGCTGAACACCAACGATGATTCCCCAAGACGCTTGATTGTTCTCAATGATATTTCGACCTGCCCCTATTTTTGCGGAATAACGCATTTTAATGGCTTGCTCGGTATTTGAAAACCAACTCATATTCGCATACAGGTACCATTTTTTCTTTGGGTAATATTGAAAAGTGGCACCATAATCTCTTCGTTGAATATCGCCTGCGCCATCCTGTGTTGAATTTATGGCATCATACTTACCAGATAGCGTCCAACGGTTAGCACGATAGCCGACATTACTCCTTGCATTGAACTGTTGAAGGTTGTTGGCTCTGGTGAAATTGATGCCAAAATCAACACTAGCACTCAAACGACTCCAGAAGGCATTGTCAAGTTCCTGTAAAAATACGATCTCATCTAAGCTACTTACGCGATCACCTGTTTCTTCGGTACGAATGATGATGGTGCCAGCCTGGGTAGTTCTTAGGGTCCCTGTCACACGTACATTACCGGTTAAGCCGATCAAAAATCGTGAGGTGGTCTGAATTTCCTTAATCTCAAGCCATTCTACTTCAAAATCATTTTCAGAATATGTTGTTTCAATTTTCAAGACACCTTTTGAAAGCCCTTTTACCTCACCAAAGAGATAGGTGTTGTCGGGGAGCAGAAGCGTGTCTTGCGAAATGGCCATGTGATTTAGACCAAGCAACAAGAGCAAAAAAAGCAGCGGTCTGATGTGTTTAGCAGTATACATTAGCTTGTGAAGTTGCCCCTAAGATATAAATCAACTGGAATCTTCTTGATGAAAAATTGATGATAAGTGCTATAATAGACAAGTTGCTCTTGTTTTTATTTGAAAAAGTCAACACCATATCTTATCCAGTCGGCTTCGATCAAAACTTTTTTGCAATTCCAAGTGCAATGTTGAATGCATTATAGGCTTCGAATCGAAAATCAACGCTCAAAGTACCTACGATTTCAAAATCATTGGGTAGTTCAAAGTAAGGTTCCAGCCCGATTCGTATCAAGTTGAAATCTTCTTGAGGGGCAAATTCTCTACCAAACCCTATGGAAGCTGCTAAAAAGTCATTGACTCGATGCGTTACGGTGATGGCAGAAGAGAAAGGTCTCGAGCGCTCGATGGTCACATCCACATCACCTTCTTTGATTTCCACTTCAAATTCTTCAACAATAATGTCCGTATGTAAGCCAATCGTCCATTTTTCATTCAATAGTCTGTCATAATTCAAGCCCCAAGAAGGTAAAGCCAAGGTTTTTCTTTGACCATTTTGAATACCTTGTCCGATGTGCACATGTCCAATGCTTAGTGTGAGGCTATTTTTGTTAGCTTCTTCATTTTCCTCTTGAGCAAGAAGTTGCAGAGAAAGCACGAGCATGACCAGAAAAGAAAGAAAGAACCTCATTGAGCTAGAACTATTCATGTCAAAAATAGAGTAAGAAAACGTGAAGCAAAAATTGTACTATACAAAAGATAATGAAATGCAGTTTTGACACTTTTTAAGGAAGTGTTTTGTTATGTAATGAAATGCTTAAATCAACTCAAAAGCGCATCATCGAGCAATTGATCAGGAAAATTTCTTCAGTTCATCAAGAATTGATCAATAGAGAAGAGTGGATCAACCAACAGCTCGATAAGCTTCATCCAAATCACCAATACAGTGCAAAAAACTTTTTGAGGTACCTGACACTGAGAGACTTTGATCTCAGGGATATTCAAGCAGAACTTACCAATTTGGGTTTAAGCTCATTAAGTCATGCCGAACGTCAGGTGTTGGCTAATATTGAGAATATTCTTTACCTATTGTACGCACAAGTTGGCGAGCCATTTCAAGGGAAGTATTCATTTGGAATGCATCCTGTGAATTATGGACAAAGCGCGAAAAAGCTCCAAGAAAATACCCAGCGTTTGTTTGGTGAACATCTCAACAGAGTTGGAGTAATGGTGACCTTACCAAGTCAAGCAACTGACCCCGCTTATGTGGAGATGTTACTTCAAAAAGGGATGGAGGTTGCTAGAGTCAATTGCTCCCATGACGATGTTGATGTTTGGAGAGATATGGTTCATCAGGTCAGAACGGTGAGTCAGGCGATCCAAAAACCTTGCACTGTTTATATTGACCTTTCAGGACCCAAAATTCGAACCGCTGAATGTTTTCCTGCTCAGGCGCTGCGCTCCAAGAAGAATATAATTGTACATGAAGGCGATGATCTTTTATTAGCTCGAGACCCAGATTCGAGCGGGGATCGTCATCACCCACTCATTACGTGTACACTACCATCAATTATCAAAGATACCCAGGTAGGTCATCATATTTGGTTTGATGATGGAAAGATCGGTGGTATTATAGAAGAGAAGCATGATGAGTTTCTGAAGATCAAAATTACTCAAGCAGCACCAGAAGGAGATAAATTAAAAAAAGAGAAAGGGATCAATTTGCCAGATACTCAATTGAATTTACCAGCATTAACTGAAGATGATCTGCACAACCTGGACTTCGTTTGCGAACAAGCTGATATCCTAGGGTACTCATTTGTCCGAACCCCTGATGATATTGCGCAACTGCAAGAGGAACTGATAAAACGTGGCAGGCAAGACATTGGAATGGTATTGAAAATTGAGAATAGAGAAGCTTTTGTCAACTTGCCCTCTTTGATTTTAAAAGCAATGGAAAATGCCAATATTGGTATCATGACCGCAAGAGGAGATCTAGCGGTGGAGTTAGGTGCTGAACGTTTATCTGAAGTGCAAGAGGAGATCATGTGGTTCTGTGAAGCGGCTATGATTCCGTCGATTTGGGCGACTCAGGTATTGGAGGGCTTGGCGAAAAAGGGGATCGCAAGCCGAGCAGAAATAACAGATGCAGCCATGTCGGTAAGGTCAGAATGTGTCATGCTCAATAAAGGACCATATATCCATAAGGCGCTGCAAACACTCAATGATATTTTATTTAGAATGGAACAGCATCAGTATAAGAAGCAGGCAGCCATGGGTAGATTAAACGTCGCTAAAGCATTTTGGTCAGCGCAGCAGCAATTTCCAAAGAATTAACGCTTGGTCATAAGCTTTGAGAATCATCATTCAATACAGTGCTTTCACCTTCTTGATCTTGAACCCAGTTGATCAGTAGCTGATAACCAAGTGATAGGATGATGGCACCGACGAAAAGCCCAATAAAGCCAGAAGTAAAGAAGCCACCAATCGCCCCTAGGAATATCACTAGCATCGGAACGGGTGCTCCTTTGCCGAGCATGATCGGTTTCAACACATTGTCGATAAGTCCAACAAAGATAAAATAGACTGTCCATGCGATAGGACCAAAACCAGTGTTTTCGGAAAATAAGTAAATGATCACAGGAATGAACACTAAGGTGGGAGGCAGTTGCATAATGGCGAGCATCAACACAAGCAGGGTCCAGAGTCCTGCATAGGGAATGTCTGCGAGCATAAAACCTGCACCAGCCAAAAAGGCTTGAATGAATGCCACACCGATGATGCCTTTAGCTACATTTCTGATGGTGCGATTACTCAGTTCGGTTATTTCTGAGCCCTTAGCCCCGGCGATTTTTCTAAAAAACTTATTTGAAAAAGAGTGTCCTGCTTCGGAGTAATTCAGGAGGATGCCAGCAATAATGATTGAAAAGATGAATTGCAGAATGCCCTTTCCAGTACCCATTGCAATACCCAGAATACCCTTGCCAAGTTTTGTGAATTGTTCTTGATATTGAAGTATGGCCTCATCTAAGTTGTTGTCAAAGAGGGTCCATATCTCAAATGTCTTTTCACCGATTAGTGGCCAATCCTTTACACTGTTCGAGGGTGGGGGAAAGTTGAGTTTGCCTTGCTCCAGTTGTGAGCCGATTTGTTGGGCGCCAATGATCAAAGAGTCAAAAAATAGATAACTGGGCGCTAAGATAATGAGCAGCATGAGTACAGTAAGAACAGCCGAACTTAGTTTGGTTCTGCCGCCAAGTCTTTTGGACAACCTACTGTAGAGAGGATAAAGAATAATAGCGATCAAAACACCCCATAATACTGGCGTGACAAAGGGGACCAAGATCATGACACACCAAGCGACGAGCAAGGAGAGAAAACCAATCCTTATAATGACATCAATGGTCTTTTTAGTCAGGTCGAATGAATTTAAGTTCATGGTTCTTGAAATTAGTCAGAAAGTAAACCTTTTTTACTTAAAGTTAAAGGCACAAAAAAAGCTCATCCCAAAATGAGCTTTTTTTGAAGTCAACTGTCGCTTAAAATAGGCCATCGACCATCATAGATTCAACGAGTTTGTTGCAATATTTTAGCGTGAATTTCTCAGGATTGCTTGGCTCATCAACTTTGTCCTGAACTGTCCATACCAAGGCATTATACGCTTCAGTTCCTGGATTGTTCAATTGATAAAAATTGAATTGCAGCATGTACACGTTCGTAGTTGTGTAGTAGCCTGGTTCTTGGATCATTCCACCATAGTACCCATAATAGCCTCTAAAACCTCTGCCATAGTAGCCAGGGTAGGTGTTTCCTTGAACGTAATTTGTTTCCTTGTCTTTATCGATGGCTGCCGCCGTCATTACACCATCAAAACCATTCTCTTTCAAGACTTTTTCTAGCGTCTCCGCATCGGCGTCCTTGTCGACATTATTGTTGTTCATCCAATTAAGAGAAGAGGTAGCCGTGATTCCTTGAGCTTGAAAAGCCTGAACCATGGCGTCCTCAAAACGTTGTCTTGCACCTAAGTTTTGGCCTATACTGATCACCATGACATTTTCATAGGTCTCTTTTTCATACTTTGGTTGAACCCATTGATAGGTATAACCACCTCCACCGCAAGCGGTAAAGAGCACGATCAATAATAGGCTAAGCGAGCTAAGTTTAATTAAGTTTTTCATTTTCAGTATATTATTTAAAGTCCGAATGCATAATTAAGCGAGAAAAGCAATTGCTGTTTCGAGTTGACTGCACCATACTCAGCTCTCAATTGCCATTGTCTGTTAAACTGGTATTGACCACCAAACAATAAGTTGAATTCATTCTCGAGCCGTTTGTCAAATCGGTAATGAACGGTGGTATTGATGGCGTTATTAAAGGCATCGTAAACTCGATCTCCGTAGAGTTGTTTTTCTAGAAAGCTCAATCCATTATACCAAGTATCTACTCGCTGTTGTAAATTTCCATCAGGATCAACCGCTTCTTGCATTGGAATATTACCTTCTGTTTTGGATGCTAGTTTTTGGTATTGAGCACCAACCCATACGCCTAAAAAGCGATCAGGTTTTTGACCAATTGGAAAATTATAGATGACCCTTCCGCTAACTACGTCTGCCCGAACTGGATTTAAAAGCCTCTCATTAGTGGTCAAAGCGGGAGCCCAATTGACCGCTAGGTTTACCGGCCCTATTGGAGCGACCATCAGGAAATCAAGCGCATAATAGCGGCCTATGATATCAGTTTTGCTTTCAAAGACAAAAGGCGCTTCAAGTCTAACCACTTGTTCCCCCCACACCTCACCATAGTTGAAGCTGACGGCAAAAAAAGGTAAGATCCAAGTGCTTGCGCGGAAACTTAATGTGTTAATGCGTCCCGTAGAAGGTCCAAAAACGATGATATCACTAAAATCGAAAAAGTCATCGCCCGAAACGGCAGTGCCATTAGGAAGGAAAGCCAACTGCATGTTTTCCAAAACGATATTCTGCCTGTTAAAAATGGTGTTGACCATAACGCCATGGGGTAGAGGGAGTTTGTAGCCGCGTGTATAAGCCTTATCGCCAAGTATGGGGAATTTGTATGGGTATTTTTTCCCGATCTGTGTGCTGTCAAATCCTTGGCCATAGGATGATAGTGTCCCAAGCAAACTTATGGTAATCAAAGCCATTAGACTGATTATGCGTCTGTTCATCTTAAGCAAGTGTTTAGGAGACAAAATTATCAATAAATTACATAGAAAGAGCCGGATAATTCTTTTAAATATAGTTGACCTTTTTGTCCGCCTGCTTATCTTTGCGCGAGTGAAATCAAAGAAGAACATAGTTCCAAGTCATACGCACGGACATCACTTCCATCATCTCTCTTGAGAGAGATGCTACGCCCTAAATGCGACCTACGCGGTTGCACTGATCACAAATCACACATTTATTTAATCAATTTCTCCATTACGCTGTTGAAAAAACAAATGAAAGATATTTTACGAATTGCTGTACAGAAAAAAGGACGTCTAAGCGACGATTCTTTAAAGTTGATCAAAGAGTGCGGGATAAAAGTCAATAATGGAACGGGCAAGCTAAAGGCTACGGCCTCAAACTTCCCTGTAGAATTCTTATTTCTGAGAGATGATGATATTCCAGGCTACGTGCAAGATGGTATTGCCGATATCGGAATAGTAGGTGCGAACGAAGCGGAAGAGAAAGACAAGCAGGTTGATTGGATCAAGAAATTAGGCTTTTCCAAATGCCGACTTTCTCTAGCCATCGATAAAAACCTTCCATATGCTGGAGTACAGGATTTTGAAGGGAAAAGTTTGGCTACCTCTTACCCCAAAATTTTGGGAGACTTCTTAAAAGCGAATGAGGTGAATGCTGAAATTCACGAAATCAGTGGTTCGGTCGAGATCGCACCAAGCATTGGCTTGGCTTATGGGATTTGCGATATTGTCAGTTCAGGCTCAACCTTGATGAGTAACGGCTTGAAAGAAGTAGAGGAGATCTACAAGTCGGAGGCAGTCTTGCTTGCTACTAAGGCAATGTCAGAAGAGAAGCAAGCCATTCTTGACAAACTCTTGTTTAGAATTGATGCGGTACAAACTGCCAAAAACAATAAGTATATTTTACTGAATGCGCCAACTGAAAATATTGATAAGATCATCGATATTCTACCCGGGATGAAGAGTCCAACGGTACTTCCTTTAGCCATGGAAGGCTGGAGTTCGGTGCATACTGTGATACAAGAAGATGACTTCTGGCAGATCATTGAGGCGTTAAAAGCGGAAGGTGCCCAAGGGATTTTGGTAGTACCGATAGAGAAAATGATCATATGAGGCGATTTAATAACCCAAATAGAGCCGACTGGTCATCATTATTGAAACGTCCGACGATGGATTTGCAAACCATTGAAGCGCGGGTTCAGCCCGTCATGGAGGCGGTGAGAACCGAGGGTGATGAGGCATTGAAAGGGTTTACGCGCCAATTCGACGGTGTTGAGCTTGAAGATTTCAGAGTCACAGAGGATGAATTGAAGCGAGCAGAAGGTCAGGTGGATGACGAGTTAAAAAAGGCCATTCAGGCTGCAGCAGCAAACATTACCCGTTTCCATCAGGCGCAAAAGCGAGAAGAATTAAAGGTAGAAACAATGCCTGGCGTACGCTGCTACCGCAGAGCTGTGGCCATTGAAAAGGTGGGCTTATACATTCCAGGTGGTACGGCACCACTTTTTTCTACGGTACTCATGTTGGCGATACCTGCCAAAATCGCTGGTTGCCAAGAAATTGTGCTTTGTACTCCGCCAGACAAAAAAGGCAATGTGCATCCCGCTATCTTATTTACAGCTCAGCTAATTGGTGTCAGCCAAATTTTCAAAGTTGGAGGAGCTCAAGCCATTGCAGCCATGACCTTTGGCACAGAAACAATACCTGCAGTGTATAAGATTTTTGGTCCGGGGAATCAGTATGTTACTGCAGCAAAGCAGTCAGCCACCAAATTTGGTTTGTCGATCGATATGCCAGCTGGTCCTTCAGAAGTTGCTGTTTATGCGGATGAATCTGCGAACCCAGCTTTTGTTGCTTCCGACTTGCTTTCTCAAGCAGAGCATGGGGTCGATTCACAAGTAGTACTTGTCGCAAGTAATGAGGACATCGTGCAAGAGGTGGTAGAGGAAATCGAACAACAGGTTGCAGTATTACCCAGAATGGAGATGGCTCAAAAAGCATTGGAAAATTCAGTCGCCATTGTGCTGGAAAGTGAAGCGGATGCCGTCGCCTTATTGAATGAATATGGTGCAGAGCATTTGATACTTGCTGTGGATGAACCATGGACCATCGCAGATCAAATCATCAATGCCGGTTCCGTGTTCCTTGGGCATTTCACGCCTGAATCAGCGGGTGATTATGCTTCGGGTACCAATCACACATTACCGACGAATGGGTATGCGAAAATGTATAGTGGTGTTTCTTTAGATAGCTTCATGAAAATGATCACTTATCAGGAAATTTCAGCTGAGGGTATGTATAATCTTGGGCCAACAATAGAGAAAATGGCTGAAGCAGAGCAATTGGAAGCACACAAAAATGCTGTCACGTTGCGCTTAAACTGGTTGAAAGATGTTTGATCCGACTGATTTATTGAGACCACACTTAAAAGGTCTCGTTCCCTATTCATCGGCAAGGGATGATTATCAAGGAAAAGAAGGTGTCTTTTTAGATGCCAATGAAAACCCTATCGGATCCATTACAAAAGAGGATTGGAATCGATACCCAGATCCGTATCAAGTGGCCTTGAAAAAGAAGATCGCAGAGATCAAATCGGTGAACTGGGAGTATATTTTCCTAGGTAACGGCAGCGACGAACCGATTGATTTGCTCTTTCGTGCTTTTTGTGAACCACACCAAGATAATGTCATCATCAACCCGCCGACCTATGGCATGTATCAGGTGAGCGCCGACATCAATGGTGTTGAATCTAAAAAGGTGTTATTGACATCTGATTTTCAATTGGATAGTACAGGTCTATTGGAAGCGGTTGACTCCCATACAAAACTGATCTTTATCTGCTCACCAAATAATCCAACGGGGAATGATGTTGCCGTAGAACAGGTAGAACTGGTGCTCAAGAACTTTAAGGGGCTAGTGGTGATGGATGAAGCCTATATTGATTTTGCAGATAGAAGTTCTTGGATCAATAGTTTAGAGGAGTATCCTAATTTAATTGTGTTGCAAACCTTTTCAAAGGCTTGGGGTCTTGCCTCTTTAAGGTTAGGAATGGCCTTTGCAAGTAAAGAAATTATTCAAATCCTGAATAAAATAAAACCACCCTACAACCTGAGTGGATTAACGCAACAAACTGTTTTGGAAGCCTTAGCTAATCATGAAGAAAAAGATCGTATGGTTGATCAGATCAAACAAAACAGAGAGCGCTTGAAACAAGGGCTTGAACAATTGTCAGGAGTGAACAAGGTGTTTCCGACAGATGCGAATTTCTTTTTGGTTAAAATGGAGTCGAATGCGACAAAGGTTTACCATCAATTGATCGAACAAAAGGTTATTGTTCGGGATCGCTCTCGAGTGGTGCTTTGTGAAGAAGGATTAAGAATTACTGTGGGCACACAGAAAGAGAATGATAAATTGCTGAATACTTTGAAATACATCTTATGAAAAAGGTACTTTTTATCGACCGCGATGGTACGATCATCATTGAGCCAGCTTCAGATCACCAAGTAGATAGCCTAGAAAAGCTTGAGTTTCTTCCAGGAGCCATCTCAAATCTTAGAAAGATAGCAGAGCAGTTGGATTATGCGTTGGTAATGGTGACTAATCAAGACGGCTTAGGAACGGATTCCTTCCCTGAAGACACCTTTTGGCCTGCCCATGAAAAGATGCTGAAGACATTAGCGAATGAAGGGGTGGTATTTGATGAGATCTGTATCGACCGAACCTTCGAACATGAAAATGCACCCACTAGAAAGCCTAGGGCTGGCTTGCTCACCGACTACATGAATGGCGAATATGATCTGGCCAATTCTTATGTGCTCGGAGATCGAACAAGTGATATTCAATTGGCTAAAAATTTAGGGGCTCAGGCGATCTTTATTGGAGAAAAAGAAGATGAAGGAGCCGCTTTGACTACCACTTCTTGGGATGAGATCTTTAGTTTTTTACAAATGCCGCCAAGAAAGGTGACAGTAGTTCGAAAGACCAAAGAAACGGACATTCAAATTGAATTGAACATCGATGGTGCGGGAAAATGTAACAACGATACCGGTCTTGGCTTTTTTGATCACATGCTTGATCAATTGGGTAAGCATTCAGGGAGTGATTTGAGTGTCAAGGTGAAAGGAGATCTGCACATCGATGAACATCATACCATTGAGGACACAGCCCTAGCTCTTGGAGAGGCCTTTAGAAAAGCAATTGGTGATAAAAAAGGCATCAACCGATACGGTTTCTTGCTCCCCATGGATGAGGCTTTAGCCCAGGTAGCGATCGACTTTAGTGGAAGGCCTTGGTTAGTTTGGGAGGCGGCATATACACGTGAAAAAGTAGGGGATATGCCGACTGAGATGTTCATGCACTTTTTTAAGTCCTTTTCTGACGCGGCGCTGTGTAATTTGAATATCAAGGTTGAAGGAGACAATGAACACCACAAGATCGAAGCAACCTTTAAGGCCTTAGCCAAGGCCATCAAAATGGCAGTTAAAAGAAACCCTGACGATTTGGATAAGTTGCCAAGTACCAAGGGAGTTCTTTAGTTTAGGGAAATTTTTTCTAATGAGAAGGGTATTTTTCGCGGTCTTTTTAATGTTTCCGTTGATAGCTTTTGGTCAGAGCTATTATGACTGGTGGAATGAATTGCATAATTACCCCGATGCCGCAGGCCCCAATCGAAGAAGGTATATCAACATATCCCCTGGATACATGGGCCCCAATGCCTTGCCCATTGTAAGACAGTTTAATGGCAGCTATGATGAGGACTTTTGGGTTGATGTGCAATGGCAGTGGCATGATGGAAACGGAGAAAGCACACAGAATTTATTTGCCAGAATGAATATTCCCGTGGCAAAGGACCGAGTGAACCTTTACATCATTAGTGTTCCCTATGAGCAATGGGAAACCAATGCGCAAACAAGGGATGAGAGGCGAATGGTCAATCTTGGTGCAAGAGGAAGAGATACTGGCGATGTGCTATTTGGCTTTAATGTAATTGTACTGAATGAGGAAGAGCATTTTGTGAATGCTCTTTTTAACGTGGAGGTAAAGTCTACCACTGGTTCAGGAATAGAAAATGCACGCTTCACTGACCATGGACTGTACACCTATAGTGGTCATTTTGGTAAAACACTCTTAAAGGGAGAACATCAACAATTACTTGTGAAATCTATGCTCGGGTTTGTTACTTGGCAGACCAATCAAAATAATCTACCCGGGGGGTCTAATCACTTGCAAAATGATGCCTATTTGTATGGTTTCGGTGTTGAATGGGACTATGGAAAATTAGAAGTTGACAGTGATATATCCGGTTATACGGGCTACCTAGGCAATAGAGATAATCCGCTTTTTTGGCGGTCTCAAATTCAGTATAACTTTAGCAGGTTAGCGTTTCGTGCGGAATACAACACAGGGTTTCGATGGTGGGACTGGAACTCAATCAATCTGGGAATCCGTTATCACTTCATCAAAAACGAATAGACAGTTTCTTGTTTATTTAGTCAAACACCTCTAATACCGTGCAAACTGTTTGGTTGTGTAAGTACAAGTTGCACGATCTACTAAAGCCATGCTATTGATATGGACTGCTTCTTTGTTTGGTTAAACCACCGAATGACTATTAAACTCCTCTCGTTTTATTTGCAATCAATGGGTGTGTTCTGCACCAAGATTGCTTACCGAGACTCGATGCCAAGTTTGTTGATCAATCGAGGTTTTGAATAGCCATAAATCACCTTCATTTATTGGGGAATAGTCTGGGCTAATGTTATTTTTGCGAATGGCAGAAAAGATCCTCATTCTAGACTTCGGATCACAGTATACGCAACTCATCGCCAGAAGAGTACGAGAATTAAACGTTTACTGCGAAATCCACCCCTATAACCATATTCCTGAGATCACAGACGACATTAAGGGTCTGATTCTTTCGGGCAGTCCTTGTTCAGTAAGAGAGGAAGATGCACCTGATGTTGACATCGATCAATTCAGAAAGAGATTTCCGGTTTTGGGCGTGTGTTATGGTGCCCAGCTAATGGCACAAAAGTACGGAGGGAATGTACTACCATCTGAGATCAGAGAATACGGTCGGGCTCGATTGAATCGTGTGGACACTCATTTTGAGTTGTTAAAAGAGATTAATCTCGATTCACAGGTATGGATGTCGCATGGAGACACCATTTCTGACCTTCCTACCGGTTTTGACGTCATAGCAAGTACGTCTTCCGTTAGAGTAGCGGCTTATAAGGTAGCTGATGAGGAGACCTATGGAATTCAGTTTCACCCAGAAGTTACCCACAGTGAGCAAGGAAAGACCTTGCTAAGAAATTTTGTGGTGCATGTCTGTGGCTGCGCACAAGACTGGACACCAGACATCTTCGTTGAAACAACGATAGATGAACTCAAACAAACATTGGGCAATGACAAAGTCGTTTTAGGGCTTTCCGGCGGTGTAGATAGCTCCGTAGCGGCTGTCTTGATTCACCATGCAATCGGTGAAAACCTGCATTGTATTTTTGTTGACAATGGTTTGTTGAGAAAGAACGAGTTCGAGTCCGTGCTTGAGTCATATCAAGGAATGGGGCTGAATGTAAAAGGTGTTGACGCCAAAGAACAATTCTATGAAGCCTTGAAAGGACTTACTGATCCTGAAGACAAACGAAAGGCCATAGGACGCGTATTTATTGAAGTTTTCGATCAAGAAGCGCATAAAATACAAGATGTGAAGTGGTTGGGGCAAGGAACGATTTATCCCGATGTGATTGAGTCGGTTTCTGTTAAAGGCCCTTCGGCCACAATAAAGTCGCATCATAACGTTGGGGGGTTACCGGAAAAAATGAATTTGAAAGTAGTAGAACCACTCAATACCTTGTTCAAAGACGAAGTAAGAAATGTAGGTCGTTCGCTAGAGATCGATCAGAACATATTGGGTAGGCATCCTTTCCCTGGCCCTGGTTTAGGAATTCGTATTCTAGGTGATATCACACCTGATAAAGTAGCCATTTTGCAGGAAGTAGATTACATTTTTATCAATGGATTGAAGGAGCGTGGACTTTATGATGACGTTTGGCAAGCCGGAGCTATGCTTTTACCCGTCCAATCGGTTGGTGTGATGGGTGATGAGCGTACCTATGAAAAAGTGGTTGCCCTACGTGCCGTGACCAGTTTGGATGGCATGACTGCAGATTGGGTCAATCTACCTTATGATTTCCTTCAAGACGTTTCTAACGAGATCATCAATAAGGTAAAAGGAGTGAATCGGGTAGTGTATGACATTAGTTCAAAACCACCTGCAACCATTGAATGGGAATAATGAAGAAATTATTGGTTTCTTTCTTTTTGCTGAGTTTTACATTCTTGACTCAAGCACAGAATATCAAAGAGAACTTTGAAGTAGGCAAAGCCTATTTCGACCAGGAGCAATATGCCTTAGCGAAAAGTAGTTTTGCCAAGATAAATGCCCTAGAAGGAGCCAATGACATGGTGCAATGGGCAAATTATTACTATGCCATTGCTTCTTACTATTCAAACGATTTGACTTCAGCCAAGAAAATGTTCCAACAAGTGTTGGAGAAGTATCCTTACTGGGATGTCAAAGATGAGGTGAGGTTTTGGTTGGCATTGATCAGTGCCGAAGAAGAGAAGCTTAAAGAAACATTCGATTACCTGTATCGAATTACAGATCCAGAAATGGCGCAAGATGTTACCGCATTAAAGTTTAGCGCCACTTCCTCAACTAGTGATCTTGATCTTTTGAAAGAAGCCTTGGCCGCTTTCCCTACTGAAGAACTGATCGCATCTAGGTTGGCGGAATTAATTTTAGCGCAGCCTCAGGCAGAACAAGATATCGAACTGCTGATGCAATTGGAGCAAGATTATGAATTGATATTGTCAGTCGCCTTAGAGGGTATTGAGGAATCGCCCAAAAAGGCAGTTTATAATGTAGGGCTGTTCATGCCATTTTATTATCGCGCGGACTCTGCTTCTTTGGTCAGGGTAGAGCGCGCATGGACAACGAAACTCTATTATGGCGTTCAATTAGGAGTCGAAAAGCTAAAAGAAGAGGGTGTCGCCGTCAATTTACTTACCTATGACACCAGGGGGCTAACTGATTTGGAATCCATCATTTCATCTGGAGAGCTCGACAATTTGGATTTGATCATTGGTCCAGTAACACAATCGAGTATTACAGCGATAAGTGCTTTTGCCAAAGAAAAGAAGATCAATATGATCAATCCATTATCGGCCAATAGTGAAGTGATCAATGATAATCCATTCGCTTTTTTGTATTACCCGAGCAACGAATCGTTGGCAAGAAGAGCGGCTAGCTATGCTAAGAAGCATTTTGTAAAGAATAAAAATGCCGCCGTTTTCTATAGTGGAATTGCCGATAAGGCCAGGGCGGATCTCTACAAAGAGTTGATAGAAAAAGATTCTTTCAATGTCGTGATCCATGAAGGTATACTACCGAATGAATCCGTAAAGATTCAGCAGCTTTTGTTAGAGGAAGAAGAACTAGAGAGAGATTCGTTGGTGGTAGAAGAAATGATGGCTGAGATGGATTCGCTACGCGAAGCAGGGGAAGAGGATTGGGAAATCTACGATGAATTAGATTTTGTCTATGATACCTTAAAGATCTTACCTGATAGCATTGGTCATGTCTTTGTCGCTTCCGACTATTCATCTTTAGTCACCAGTGCCCTAAGTGGGATTGATGCAAGACCTGATACAATTGAGATCATTACAAGCAGCAGGTTTTTAGCTGCAGAACAAAGCATATCCCTTGATCAATTAGAGCGACTAGATGCTGTATTGATGGGCTCAAATTTTATTGCATACGATTCATCGTCTGTCGCTGAGTTTAGAACACGCTTTCTCAAGAAGTACCTGACCAACCCTTCGAAGAACGACATATTGGGTGATGAGTACTTGGGTTATGACCTGATGGTAAACTTTGGAAGACTTCTTAATAAGTACGGCAAGTATTTCCAACTAGGCTTGGTTAGAAATGCTGACATCAATGGTGAGCTTATTGGTGCTTTTAATTACCGATTGACACAAGACAATAACTTTATCCCTTATCTGAAAGTTAGGAAAGCGCAAATCGAATTAAGGACCGAAGAGATCAATGAAAACCAACCGCAGTAACGAACTTTTTACACGAGCACAGTCATTTATTCCTGGAGGCGTCAATTCTCCTGTTAGGGCATTCAAAGCCGTAGGAGGTAATCCTCTTTTCATCAAACGAGCAAAGGGTGCTTACATCTATGACGAAGACGGTAATAAGTTCATCGAGCTCTTCAATTCATGGGGCCCAATGATCCTTGGGCATGGAAATGAGCAGATAGAGGAGGCAGTAGCAAAGGCGATTAAAGATTCCTTATCCTTTGGTGCGCCAACGGCCATAGAAGTTGAAATGGCTGAATTGATCTGTGATATGGTGCCGAGCATTGAAAAGGTACGCATGGTCAATTCAGGGACAGAAGCTACCATGTCCGCCATCAGATTAGCTAGGGGCTTCACTGGACGAGACAAGATCATTAAGTTCTCAGGTTGTTATCATGGACATGGTGATTCTTTCCTCATTGCTGCTGGTAGTGGTGCCATCACATTAGGTGAACCAGATAGCCCAGGGGTGACCAAAGGGGTGGTGAGAGATACCATTTCAGTTCCCTTCAATGATATCAATAAAGTACACGAAGCCGTCACGTCGCATAGAGGGAAAATAGCAGCAATTATTGTCGAACCCGTGGCAGGTAATATGGGCTGCGTATTGCCAGCGCCTGGTTTTTTGGAAGAATTGAGAAAGGTTTGTGATGCGGAAGGCATCGTTTTGATTTTTGATGAGGTCATGACTGGGTTTAGATTATCTAAAGCTGGCGCTCAAGGCCTCCTGAATGTTCAACCAGACATTACGACCCTAGGCAAGATCATAGGGGGAGGAATGCCTGTTGGTGCTTACGGAGGTAAACGAGAGATCATGGATTTCGTGTCACCGGCTGGACCTGTTTACCAAGCAGGTACACTTTCAGGGAACCCTGTGGCGATGGCTGCAGGAAGGGCCATGCTGCAACAGATCATTGCAGATAAAACACTGTTTGATGATCTGGCATTGATCACGGCAAAACTTGAGCAAGGGTTTCAAAACAACCTAGATGCATTAGGCATGCCCTACACTATGAATCGAATTGGTTCTATGATCAGTTTGTTCTTTACCAAAAAGAAGGTGATTGATTTTGAAACAGCGAAATCTACAGATACAGCACTTTTTGGAAAATACTTTCGAAATATGCTGGAGGAAGGGGTCTATCTTCCGCCATCACAATTTGAATCCTTATTTATTTCAAGGGCAATTACGACTCAGATAGCAGATGAGATCATCTCAGCCAATAAGCGTGCGTTGGAAAAACTTCTCTAATCATAATACCAGAAGCTGATAAATAATTCAAGGTAGAAGAAGATCTGTAGAAAAATCGCATAAACGATTCCGACAATATTGAACTTGATTAGGGTTTTGAACCAGCCTTGTTTGTATACTTTTAGAAATGAAATGTATCCATAGGTACTGACCACAACGAAGAATACTCCTCCAATTATCCCTCTAACGACTGCAATATTGGCCGTTGGAAACACGCCCTCAGTTACCAATTTGAACATAATGAGAAGACTTAATCCATACATCAAATAAGCAAATGAATGAACATGCAACGCATTTACCACATGTTTGATGTATAAATGATTGCGCCTGATGTAAACGAACTTCAAAATAGCTGCAAAAAGAGGGATTAAAATGAACATCATTAAGGGTAAATTTCCCAGTACGAAATTTTTGAATCCCTCGTCATTTTCAAAGATCTTTCGTACTTGTTGCATGATGTGCTTTCCATCTTCCTCGTCAAACCAACTTTGCTCTAAATTCAGACCATCACGACTCCCCAAAGAATCCATAAAGGCTTGATCACTTATTGAACGATCTCTGGCTAATCGATGATAGCGATCAATAGTGGTCTCACCCTCAGGTGCTGGTATTTGCACATTCTTAAGGCTTATTTCGGTGTCTTCCATAAAGTCCTCACCGTATTTCGATTGAAGCGAATCATATAGGACATTGAAGTCTTTGATATCCTTGAAGTCATCTCCGGCTTTTTCGCTGAGCAAGGCAATTTTGGTGCTATCTGGAATAAGACTTAAGATATCATCGTCTTTGATGGCATCTAGCGTTGCCGAAGTATAGTCAATTTCGTCGTCGAATGAACGCAGGTCATAATCTGAGAGTAGATAACTAATGGTGAAAAAGTAAAAAAGAGACATCACGAAATACAAGCGGATCGGATGGATGAAATGCTTGATCTTTCCATCATTGAAGCGGTTGGTCAAGGAACCTGGGCTAAATACGAAAGGGACAACACTATTCGCGAGCTTTGAATCAATCCCGAGGTAATTATCGATAAACTCCTTTATCAGAGTAGAAAAGGAGATGTTATTATCGGTATTACTTTGTCCACAAACAGGACAGTAATTATAATTTTCTTGAAGCTGTGATTCGCAGTTGTTACAAAAAGTACTTCTTCTTTTCTTTTCTTTCATGAAGTGAGAAGACAAGGTGTTGTGAACTTAAATGTAACAAATTTGAATAAAAAGAGCCGATACAAACGTATCGGCTTAGAATCTACATTGTTTAGGTGAAAGGAAGTCTAGATCATGTTGATTAGCTTCTCTAAGTGATTAGAATGCAATGCAGCTTTATAAGTGTCTTTATTTTCGATTCTTAATTTTAATGGCACGATAATTTCTTTTAAACCCCATAAGTAACTCATTTGTTTTACCAAGCCTTTGTGAATCCTAATGACGTTATGTTGCTGGTCGCGAATGGTGTCACTTTCCTTTACTGAAACCTGATATTTTTCTTGAAGGATTTGTTCTAATTGAGCGTCGAAATCTTCAGGAATACTTCGAAATTCAACGTGTCCAAAAAATAATTTACCATCTATATAATGGTACTGCTGAATGCATTTTAGTCCTTCTACTATCCTTTTGTAAAAGAACGCCTCATGGCCAGGTAAGATTGATCCTTTAAGAATTCTATAATTAGGTTTCCCTTTTGTTTTGATCAACAACTTAGGATTAGACCCAAACTCAACTCCGTTTAAGTTAATCTCAGTATTGGTGACTTGCGCATTGATTGTGGATGGACGGAGGATGTTCTCTAAAGCAGCACGAGATGAGAGTTTATTTCGGTATGTATAGAAATCTCTTCTGCTCTGTTGGTAGAGCCGATTCTTTTTGGAGCCTAAATAATTAGGTAAAATGAATCTTTTGAACAGCATATGCCAGTAATACAAACGTTTAGGTGATGTGAAGTTAGATGAATTTTCATATCAAAAACAAATGCTGACAAAGTAGAAAAGCCCTTTGCGGGCAGTTAAGAGGGTATTTTTGCTGTTTTCTTAAGGTTATTGGATGTCAATGACAATTTATTGTATCCAAAAAAAGAGAAATATTTTTAGTAATTATTTGTTCTATGAATTCATCATTTAATACAAACTGCTGAATGGTGTATCTTATAAAATCTCGAACTCGATAAAATAGATGGTGCTATCCCACATAAGCTTTAATTGGCCGCCTTTTCCTACTTCATCTATAACGATAGTGAAGGCTTCTACTGGAGTGTAGTTTTGTGACCTTTGCATCTGAACGCGCATGAAATCTCTTGACTGATCGTAGGCCTGACCATTCTGTCCAGTTTGGCTATTGATAATCAAGAGTCCGCTAGTAGGTTCTGGAATGGTATAGAGGGTGTATTCACCTGCAGGAAGTTTTTGACCTTTGATAATCAAGTCTTTGGATGTTTTAAAATGAGTGGCCCTATTGGCTCCTGTTCTCCATCTCTGATGGTAGGGAACAATACCTCCAAAGATCTTTCTACCTCTTTTTGAAGGAGATCCGTAGTTGACTTCAAATGTTGTATTGCTAAAGTAGTATTCGTTTTTCACGGCTGGCGATAGGGTGCCAAATGGTGACTTGATTTGATCATTTTGAGCAAATCTTGTCGCTAGCACATCAAAAGGAAGGTCAAACCCGCGTTCTACTTTTAATTTTCTAGTGGTTTGCCCAGCATCAAGGCTCAATAATTCGCCTTCAGGGTTCACGAAGACCTCCATAACTCCTCTGGATGGGTGTCGTAAGGTATAGCTGCTATCGTCTACTCGATGAATGATGAAGTTCGCGTTTCTTCTTCCAGTCATCATAAGCTGCTCGATCGAGTCATTTTCATTTTGCACCGCACGTCTAAAGGCCAATTCAAAAGGCCAGTGGATCATGTCCACAAATGGGAGTAGCTGATCTCCGTTAGCGATCATTCTAGTCTGATCTCCATTCTCTTGGTAATTGATCACCTTTAAACTATCGCCTGCAGCCGTGATTTTCTGAACGACCTGTCCTCCATTTTCTTTGAAAGAATAACGTGATGTGAAATCGGTTATGGTCAGCTCTTGAAGTCGCTCACGTTCATCCCAACTTAATTTATATCGTCTTAGCGAGGTTTTAGGACTTCTCAAGATTACATCCGCAGTGAGCACATCACCTTCGATATTGAACCGTTCAATGGCAAGTGTATCATTGCCTAGTTTGGTTAAAAAGAATGATGTTTCATCGGGTTCTTCTGTGCAGGAAAAGACGATGAAACAGATGCAGCCAAATAAAATTAGGGTTTTCATGGCATTCCTTTTTTACTGAATTTAAGGATTGTAACAAGAATAATACAACCTACGTATGTTGATGGGCATTATTTGGTACGAACCTTATCCCATGACTTGATATGCCAAAAGATGTTCCCCGTTGTCAGATGGTTTTGGTCTGTATCGTAGGAGCGGACTTCACAATTAATGATCACCGATTCCTGGTCTTTCAAAGGTGAAAGAACCTGTTCATTCAGCCAGTCTTCTGTGATCTCAAAAATTACGTGGGTGTCTTTCTTTGCTTGATAATGGTAGTGCATTTCCATTTTCTGCATAATGATCCGGTACTTTTTAGGGTTTAGTCTATTCAGTAGCACAAGACCAGTAGAATATTCCGATGCAGTGGCTAATGCACAGGCATGGATTCCTTTGATGTGATTAAAGTTGACTTTTTTGTACGGGATTTTGACAGTAACCGACCAATCTGACAATTCTATGATTTTGAAACCGTGCGGTTTATTAAAGGGGATCATTCTAGCCAAACCAAAGTTCAGCAATCGTAAATGTCTTTTAGACGTTTTTGCTTTTTCAAATAGGGTTGCAGCGTCAAGCATAGCGGTTATTTTTCTTTTAATTTAGAGAATCTAATCAGAAGTAGTTCAAATGTTAAGTTTTTGGGAGCAAGATGTTTTTTTAACCTACGATCACATTGTAATAGGAGGGGGTATTGTGGGCTTATCTACAGCGGTTTCCATTAAGGAAAAGGATTCCAGCAAAAAGGTATTGGTTTTGGAGAAAGGCATCTTTCCAAGCGGAGCCAGCACCAAAAATGCTGGTTTTTCATGTTTTGGAAGCCTTACTGAGATTTTAGCCGACCTTGACACCATGTCGCAAGAAGAGGTGGTGGAGCTCGTCAATGTACGATGGAATGGGCTTGGTCTTTTAAAACAACGATTAGGAGCTGAACATATTGACTTTCATCAATGGGGTGGTTACGAGTTGCTGGTAGGTGATCAGGTCAATGCCTTGGACCAAATGGATGAGGTCAACGACCTGCTTTTTCCCCTATTCGATGCACAAGTTTATCACAATAGGCATGAGAAGATAAAAACCTTTGGTTTCAATGAGTCTCACGTCGATCATATGGTGTTTAATCCTTTTGAAGGACAGATTCATACGGGCAAAATGATGAAACGTTTGCAGGCCTACGCTGCCTCGTTGGGCGTTGAGGTGTTTACAGGTGTCGAGGTTCAATCGATTTTGGAAGAGGATAAATCGGTACAAGTTGTAATCAATGATGAGCTATCTTTTAGAGCTGATCGTGTGGCCATTTGTACAAATGCATTTTCAAAAAAGCTGTTGCCTGACCTTGCGCTCTCACCGGGAAGAGGTCTTGTCTTGATCACTAAACCTGTGCCTGGTCTTCCTTTTCAGGGAACTTTCCATTATGATGAGGGATACTATTATTTTAGAAATTATCAGGATCGCGTCATTTTTGGTGGAGGAAGAAATCTTGCGCACGAAGAAGAGGAAACCACGGATTTTGGGATCAATCAGAAGATTCTAAAAAAATTAAAGGAAGACCTTCATGAGCTTATTTTACCAGAGCAGTCAGTTGAGATCGCACATTTTTGGTCAGGAATTATGGCCTTTGGCCAGAATAAACAACCGCTATTGAAAAGACATAGCGACAGGCTATATCTTGGGGTTCGGCTCGGAGGCATGGGAGTCGCCATCGGGAGTCAACTGGGACTGGAACTGGCTGAGATGATGCTGACTTCTGAATAATTATTATCTTGCTCACTTAGCATAAACTACTAATGAACTATTCGTATCAGAAGCCAAGCTTACTGCAAGCGCTCATTCCAATTATTTTCTTAATTGTTGCCCTTTTTATTAACGTCAGGATTTTCGGTGATGCGTCCTTGGATGGCTCTAATCAATTGATCCTTATTTTTTCAGCTGCCGTAGCGGCCTTGGTTGCTCTAAGATTAAAAATGCCTTGGTCTGATATTCAGGATGGCATTGTAAATAGCATTAGCAGTGCAATGGCTTCTATAATTATTCTATTGCTTATCGGTTCGTTAGCGGGGACTTGGTTGATCTCAGGAATTGTTCCAGCTATGATCTACTATGGCTTGCAGGTGCTCAATCCAACAATTTTCCTGTTTGCGGCATGTATTGTTTGTTCTATTGTATCCATTGCCACAGGGAGCTCTTGGACAACAGCGGCCACCGTCGGGATCGCCCTAATTGGTATAGGCAAGGCGCTGGGCTTAAATGAAGGGATGGTAGCTGGAGCTGTGCTTTCGGGAGCCTACTTCGGTGATAAAATGTCTCCTCTTTCAGACACCACCAACCTTGCTCCAGCGATGGCCGGCACGGATCTTTTCACGCACATTCGTTACATGGCCTATACGACAATACCATCGATATCCATTGCCTTGGTCGTCTTTTTAATTCTCGGGTTCACGTTTAATCTAGAGGGTTCTGTTGGGCAAACAGAAGAGATTCTATCTGCCATTAGTTCAAAATTCAATATCTCGGGCTGGTTGTTTTTAGTACCTGCTGCGGTTGTCTTTTTGATTATAAAGAAAATGCCGGCTCTTCCGGCGATATTAATTGGTGCCTTGCTAGGGGCTGTTTTCGCCCTAATTTTTCAACCCGAAGTAGTAAAAAATGTAGCCGATTGGAGTGGCACATCATCGACACAGTCATTTGTTGGTATTATGAAATCAATGTATGGAAGCATTGCCATCGTCACCGGTAATGAAATTGTCGATGAGCTGTTGAGCTCTGGTGGCATGTATGGCATGTTGGGTACGGTTTGGCTGATTCTGTCTGCGATGATTTTTGGTGGTGTTATGGAGTCTTCAGGCCTTTTGAAGAGAATTGCTGAAGCTGTGATCTCGGGCATTAATTCCATCGGTTCTTTGGTAGCCTCTACCGTAGGCACCTGTGTCTTCTTTAATGTGACTGCTTCGGATCAGTATTTGGCCATTGTTGTGCCAGGAAGAATGTATGCCGATATCTATAAGGAAATGGGCTTGGCACCTGAAAACTTGAGTAGAACATTGGAGGATTCAGGAACAGTAACTTCGGTTTTAGTTCCTTGGAATACTTGCGGCGCCTATCATTCAAATGTATTGGGTGTTTCTACCTTTGCTTATGCTCCATATGCTATTTTCAACTACCTGAGCCCGCTGATGACCATTGCCTTCGCCTATTTTAAAATTAAGATCAGAATGAGAAAAGAAGCCAAGACTACCCTATGATGTTTCCACTGTCTATAACGAAAGACGAGGTAATGGAAAGACCTCTGTCGCATTATAATGGAAAGATTCGCATTGTAAGTGATCCGAAGGAAACGGACCGGATAGTAGGAGAATTACTCAATGAATCAGTGGTGGGGTTTGACACGGAGGCCAAGCCAACATTTAAAAAAGGACAACGCAGGAGAATCTCCCTAATTCAAGTTGCAACGGAAAAGGCCGTTTATCTTTTTCGTATAAAAAGAACGGGTTTGAGTGATGTGATGCTTTCTTTTCTTGAAAGTGAAGAAGTCACAAAAGTAGGTATTGGGCTTACAGATGACTTTCAATTGTTAAAAGAGATCAGAACCTTTAGTCCTGGCGGTTTTGTGGATCTCAATGATACGTTTACCGAACTCGGGGCTGAAAAAATTGGCGCCCGAAATTTATCAGCAATGGTGTTGGATATTCGCATTTCTAAATCTGCACAGACCTCTAACTGGGAAGCAGAAACCTTAAGCGAAAAACAGCAAAAATATGCGGCAACGGACGCTTGGATATGCCTAGAAATGTATAAGAAATTAGATTATTGGGGTTATCTTTGAACACATTTAGATTCTATGAAAAAGTTATTATTGCTCACAGCACTGTTTTTTGTGATCATCCAAGTGAAAGCACAAGGTGATATTGAGGTCACTGGTTTTGGTGGATATACGTTTAAGAATTCATTCAATATTCGTGGAGGAAAAGCCACTGTTGGAGATGGTGGAACTTACGGTGGAAGTTTGGCCTTTGGCCTTCGGGATAATTTGGATGTGGAGTTTTACTATAGCCGTCAAGAATCAACGTTGTCTGCCTTCTCGTCCTTTGATAACATCAACTTCAGGGAGTCGGGAAATGTTAGTTATTGGATGCTTGGAGCGAACAGAAACTTCCAGGCATTGAATCCAAATTTGTATTTCTTTACAGCATTTAGGCTCGGAGGTGTTACGTTTTCTACGAAAGATGGTACGCCTGATAGTGTTTCGAAATTCGCTGCTTCCTTTGGGGGGGGCATGAAATTCTTCATAAATGATCAAATGGGGATTAAGTTGTCTGGAAATATGTTGTTCCCAATTATGGATGCTGGAGCTAGTCTATGGTTTGGTACTGGAGGCGGTGGTGTAGGTGTATCTACCTGGTCTCCAATTTTGCAGTTTAATTTTAATGGAGGGATTTTCTTCCGTATCAGTAAGTAATTCAACAGAATATGGAAATGAAAAAACTGTTTCTGTGTTTTTTCATGTTCTCTTCTTTCGTCTTAATGGGCCAGCAGAACTTTGAGTTTTCGCTTAATGGAGGCTATACTGGACGTAACAGCTTTGCCATTAATGGAGGCTCTGCACTCATTGAGAATAGCCAGGCATTCAGTGGTGCTATTTCCTATTTTGTCCAACCTGAGTTTAGTGCAGAGCTTTTTTATGCTCGACAACCGACCATTTTATCAGCCTTCTCTTCTTTTGATAATTTACGAATAAGAGAAGAGGGTAGTGTGAGCTATTGGATGGTCGGGATACGACCTGAGATACCCTCAACTGCTGAAAATGTGAGCTTTTATATGTCGTTTAGACTAGGTGGAGTTACTTTTTCTACACGCTCTGACGAATTCGAAAGGTCCATTAAATTAGCGACATCATTAGGTGGTGGAATGAGGTATCATATCACCGACAACCTCGGATTTCAGCTAACAAGTAATTTATTTCTTCCCATTTTCGATGCGGGTTCGACCCTATGGTTTGGGACTGATGGAGCAGGAGCAGGAGCTACCTCTTGGTGTCCTATTCTCCAGCTCAATGTCAATGCTGGCCTCTTCTTCCAGCTCAACTAATATTGATTTTTTTTCTGTCTGATGCATCCTTCGTTGAGGAGCGATGTCTATGAAAGAAAATAAGTCAAATGAGAAAACTCAAATCAACACTATTTATTGCGCTATTATGCACGGCTATTAGTGCCCAAGCACAAGAAACAATTCAAAAGACCTTCTCGGGCGTAGAACGCATCAAACTAACTACTGCTTCCGGAAACGGCACCATTAAAAAAGGGAATACCGATGAGGTAAAAGTCACCCTAACCTATACCTATGACGAGGATGACTACCAGCCAGAATTTGAACAAAGAGGTACATCCCTCATAATCGAAGAAGAATTTAGAAGAAGCCGTTACACCAGAGGATATTCAGAATGGACTCTTGAGATTCCTGATGGTTTGACACTTGATTTTAAAACAGGATCTTGCAACATCGAGATCGAGGGTTTAGCGATAGAAATACAAGCCAATTCAGGTTCAGGGAATATAGAGGTAATGGATGTTAAAGGGGATACTAGAGCCAACACGGGTTCGGGAAATATTGAAGTTGAAGATGTTGAGGGCAATGTAGATGCCAATACGGGGTCAGGTTCGATTAGAATCAGATCGATCAATGGTGATACAGATCTGAATACAGGCTCAGGGAATATCCGTGGGGCTCAAATAGAAGGTGCTATTTCTATGAACACAGGCTCAGGTAATATAGAAATGCTCGATGCCATTTTAAACGGGAGCTCTTCTTTGAGGACCGGCTCAGGTAATGCCAGAATCGTTCTGGCGGCTGCTTTAAATACTGACATTTCTATTAGTACAGGTTCTGGGAATGCCACCTTGGATTTCAATGGTCAGGAAATTGAAGGTAGGTTCATCATGAAAGCACAAGATAAAGATGACATCAGGGCGCCATTTAAATTTGATGGTGTTAAAGGTGATGACGACGATGACGACAGAGGCTGGAGAAGAGGAAACTATACCAAAGAGGCAGAGATCGGGAACAAAGACATCGTGATCAAGATCAGCACAGGGTCAGGTCGTGCTGAAGTGAAAAAATAGCGATACAATTCTGGCGAATTGGAAAAGTCAGGGTCATTCAATAGTCAATAAAAATTAAGGTCAAATGCTCAAAAACTTTTTTACGGTAGCCCTCCGAAACCTTCGGAGGAATGCCCTTTACTCGGTCATCAATATTTCCGGTCTATCAGTGGGTATCGCTTGTTCTATGCTCATTTTAATGTGGGTCCAAGACGAAACCTCTTTCGATCAATTCATTCCAAAAGCCGAAAAACTTCATCAAGTATGGGTGAACGCTGAATTTGACGGCGCTATTCAATCATGGAATTCTGTGCCCCTTCCTACGTATGAAGAAATGAAAACGGCACATGCCAAAATCGTTAATTCTTGTGTGACTGGATGGGGAGCCGAAAGACTCTTGGCTGTTGGAGATATACGATTAATGAAGCAAGGGTATTTCGCGAGTAAGGAGTTTTTGGAAATGTTTCAGTTTCCTTTGATCAGCGGAACACATGAGCAAGTAATGCAAGACCCTTCTTCCATTGTGATCTCTGAAGAAGTGGCACTAGCCCTTTTTGATCGCATAGATGTGATCGGAGAGTTCATCAAGGTGGACGATGAAAGTATACTTCAGGTAACCGGTGTGTTAGCGAATGTACCTCAAAACTCAAGTTTTCAATTTGACTATCTGATTCCTTGGGCGCATCGTGAGGCTATACAGCAGTGGGTGGTGGATAACAAGACGAACTGGGGGAATTACTCCTTTCAGGTGTTTGTAGAAACCGCAAATTCAAGCGATCAAGCTGAAGTTGAAGCGGGTATAAAAGATCTCTTGACGGAGAAGGGAGAGGTTGATATACCTCGTGAATTTTTTCTGCACCCAATGCCCCGCTGGAGATTGCATACGGATTTTGAAAATGGTGTTGAGGCCGGTGGACAGCATGAATATGTTAAGCTATTTACGATCATAGCCTTTTTTATTTTGATCATCGCCTGTATCAACTTTATGAACTTGGCCACAGCTAGGTCTGAAAAAAGAGCAAAAGAGGTTGGCGTAAGGAAAAGTCTCGGTTCAAAGCGCAGTCAATTGATCTTGCAGTTTTACGGGGAGTCTATTTTTATTGCTACCATTTCGTATTTCGTGGGACTCTTATTGGTGTTGCTCTTATTACCAGCCTATAATCATTTAGTAGATAAGGTACTTGTCATCGATTTTCAATCAATTGAGTTTTGGCTGTTTTCTTGCGCTGTCATTTTCCTAACCGGCTTTGTCTCTGGAAGTTACCCTTCTCTTTATCTTTCTTCCTTCAATCCGATAAAAACACTAAAAGGGAAAGTCAGCGTCGGCAAGCATGCTAATTTACCCAGAAAGATTCTCGTGATGCTTCAATTCGGCTTTGCCGTGGTGTTGATCATTAGCACAATTGTGATTTTGAAGCAAATTGATTTGGCAAGGTCACGTGATTTAGGCTATGATCAAAATGGCCTGATCTCGATTCCCTTGACCGAAGACATCGATGAGAATTATGACTTGATCAAAAAAGAGCTTGATCGAACGGGCGCAGTTAGCAGCATGACGCGCTCTAATAGTACGGTCACAGAGATCAATTCAAACAATTTTTTAGGTTGGCCGGGTAAGCCAGAATCTCAGAAAGTAATATTCGTCACGATCACAACTTCTTATGACTATGCAGAAACCCTGGGTGCTGAAATGCTTTTGGGGCGTGATTTTTCAAAAGAGTTTGCCTCGGATTCATCAGCCATAGTCATCAATAAATCGGCTTTAGACTTGATGCAGCTAGAGGATCCTATTGGTACACAGCTTGACCTGTGGGGTGAAAAAAGAACCTTGATCGGAGTGATCGATAATATTCTGATGGGCTCACCTTATGAGGAAGTGCGGCCAATGTTTATGGTGCTTGATAATTGGGGCGGTTCAGTGATGGTTCGACTTCAGCCAACTACTGATATGCAGGTATCGATGGCTCAAGTGCAACAGGTTTTTGAAAAGCACAATCCAGCCTATCCGTTCGACTATAGCTTTACTGATGTTGATTTTGAAAGAAAGTATACCACCATCAACCTGACGAAGCGCTTGTCTACCATTTTTGCACTGTTGACGATTTTCATCACAGGGCTTGGCCTCTTTGGTTTGGCCTCTTACACGGCTGAGCAGCGTATCAAGGAGATTGGTATTCGTAAGGTGTTGGGCGCTTCAGTCCCAAACCTCATTGGCTTGATGTCGAGGGATTTTGCCAAACTGGTGATGATGGCTTTCGCCATAGCGGCTCCTGTCGCTTACTATTTGCTTGACACCTACCTTCAGCGTTATGCGATCAGAACCTCTATGGACTGGTGGATCTTTGCGCTAACCGGACTCGTTGCGCTGGTTTTTGCACTATTGGTGGTCATGAATCAAGCACGGCGTGCAGCAATTGCTAATCCGGCTGTATCTCTTCGGACGGAATAGTTCTTCTCAAGCCAATGTTATCTAAGGCAATGATGCCTTTAGTACTTTGATCAAAAGTAAACTGTAGCTTTTTCAACCAAACCTCTTTGTTTTCAGGGATGTCAAAGGGAAGGGCTACGGTTTCCATATTCAATTCCCATTCATCACCAAAGCTTCCGTTCATTTCCTTGAGTTTCATATACTTTACCTTTAGCAAAGGAGCTGGTTTTTTAAAAGTAGAAAGAGCTGCCGTGGTCAGCGTATCTTGATCAGTTAAAAGAACCACACGTAAATCGATCAATTCATCTCCTTCCAGATCCAAGTCTGAGGCATCATTGCGTCCTATGCTGAACGTAAGGTGTTCAAAGTCATTGAGTAAGAGAGAGTCTTTGAGTTCCAATTCGTAGATAGGATTAGCCAGGCTATCATTGTCCCATCCTAAAATCACTGCATTGGTGCCTTGAGAATCTCCTCCCCGCATTTCCAGTTCTTCCTCACGCCAGACCAAAAAGTTGGTCGAATTGATGTTTACTTTTTCGTCAGTGGTCAATTCGATATCAGATTCAAAGTCCAATAGGTATTCCGTAGCTGGACGTTGATAATTACCGAGCATAACGGTTTCAGGCAACCATGACTTAGCGAGATAGGGCTGCTCGAAAATAGGGTCGTAGGCCTTCTTATTGAAAATGCGCTCTGCAAAGGCAGCAATAAATACTTTGGCTGATCTTTTCTGCTCATCACCTGGCAGCAAAGCTCCTGTATTCAGAAACCAGCCTGAAGGTTCGCCAAAATCTCTCCTTCCCCAGATCGAATTGAATTGCCCGTGGTTGGCTTTATGAATTAAAACGCCTGCCTTGAAGTGTTCACTTGAATCGGACAAACTCACACGTTGATATTGTCTTAAGCCAAAAAAGCTAGCTTCATCTGCATCATAGCTGCCTTGAAGAGACAAATAACTGACATCTTGAAGAGCTATTCTGCGGAAATAGCGTGCATCTGTTGGAGCAATTGCGACCAACCCTTTAATGCCATGATTAAAATCAAAGGTCACGGTGGCATCGTCTGGAAAATGACTTAGTTGGTTGTAGGCAGCGGCGATTGAAATCGCTTCTCCACCTCGTGAATGCCCAACCAAGATGACATTCTCTGTGTCTGCTTTTTGATAAAGTGGGGAGCTTTCATCTTTGCTCCATGCTTTCCATTGATCTAGATGCTTCAGTAAAAACCAAGCTCTCGCCGGCATTTCTCTTCCACGGAAGTCACCCGACCAGGTGCCGTTGATGAAGTTTTCATCAACAGAAACCGTGATGAAACCTCTACTTGCCAGTAACTCTCCTAAATATGCATACCCAGGATCGCTATGATGCTCCATGCCATGGTTTCCATGAACAATTAAGATCAGGGGTAGATTTTCACCCTCAGTGGGCATCCAGACTCTCCCATTAATGGGAGCGTTTTCAATACCAAAACCCCAATATTTTTCCCGCCACTTCTTTTTCTTTCCCTTCCATTCGGGTAAAAGGGGTAAGGCATTGACCGTGTTCGTTGTGTAGGTGACATTTTCGCCATAGGCCTCTCGTCTCTCGTCACTACCACTACCATAGGTGAAGTATTCAACCTCAAAATCTCCTTTTTCAGAGGGGTCTGGTAATGCTATATCAGGGCCATTAGTTGGGTAAAAGTCGTTTGGGCTAAGAGGGTATGGGTCATTGCCCGGCTGAATGATCGGACTTAGCGATAAGTAGGCAATAAGTAGGCCGAGAATACTGAAACTGAGGTAGAGGCCTTTACCACTTTTGTTCCTAATGGCAGCAAAGAGCCCGCTTCCGATTAAGATCATACTTGCCATGGCGAAGAGCATAGATTTTAAGAACACAGTTCCAGGCCAGCTGAACCGAATCTCGGTGGCCAACCAAAAGGTTGCTACGGTAGCTAAAATCAAGGCAACAAATCGCCCAGAGATTTTAGTGAAGATGGCATGCGTCAATGCGCCTAGCCATCGGAATACATTAAAGGCGATAATGCCAATAATGACATAAATAAGTACTTGAAGCCAAGGTGATATACCTGTTCTGAAGAAAAATCCACCCATTCCTAGAATGATCAAGCACAATAGGAAAAGTCCAAGATATGCTCCTTTCAGAAAGCTGTCAGTTTTTTTGAAGCGATAGTCTTCTTTGAGTTTTTTAAAGAATCGTTGCATGTAGTCTCAGTATATTGAAAGTTAATAAAAAGAGTGGAAGGCTAAATTTGCTTTCTTATTAACGGTCAATGAGATAAAGGCATTCAAAGATGTTCAGCTTCGAAATACAGTTTGTTTCCCTTTGGGATTACACTTTGCTTTAGGTTCATCTTACCTCCAAACTAATGGTCTTTTTTACTAAGCCATGTGTTATAGAACTTATGGGATTTGATCGGTAGGTATTGCTAGACCAATTCAAAAGCTATTGGAGTGCCAGTGTCATTTAAGAGCTGGACTTGGCTTGCTAAGCTTTCAGTGCGACTCACGAGGCAAGCGGCTTTAAGGCTACAAGTCATCTCAAATTGCTGATCATTGATTTTAAGGTCAAAGTCTTTTACCAATTTCATGACATCATTCATTTGTTCATAAGCAAACTTGAACAAGACCTCATCTGTAATGTCAACCTCAACGAGTTTATTCGCATCCAAAGCTTCTTGCGCTGCCGTTTTATATGCATTGATCAGTCCACTCACACCTAGTTTTGTTCCGCCAAAATACCGAACGACCACTACCAATGTATTTGTCAGTTCTCGGCTTCTGATTTGACCTAAGATGGGGTCGCCTGCTGAATGATTGGGTTCGCCATCATCATTGGCGCGCACTTGTTGCCCTTTTTGCCCAAGTGTGTAGGCATAGCAATGATGGCGTGCATCATAGTACTGCTTCTTCAACTCTTCCAGTTTTTCTTTTACTTCTTCTTCAGAAGAGGCCGGAAGAGCTATGCCGATGAATTTGCTTCCTTTTTCCTTGTAAAGCGCCTCTGAATGTCGTGTGATGCTTCGATAGGTATCGATCATAGATTGAAATAAGTTAAAATTTCTAGATGGCTAAGTAGAACAATCACTAAAACAGCGACAAGAATTCCAATCCAGTTCGTTCGGCTTAGTTTTTCACGATAGAGGATGATGGCACTAAAGGTGGCTAGGATGATGATGCCAACATTGACAGTAGGATACACTAGCGCACCATTGCTATCATAGGCAGAAAGTGCCTTAAGGATGAAGTACACAGAAAAATAGTTAGGTATTCCAAGATATAGTCCTCCCAACAGTTCTTTGAAGCCAAAAGGTGTTTTTTTGATGAAAGCGTAACCTAATCCAGTCAAAAAAGCGAAGAGGAAAATATAAATCGGGAAAACAGCATTCAACTCCTGCTCTAAGAATTGACTATTCACATAATTTAATGTTGTGTCAATAACGCCTCCCATGACAAAAATAACAAGCGGCAGAAGTAAGCCCCTGTAGTTTCTTTTTTCATCATACTTCTGTTGCTTTTTGTAGGTTACCAGCACAATGGCCAAAAAAGCGAGGATGATACCCCCATAATGCCAGCCATTGAGAGAGCTGGTGCCAAACTTAAAGATGAAAAGACTGAAAAATACGGGGAGAGCTAGGCTCATTTTGCTGGCTACTGTAGCCACAGCAACTCCATGTACCTGGGTGGTTTTCGCCATGAGGTAAAAGGTGCTGATGAAACATAGGCCTAGAAATATGGAAGTAATAAACCAAGGAGCCGCGTAATCGCTTTTTTCAACTAAGGTACTTGGCCCAACAAAAAGTAAACCTGTGATCACGCAAACGGCATAGTTTATTAGAATGGCAGGGAAGGTTTTGATTTCATATCGACTGTAGGACCGAAAGGCGAGAAAGATCACCACATTCATTAAAACTGCCAACAGAAGATAGATCATTACGTAAAACTAGTATTCCGAATCAGTTTTTATTTACTTCAACCTTGTCTTTTCTGAATAAGATTGAAATGGCTTTAAGACCTCATTTAATAAGCTTCCGGCATGTAAAGGATGAAAGGGGAAATCTGTCCTTTACAGAATTCCAGAAAGACATCCCTTTTGATGTCAAAAGAACGTATTGGATCAGTGAAATGCCTGAGCATCAGAAGAGGGGAGGGCACGCTCATTGAACTGATATACAATTGATCGTTTGTGTTCAGGGAAAAGCAACAGTGCGACTGGAATCAATAAATCAAGATGTACTGACCTTTGAATTACAGACAAGTGAGCAAGGCTTAGTGATTCCGCCACTGTGGTGGGGCACAATGGAGTTCTCTGATCACGCTGTACTTCTCGGTTTTGCCTTAGCTGATTTTAACGAGCAAGACTACATCCGGAATAAAGCGGACTTTAGATGAGAGAGCTACATGTTCTTAGGGAAGTAACGAATTCATATGAATGGTCTTATGAATTGTTGCTTTATGATCAGAAAAAATTTCAGGTAATTAATAATGACTTGCCGAATCAAGACTACTACCTCGTTGACAAAAAGGAGCAAGTCATTTATGGTCATGTTTGCTTTCAGTTTTCAGAGGGGAAAGCCATTTCGAACAGTGCTGCACCTTTTGGTGGGTTTTCTTTTCATGAGTCAATGACTGTTGAAGATCGACTGTTCTTTGCTATAGAGGTCGTTCGTTTATTGAAAGCACAAGGCTTGTCTGAAATCATGATTCATCAAGCCCCATGTACTCAACTGATTGATTTGGCATTTCAAGACAGGTTGCGATTTCTAGGGTTCGAGAACATAAGCACACGAGAGTACCAGTTGATTGAATTGATCCATTCTTTTTCTGATGGTCTGTACGACATGGAACTAAGGAAACTCAAAAAGGCTAAGGACAATGGCTTCAGATTCGATCTTGCACCTGCTTCTAAGCTCAAAGAGGTGTTGGACTTTGTCATTGAACAGCGGAGTATCCTCGGCTATGAATTCTCAATGAATTGGGAGCAGCTTCGCGAATACCAAAAGGCATTTCCGAATAAATATTTGGGCGCACGGGTATGGGATGACTCAAAATTGATTGCAGCGTCAATTATGGTGGTTGAACATGGTCAAATGATCTACCAGTTTGCTCCTGCACATCTCAAAACGTACAATCGTTATTCCCCTTTGGTTTACCTGACGAGCCAAGTCTTTTCTTGGGCTAGACAACAGGGCTATCAATGGTTGAACCTCGGCACCTCGTATGTGGCAGAGGAGAAAAATGAAGGCCTTTTTCGCTTTAAAGAAAATCTAGGGGCGCAATCTTTTATTGCACCTTCTCTTCAAAAAGTAATAACTTCGTTAGAAACAGGTCGGAATTGAAATCCAATTTTCTTAAGAGTTCTTCGTGGTCGTTTACAGCCGTAGCCTTTAGGGCCATAGGTGGCCTTACCATAAACAAATTATTCTCCATCTACTTAGGGCCTGCTGGGCTTACCTTGCTCTCACATTTTCAAAATTTAACTTCACTTTTCACCTTGGTGCCAAGTGAAGGGGTAAACCGTGGGATCATGAAGTATTGGTCCGACCCTAAGTTGTCTGATGATGAAAAAAAGGAAGTCTTTCAATCCGGTCTTTGGGTTACCCTTATCATCTACGCATTGACCTTCCTCGGGCTCTATGTCTGGCAAGGTGAATTCTTCTTCAATCGTTTTATACAAGATCTCGAGGCAAAACAGTTTTTGACCATTTTTATTCCGGCTGTCTTGCTCATGCTGCTATCAGGCTATTTGAATTCTGTGATACTGGCGTTAAGAAGAGTCAAGGCTTATGCCATCATCAATATCATCGGGTTGATCTTATTGGTAGGAGCTGTCTATCTAGGAATCCAATCAGGAAATCAAGATCAAGCACTTTTGAGTTTCTCTCTTGGTTATGGCTTGATGTTTTTCTGTGCTTTGGTCTACCTGTTGGTCAATAAAAAAACATATCGTCTGTCACTAGGTAAACCTAAAAAAAGAGCCTTAGATCGTATTTTTAGGTTCTTAGCCATGGCGGTCAGTGCCATTATTTTCGGTCGTTTTTTGGATTTCATGGTACGTGACTACGTGATCGATCTGTATGGATTGGAAAGAACAGGCTACTGGCAGGCCGTTGCGAAGATGTCAACCAGCTATTTGTTGATATTCACCGGAACGGTTGGTGTTGTCTACTATCCGAAAATGGCTTCCTTGATTCATGAGCAGGCACAACTCAAGTCGTATGTGCTACGTGTGATGGGCTTTGTCTGCTTCGTCAGTATTATCGCGCTCGGAATCTACTGGTTAAATAAAGAATTTGTTCTACAACTCTTTTTCGCAAAGGGCTTCGAAAAAGGAGCCTATTTAGTTAAGTATCAGGTCATCGGTGATTTTTTCTCCATTCTATCGTATCTCTTGGCCTATTTATTAAGTGCAAGGGTCGAAACCATTAAGTACATCTTTGCTAATCTTTTCTCTGCCTTGATCTATGTGGGGCTGATCACTGTATTGATCGATCACTTCGACTTGGAAGCGCTTACCATCGCCTATATGTTTCGATACATCGGATTTTTCTTACTCTTGCTTTGGTTGAATAGGAGGTCGTTGTTCAGATGAAGCCTTTAGTCAGTGTCATAGCCATTTCTTACAATCATGCAGCATATATCCAAAAGGCGCTAGGGTCACTCTTCGAGCAGACCTATGATGCCTTGGAGGTCATCCTCATCGATGATGCTAGTAGTGATGATTCAGTCGCTGAAATTGAAACACTGATTGCATCAAGAAACTTGCAATTGATCAAACATGAAAAGAATCAAGGCTATACCAAAACCTTCAATGAAGGACTTAAAATGGCGAAAGGTGAGTACGTGATTGATTTTGCATTGGATGACATCATGCTACCTAATTTTATCTCAAATTCAGTTGAGTTGCTCGAACAAAAAGGAGATGAATATGGCCTCGTTTTCAGCAATGCAGCGTATATCGATAACACGGGAAAGGTCATAGGTAACCATAATGAGTTACTGTTCAAGAAGAAGATGATTGATGAAGTTCCACAAGGGGATGTGTTTCAGTGGGTCTTAAGACTGTATTTTATTTGTACCCCCACAATGGTGATGAAAAAATCAATGCTTGACAAATTACTGGGCTATGACGAATCGCTTGCTTATGAAGATTTTGATCTTTGGGTACGTGCTGCTCGATATTGGAAGTTTGCCTACTTGGATGAGGTTACCCTTCAAAAGCGTAAGCTGTTGAGCTCCATGTCTGCCCAAAGACATCTACATCATTACAATGAACAGATGACTTCAGCTTTTAAGGTTTGCAATAAAGCCTTCCACCTATGTAAAACAAAGCTTGATCTGGCGGCGCTTTTCGAAAGAATAAATTATGAATACCGACAATGTATAAAATATGGTGCGGAGGAGTTAGCTGATCAATATGTCGAATTGATCAATCATGCAGGAGGTAAGTTGACATTGAAATCACGCGGATATCGATGGCATAAAAGAAAGTTTAGAGTGATCCAATAATACTAGAGCGCTGTATCTAGTGAAAGGAGAAGAAGTCAATCTTTCAACTTTATGTCATGATTTTTGACTACGTAGAGTGCATTTCATCGACACTGACCTCAAGCACCTGATCATAGGTCATTTCTTTCGATTCAAAACACTCAGTTTCCTCATTCAGCACTTGACAAGCCGTTATTGGTTTGACATAAACGTGCAGGGTCATGGCTCTTTTGCTAGAGTTATTTTCAATCTTGTGATAGCCGAGGGTGTCGTTCATGTAACTAACCTGCCCTGGGTTTAGGGTGCCAATAGAGTCAATTTTTAGCTCTTTGTTATCGACTGAATAGCGCGTCTCGAGTACAGTACCTGATAATTGATGAACCCAGCAATTCTGACCAGCATGATCGTGGATAGCGGTTTCAGAGTTGCCCTCCCAGCAGAGTAAAATGAATTCATAGTCATCTGTTTTTGCCAAACAGTTCCTTGTGTAATCATTGGCCTTCCATGAAGCGTATTCTAACAGGTTCGTTAGGGGAATGTCTATATTTTTGATAATTTTAGCCTGTTCTAAGGGGTCGGCATCATCGAAATTTTCGATTAGTTCTTGTACAGATGTAATAGGTTCCATGAATTAACTCTTATTGATTCTCCTCGTTTCGGTTAGGATCTAACACAAATGATCTAAGCGGAGAGTTGTTACATACGAAGTAGACCGAAGGTACTAAAAATCAGACTTATTGTAAAACACATCCCAAGATATGCGGAAGACACTAGAGAAGTTCACCGAAATAACTGAAGATCTATTAAAAGACGAAGAAGAGCATCCAGTTGCAGATTTTATCCCCGCTGAAGAGCTTTTTGATTCACTAGACCTTGAGCTTACGGAGGAGGGTAGCCCATCCTCCGAGTTTGAAGAAGCCCTGAAAGATTTGGTCATGAAAACGCCAAGGACTGGGACCAATGCCTTTTTCAATCAGCTTTTTGGAGGTAGGAATGAGCACGCGATTTTGGGAGAACTGCTCGCCGTTATGCTCAATAATAGCATGTACACCTATAAGGCGGCGGGTCCTCAGATCGGTGTGGAAAAAGTCATTTTACGAAAAGTCTGTGACCTCATTGGTTGGGACACCAAGTCTGATGGGACATTAGCACCAGGAGGGTCTATGACCAACTACATGGCCATGGTAATGGCGAGAGATGCTTCTAATAAAGATGTACGCTATGAGGGGGTCACTGAACAGATGACGGTGTATACTTCCATTGAATCTCATTATAGTATCCCTAAAAATGCTGCATTTATGGGTATTGGACGGGATCAAGTTCGAAAAGTGCCAACGAATGCGAAAGGTGAAATGGACATGGCAGCCTTGGCTGAAATGATAGAGAAAGATATCAGTGATGGATTTATTCCAATCATGGTGAATTGCACAGCTGGCACGACCGTTTTAGGGGCCTTTGATGACATCAAAGTAGCGAAAGAGATTTGTGAAAAACATAATATTTGGTTGCATGTAGATGGCGCTTATTGTGGCTCTGTATTGTTCAGTGAATCTTACAAACACCTAATTGATGGGGTAGAACTGGTTGATTCATTCAGCTTTAATGCACATAAGATGCTTGGGACACCTTTGTCATGTTCTATTGTTGTCGTAAAGAATAAAGAATACCTTCTTCAGTCTTTTTCTAATGATGCAAGCTATTTATACCAAACAGACCATGATGAGTTCAACTTGGGTAAAATGTCGCTGCAGTGTGGAAGACGCAATGATGCGCTTAAATTTTGGACCCTTTGGAAAAGCGTAGGGACGAAAGGTCTTCAGCAAATAGTTGATCAACAGTTTATGCTCGCAGATGTAGCACTAGACTATATTCGGAACCATTCAGATTATACGCTTTACTCATATGATGAGTCGGTTTCCGTTTGCTTCAATTACAAAGATATTCCTGCTGAGGCCATATGCACAGCGCTTTATGAGCATGCTGAGCTGATGGTGGGTTATGGAACTTTTCGAGACAACACCTTCATCCGATTAGTGACCATTAACGCTCAAAATGAGAAAGAAGATATTTTGAATTTCTTTAAGGTAATGGAGCAGTTCGTGGAAGAGCACGAGGAAGTGTTTGCTGCTCATATCAACTGATACTCAAATTATGGAACCCACTAAACTGGTCGTTCTAGGCCTCTACGTAGCAGTATTGTTTATCATAGGGATAGTTGCATCAAGGCGCGTTCCAAGTTTTCGCCATATGCTGAAGGGTTTGCTTCTACTGCGAATGCGAATATCGAAAATGGAAATCCTTTCTGGGTCGTAAGTGATCGGTATTACGTCGGGGGTGGGCTCGCATGGACATATGGTAATCAACAACCTGGATCACTCTATTTTAGAGCGGATGGAGGTGCTTTTTACGATAGTTATACAGGTACTTTTATACGGTTTACGGGTACCTTCTCCTTCCCAGTGAAGAAGTATTTACACGTAAACGGGCAATTTGAGTACTTCAACCAAGACCTCTATTATTCCAATGGTTTTAGATTCGGTATTAGTTATTTCTTAGATCGAAAACGAAAGTATGTCTACAGGAAACGACCATATGATGGACTATACAAATAAAATCAAACGTCCTGTTTTAGTCTGTCTTTGAACATGGCCCGGAGCTTTTGAAGCTTAGGGTTGATGACAGCCATACAATAGGGTTGGTTTTGGTTTTCATTATAGAAGTTCTGATGGTCAGCCTCTGCTTTGTAAAAGGCATCACCTAACTTGATCTCAGTCACAATTAGGTCATCGAATAATTCAGCCATTTCAGCTTTTACTGCCTCTGCAGTCTTTCGTTCTTCTTCCTCTCTAGCGATGATGATTGAGCGATACTGCGTGCCCGAGTCGTAACCTTGTCTATTGAGTGTTGTCGGATCATGAGTTGAAAAGAAAATGCGCAGTAAGTCTGCATAAGCGAGTTCATTCGGGTCATAGGTAACTTTGATGACTTCCGCGTGATTCGTTCGACCACTTACCACCTCGCGATAGGTTGGGTTGGCAATTTGCCCGCCTGCATAACCTGATTCAACACGCTGTACTCCTTTAACGCGTTGGAAAACAGCTTCAGTACACCAAAAACAACCGCCACCGATCACAGCTGTAGCCGTAGACAATTCAGTTGTTAAAAGCTGCATGGAAGCTGAATTAATGCAATACCTCAGGCCGCTTGGCTCAGGTCCATCTGGGAAAACATGGCCTTGGTGCGCATCACAAACATTGCACATCACCTCTACACGGGTCATGCCAAAGCTGGTGTCTTTCTCGTATTTGATGGCATTTTCCTGAACAGGCTGCGTAAAGCTTGGCCACCCAGAACCAGAATCAAATTTCTCTCTTGAGTCAAACAACGGCGTACCACAACAAACACAACCATACAGTCCCGGTTCGTGGCGTTCACAGAATTCGCCACTTCCGGCACGTTCTGTGCCTTTTTGTCTGGCAATCTGAAACTGCTCAGCAGTAAGTAATTCTCTCCATTCCGCTACGGATTTCTCAACTCTCCGAACCGGAGCAGGGCTTCCGTTATTGGCAAATTTAATGACGTCTATCCAGGTAAGCATTTCCTAAAGTTTAAGCAACAACGGTTTTTACCGACCGAAGGTTCTCAGCTTCCTGGAACATTTTTATACGGAGTTGAGCAGAGAAGCTATTTTGTCACTGAGTTTAGCTGCCATTTCTTTTAACTCATCCGGCGAATTGGATGGGATGGAGTCCTCAGGACTTTGTACATCTATGGCAAATAAATCACCGGACTTCCTTACGAGCACATTACATGGCAATTGTATGCCAATGCCTGGTTCTAGCTGAATCGCCTGATGAGCGAGTTGTGGGTTACAGATTTGGAGTAATTTGTATTCCCCAATGTCTTCCCCAATCTTTTCAATCAAGGTGCTCTGAAAATCTATGGTATTCAAAACACCAAAGCCGATTTCTTTAAATGCTGTAGTCAGTCGCCCTTCTAATTGCTCTAGGGAATCGGCTTGGATGGTAGTTGATATGGCCATTTTATACGTCTTCTTTTTTCAACAACTCCTTTTCAATGATCTCTTCCAATGCATTTTTAGGTAGCGCGCCTGCTTGCATCATGGGTTGTCTCCCGTCAGCGGGAATGAATAAGATACTTGGAATACTTCTTATCCCAAACATAGCGCTCAGTTGTTGTTCTGCTTCAGTATCTACTTTGTATATATCTATTGCTGGAACTTCGTTTGAGAGTTCTTCAAAAATCGGAGCTACCATTTTACATGGGCCACACCAATCGGCATAGAAATCTATAATCGCAGGTTTTTCACCCTTGAATTTCCATTCTTTTTCATTTTCGAAGTCAAAAACATGTGCTTTGAAATCGGCTAATGTTAAGTTCTTAGTTGGCATAATTGTATTGTTTGAACGTATAAGCCAAATAGAAGCTGAGGAGTTCCATAGCCGCCAGAGATGTGTAACTTGTGTTACAATTTGAGGTTTTTCAAACATATTTTTAAACGCCGTGTATTTTACTTATGCTGTTTGGAATTGACTATGGAAGCAAGCTAGCCGGTACCACGGTGATTGCCAGTCTTGGAGCGGATGAGCGAATCCAGTTGATCTGTTCGGAGAAAAAGCAAAATGCTGATGAAATGATTCTCAACGAGATAAAGAGTAGAGAACCATCCCTAATCGGAATTGATGCCCCTTTGAGCTTGCCTTCGGTCTATCTAGGCAAAGGTACTGACTATTTTTATCGAGCATGTGATCGGGAGCTTAAGGCCATGTCGCCACTATTTCTTGGCGGATTGACGGCACGTGCGATGAAGCTCAAAGCCCAAACGGAGATTCCTTTTATAGAGGTTTATCCTGGTGCTTTGGCGAGACAAAGGTCATTTTCTCACCTCGATTATAAAAAGAAAGAAGCCAATTATATAGGGATGTTAGATAAGTTAGATTGGCCTTTCGATTATGGGACCTTACCTGTCAATAGTCATCAATTAGATGCCATTTTGGCTCTTTACATTGTTTGGCTCTTTACGAATGAGCGAGCGCAACAGGTTGGTGATAATGATGAGGGGTTGATCTATTTTTAACAACACATGCCTATTAAAAACTGCTCAAATCACATTGGAAAAAGGGGTTGTTGTGCCTGTACTTTTAATACCAACGTATTCTGAATGAGCAGTATGTTTTTGTACAGCTCGTTTTTTGAGACGAAAAGATATTGTATGATTCTTTTTTATTCTTCAGGCTCCAGCTTTTCCTCGATATAGCTGATGGCTTGCCCTATGGTCAATAGCTTTTCAGCGTCGCTGTCCGGGATTCGGATGTCAAATGTTTGTTCGAACTCCATAACGATCTCTGCGTAATCTAGTGAGTCGATTCCGAGGTCTTTAATGAAATTTGCATCAAGAGTCGCTTCTGTTTTGGCGATTCCGATTTTATCAACTAGGATGGTGGTAATTTGTTCTTGAATGGTACTCATTGAACGGGTTTATAATGATGTGGGAAGTTAAGTCTTTTCAATAAATACTAAAACCTTAATGTAAATTCAGTGCCTTCACCAATGACAGATCTTACACTGATCGCTCCGCCATGTTTCCTCATGATTTGTTTTGATAAGCTAAGACCAATACCAGACCCTTGCTTTTTAGTAGTGAAAAAGGGAATAAAGATCTTGCTTAAGGCTTCATCATCAATACCAGATCCATTATCGCGAATAGTCATGGTCGGGCGATCGTATGGGTTGATGAAGCAGTTGATCAACAAGAATTTTTCATCTGTATTCTCTTCCATCGCATGAATGGCGTTTTGGACGATGTTGATTAACACTTGATCGATCTGCTCTTTGTCAACCATAAATTTTAAACCGCTAGGTTTTACATTTAACGAGATCTCGATATGCCTATCCTCTATCTGTTTAGAAAGCAATAAGAGAATGTGCTCTATGACATCCTGCATGTCCTCTTCTTCAATTTTGGGCTCTGGAAGTCGGGTGAGGTTTCTGAAATCAGAAACGAAATGGATCAGCCCTTCACTTCGTTTTTTAATTGTTTTTACAGCCAAATAAATATCTTCCAACTCTTCTTTTTCAATGGGCACATCATCTCTTACATTGTCAATCAAGTTTTCTTGAACTGTTGCTGCCAAGGAAGAAAGAGGTGTTACCGAATTCATGATTTCATGGGTCAATACGCGTATAAGGTTTTGCCAAGCATCCATTTCTTTCTCCTCTAGCTCACTTTGGATATTTTGGATAGAAACGAGTTTAAATTCCTCGCCTCGAAGTACGAGTTCAATGACATAAACCGAAAGTTGAATCCTGCTGCCCTCAATTGAGATATCGATAAGGTCGCTTCCGCCCGTTTTAAGTTTCACCAAAGACTCAACTAGTTTTGGACTGACCTTACTGAGTTCAAAGATGCTACTGATCGATTCAATACCGATCAGTTGCTTTGCAGCCGCGTTAATGATCTGTATTTCTCCACGTTTATTAAAGGTGATCAGTCCGATTCCAACATGTTGTACAATCGTTCTGAAATAGTGGTAATTTGCTTCCTTTTCAGCTCTTATTTCGCGAAACTTTCTGATCACATTATTGAACTCTTGATAAAGCTCATTCATTGATTTTCCACGGCCCTTGGTAGGGTAGGTTGTCGTAAAATCGTCGTAGCGAATGGAGCTTAGGAAATTAGAGATCTCGCGATTGGTTTTATCGAGAACTTTCAACAAAAAGTAAACTTGAATCAATGCGAATATGCTCAAATACACGGTATTGGTGACTTGATCTAGTTGATAATAGGTATGCGCAATACCTATCATAGTGAGCAACAATAGCCCAATTCGGATGACAATATTGAGCCTTAAGTTTTTAAAGCCCATGTTTTTCTAATCTTCGGTACAAAGAAGCACGGGTGAGCCCAAGTTCTTTCGCTGCTTTGCTAATGTTACCCGAATGCTTGTTGATCGCTTTAAGAATAACATTCTTTTCTACATCATCGAGGTTAAGATTATCGCTGCTATCTGTAGCTTGGTCTGTCTTTTGAACCAAGAAAAAGAAATCATCTGGCATAAGTGCTTGACCTTCGCTCATGATGATCGCACGCTCAATCGCATGTTGTAGTTCGCGAATGTTTCCAGGCCAACTATATTTTTCAAGTTTTTTAAGAGCTGAAGGGGCGATTTTTTTTCCAGGTTTTCTGTATTTATCAGCATAAACTTTAACAAAATGCTGCGCTAACATCGAAATGTCACCTTGTCGCTCACGCAATGGAGGTAGGTGAATTTCAACCGTATTGATCCGATAAAGAAGATCTTGACGGAAAGTGCTTTCCGAAACCATTTGATAAACCGGCATATTTGTCGCGCAAATTAAACGGATATCGATATCCATCGCTTGATGGGTACCGATACGTGTTACTTTCCGGTTTTGAAGAACCGTTAATAGCTTGGACTGAAGTGGCATGCTGAGGTTGCCAATTTCATCTAGGAATAATGAACCACCTGTAGCCACTTCAAAACGACCTGCTCTATCTTCTTTTGCGTCAGTAAATGAGCCTTTTTTATGGCCAAAAAGTTCACTTTCAAAAAGCGTCTCTGTAATGGCCCCCATGTCTACTCCTACAAATACATTGTCTTTTCGTAGAGAACGTTGGTGAATGGCACGGGCCACAAGTTCTTTTCCGGTCCCATTCTCTCCTAGGATCAATACATTGGCATCGGTCCCAGCCACTTTATCAATGATGCTAAATACGTTTTTCATTGATGGACTTTCACCAATGATGTTCTGGAACGGTTTATTGATGTCAGCTTCTAACTGCTTGTTTGCCGTTTTAAGCTTATCAACTTCCTTATAGGATTCTTTGAGTTTGATGGCAGCTGAAAGGGTGGCTAAAAGTTTTTCGTTTTGCCATGGCTTAAGCACAAAGTCAGTTGCTCCCTGCTTCAACGCTTGTACTGCCATTTCAACTCCTCCATAGGCTGTAATCATGATCACAACCGCTTTTGGGTCGGCATCTAATATCTGTTCTAGCCAATAGAATCCTTCCTTTCCACTGGTGGTGTCTTTGCTAAAATTCATGTCAAGCAAGATCACATCGTAGGAGTCATTGTTCATTAGAAAAGGAATCTTCTTCGGATTCTTTTCGATTAGTACCTCACGCGCATGTTTTTTTAAGAGCAATTTAGCCGCGATCAATACATCTTCATCATCATCGATGACTAGTATTTTCCCTAATTCCTTATCCATGTACATTTTTTTAAAGTGTAAAGCTGAAATGATGCCAACTGCTATTGTTGCCCAATTAAGGCCTTTGGCTGAATTTGAGTGTACGATACTGATCAGTTAAATGTTCGTTATGGTACAGGTGATCCAACGCTGCACAAAAAACTTTTCGGATTATGCGCACACACTATCATTTTAACAAGTTTTAGTTTGTTTAAAATAAGTCGGTACATATAATTGGGTATTTCACTCTTAAAAATGCGCTAAATGGGTGGCGGAGATTTTGCAGATGTTAACAAAGTACTTATATTGCCATCGTTGTTTTGAATTAATTATACATTAATTCAGATATTTTGAGTTTTTGACCTTTGGGCTCGGTTCTGACCAAACTGAGCCTTTTTTTATGCCCTTTCCTCAATAAATCTTCTTGAAAGTGTTCGATATCGATCAATCGGTGTTTTATATGTGTACACTTTTGTCTTATCGATCTCTTGACTAAATTATTTAATCGATTGATTATTAGTTATTTATAAACTTGGCATCCTTGTTGCCAACAGGGAGTCGGAATAGAAAACTCAAGATCGTTAGCGATGGATAAAAAAATCAAAAAGAAGAAGTTTACGCTCAAGCGGGTAGTCACTGTATTGGGGAGCGCGAGCGTGCTATTTTTAATTCTTTATGTATTCGTTTTTGCGGATAACTCTTCGAAACTGAATGTAGAATTGGATAAAATTAGTGTGGCTACAGTTTTTGAAGGCCCCTTTCAAGAATACATTCCAATTCCAGGTACTGTAGAGCCTAAAGCGACAATCAGACTAGATGCTGTTGTAGGTGGTAATGTCAAACGGAGGTTTTTAGAAGGAGGCGTTAAAGTAAACGAAGGAGACACCATCCTCAAGCTAGAGAATAGCAATTTGGAGATGAGCTATATCCAACAACAAACACAAACCAATCGACTTCGGAACGAAATTGAAAACACGAATAATCAACTTCAACAAAGACTCTTTGCGACAAAGGCACAGGTCATTACGCTTGATTTTGACATTGACGAGGCAAGAGATCGATACGAAAGAAACAAATTGCTTTGGAAGGATAGCGTCATTTCTGAGTTAGACTTTTTAAATTCAAAAAGGATGTATGATCGATTGATGGCTACCCGAACGAATACCTTAAAGCAAATGGAGTTTGACTCAATCAATGCGGTAACTCAAGTCAAGCAGAATCGCGCACGTTTGGTAACTTCCCAAGAAAGTTTAGAAATTGTCAGAAGACAATTAGAAGACCTGTGGGTGACAGCTCCAATTGAGGGCTTGCTCTCGACAGTAAATGTAGAGATCGGTCAGCAAATTGGCCAGGGCACCACGATCGCTCAAATTGATGATCTGAACGGATTTAAGATTAGAGCAGATGTGGATCAGCATTATCTACCAAGGGTATACGAGGGGCTTGTAGGTACGTATGATTTTGCAGGAAATACTTATGCTCTGACAATAAGAAAGAAGTTCCCCGAGATCATAAACGGTCAATTTGTAGTCGAGATGATCGGTGAAGTGCCAGAAGGGGTTCGAAGAGGACAATCGCTTTCTATTCGACTTCAGCTGAGTGAGGAAAAGAAAGCAATGCAAATTCCAAGAGGTAGCTTTTTTCAAACGACTGGCGGTAACTGGATATTCGTTCTCAATGAGACAGGAGATGTGGCCGAAAGAAGGCAAATTAGAATTGGTAATCAGACGCCAAGACATTACGAAGTCTTAGAGGGACTGCGACCTGGCGAAAAAGTGATTTTCTCATCTTACGATGGATACGAAGACAAAGACAAACTCATAATCAAACAGTAATTAATTCAATACAACGATAAAATATTTTAATCATGGAAAACAACAAAAGCCTTATCACTACTAAGGGACTTAAAAAGTTCTACTACACGGATGAGATCGAAACGACAGCCTTGAATAATGTGAATATGGACATTAAAGAAGGGGAATTTGTAGCGATCATGGGTCCTTCAGGATGTGGCAAATCAACTCTTCTAAATATTATTGGTCTACTGGACAATCCTTCTGAAGGTGAGTTCTTTTTTTACAATGAAGAGGTCTCAAAATATTCTGAAAGACAAAGAGCTGAGCTTAGAAAAAGAAACATTGGGTTTGTATTTCAAAGTTTTAATCTGATCGACGAATTGACTGTTTATGAAAATGTCGAACTGCCATTGATCTACTTAAAGTATCCATCGGCTGACCGAAAGAAGAGGGTAGAAGAGGTTTTGGAGCAAATGCAGATCATGCATAGAAAAGATCACTTCCCTCAACAGCTTTCCGGTGGTCAGCAACAAAGGGTGGCAGTTGCTCGAGCAGTGGTAGCCAAGCCTAATTTAATCTTAGCGGATGAGCCTACGGGTAACCTCGATTCGACGAATGGTCAAGAAGTCATGACGCTATTGAGCACATTAAATCAAAGCGGAACAACCGTTATCATGGTAACACACTCCGCTACGGATGCTGAGTATGCACATAGGGTAGTTAACTTATTCGATGGCCAGGTAGTCTCTGAGAACATCAATTCCAAAGAGAACTCACTAGTATAAGCGAAGGATTTATCAAATGGCCGTCTTTGACAAGAAAGACGGCAAATTTGATCGCTTTTTTCAAAGCGTCGGGCGAAGCCTTGACTTTTTAAAAACAGAAAAACAATTATGAGAAAGATATTTTACACGCTTGCCTTCTTGACTTGTATAGGGCATTTTATTGATGCTCAAACCATGTTGACCTTAGAGGAGTGTATCAACATCGCCTTAGAGAACAATCTCGATATTAAAAGAGCCAGAAATAACGCGATCAGTAGAAAAGTGGGGTATACGCAGAGCAAGATGCAGTTTTTACCTTCCTTGAACGCTTCAGCTTCTCATAATTGGAATGAAGGATTACAGTTCGACCAAACGTCGGGTAACTTAGTAAATACCACTACTTTGTCAGGGGGAGGGTCAATTAATGGGAATTTGACAATTTTTAATGGATTCCAAAATGTGTACGGAGTTCAGCGTGATAAATATCTTTTTGAAGCATCTCAAGAACAAGTGCGATCTAATGAATTGGCAACAGAGGCCTCGGTCGTCAATGGCTTTCTTAACATTATCAATACGAGAGAAAATTTGAGGATTCAAGATCAGACCAATGCGCTTTTAAAAGAGCAGTTAGCAAGGGAGGAGAAACGAGAGAAGGCCGGTGTTGGTAATATGGAGCAGGTATATAATTTTCGTTCGCAGGTTGCTCAGCAGGAACTGCGTATTGTGAATTTGAAAAACCAATTACAAAGTGCAAAACTTACATTGATACAACTCCTTCTGTTAGACCCCCTTGATAATTATGATTTTGAAGGCATCACACCTAATGATGCAGAACTTGAAGCCGAGGTTGAAGAATATCAGTCGGTGTATAGCAAAGCAAGAGATTATTCTCCAGCCTTGAGGTCTGCGCAGTTAAATCTTGAAGCGTCGAAGAAGTCATTGAAGATTTCCCAGTTTAACTGGATGCCGAGTGTCACTTTAGGGGCAAGTTTCGGAACGGGCTGGTCTTCTAATGTAAAAGACCCATCTGATGGATCCGTTTTAGACCCCAGCTTACAATTTGAGAACAACGCATCGAAAAGAGCAAACTTCAATCTGAATATTCCTTTGTTCACAAGGTTCAACAACAGAACGCAATTGCAACAACAAAAGATCAGTTTTTTAAATGCTGAATTAAGCTTGCAAGATACTGAAAACACACTCCGCAATAATGTGCAGCAGGCCTACCTAGACCTGTTGAACGCCAAAGAAAGTTTTAGAGCGGCCAAGGAGAGCTTGTTGAATCTGAATACAGCATTTGAATTCTCTAAAACACGATATGAAAACGGGACGATTGATTTTGTCACCTATCTAGTCAGTTTAAATGGAAAGAACAATGGGGAGTTGGAACTAACAAGGGCGAAGTACAGTATTTTGTTCAGAAAGCTCATCTTAGATATCTATATCGGTGAGCTGAATTTGGATGCCAGAAATTCCGGTCTTAATTAATGATATCAAATCGTTGGACAGTCTTTCCTTTGACGCCAATGAGTTGATTGTTTTCCATAAGAATAAAGTCAAACGAGTGATTGTCTAGTGCAATGACTCGTTTCTTTTTTGAATAAACATTAATCAGCTCAAGTCTTTTGCCATCGTATAGAATGATTTCATCCTTAAGAAATGAAAAGTAAGAAATTCCTTTTATTGGAATTAAGTCTAAAAAGCCACCGAGGTTATCAAAAACAGCAATGCCATGATCTTTTTCACTGATGAACACTAAGTTTTGATAGACGCGCATGTGTTCCGGATCAATTGCTTCAATACCCAAGGTCAAATTCAATTGATTGTCGAAAAGAAGCTCTTTGCTGAAGAGATCCACCTTACGCAGGGTTTGGGTCTCTGTATTAAAGGCCCATAGAATCTGATCATTCTCTATTGTGGCCAAGCCGTCAAAAGACCTTAACTCATTTCGTTCCACTTGATAGAATTCTGAGTTATTAAAAAATCTGTCTAAAAAAAAGTACTCTTGATAGGCACTTGAATAAACGAAGGTTTTAAGCCCCTGCCAGGCTTCAATTAACCTGATCGGGAATCGCCTATTGGTTGAGTTGTTAAACTCTAAGTTGCCTTCTGCATCATAACGTTCAATTTCTCCATTGCTAAAACCGAAGTAGAGTTTGCCATACCTGTCGATAGAAATGGCTACTGGGCTTTGCCCAAGATCAAATTGCTGGTTCAGCTTTAGCGTCTGCCCTTGTATGTGTAGTGATAAGCAAAGAAGTACTATCGAAAAGCTATTCTTCATGATTTTTGAGCTTCAATTCGCCTTCTTCGAAAACGGCGTAGGTGTATTGAGTGAGCCATTCCCCGAGATTAATGTAACGACTAGCATTTCCAACTTCCAGATTAAGCGGTAAATGGCGATGCCCAAAAACGTAATAATCATGATGTTTCGTTGCCTCCATAACCTTGGCATACTGCCACAGCCACTCTTCGTCACCCAAGAATTGTTGTTCCACATTATTCGCCTGCGCTCGACTTTTAGAAGACCAAAAATTGGCAAGACCAATTCCGATATTTGGGTGTAGCCAGTTGAAGCACCATTGAAAAAATGAATTAGTGAATATCTTCTTAAGCTGTTTGTATCCTTTGTCTCCAGGCCCCAATCCATCGCCATGCCCTACATAAATGAGTTTACCATTGATATTGACCTCAATGGGGTCATAATAGACTTTCGCATTCAACTCTCTCTCAAAGTAGCCAAACATCCATAGGTCGTGGTTCCCAACAAACACATGCAATTCGATACCCGAGTCGGAAAGTTCTGCTAGCTTACCCATGAAGCGGGCATAGCCTTTTGGAACTGTGTGTTTGTATTCAAACCAAAAGTCAAAAAGATCGCCGACAAGAAATATGGCTTTTGCATCTTTTTTGCAGTTATCTAGCCAACGAATGATACGTTTTTCGCGCATTAGGCTAGTAGCATAGTCGGGAACTCCCAAATGAAAATCAGAGGCGAAATAAACCTTTTCCTTATGATTTAAAGAGATGTTCATGTTCTCAAAGGAGCAATATGTTTAAAGCACCTGAATAAAAAAAATCAGGCCATATCCGACCTGATTTTTTATGAATGCCTTGAAGGGTTTTAGTCCTCTTTCTTAATTTCTTCCTGCTCTTCTTTCAATGAATCACTGACCTCTTCTGTTTGTTCAGCATCAACTTCCTTCTCAGGAGTCTCGGTTTTGTCATCAGTATTTTCGGTGAAGGCTTGGTAGCTCGTTTGATTTTCAAATGGTCGTTTACCAATGAGTCCTTCCAGATCTGATTGGAAAATGATTTCTTTTTCTAGGAGCTCCTGCGCAAGAATTTCTAATTCTTTTTTCTTTTCAGTCAATAGGGTGATGGTCCTTTTATAGGCATCCTCGACTATCTTTTTGACTTCTTCATCGATCGTCTTGGCTGTGTCTTCTGAGTAGGGTTTTGTCATGCTGTACTCGCTTTGCTTTGAATCATAGAACGAAATATTTCCGATCTTTTCATTCATCCCATAAACAGTTACAATGCTGTAAGCCACCTTTGTTACTCGCTCTAGGTCGCTAAGCGCACCAGTGGAGATTTTCCCAAAGATGATCTGTTCAGCCGCACGTCCACCCAATGTCATACACATTTCATCTATCAGCTGTTCTGTCTGATATAAGAACTGTTCTTTCGGTAAGTATTGGGCATAACCTAATGCTGCTACTCCTCGAGGAACAATGGATACCTTGACCAACGGATCGGCATGTTCTAGGAACCAACCAGCAACCGCATGACCAGCTTCGTGATAAGCCACGATCTTTTTCTCCTCAGGTGATATCAGTTTGTTCTTTTTCTCAAGTCCTCCGATTACTCGATCAATAGCATCTTGAAAATCCTGCATATCGACTGCCTTTTTATCTCTTCGCGCAGCGATCAATGCCGCTTCATTACAGACATTGGCAATCTCAGCACCTGCGAAACCTGGAGTTTGAGCCGATAATTTTTTCGGGTCAACATCCTTTTCTAGCTTGATAGGCTTTAAGTGAACCTTGAAAATAGCCTCTCGACCAACAATATCGGGTTTATCGATACTGATTTGTCGATCAAAACGACCTGGTCTTAATAAGGCATTATCCAACACATCGGGTCGGTTAGTGGCTGCCAGAATGATAACACCTGAATCTGTCGCAAACCCGTCCATTTCGACAAGAAGTGAGTTGAGTGTGTTCTCGCGCTCATCGTTCGAACCTGGCATTTGACCTTTACCTCTTGAACGTCCTATAGCATCGATTTCATCAATGAATACGATACAAGGTGCTTTTTCCTTTGCTTGCTTAAAAAGGTCTCTTACTCTTGCCGCACCAACGCCAACAAACATTTCCACAAAGTCAGAACCAGAGAGTGAAAAGAAAGGCACTGCCGCTTCACCAGCCACCGCTTTTGCAAGAAGTGTCTTACCTGTTCCAGGAGGGCCAACTAATAAGGCGCCCTTAGGGATCTTACCACCAAGCTTTGTGAACTTTGACGGGTTTTTAAGAAACTCGACGATTTCTTTTATTTCCTCTTTGGCTTCATCTAAACCCGCAACGTTATCAAAGGTGATCTTTACCTTATTTTCAGCATCGAATAAGGCTGCTTTTGACTTCCCAATATTGAAAATTTGTCCACCCGGGCCAGCATTACCAGTCATTCTTCGCATCATCAACCAGAAGAAGAGGATGATCAAAATGAAGAAACCCCAAGTACTCAAGAAGTCAATGATTGTGGTTCGTTCATTGAATTCGACAGGCACTTGTTGTGCTTTATTGATGTTATTGTCTGTTAAGAATTCGTTATAATATTCATCGAATTTATCTGCTGATGAAAAGAAATCTTTCATAACATAGTGAGGCCCCGCAGCCGCTCCGAACAGACTGTTATTCTCGAGTTCGGTTTTGTATTTGGCGTTTTGTAATGCCTCTTGTTTGAGGGTGACTTCAACACTGCGTTGATTCGTGATGAACACGATCTTTGAAACATCGTTGCTCTTTACCATTTCTTCAAATCGAGAAGGCGTGATAGGTATGCCTGAATTTGAATTGGTTAAAAAGGATATCGCGAAGAATACAATGATTAAGGATATGAATATCCAAAGCTGATTATTTGGCTTTTTACCAGGTTGCCCAGGCTTTGGTAAAATGTTCTTCTTTCTTGGATTATCTGGCATTTGCTAATTTTTTCTTGTTTTGAAACCTACTGTATAACGCTCAAGTATTGATTAAGTTAACCTTGAGCAGGTTGGATTGTGGTTAACTTTGCATCTCCCCAAAGTTCTTCTAACGCATAATACTGCCTTTTGTCCTTTTTAAAGACGTGGGCAACAACATTGACATAATCCAAAAGTATCCATTCTTTGTTTGTGAACCCTTCTTTTTTCCAAGGGTTTTCCTTCAAGTTTTTGAAAATGGATTCCTGAATTGATTCTGAAATGGCTTCTACCTGCGTGTCAGAGTTTCCTGAGCATAGGACAAAAAAGTCTGTAATTGCTCCCTTGACATGGCGTAAATCCATTAACACAATGTCCTCGGCTTTACGCTCTTCCATTCCCTTTACGATGAGTTGGCTAATTTCTTGGGATGTCATTCAATAATTACTGAAATAATTTTTCTTTTTTCGTATTCTAAATTAAGAAAATAAGGTGTACAAAATCCTTGCAAACACGCTATTTCTAGGCAAAGAAGTTGTTTATATGCCAACCTGTCACTCTACTAATGACATAGCCCTTGAGCTTGTCAGTCATACTGACAAAAACGAGGGGCTAATTGTTATTACTGATGAGCAAAAAAGTGGCAAAGGGCAAAGAGGAAATGTCTGGATTTCTGAGAAAGCTAAAAATCTAACCTTCAGTTTACTCCTCAAACCTACTTTTCTTGCAGCCAGCCAGCAGTTTTATTTGAATATGATGGTCTCCCTGGCTGTGTTAGAAACCATTAAGCCCTTAGTCCCTGGCAGGAATGTCCACGTGAAATGGCCGAATGATGTGCTCATTGATAAAAAAAAGGTGTGTGGGATACTGATCGAAAATTCTTTAAATGGGATGCAGATTACTAGTTCAGTTATTGGAATAGGGCTCAATGTAAATCAAGAAGAGATAGGGTTTCCTCAAGCAGCAGGGATTATTGACTTTACAGGTGAAGAATTAGATCGGACAGCTATTTTAGAACAACTTGTTTTGCATGTTGAACAGCTCTACATGCGTTTGAAAACAAATGATTTTAATGCCATTAAGACCAGGTATTTAGAAAACCTCTATGGCTTTAAAAGCCCTGTAAAACTTTATTCAGTTGAGGAATTTTTCGGTGAAATACTTGATTTGGACGACCACGGTAGAGTGATCATCGCTAAGAATGGTGAAACTGAAGTGTTTGATTTCAAGGAACTTAGATTTATTCTTCCCTAGCTTCTTGTAATTTGATATATACAGTTGGTTAGCTTACCTTTGCAGTCTTAAAAAATAAAGATTAAACATGTCTGAAACTGCTGTAGCATTCAAAGTAAAAGATATCAACCTCGCGGAATGGGGTAGAAAAGAAATTCAATTGGCCGAGGCTGAGATGCCCGGACTTATGGCACTGAGAGAAGAGTATGGTGAAGCGAAACCATTAAAAGGTGCTCGAATTGCAGGTTGTCTGCACATGACCATTCAAACTGCTGTGTTAATAGAAACATTGGTTGAGCTCGGAGCTGAGGTTACCTGGTCTTCTTGTAATATTTTCTCAACTCAAGACCATGCGGCGGCGGCCATTGCGAAAGCAGGGATTCCAGTTTTCGCTTGGAAGGGGATGAATGAAGAAGAATTCGATTGGTGTATTGAACAGACTTTACATGCATTTGAAGGTGGAAAGGCACTTAATATGATCCTCGATGATGGAGGTGATTTGACCAATATGGTTCTAGACAGATTTCCTGAACTAGTCGCTGAAATTAAAGGACTTTCTGAAGAAACTACTACTGGTGTTCATAGACTTTATGAACGAATGAAAAATGGTAAACTTCCATTGCCCGCGATTAACGTAAATGACTCCGTTACTAAATCGAAATTTGATAATAAATACGGTTGTACAGAATCATTAGTAGATGCGATCAGAAGAGCTACGGATGTGATGTTGGCAGGTAAGGTTGCTGTTGTTGCTGGATATGGCGACGTAGGTAAGGGATCTGCGGCTTCTCTTAGAGGCGCTGGAGTTCGTGTAATTGTTACCGAGATCGATCCGATCTGTGCATTGCAAGCTGCAATGGACGGTTACGAGGTCAAGAAAATGGAGACAGCTATCCCAAGAGCGGATATCGTTGTAACGGCAACAGGTAATAAAGATATTATCGCTGAGCGTCATTTCAGAGCAATGAACGATAAGACCATTGTGTGTAACATTGGCCACTTCGATAATGAAATTGACATGGCTTGGTTGAATGGTACTTATGGAGATACAAAAATAGAGATCAAGCCTCAAGTAGATCTTTACAACATCGAAGGTAACGACATCATTGTACTCGCCGAGGGTAGATTGGTTAACCTAGGTTGTGCTACTGGACACCCTTCGTTTGTAATGTCCAATTCATTCACTAACCAAACGTTGGCTCAACTTGAATTGTGGAACAATACAGATGCATATGAGAATGCAGTCTATACACTGCCTAAGCACTTAGACGAAAAGGTTGCTGCATTACACCTCGAGAAAATTGGTGTTGAGCTTGAAACCTTATCAAAAGACCAAGCAGATTATATTGGCGTAACTGTTGAAGGCCCATACAAGCCTGAGCATTACAGATATTAATAGGCGATTAAGTAATTATAAAAGGCTCCTTCTGGAGCCTTTTTTTATTTGAATTTTATCATTAATCTTATTCATGGCTTTGAATAAAAAGATCAACCGGTACAAACACCTTATTGGTGATTTTAAGAACTGGTATACCTTTATTTTTTATAAAATAGTTGGAGGGGATTCAATTACCTTCAAGATGAGAAGTGGCTATCAGATCAATGTAGAAAGAAGATTAACACATACGTTTAAAGAGAATTTTTTCGATAAGGTCTATCTGAGCCATTTAGGAGAGTCTTTTACTCAAGCGAAACGTCCGACAGTGATTGACATTGGTGCGCAAGTGGGTTTTTTTAGTTTGAGTATTCTCACCCAGAAGCCAGAAGCTAAGGTTTTGGCTTACGAGCCCATGCCAGCTAATTTTAAACGACTAAGTGAATACAAGCGCGAGTTTGAGGAATTTGACTGGACTTTGAATCACATCGCCGTTGCTGCGACCAATGAACCTCTTGTGCTCTATACCAACACCCTTGATGGCTTCTCGAGTCGTTCAAGTATTTTTGACAAAGGAGATGATAAGATAAAGGTTGAAGTACCATCGATTACATTTGATCAAATTATAGCTGAGCATGGCTTGAAAAAAATTGACCTCTTAAAGCTCGATTGTGAGGGATCTGAATATCCAATTCTTTACAATATGGGCGAGGAACAATTTAAACTCGTAGATAACCTCTGTATTGAAAGCCATCAAGGCCAGGGAGCAGATGAAAATCATCACACTTTAGTGAACTATTTACGTCAGTATAATTACCAAGTGGAAGAGCAAAACAACGGGGACGGTACGGGGTATATTTGGGCCATTAGGTAAGGATTAAAGCAGCGAAACGGAATTTACATGGAGACACTAATAGGTATTTACGCGAAAGGAACAAAGCGAAAGCTTTTGAAATTCCTTGGTAAGGAGTCAAAAGATCCTTACATGAAATATAAAGAGATCGATTTTTTTAAAGAATTACTCTCTTCTTTTCAACCAAAGCGCTGTCTTGAATACGGTTGTGGTACAAGTACTCCTTATTATATTGAACATTTACCGACAGAAAGCCAATGGGTTTCAATTGAGCATCATAAGGGCTGGTTTGATAAGATTTCTAAAGAAATTGATCAACCCAATCTCGACTTGCACTTCGTCGACGTCGAGGGGAATGATCCCAAAACACCTGCAGAAGATGTCTATGCGTGTTTTCCAGCGAAGTTGGCTCCCTTTGATTTTATTTTGATCGATGGTATTCGACGAGAAAACTGCATTGAAGTGGCGCATGATATGCTTTCAGAGGAAGGGATTGTGGTGGTGCACGATAGCAATAGGTCGCATTATCATCCGCACATCAAAAAGTTTAAGTATTGGTTCATTTTGGAAGATTTCAGGAAATCAGCAGGCGGCTTAGGTCTTGCCTCGAACCATGTAGATGTAACCAAATTAGTTGATCTTGAGCGGCACGCTGCCCTTTGGAAACGAGACACGGGTGTGTCTAACTTTTTTAAGTTTAAATTTTTACTCGGCAAGAAGGCAAAGGCCTATCGTTTACAGACATCCATTTAGGGCTTATGGATTAAAACGTAGGTTGCGAATTTCTCTTCATTTCCCTTTTTGGCCTCATTAGTGGCCATTACGAATTTGAAGAACTGAGATTCAGAGGCGAAGTCGTAAATAAGCCCCTGCCATAGTATGTCATAAGAAAAGTCTATTTCCGCTAAATGAGCTAAAGGCAAGAGCGCAAGGGTTTCCTTCTCCTTTGCATTGTCATTGATCATTGCGGTTGATTGGTCTCTAATTGCCCTTCTTTCCGTGTAGTAAGGTAAATTATGAATGATCCATGCGTCCAAAAGAAGAGGTGTAGACGTATCAATTTGCCTTTCTTTGACCACAGCACCTATTTTATCATAGGACCGATAATCTTCTAGTTGTGGTAAATAGCTACTGAAAACAACCAAAAAACCAAACATTGCCCAAAAAGGGAGTAATTGAAAATGTTCTTTATCGAGGCTTGGAAAACCTGTCGCAAATAAAAGACCGATGATTGCAGGAATGAGAAAAAAGAGCCAATGCATTTCTAGCGCAACGATCAGGTATCCCGTTCCAAGGATAAGAATTGCCGACATTACCATATTCAGAAAGGTAAAGACCTTGAGCTTATTATTTTCTAAAAAGAGAGGGACTAAGAAAAGGGCAAAAGCGGGGTGTGCTTGAATGATATATGTTGGGATTTTACCTTTGGATACCGTAAAAATCACTAGCATGACAACGATCCATGCGATGGGGAAAAGAATGCGCGAAACACTTGCTCGATTCTTGATCCAATAATAGATGCCAAAAAAGAAGGCAAGTGAATAAGGGATGATACTCCAACTGATCACACCAATGTAAAAAAACGGCTGAAGCCCCTTTGATTTTTTTTCTAAAGCTCTTCCAAATGTTTCGCGGTAATAGATTTCCCAAAAGGCATCGCCATCCTTGAGGTACATGTAGATAACCCAACTCAAACCAATCAGGCCTACTATTAAAACACCAAGGGGCAGTTTCAACCAAAGGATTTCCTTAAGAAGCGTTCGCCATTGCAGCCAGTTTTTCAAAACCAAATAGAAAATCACTATCCCTCCGATCACGATAATGTAAGGGAAGCCTTTTGTTAATACCGTAAGTCCAAGAGCAAGATAACTCAAGCCAAGAAGTTTATTAGACCGTTGTTGATAGGCTCGATTGAACCAAAATAGGGTGAGGGTAAAAAAGAAAGTTAGTGGAATTTCGGGTGAGGCATATTGCTTCACCGCTAAGAGTTGCAGGCCAAGGCCATAAATGATCATGGCATAGAGCCCGCCTTTTTGTCCATATAAATCTTTGCCTAATAAATAGGTGAGCCAAATGGAGCCAAGTGCCATCAATACGATAGGAAGTCTAATGCTAAATTCATTGAGTCCGAAAACAGTGGCGCTAGCAGCTATTGCCCAATAGGTAAGTGGAGGCTTGTTGTATCTGGCTTCGTAGTTGTATTGGATGTCTAAAAAATTACCAGACTCGAACATTTCCCGAACAGATTCGGCATAAAAGCTTTCATTTGGTGTCCAGATGTCGTTTACATGAAAGTTGTAGAAATACAGAATAGTAAGTAATACCATGATTACGCTACTTTGATGGAGCGTACTGTTCGAAGTGAGCCTAAGGGTTTTTAGCTTGTTGAGGAAAGGAAAACTCACAGAATCGAATGGTTAGATGGTTGAGCTATTGTTTCTATCTTTGCAATCTAAAAGCAAATATAGAAAGGTCTCTTATGAATTCTCCACACCTTCGTACTTCTTTGGTGATTGCTACGTACAATTGGCCGAGTGCGCTAGACCTAGTGCTTAAAAGTGTATTGAGACAATCAGTATTGCCCGATGAGATCGTGATTGCTGACGATGGGAGTACCTCCGAAACCAAAGAGTTGATTGCGCAATATCAACAAGTCTTCTCTATTCCTATTCGACATTTCTGGCACGAAGACAAAGGATATACCAAGACGATCATCTTGAACAAAGCGATGAAAACAATCGAGAATGACTACATCATACAAATTGATGGCGATGTCATTTTACATTCAAAGTTTATTGAGGATCATATCAGCTGGCGGAAAAAAGACTGTTGGTTACAAGGGAGTAGAGTGCTTTTAGGGGAAGAAATTTCGGAAGAAATTCAGAAGACTGGACAAATAGATTTTAGCCCATTTGAAAAAGACATTACAAATCGATTGAATGCCATACGGTCGCCTTTTATTCGAAAAGTATTTTTTGACAAAGAGGCGTTCAACACGGAAACAAGGGGTTGTAATATGTCTTATTGGGCAGGTGATTTTTTTAAAGTGAATGGGTTCAACGAAGACATTATTGGGTATAGTCGCGAGGATAGTGAACTAGCGGCTAGGTTTACGAACAATGGGATAAAAAAGAGAAAGCTGAAGTTTGGTGGATTGCAATACCATATTCATCACGAGTTTGCCTCTAGAGAACGCTCTTCCCAAAATATTAGCATTGAACAACAAACCATTGAATCAGGAATAAAGTACTGCTTAAATGGCTTAAAGAAAATTGAACAGCCAGTCAACTAGGT
>ENA-OUOG01000015-OUOG01000015.1-marine-metagenome-genome-assembly--contig:-NODE-15-length-186016-cov-9.265334_pt1 | contig 186016 bp, 186 predicted proteins | sample MGYA00248635_ERZ508505 | MGnify/ENA primary metagenome ERZ508505 (study PRJEB26176, sample SAMN06267871) | marine metagenome | isolation source: Saanich Inlet, British Columbia, Canada | place: Pacific... | reverse complement strand
GCTAATACCCCAAAAAATCGGCAGACCTAAGTCTGCCGATGCAATAATATGAAATTTTTCAGTCCTGATTAGTGATTGTATAGCTTTTTATAATACTCATCCGCCATACGTGATGCTCTAAAATATTTATCGACATCATCCATGCTCTGATAGTTCATTGCAGCCCAGGCCTTTTGATCTTTATAATACATTGGAACGATCTCATCTTCCAATATGCGCATCATATGATCTGAATCATGCTGATCTTGCTCACCTTCTGGAAGTGTAGTATCTACTTCTGGAATTACGAAACCATTTTTACCGTGCTCACCGAACTCTAGAATCCAACCATCATTGGTAGAAAAGTTCAAAGAACCATTCATAGCCGCTGTCATCCCTGAAGTACCCGATGCTTCCAGAGGAATCCTAGGGTTGTTCAACCATACATCAGACCCCTTCTTCATCAAAGCAGAAAGGCTTAATTCATAACCCGTTAAAATAGTAGCGTTATGATACTTCCTTGTAAAGTGTACTAACCAGTTAAAAGTACTCACTGCACCATGATCTAATGGATAAGGCTTACCTGCCCAGATGATCTGAACTGGATAGTCTTTATTATTCAATAGCTTTTCAAAACGCTCGACATCACGAGCGATCAAATCGGCTCTTTTATATCCAGCAAATCGTCTTGCCCAAACAATCGTCAAAACGTTCGGATCGAGAATCTTTCCTGTTTGGTCTGCCACCAATTTGAAAAGCTCCTTCTTCAATTCGACCTTTCGTTTCAGGAACTTCTTATCGTCTTTTTTAGCATGTGACTTTTCCAATTCTGAATCAGTCCAATAAGCTTTGTTCTGTGCGTTGGTGATTGGAATGATATCGCAAATACCATCAAATCCGCCCCACATTTCCTTTGAAACCTCACAATGCTTCTTAGAAACTGCATTAGAGACCTTCGACATGCGTAGCGCTGCAAGGGTATGGTTAAACATTCCGTTTTCGAAACCTACCATCTCTTCTACTTCTTGGATTGAAAAACCATTGAAGAAACCCATGTTATGCAGCATGTAAGGATCATTGACCTCATTCCCAGCCTTAACAGGGGTATGCGTAGTAAATACGAGCTGTTCTTTAACCTTTTCAATATCACCCAATTTTTCCATCAAACGGAAAGCTGCTGGCAAAGCATGCGCTTCGTTGAAGTGATATTGTTCTACATTATGATTGATGGCTTCTAGTAATTTTGCACCACCTATGCCAAGTAAGATGTACTGAGCGATTCTTGTAGAGATGTTATTGTCATACAACTTATGTGTAATCGTCTGAGCTAGATGATCATTCTCTGGATGATCTGTAGAAAGCAAGAACATTGGAGCAGAACCAAATACATCTGGCGCTAGGTAGAATACCTTCACCTTCACTGGATGGTGATTAACATTTACTTCTAATTCGAGTCCAGTGTCTTCTAAAAAGTTATAGTGACGCTCTTGCCAAAGCGCATCCAATTCGTTGTTATGTTTCCGACCCTGGTCATAGTACCCATATTTCCAAAGGATACCGATACCAACCATGTTTTGCTTTAAATCGTAAGCACTTCTCATGTGAGAACCTGCCAAAAATCCGAGGCCTCCAGAATATATTTTCAAAGGTTGATCAATGGCAAATTCCATTGAAAAATAGGCTACTGATTTCTCGTAACCTTTACCAAATTTATAAGGGTGTTTGAATTTCATCTCTTGATTTTATAAAGGCCAAAAGTAACCGAAACGGTTGAGCACATGAGACGTGCTATAAAAAAGATTAATGCAAACGTTTGACTACATGCAATGTATAGGCAGTTGTTCTTAATATTCTAGGATCATTCACTTACATCTAAGTGAAATTAAAAAAATTGTTCTTAACCTTAGCTAAAGAATTATCCCAAAACCTGATTTTCATCAGTGTATGGCTAATCTGTAATACCCACTTTTGAGAAAAAAACAAGGAAGGTCAATTCTGCCCTAGAGGCTGTATCCATTATCGAATCAGGTCAATCTGTTTTTGTGCACACTGCTGCAGCTACCCCCGTTCATTTGGTGGAAGCCATGTCACAACGTGCACCTGAACTTAGGAACGTAAAAATCTATCATATGCATACGGAAGGAAATGCTCCATATGCAGATGAAGTGCATTACAAATCATTCGAGGTTAATTCCTTGTTCCTAGGAGGCAACGTTAGACAAGCGCATCAAGCTGGCCGCATCAACTTCATTCCTTGCTTTTTGAGTGAGGTACCGGTTATGATACGCTCAGGAGTAGTACCTGTCGATGTAGCTTTGATTCAAGTTTCACCTCCAGACATACATGGCTATTGTTCATTGGGCGTTTCTATTGACGCAACAAAAGCGGCTGTAGATTGTGCTTCTGTGATCATCGCGCAAGTAAACCCAAGAATGCCAAGAACGCATGGAGACGGAATGATTCATATAAATGACATTACCAGATATTTTGAAACTGTAACGGAACTACCAGAATTACCTCCGCATACCATAACCCCTGAGGAAGCCGAAATTGGTCAACATATTGCAGGCCTTATTGACGACAGAGCCACATTATTACAAATGGGCATTGGCGCTATTCCAGACGCGGTACTTTCCTATTTAGGTAACCACAAAGACCTTGGTGTTCATACCGAGATGTTTTCAGATGGTGTGATCCCACTGATGGAAAAAGGCGTGATTACGAATAGATATAAAAAACTTCATCGGGACTTTTTGGTCTCTGGTTTTATGATTGGCAGTCGCAAGCTCTACGACTTCGTGGATGACAACCCTGTGATACGCATGCTGGACATCGAGTACGTCAATGACACAAAGGTGATTCGTAAGATTGACAATATGATAAGTATCAACAGCGCCATCGAAGTAGACTTGACTGGGCAGGTTTGTGCGGATTCTATTGGCACAAAAATGTATTCGGGTGTCGGTGGTCAGATGGACTTTATTCGAGGAGCCTCGCTTTCTAAGGGTGGCAAACCGATTATCGCATTGACTTCCACGACAAGAAGAGGAGAATCAAAAATCTCTCACGTGCTGAAATCTGGTGCTGGTGTGGTAACGACCCGTGCTCACGTTCAATATGTAGTGACTGAGTATGGTGTGGCTAATTTATACGGCAAAAACCTTAGGCAACGCGCTAAATCATTGATTGAAATTGCTCATCCTAATCACCGCGAAGATTTGGAGAGAGCTGCTTTTGAAAGGTTTAGATAAATAACCACAATACAGGCCGTCATTCACGCACAGGCGGGAATCTCCTAATTATGTAAACGAAGAAGCAAACTAAGCTTGGCTGGCCTCAGCGAGACGCTAAGACCAGAGAGGGTAACGTCTACCTCAACACCACAACCGTAATCCCTGCCCCGCCACGCTCTACATGTTCATCCCGGCAAGAAGCTACTTCTTTGAAGGTACCGAGGTGATTGCGGGTAATCTGTCTTAAGACGCCATTTCCTTTGCCATGGAGGACTTGAAGCTCTTTAGCATCCAATAGAATGGCTTCGTCCAGCCATGAATCGAGTAAAGAAATCACCTCCTCTGCGCGCTTGCCACGCAAGTCTATTTTTGCATTGAAATTCGCGCGCTTAGAAGTATAGTCGAAGCCTGAATAGGATGATACTTGGCTTTGCTGTTTGAATGCTTTCTTATTGACTTTCTCTAAGCGACTGAGTTTGACGAAAGAGGTTAATGCCCCCATCTTCAACTCAGCATCCTTGCCTTTTATAGCAGCGATCTGTCCGACCGTGTCTTGTCCGATCACGCGTACATATTCACCCACTTTCATTTCATCATCAGCCTGAGCATTCACCTCTGCCTTGACGATATTCTTCTTTTTGACTTCGGCTAACTTTTCTCGTTGCTGCTTTACGGCTACTTTATCCGCTTTCTTTTCCTTAATAATACGGATGGCCTTCTCAACCTCCTTATTCGCGTCCTGAACAATCTGTGTCGCTTCTTGCTTCGCCTTGTTCAAGATCTTCTTCTCCTGCTTTTCGAGATGACTCTTTAAGTCTTGATATTGCGTTGTCAACTCAGTCAGGTCCGTTTCGCGCTGCTTAATCCGGTGCTCTGCCTTGGTTATTTCTTGCTTTTGCGCTTGCAGCTGCCCTAGCATCTGATCAAAGGAAACTTGCTTCACGCCTACCTTTTTCTTCGCTTGATCAATAGTAGGTTTCGGCAAGCCAATCTTAGTGGCAATCTCGAGTGCAAATGAGCTACCCGGTTTACCAATTTCTAATTCGTAAAGCGGTTGTAGCTTCTGAATGTCATAACGCATCGCACCGTTCTGTAAACCAGGGTTCTTGTCAGCATACTCTTTCAGGTTACCATAGTGCGTAGTAATGATGCCCATTCCGTTCGAAGCGGTCAGCTCGGTGAGGATAGCCTCGGCAATGGCACCACCGTATTGAGGTTCGGTACCTGTACCAAATTCATCAATCAGAAAGAGACTCTTTTTGTTGACATGAATCAACAAGTTTTTCATGTTAATCAGGTGAGAACTATAAGTACTCAGATCGTTTTCGATGGACTGTTCGTCACCGATATCAATGAATAGATCTTTGAAAACAGTGAATTCTGAAACTTCATCTACTGAAACCAATAGACCGCATTGAAACATGTATTGTAGCAGCCCAACCGTCTTCAGGCAAACACTTTTTCCTCCTGCGTTTGGTCCAGAAATTAAGAGAATCCTGGCATCAACACTCAGTCCAATGTTCAACGGCACGACTTCCTTATTAAGCTCTCGATGTCCTTTAAGCAAAACAGGGTGTTTGGCATTCTGCCATTGAAATTGCTTGGTATTCGACCACAAGGGTTTACAAGCATCAATATCAATAGCCAGTCTTGCCTTGGCGCGAATGAAATCGATAAGGCCTAAGAACTTCATAATGCCCTTAAGGCTCTCTACTTCTGGGCGCAATTGATCCGTAAGGTCGATAAGGATTTTGGCTACTTCACGTTGTTCAGCATACTCAAGCTCTTGCACTTCATTATTGATTTCAAAAACTTCAGTAGGCTCTAGGTATATCGTTTGACCTGTGGCAGATTCTCCATGAATCAAACCCTTGATTCTACGCTTGTGCTCCGCAAACATCGGGATCACCATTCGCCCATTCCTGATGGTAATCGACAAATCGTCAGGCGAATATCCTTCACGCTTTGTATGTGCTATAATTCTGTCAAGTGCTCCACGAAGACGTTGCCTCTCCGCTGCAATTCCTTTTCTGATTTCATACAGCCGATCGCTGGCGATATCCTTCAGCTTGCCCCTGTCATCAAATACGCGATCGAGTGACCAAAGTAGATCTGAATTAAAAAATACTGGATGGGTCAACTCTGATAAAATGGGGTAATCCTCTCTTTTGTCTCTGAAGAAGTCCAGGCACTTATCAAGTGTCTTCAATGCTAGAATTACATCGAAAAATTCTTCCTCTGATAAGAAGGCATCGTGTACTTTTATCTTCGCGAAGTAAGGCGTGATATCAATGTAATTCGAGTTAGGGAAAAGCTCACCGCTCTGAATGATCTTTACAAACTCATCGGTTTGGGCAAGCCATTCTTCTATATTTTCTTTACTCGATGAGAACGTAATCTTATCAACGTATTGACTTCCTAAGTTACTCTCGCAAAATGATTGTATGTGCTGTCTGACTTTGTCAAAACCCAGCTTTTGCTCTAGATTATTCGGATATAACATTAATTGGTAGGCCTTCTTCCTGTGGTCTGAATCTGTTGTCTTACTTTCAAGCTATCAATGACGATATCTGTAATGCGTAAGAATTTATCTGGGTTGAGTAAGTAGTAGTTATAGCTAGCCATATAGTTGCTAGAATCTATTTTCCGTTCAGCGAAAATCTGATCTTCTAATACCTTAAATAAAATCATAGATGAATCAGTACTCAAGGTTAAGTTGGACACTTTGCCTTCTGCTATCCTAATATCTATCAAAAGGTCCACCATTTGGGCTTCGCTCAAAATATCCTCAGGGATCTCCTCTTTTCCTCCGCAGGAGATAACAATTAAAGCAACCGTAAATAAAAAAACCTTTTTCACCTTAGCACGTCCAAGTTAATTTCGCGAACACTTTGTTCATACGACAAGCAAAAATAAAGGATATGGTGGAGGAAATCGGCAGAATTAACCAAAATTAAGAACTAAAGGACTTTCCAGAACTCAAATAAGTCATATTTTTGACCATTCATTATGGAGCATATTATTTCCAAACTTCGGAAGTACGAAATTCAGATCAGAAAAGCCATCAATTCAAGAATGCAGGGTGATTTCCATTCTATATTCAAGGGCTCGGGTATGGAGTTTGACGGAGTGCGGGAATACCAATATGGTGATGACACCAGAAGTATCGACTGGAATGTCTCTGCGAAAGGTCATGGTACGTTCGTTAAAACTTTCAAAGAAGAAAAAGAACAAACGGTATTCTTCCTGCTAGACGTCAGTGCTTCACAAGAAATCGGAACGCCAGGAGCGCAAAAAGTGGATATCGGTAAGGAAATTACTGGAGTGCTCACCCTTGCTGCTGTTAAACAACAGAACCGAGTTGGGCTACTTACTTTTACTGATCAGAAAGAGAAGTACGTAAAATCAGGAAAAGGCAATAAGCACGGCTATGCCATTATCCATCAGTTATACAACCACGTTCCAAAGTCCACTAAGACAAATATCAGCGAAGGCATCAAGCGAGCACTCGAAATCATTCATAAGAAGAGTGTGATGATCCTCATCTCTGATTTTATTGATGAAGGGTATGAGCAAAGTTTAAGGCTACTTGCCAGAAGACATGACCTTGTAGTCATTCATCTAAAAGATGATAGAGAAACCCAACTGCCTAACTTGGGTATTGTGCCGGTATACGATAAGGAGAGTCGTCAAACAGTATGGGTAAATACTTCTTCTAAAGACTTTAGAAAAAAATTAGAGAAGACATACACGGTAAACCAAGGAGAGCTTGAAAAGTTCTGTCGAAAGCACCAAATCAACTATCTCGAAGTGAATACCAAGGACAATTATGTGCCTAGGCTTATTAAACTTTTTATGATCAGGAATAAAACGATGAAACGTGATTAGAAAGTTACTAGCATCTCTGATTTTATCGGTTTTTATCATTGGCAATGCCTCAGGGCAGGAACTTAAGCCTATTGGGTTTTTTCTGAAAGACAGTGTGAAAATTGGTGAGTCGGTTCCTTACTCCTTGAGTTATAAAGATCGCAAGAACAGGCCGGTTATTTTTCCCGACTCGCTATTTAACTTCTCGCCATTTGAACTTTTGAAGAAAGAGTATTTCGACACCCAGTCTGATGACATCAACAGTATTGATAGCGCGGTTTATTATTTGGCCACTTTTGAAATTGATACGGTGCAAAGCCTCAGTTTACCAGTTTTCCTTTTCATTGGAAATGATAGCCTAGAACTGTACAGTTTGATGGATTCCATTACGCTAGATCAGGTGGTCACTCAGATGCCTGACTCTGTGAGTCTTGCTGAGACATCGGCATATATGCCCGTTTCATTACAGTTTAACTATCCCTACTGGGTGATTGGATTGATTATTTTAGGCATCGTGGTATTGATCGTTATGCTGGTTTGGGGTAATCAAATTCATAAACGTATTAAGCTCTATAGACTGAATAAGCAGCTGCTAAAATTTAAGGAGCAATTTGATATTGAAATTGAGCAGCTAAATGCTGACACGACTAAATTGAAGATTGAGTCTGTTCTTAAATTTTGGAAAGTTTATATGGAAAGGCTTGAGAAGATACCGTATACGAAACTCACCACAAAAGAGATCGTGTTAGTACAAAAAAGCACTTCATTAGAAGAGACTTTAAAGTCAATTGATAAAAACATTTATAGTCCGATAGAAGTCACAGCTTTGCAAAATGACTTCGAGTTTTTAAAAGATTACTCAGAGGATAGATACAATCATGTAACGGAGGTGATAAAGAATGCTTGACGAAACACTATACAAATGGTATTCGCTGGGATGGTTTACCCCTGCAGCTTTCAAGTCTTTTGACTGGGAGTTCTTCTTTGTACTCTACGCTATCCCGATTGTACTATTGCTTTTTATTCTAAAGTGGCTGATCGGAAGTAAAATCAAACAAAAGCTTCCTGTTGCACTCCCTAAAAAGGAAATCAGAAAACATTGGGCTAGCTATCTAAGAATCATCCCTAATGCACTTATGGCATTGTCACTCATGCTACTATTAGTTGCCTTGGCGCGTCCACAAAGGACTAATGAGGAGGTAGAGCAATGGTCGGAAGGTATTGATATTGCGTTGGTGATTGATATCTCTGAGTCCATGCAAATAGAAGACTTTAAGCCTAATAGATTAGAGGCGGCCAAAAGAACCGCACGTAACTTTATTGGTGGCAGAAGTCAAGATCGGATTGGATTGGTCATCTTCTCTGGAGATGCCTATTCGCTTTCTCCTTTGACTACTGATTATGAGTTGCTTTATAAGTTTATTGAAGAAGAGATTGACTTTAATAAAATCGAGAACCGTGGCACGGCCATAGGTAGTGCTATTGCCGTAGGAACAAACAGAATGAGAGAGTCTACAGCCGCTTCTAAGGTGATGATTCTAATGTCAGACGGAGATAATACTGCGGGAAACATTGACCCCGTAACGGCTGCCGAATTAGCTTCAGCGTTCGACATAAAAATCTACACGATTGGTATTGGCAAAGAAGGCAAAGTACCTTTTGGCAAAGACTTCTTCGGTAGACCAAACTATGTTGAGAATACATTGGATGAAACTACACTAAGGGAGATCGCCAAAATTGGAAATGGTGAATTCTATCGTGTTTCTGACGACCAAGCATTGGCTAGCGTATTCAAACTGATTGACGAATATGAGAAAGCTGAGATCAAGGAAACGCGCTATAAGAACACCACTGACTTCTACACCATATACCTGAGCTGGGGAATCGCGTTTTTCTTGCTCTATCTACTCTCTAAAAGCACCTTCATTAGCAATGTGCTAGAAGATTAGAACTTAAAAACTAAGCCAATACTTTTTGGAGTGATCTGTACCTTGTCAAGGATATTTGTTAATCCTTTGCTCTTAGATTCAAGCGCCATGTAAAGCACGGCATCAAAGGCCAATAAGAATCCTCCTTGCAGGACTAATGATTTGCCATAGCCTCGAAGAATATCTCTTTTATTTTCTCGCGTCTTCGCCATTTCCTTCATTAAGACACCACCTGTGATATAGGCTACATCTAATGCTGCATTCATCAATACGATCCTTTTCATAGACCCATACTCCGCTACGGTTTGTGCTAGTGAAAGCGATTCTGGATCCGTGATGATTGAATGTCTCAGTCCAGGAATGGCGAGTCCCAAGTTGACCACATTCCAGAAGATATTCATTCGATAAAAATGAGCCTGCTCATTAGAAGAAGGATTAGTCAACAACACGCCATTTGTTGCCATGTTCCCAAGCGCCCAGCTACCCAAGACAATCATGCCTACTTTGTTGACTTGAAGTCTTTCAGTATTGAAAGATGTTAGATCGTTAGTTTGAGCAAGAGCATCCCAGCTAAAAAGGGCTAGAATGGCAATGATTAAAAGGTACTTCTTCATGGAGTAAGGTTAATAGAAGAATAACTGAAATTAGAACGAAGGGTTCAGAATATCCTATCTAAAATAATTCAATACCGAAACCTACGAGTACAAAATTGAAGAGACGGAGGCTAAAAAGGACTAAAGCTATGCCCACTACCCTGTTCATGATCTTCATAAAGCGTGGAGTAACAATCTCACTCAATTTGACCGCGAAGTAAGATTTAAGAATATCTACAGAAAACACCGTAATGATCAGCACGATAAAAAATGTGATGGCCTGGTTGATATTGTATTGAAAATCAACCGTGATTTTACTCACTATGCCAATCCAAAAGATGAGCACAAAAGGATTAATTCCATTCAAAACGAAGCCTTTCATTATCTGTTGAAACCATTTTGTCTGTTTAGCATGAAGCTGCTTGATTCCCTTTTTAGGCACTGGTTTCAACATATAAGTCATTCCAAAAATTAGCATAATTCCTCCACCTACTCCACCAAGCCACATATTGAAAGATGGATTATCGACTAATTGTGAAATACCCAAATAAGTAATGAGAATATAGATGGTATCACTCAGTGCGATACCTACTGCCATAAAGAAACCTGAGAAGAAACCTTTCTCAATTGCATTTTGGATTAGCGCAAAGAATACTGGGCCTATTAATACACAAAGTAGCAACCCAAATAACAATCCGTTAATGATGACATCCATGCAGATTAGGCTTTACTTCCAACAAAGGCGAGCCAGCTTTCAAGTTTCTCCTTCTTCAAAACACGTGGGAATTTTGTTTGCCCACCTTCTTTACCCTGAGACCTTAGCCAATCGTAGAAGACTTCGGTTGGCAATACATCGAGTTTAATATTTTTCAACGCATGCTTACGCTCTACGGCATAATCGTCATTTAGCTCATTTAAGCAAGCGTCAATTCTTTCTTTTAAGGCTGTTGCATCAACAGGATCGTCTGTGCCAATAAACCAATGATGTGAGAACAGTTTGCCATCAGGTACTCCTGCTACTGTGAATTCCTTAACACCAATATTGAATTCAGCAGAAGTCTGTTCTATTGCTCGATTCATATTATCGACAGATAGATGCTCTCCACAAAGACTTAAGAAGTGCTTAGTCCTACCGGTGATAATAATTTCAGAGCTATGCTTATCTAAGAACCTAACGGTATCTCCAATGAGATATCTCCAAGCCCCCGAGCAAGTCGAAATCAGTAGTGCATAATCTTTACCTTCTTCCACTTGATCGATCATGAGCGTTTCAGGATTATCGACTATCTGTCCATCCTGATCAAAATTCTCTTCATTGAATGGGACAAACTCGTAGAAGATGCCACCGTTTAGCATCATGCGCATTCCACGTTTCTCAGGTGAGTCCTGAAACGCAATGAAGCCTTCTGAAGCCAGGTATGTTTCTATGTAATGAATTGGCCTACCCAATAATTTGTCAAAGCTATTCCTATAAGGTTCGAACGCCACGCCACCATGTACAAATGACCCAAGGTTTGGCCAGATCTCATGGATGTTTTTGACTCCATACCGTACTATAATTCGCTCAAGAAGTATGGTCATCCATGCAGGCACGCCTACTATCATACCGATGTTCCATTTCGGTGCTGACTCAACAATTTCTTCCAATTTGATTTCCCAATCCTTATGCTTTTTAATCTTCGGAGTAGGACGAGAAAAGCCTTGCACCCATAGTGGTAATTGGCCAGTCGTAATACCACTTAAATCTCCGTAATAATAGTTGCCCGAGAAATCTAACGCAGTGCTACCACCTAGCATAAGCATCCCTGACTGAAAGAACTTATCCGGAAAATCGTACTTGGACAGCGTGTACATATGCCTTGTTCCCGTCTTCCTGATCTGACGGATCATATCCTTTGTAACAGGAATATACTTAGATGTAGAACCAGAGGTACCTGAACTTAAGGCAAAGAACTTGGTTTTACCCGGCCAACTGACATCAGCTTCACCATCCCTCATCTTATGCCACCATTCATGATCCATCTTATCATAGTCGCACACAGGGACGAGTTCTTTAAACTTGTCAAAGAAATCATGTTGACCGAAGCTTCTGAACTGCTCTAGTACAGTGTGGAAGTCGAATGTTCTACCGAATTGAGTATTTCTTGCACTAATTAAGAGTTTTGACAGCTCCTTCTTCTGCAAATCATAAGGTGAGGTAAAATCTTGCTCTAACGTTTCGCGGAGCTTGATGCCTTTCTTTAAAATTGATCCAATTATGGGCATTCTTGTTGTCTTCTCTAAAAAATGACAGTATGCTAGAGACTAAAATCTACTAACTTTGACCAGCTGATCACTTGATCAAAGATAACAGAAATCTAAACTCGATCGTACTTCCGCAATATGTCAATTATAAATAATATCAATTCCTATAATGAGCAACTTGCTCCTTACAAGGCTCAACTCATTGCTGTGAGTAAGACTAAACCAGTTGAAGATTTGTTACAAGCCTATGAAGGAGGGCAAAGAGACTTTGGTGAAAACAAGGCGCAAGAGCTAACCACGAAGTTTGAAACCATGCCTAAAGACATCCAATGGCATATGATTGGGCATCTTCAAAGAAACAAGGTGAAATACATCGCCCCCTTTGTGTACTTAATTCATGCCGTAGATAGCCCTCGTCTTCTAGCAGAAATTAATAAGCAGGCATTGAAAAATGACCGCGTCATCTCGTGTTTATTGCAAATTCACATTGCGGAAGAAGAAACGAAATTCGGTTTTGACGAAGCCGAGCTTTTAGACTTTATTACAAGCGATGCTTTATCTGAATACAAAAACATAAAGATTCTTGGTCTAATGGGCATGGCAACTAACACAGATAACAAGGCACAAGTCAGCAAAGAATTCAATCATTTGAAAGCCTTGTTCGAGCAGATTAAAAACAATTTCGATCTGAAGAATGTAGAAATGCAGGAGCTTTCAATGGGTATGACTAGTGACTATATAGAAGCTTGTGAAGCTGGGAGTACAATGGTAAGAATTGGAAGTGCCATATTTGGTGCTCGTAATTACCCTCAACAATAATAATATGACTGCAAAAACTATTCTGATCCTTGGTGGAATTCTCGGTGTACTTTCAGTAGGTATTGGTGCGTTCGGTGCACATGGACTAGAGGCAACCTTAACTGCAAACGCCCGGATGGATACATTTGAAACCGCAGTAAAGTATCAGTTCTATCACACATTTGCATTGATCCTTTTGGGAATACTTATGCTGAATGTGCAGAGTAATTACTTCAACTATGCGGGAATAAGCTTTCTAGTTGGCATAGTGATTTTCAGTGGTTCTTTGTACACTTTAAGCCTGACAAACATTACCTGGCTGGGTGCCATTACTCCCATTGGAGGACTGGCCTTCATATTAGGATGGATATTTATGATTCTCGGTGTTTCAAAAACACTATAAACCAGGTTTAATCAATAGAATCTAGAGTGGAAATTGACTAAGAAAAGCTCCTTAGACGCCCGAGTTATAGCAGTATAGAGCCACCTCACATATTCTTGATCAACCATTTCTTCGGTCAGATATCCTTGATCTACAAATACGGCATCCCATTGTCCCCCTTGAGATTTGTGACAAGTCAAGGCATAAGCAAACTTTACTTGCAAGGCATTGAGGTGAGGGTCATTCTTAATTGCTTTCCTACGTTCAGTTTTGGTAGAGAGATCAGCATAACCTTCACTTACCTCATCATAGAGTCGTTTGTAGTCCGTGTTGTTCAAAGAAGCTTCTGGTGAATATAACGTATCCAATATCACCTTAGCCTCGAATGGCTCCTGGTCTGGATAATCAAGCAATTGCACTCTTAATTCTGCGAAACGTAAGCCATAATATTCTTCAAAGCGAATAATCTTCATTACCTCAACAAAGTCTCCATTGGCCAAAAACCCAGCAGGAGCATTCTCCGGAAGGAAATGATAATTATTTCGAACGATCATTAGAATATCACCCGCCTCAATTTCGTCTTCTCTAAACTGAATACTCCTTCTGATGTATTGATTGTATTGAACAGCGTTCTTATTACTACGACAGATGATCACTGTGTTTTCTGTTCCGTACTTATCATAAGCATAACGAAGGCCGTCTTCAAGGCGTTCGCCAGTCATTTTAAATACATCTTTGAAGCGAGAAGTAGCGAATTTAATGGCAAACTCTTCCTTAAGTAGCTCTTTACGAAGATTGGTTGCATTAAAAAGAATACCTGACTCCTCCTCCTGCCGCATTACCTCAGTTAGTTCTAAGGCACTCACATCGTTTCCGAAAGTTTGAGTCAAGAAATCGCTCTCCAATGCTGGGCTTTCTAATGAGCCGACTGGGGGCAACTGCGCCACATCACCAATCAGCAGCAGTCTATTTCCTTCTTGTGCAAAAACATAGTCCATTAAATCCGTCAGAAGCCCATTTTTCCCATAATCCGATTGGTTGGAGATCATGGAGGCTTCATCGACAATGAATAAGGTGTTCTTATGATAATTGCTTTGTCGCTTAAATTCAAGACCTCCACCAGGTTCTGAAGTTTGCTGAAAGATCTTCTTGTGGATGGTAAATGCAGTCCGGTTAGTGTAGCCTGCCATCACCTTTGCCGCACGACCAGTTGGTGCCATCAACACATATTTATAATTGAAGAAGGGCAGCATTTTGACGATGGCTCCAACAACGGTAGTTTTACCAGTACCTGCATAGCCACGGAGTACAAGGGCAGGTTTTCGTAATTTTTGATTTAGGAGAAAGTCATCGAACAAATGAAATAGCTCTCTTTGACCATCCGTTGGTTCGAAAGGAAACTTACTAATTAGTATTTCTGAAGGTTTAGCCAATCCTAAGACTTTTTCTTGTCTTCTGGAAAAATCGTAACCATCGAGGTACTGGCCTTAGCGATTAGGGTTCGCTTACCCTCATCTACAGACCACACTTCAGCCTCACAAAAGCTCATCTTTCGACCTTGCTTCACTACCCAACCAATTGCATGTAGCTTTTGCCCTCTTCCAGGGGTGAAGTAGGATATCTTTATTTCTCCTGTAACCACATGCTGGTCTTCTGCCACAACAGTAACCGCTGCAAAGCCAGCCACAATATCTGCAAGGGTGGCAGTGACACCGCCATGTACCAAACCTGTCTGCTGCAGGTGATCTTGTGTCAAATCTAGCCAACCTTCTGTACGACCCGGCTCAATTACATTGAGCTCAAACCCTACGAGTTTCATGAAATACTGACGTTCTAGAAATTTCTCTATCCTTGACTTGAACTCAGGATTAAATACCTTTACCATAGCCTACAATTTGTGCAAATATATCCACTAGTCTTAATCACCACTACAGATGACCCAGATAGATGCTAAGATATCCGAAGCTTACGGACAAAAACTGAGAGTTCGGGTTTGCGGAATTTGTATTAAGGAGGATAAGTTACTTTTAGTGCATCACAAATCATTGGGCAAAACTGGTTCACTGTGGGCACCACCCGGTGGTGGAATGGAATATGGCGAAAGTGCCGAAGAAGCACTGATCAGAGAGTTCAAGGAAGAGACAGGATTGACCATTGAAATAAAAGATTTCTTATTTGTTCATGAATACCTCGATCGTCCGCTCCATGGAATTGAGCTTTTCTTTTTGGTAAATTCCATTTCAGGCGAGCTGAAACTAGGCTCTGATCCTGAAATGACTACTGAAAATCAAATACTTACAAAGATTGGATACCATAATCTAGAAATGCTTCGGACACAAGAAATGGAAAACTTGCACTACGTATTACAAAACTCCAGCTCGATCAATGAGATGATTAATCGAAAAGGTTATTTCAAATTTCATTAATTATCCATAAACTAGCGTTTTCATTTATTATGCATTACCTAAATAATTAGTTAATTTAGCGAAAATCGACTTTAAAATGAACCTTACTAAAATTCTTACTGGTGTTTTCTTTGTCCTAGCCGTTGTAGTGGCTTATTTCTTATATGATGGTATTAATGGTACCATTGAAAAAGGAAAGGAAATAGAAAGAGTTGAAAATATTGTAAAAGCGCGACTTGAACTTATTCGAGATGTCCAAATCGCTTATCTAAGTACTTACGGTGATTATGCAGACACTTGGGAGAAATTAATCTCTTATGCTGACTCTGGTAACATCTACGTTATTGAAAGAACTGAAGTAATCAAAATGCTCGACTATGGTGCTGAACAATCGACATTTGTTTATGACACTTTAGAAGTTGTTCCTGTTAGAGATTCGCTTTTCTCCAACGGTTTTGACTTTAAAACGCTACCTGAGCTACCTCATTCTAAAGGAAAATACTTCTCCCTATACGCAAAAGATTCTATCAAATCTGGTGTAAATGTCGATTTCCTAGAAGTTGCAGATACTTATTCATTTGACAGAACAAGAACTGACGATAACGAGAATGAAAAGCGTAGACCATTGAGATTCGGTTCAAGAACTGATATCACTACAGCAGGTAACTGGTAAGATCAGGTGCGTTCAACGAATACGCCATCAAGAATATCTATAAAGGACGAAAGACTAGATATTGATCGCATAGATCACTATCGTCTTTCGTTTTTTATTTCTTCTGAATCCTGTCAAATCAGCATATTTGACATTCAGAAGAAACGTCTATTGCTTCTTGAAGAAGTCGGCTTCAATTCAAAAATTAGCCTTGTCGAAAATATTCAAACCGTCTATGACGAGCACACGGTCATGGCTGCTGGTTTTTGGAGGGAGGTTCAAGTTTTTGGAAGAAACAGACAATTTTCACTAGTCCCCTATCCAGTATTCGACAAATCGCTGATACAACAATACATCCAGCTGAATGAGCCTACTGACCCTAATCTAGATGAGTACAGGTTTAAGGTATTAGATGAGCTTGGACTAGCCATCGCTTTTGCCTACCCTGCTGCACTCAAAGAATGGTTTAATGAAAAATATCCGAATACTTCTCTGCACTTTAACCATCAGAGTATCGCTTACCTCAAGGGATTAAAAGGTCAATTAAGAGAACGGGCTCAAAGTAGTATCTACGTACTCATAAATGATCAAGAGGTACTCATGGCAGGGTTTAATTTCAGTCGCCTAGCTATTTATAATCAGTTTCAGTTTTCAGATTCAATGAGTCTTGTGAACGGCATTTTATCTACAGCAAAGCAATTCAGTGAAGAGGGACAATCAATTCCCGTCCTCCTGCATGGTAGCAAAAGTCTAGTAGACAAGAACCTACCTACTCTGAAAAAGTACTTCAAGAATATTGAACTTGGTCAACGGCCATCTGATATAATGATACATCCAATCTTCAACGAACTTGAAGGAATGGAGTATTTCGATGTGCTTTCGAACCTCTAGTTTAATTCCTTAGATTTACCATATGAAGCGTATTGCAGTTTTCCCTGGCTCATTTGATCCATTTACAAAAGGTCACGAGGACATCGTCCTAAGGGGACTGAAACTATTTGATGAAATCGTCATAGCCATCGGTTATAACAGCCAAAAGACGAATCGGTATTTCGAAATCGCTTACATGGAGGAAAAGATCAACCAAACCTTCAAAGATGTTCCAGGTGTATCGGTAATAGTTTACAATGAACTAACCGCGCAGATAGCTGATAAATTAGAGGCTTCATTTATCCTTAGAGGCCTAAGAAACACCACCGACTTTGAGTATGAAAATAGTATATCTCAAGTTAACCGTGACTTGAACAGTCACCTTGAAACGGTATTCTTGATCACATCAGCAGAGCTGGCTGCTGTAAATTCTTCAATTGTTAGAGAAGTGCACCGATATGGTGGGGAGGTGCAAAGATATTTACCTTACAATTTGTGAGCTAGTAGCTGCTTCTTAAACTTTTTATAGACGTGTCGAATGGAACTGAATGCGTTGAACTGGGCTACATCCACTTCCTTTTTGCTCATCCACCTTACTTCATCTATACCTTCATCTAGTTGAGGTTTCATAGCACTATCATCAAGACATTCCATTTGATACCAAACGGTCTTCTTCAGAATGCTCTTCTCTCCTGTTGTGTAAGTATGCCATGTCGTACAAACCTTGTCTAACACTTTCACTTTGACATTACACTCCTCCTCTACCTCACGCTTCGCGCCTTCTGAAAAAGTCTCTTTACCCTCAATTTTACCTTTAGGTAGGTCCCACTTGCCAAGTCGATGAATCATAAGAATCTTACCATTCTTATAGACTACACCTCCACCCGCTTTAATAATTTTAAACTTGCTCTTGATGTACTCTACAGACTCATCGTAATGAGGAGTAACGACAGTAACCGATTCTAATCCTTTGATCTTTTTATTATGTAGAATGAATAGAATACTCTTTATGGTATCTCTATTGGCATTCCGAATAAGCATATTGCCTCTGAACTTACGTTCATTGATCAACAGGTCATCCTCTTGAATAACTTCGTCAAAAAGACTATCGTCTTTTATTCGTTCAGGTCTCTTGATCCTGAGTGGGGTGTCCTTTATATAAATCCTCATTGAGGGTCTTAATTCTTTGTCAATATCAAAAAAAAATCTCTAAGTACGTGAAAGAAAATCATGACATTTTGAGAAAAAAAATATCTTAAATTCGCGTTATGGAAAAAGTCTTATCTGAAAAGGAAATCGCGTTAAAAGTAGCCTCTGACTTACTTCAAATCAAAGCAATTAAGTTGAGCATAGAGAATCCGTTTACGTGGAGCTCTGGTTGGAAATCTCCAATCTATTGTGACAACAGGCTTTCTCTCTCTTACCCAGCAACAAGGACATTTATTAAAGAGGCCTTGGCGGAAGCAGCAAAAGCTCAATTTCCAGGCTATGAAGCAGTAGCCGGTGTTGCTACGGCAGGAATACCTCAAGGTGCCCTGCTAGCAGAAGCATTAGGTGTTCCTTTTATCTATGTACGATCTAAGCCTAAAGGCCATGGAATGGAAAATTTGATAGAAGGAAAAGTTACACCTGGCCAAAAAGTGATTGTTGTAGAAGACTTAATTTCTACTGGTGGTAGTTCTTTAAAAGCTGCCGATGCCCTTATTGCCTCAGGTTTCGAAGTGATGGGCATGCTTGCCATTTTCACTTATGGATTCCCTTTGGCGGATGATAACTTTCAAAAGGCTGGCATTAAACTCCATTGTCTAAGTAATTATAAAATCATGCTTGAAAAGGCAGTAGAACTCGGCTATATCAATGAATCTAATATTGCCTCTCTAGAAGAATGGAGAAATGATCCGGGAAACTGGGGATAATTAGGTGATTCTACCTACGTCAAGACTTTGGTAGACACGGTGATTAGGTGATTAGGTGATTAGGTGATTAGGTGATTAGGTGATTAGGTGAAATTCATTTTTTGACTAAATGCTCCAAACTATGCATAGTTAAGTCTTCATTAATCATTCACAATTCAACATTAACCCTTCAAGAATTCAAAACTTCTCCTCTACTCCAAGACCAAATAGCGCGAAGTCATACTTTACGGGATCCTCAGGATCGAATTGACGCAAGTTTTCAGTTAGCTCAAGTGCGGTTTGCCAATCCATCTGTTTTCGCTTAACCAAGCCAAGTTTTCGAGCAACGCGCTCTACATGAACATCGCATGGGCAGATTAATTGAGAAGGCTTAATTCCATGCCAAATCCCAAAGTCAACTCCGTTTGTGTCAGTTCTTACCATCCATCGTAAAAACATATTAATCCGTTTGCAAGCTGATTTCCTAACAGGTGTCGCAATGTGTTTTTTGGTACGCTGAGGCGCATCTGGTAAAGCAAAAAACTGATCATGAAAATGAATCAAGGCATTCCCGATGTGTTCGTCATCTGGCTTTAGGCCTGATAAAAATGCCGATTCTAGAGAATCATGCTTTTGATAAAAGTCTTTGAAAAAGGCGATGAAATAAAGCGTGTCAATATCATTAAATGTGCGGTGCTTAAACTTTAGGAGCGGTTTAAGATCATTTTCGCTATGGTTTAAAATGAAATCGTAGGGCTGATTATCCATCATCGCAAACAACTCGTTGCACTTATTAATGATGGTCACACGTTGGCCCCAAGCCAAAATAGCCGCCCAAAAACCTGTGATTTCGATATCTTGTTTGAGCGTGTAAGCGTGAGGAATACTCACTGGATCTGGGCTAATAAATGATCGCTGATTATACAACGCTACCTTTTCATCCAGAAAGGCTTTTAGACCTTCAAAGTCATTGTGCACCATTTACTGGAAGTAACTCAGCTGAACTCTGAATCGTTTGTCAATGGCCTTCAAGTGATCATAAGCCTTTTGGTTCAACTTGATAATAACCTTTTCATCTACCACACTCGGCATAGCACCTACTACTCTTACGTAGACCGTAAGGTCGTTCATCATGTTCTTTACTTTGATCACAGTACCGACTTTAGCTGTTCTATGTAATGCAAAGAATTTGGCCGATGGTTCATCTTCTTCAATTAATTCAGCTAAACCTTCAACTTCGAAAGGTACCAGTTTAGTCCCTCTATAGTTTTCTGGCTCAGGAGCAATGGCTAACTGAGTCTTTGCAGTATCCGTTTTAAGCACCGGTATTGGTACTGCTTTGACATCTGCTTTAATTCCCACCTTTACAGTAGCCACTGCAGGCTTAGCATCGGCAACCACCTCACTCTTGACTTTTATTTTTAATTCCTGACCGAGAGAAAGTGAATTAGAGGACAAGTCATTCCATGCTTTTAGATCAGAAATATTGACACCGTACTGCTTTGCGATAGCAAAAAGGGTCTCGCCTGGTGCTACTTTATGCAGCTTTTCATTTACTACTGTAAGCTTCGCTGCATTTTCTTTCATTGGCATTTTACCGCCAAATGGAATCTTTAAGGTCTGACCAACTTGCAAACCGCTTGCTAAAGCTGGATTGGCCTGATTGATCTCTGTAACTGTTGTCTGATAACGTTTGGCTAAAGAGAAAAGCGTCTGTTTTGACAATACCTTGTGTACCACAAATACCTTATCACCTTGCTTCTCGATACCAAGAGAATCCGTTTGTGCAAAACCAGTAATAGTGACCATTAAAAACATCATTACTACTCCGAAGTACTTTCTCATATGCCTAAAAGCCATAAATAATTAAATTTCGCTTACCCTCAACAAATATAAGGGCTTGATTAACTATAAAAAACGTGCCAGTCGCTAAGCCTTTCAATTCACTCTCCAGCAATTGGTGAAGCAACAAGTCACCATTTAGATTAAATACGAACAAATCTAATTTATAGCCTGCTGCGTCCTTGGTATTAATTGCAACGGCAAAATATTGATCCCACTCAAGGTAATCACAACTGCCCACTAGCTCCAACGATAGTTTATCCTTTAGAAATTTAGCAACCGTCACAAAATGAGGACTTTCGGGCTCGTAGTGAGTAGGATAAAACGTTTCACTTAACGCTACAGGCTCTAAAGAAATAGTTGGCTCATTGACTTCAGCTCCCGTTCTCAAATCAATCTTAAACTGGTAAACAGGATCGCTGATTGCAGCCAACTGAAGTAACCCAGACTGTATATTGAACAGTTTGACATCATCTACTGACCATATTGCTTCTAGCGTAGTAGTGTCAAATCCAAAGACAGATCGGGCTTCAATATTTTGTGTATCGTCATAGGTTTGGAAAACAATGACATCCCCAGCAAAATGATAAACGCTAATCCACCACGATTCCTCGAAGCTGATGTCTTCCCAAAGAAAGTCACCTGCATTTAAATCAAAAAGTGAAAAACGAACCGCTAGTGCTTCACTGTCTCTAATGGTAATCAATAGTTGATTCCCAAAAGAAAGCACCTCCCAGATATCGGCATCAAAGCCGTGTGAAAAATGGTGTCGTAACTGTTTTGACAAGTCCTTTATTTGTAATTTGAAACAAAAATAAGCTATTCACGTGGGGATCAAAGGAATTAGAAACGTAGTCAGAGGAATTGCCCTAAGCAGTTTTTTATTGTTGGCAGCCGCGGCATGGGCTTCTGAACAATCCAAGTATCAAGAAGGCACACTTAAGGTTTTCTTAATGGAAATCAGGGGAGACATCGACCCAAGGATGAATCGATATGTCGACTTAGCGCTAGACCAAGCCACAGAAGTTAATGCCGATATCATCCTTATAGACATGGACACCTATGGTGGAGCAGTCAACGATGCCAACGACATTCGTACCAAAATACTAGAATACGAAAAGCCGATTTGGGTTTTTATTAATAATGATGCAGCATCTGCCGGTGCGCTCATTTCAATTGCCTGTGATAGTATTTACATGGTGCCTGGCGCCAATATAGGCGCAGCAACTGTAGTGAATGGCGCTGATGGTTCTCAAGCCCCTGACAAGTATCAATCCTACATGAGATCCATCATGCGGTCAACGGCAGAAGAAAACAACAGAGATCCTTTGATTGCAGAAGGCATGGTGGATGATAGAGTGGAGATTGAAGGAGTAACCGAATCCGGTAAAATCATCACTTTTACCACCTCAGAAGCTATAGCTAATGGTTATTGTGAAAGAGAAGTAGCCAGTATTCAAGACATACTAGAGAAAAATAATATTGTCGACTATGAACTGATCAAATATGAGTTATCAGGTACCGAAGAAGTCATTTCCTTTTTCCTAAACCCGTTTGTCAGTGGACTATTAATTTTAGTCATTACTGCAGGTATCTTTTTTGAGTTACAGACTCCTGGAGTTGGTTTTCCTATAGCAGCAGCAGGAATAGCACTGGTACTTTATCTTGTTCCTTATTACCTCAACGGATTGGCGGCAAACTGGGAAATCGCAGCCTTCTTCATTGGTTTTGCACTAATCGCGCTAGAAGTATTTGTGATCCCAGGCTTTGGATTAGCAGGGATAGCGGGGATAGTTTGTACGGTGGGTGCTTTGATCTTTATGATGCTCGGTAACGACAATTTCAATTTCGATTATGTCCCCGTAGGAGAAATATCTACGGCAGCCACCGTAGTGGGCGTTGGTGTTTTAGGTTCAATTATAGTGCTCTTCCTTTTTGGCTATCGGCTTACACAGTCAAAAATATTCAGCAGAGTAGCTTTGATGACAAGTCAAGAAAAGAAGGATGGCTATGTCGCTACAATTTATGCTGAAGACTTCGTGGGCCGTCAAGGTACCGCAAATACCATTCTTCGCCCCAGTGGTAGAATAGAAATAGAAGGTGAAGTCTATGATGCGTATACTCGCGGAGAGTATGTAGAGGCTGGTGAACGAGTTGTTGTAATCAGTCAAGAAGGCAGTACACTCAAAGTAAGAGTTGTTAAATAATGGATAAAAAGAATATCGCAAAATTTAGTGCCGAAAGCCTTGTAGTGGCAGGCGGTCACGATCCGATGGGTGTTTTAAACTCCCTGAAGAACCCAATCTTCCAAACGTCCACTTTCGTGTTCAATACTGCCGAAGAAGGAAAAGCCTTTTTCAACAAATATTCAAGCGCTGACACGCTGGAGGAAAGAAACAGTAGTCTCATCTATACGCGACTGAATCACCCCAACCTTACCGCTGCTGAGTTTCGATTAGCACAACTAGATGGTGCTGAAGACGCGGCCTTCTTCGAAAGCGGCATGGCTGCTATCTCGACTACTATAATGACTTTCTGCAAAGCGGGAGATTTAATTCTTATGTCATCCCCCTTATATGGTGGAACAGATACCTTTATCAAGCGCACATTAAATCAATTTGATGTAGCCTATATAGAATTTGACACCAACCACTCTCTAGAAGAAATTAAAGCGACTATCCTAAATCATCCGAGAGCGAAGAGGCTAAAGATGATCTATGTAGAAACTCCTGCCAACCCAACATTGTCATTAACAGACATTGGAATGATAGCAGACCTAAGAGAAGACTTAAGATCAAGTGATATACAAGCTGTTATCGCTGTAGACAACACCTACCTAGGCCCTATTTTCCAAAAGCCACTGGCTCAAGGTGCAGACCTAAACCTGTATTCAGCCACCAAATACATTGGCGGACATAGCGATGTTATTGCAGGGGCATGTTCTGGTAAGGAAGACTTGATTCAAGGCATCAAAGGCCTAAGGACAACACTAGGATGTATGGCCTCTCCGTTTACGTCATGGTTGGTGACAAGAAGTCTGGAAACGGTTTCTCTTCGCATGGAAAAACAAGCTTCTAATGCTGAGCAATTGGCCAATTTCTTAAAAAATCACCCAATGGTGAACAAAGTCTACTTCCTAGGACACCTGGAGGAAGGAGATCCACAACACGCGATCTACAAAAAGCAGCAGAATTCAGCAGGCGCAATGATGGCCTTTGAAGTCAACGGTGGTGAAAAAGCAGCATTCACATTTTTGAACAGTTTAGAGTTAGTCAAACTTGCTGTGTCATTGGGCAGTACTGAGACACTAGCTTCTCACCCGTACACCATGAGTAGCTCCAATATGAACGAGGAAGACAGGATAAAAAACAACATCACCGAAAGCCTTGTCAGAATCTCCGTAGGTATCGAAAATCCAAATGACCTAATCTCAGATTTCGATCAAGCATTGAATCAGATGTAATGGCTGATCAAACCCTCTATGAAAGAATTGGGGAAGAAAATATCCTTCGATTAGTGGATGACTTCTATGAAGGGGTTGGAAGTGATGACCTGATTAGAAAGATGTATCCTGAAGATTTAGTGCCTGCTAAAAACAGGCTTAAGCTATTTTTCATTCAATCGCTTGGTGGCCATCAGACCTATACAGATGAACGTGGTCAACCCATGCTTCGAAGGAGACATTTTCAATGGAAAATTGGTCAAGAAGAAGCCACACACTGGTTACAACACATGCACAATGCGCTAGAAAAAGCCACTTTTGCTGAAAAAGAGAAAGATGAATTCTGGGATTATGTCTACAAGGCGGCACTGCATATGATTAATCAATAAGCTTACTTTACTATATTCGCTGCCAGTGATGAAAAAAGGCCTTTTAAAGATTTATTCCATATACGGACTAGTGGTTTTTGCCCTTACCTTCATCATACTCCTACCCTTTTTCTTGCTCGCTATTTTTGTGAAGCCTATGGAGAAAATGGCTGCTACGCTCAACTATATCTGGGCTCGTGTTTTCTTCTTCTTTCTCTTCTTAAACAGAACCAAAATCACCTTTGAAAAGAGATTAGATAGAAAGCAGACCTATATTTTCTGTGCAAATCACACCTCATTTCTAGACATTCCTACCATTGGTTTGATTCGACACAACTTTAAATTTATTGGTAAAGCCTCACTGAAGAAAGTACCGATTTGGGGATACATGTATAATAAACTGCACATACTCGTAGACCGTGAAAGTATGCGAAGCAAGCATAGTACATGGCTCAATGCTCAAGAAGCCATTGCCAATGGTTTCAGTTTAGTATTCTTTCCTGAAGGAGGAATTCTGTCAAAAGAACCACCAAAGATGGTAGCATTTAAAGAGGGTAGCTTTAGGATAGCAGTGGAACAACAAATCCCTATTGTTCCAGTCACAATTCCTTTCAATCATCTACTTTTACCAGACAAAATACCTCTTATGATGCACACAGGAACGGCTTGTGTGCATGTGCATGAGCCCATTTGGCCCGAGGGAAATGATGAACAAGCTGTGAAATCGCTCAAGCAAAAAGTTCGGGCAACCATTGAAGCACAAATGGATAAATTTACTAGTCATGAAAGTTGATAAGAATGGCTTAGCCAAAGTGGCCCATTTAGCCCGGTTGAATATCAAACCTGAGCAAGAAGACAAGTTGCTAAAGGACATGACGGAGATTTTAACCTGGGTTGACAAGCTAAAGGAACTAAATACGGATGGTATTGAGCCGTTAACCCATATGACCCAAGAGGTAAATTCGCTCCGTGAAGATATATCTGAGAAAACGATTACTACTTCTGCAGGACTTAAAAATGCACCAGATCATGACGACCAGTTTTTTAAAGTACCAAATGTCATGAAGCGCAATTCAAAGTAAATTAAAGCGTTCCAGATAAATCAAACCATTGGATAATAAGGCATTCAACTACTTCAAAATCTTTAGCTATAGTATTACACTATGCTGTTTTGTATTATTTGTGTATGCCCTGATCATAGGTGATAATTTAGCCCTTCCATGGGAAATTGAAACTACATTCAAAACAAGACCCCTTCTTCTTGAGTATTTTCAACTCAAGGGACAAGCAGCAGGACTTTACATCGATCAAATTATCAGTTGGCAAAAGTTCACTACAGGGGATATTCTATATCTAGGTTGGCCAGAAACCATCTTACTAATTGCCTTTTATCTCTCTCTTGTGACCATCACTACTTTGGTCAGCTACTTCGATCGGTTTTCCTACTTTATGGTATCTGGCGTGGTGGTTTTCACTTTGATTCAGTTGAGACTGGAAGAACTAGGAATACCTGATCCATACTTAACCTACGGGGCAATAGGAGGCTATTTCATCGTGACCTATCTTTTCCAAAGCTTCTTTCCCGAGGCTAGACTTTGGAAGCGCCTCTTGAGCAGCTTATTGCTATTTGGTGGATTAATTACCATCATCATGCTATTAACCAATGTGGCAGATCCACACCTAGTGACACTTTCATACGGAATACTAGGCCCTATTATATTTGTCACTATTTTCATCATATTCATTGCAGGTGATAACATTTTCACCCTATTTAAACTAACTACGCAAGGGTCTTCTAACGGTAAGAATAGCCTCAAGCATTTCTCAATTATCGGTTCAATTTATGTTGCCCTGGCTATACTATTGTTCCTTCAACGCACTGGCTATACCGAATTAGACATCTACTTCCTCAACCCCTATGTGTTCCTAGTATTTTCTGTGATCTCAGGATTCTTCTGTATTGAAAGAAAACTAGAAGCTATGGCAGGTGATATCGATTTAAAGCTTATCCAATATTGGCTATTTCCAGTGGGCGCAAGTTTGACATTCTGTTTAATTGCTTGGGCACATCTTTCGGTGAATGATTCGATGATAAATGCAATGGAATGGATTATTATCATTAGCCATATGACTTTCGGCTTAGCCTTTTTTGCTTATGCATTGATCAACTTTATTCCTCCACTTATTTCCAATCTAGAAGTCTGGCCTATCTTTTTTAAGGGCTTAAGAACTCCAATTCTTATGGTCAGATTATTGGCCTTTGTACTCTTTTTAGGAGGTATATTCTACTTAGAGAATAGGCCATATTATCAGGTGAAGGCGGGTCAGTTTTCAATGCTTGCCTCTTTAGCAGAAGAGATCGACAACGAATTACTCACTGATCAATACTACAAACAGAGTGTCTATTTAGATTTTTACAACTTCAAGGCAAATTATGCCCTAACGAGACTTGCGGAAGGCGAAAGAAAGTTAAACGAAGTACCCTCTCAGCTCAGAAGTGTTTTGGAAGCCTCGAATAGCCCAAAAGCTCGGGTCGCCCTTGCAAATTATTATGCCGATCGTGACTTGCTATACCGAGAGCTTACTGCACTAATGAACTCTGTTGAAAGTCAGGCCAGCGGACAAGTCAAAAACAACCTCGGCTTATCGCATTATAGATACAGCAATTATGATTCAGCCTATCGCTACTTCGAAGGCAATGATGGCAAATCTGCAGTAGTGAGTGAAGCGAATTTAGCAGCGCTCAACTACGACCTGGCAGCGAGAGTAAATTTTGACACCACGGTAAACTACAAGCACACGGATGCGATTCATGTGATGATCAACCGTCAAGCACTAGCGAACGCGCAAGGCAACATCATTGACTTTAATCTTAAGCTAGACAAAGACACCTCACTACTAAAAGAAGAGCTATTCTATTTATACAACTCTGCACTTAATCAAGCTTCTACTGACCACGTCCAGATACTTTCGGCAATCAACTTCTATCTGAGTAGTACAAAAAATGACATCTATAGTAACTTCCTATTGATTGCAAAGGCAATGGCACTTTACAACTCAGGGGAAATCAATCAAGCCTTTACCACAATTGAGATAGCCATTGCTGCGGGTCAAGGGGCTGCTGGATTTCCCTATTTCACAAAAGCCGTTTGGGCTTTTGATCAAGGCCAGGTAGCTATGACGATAGAAAGTATTGAGGCTGCACAGAAAAATGGCTACAACGAACCACAGGTGAAAATCTTTATTGATGAGATCAAGGCAGTCAATAGTTACACCGAAAAAGCAGATATAAGCGATTTACTCAATGCGCTAGAAAAGGAAAAAGTAAATCTAGATAGCTCGGATTATATCTCGCGATTAAAGTCCATCGCATTAAAAAACGCTTTCGATGAAAGAACAACGCTTTCGGCCATTCAATCACTTCAGTTAGCAAATGTTACTGAAAATGAGATTTATGAGATACTCTTACAAGTGATCAATGTAAACGTCAACTCAAGTAAGTTATTAGAACAATATATCTATCAATGTGCTAAAACAGGACTGAGTAATTTCGGTAGAACGGCTCTTTCTAGAATTGAAGCCATGACGGAGCCCACCGTTCACAGTGAGATTACCATTAAGTTTAATAACCTCGTAAATCAAAGGCGTCAGAAAATCCTGAATCGTTAGACTAGATTTAGGAGCTGGATTCACCTATAATCCGTTAGGTTTTCCGCTTAAGTAAAGGGATTTTAAACAGTGCTTTCTTTTTGATTCTTTTGAATCCTTAAACCTTTTATACAATTATTTAGTATTGTATTAAACTTTTAGTCACTAACTGACGTCAAACCAGTATGAGCAACACAGTTATAGAAACCACAGACATTTCGAAGATTTACCAAATGGGTAGTGAGACCATTAAAGCTTTGAAATCAGTAAGTATCAATATCAAACAAGGTGAGTACGTTTCTTTCATGGGCCCTTCTGGTTCTGGTAAGTCTACACTCATGAACATGATTGGTTGTTTGGATACGCCATCTGGTGGACAATACATCTTGAATGGCAATGATGTGAGCGACATGACTGAAAATGAACTCGCAGAAATCAGAAACAAAGAAATTGGTTTCGTATTCCAAACGTTTAACCTTCTTCCTAGAGCTTCTTCCCTAGAAAATGTAGCCTTGCCTCTTATTTATGCTGGTTTTAGCAAATCAGAGCGTGAAGAAAAAGCTTTAGCTGCGTTAACAGGTGTTGGCTTGGGTGACAGAGCTCATCACAAGCCAAATGAACTTTCAGGTGGTCAGCGTCAAAGAGTAGCGATTGCAAGGGCACTTGTGAATGACCCGTCTATCATCCTTGCGGATGAGCCGACTGGTAACTTGGATTCCAAAACGTCATATGACATTATGGAATTATTTGCTCAGCTACACGACAAAGGAAATACAATTATCATGGTTACGCACGAAGATGATATTGCTCAATATTCTCATCGTATCATTAGACTTAGAGATGGATTAGTTGAAACGGACGTAGTCAACGAGAATCCGACAAAAGTGAATCCAATGAAGATGCAAACCGAGGAAGCATAAGTTTGAAGATATATACAAAAACAGGAGATTCAGGCACCACCTCGTTATTAGGTGGTGCTCGTGTTTCAAAGGCACATATCAGAATCGATGCTTATGGAACCGTAGATGAGCTTAATAGCTACATCGGACTACTTCGTGATCAAGAAGTAAACAGCGGCAGGAAAGATCTGCTAAAAAACATCCAAGACAGGCTCTTTACCTTAGGGGCAGAACTCGCTACCGAACCGGGAAAAGACAAAGTCGTAAAACCTGACTTATTCGAAGAAGATGTTACCCAGTTGGAGCAAGCAATGGATGAGATGGATCAAGAACTTGCTGCCTTAACAAATTTTATATTACCTGGCGGGCATCAATCAGTTTCGTTTGCTCATATTGCACGTTGTGTTTGTAGAAGAACAGAACGCCTGGTAATTAGTCTTAACGACCTTGAACCCATAGACGGACTTGTCGTTAGATATCTGAATAGACTTTCTGACTACCTATTTGTTCTAGGCCGTAAAATGGCGCAAGAGTTAATGGCAGAAGAAGTGATTTGGGAACCGAGAAAGTCGAAAAACTGAATTTAATAATTTATTGGGCTTTGTGATTTTTTGACGGAATATTTTATCCCTTCGCGGTGTTATCTCCATAATATTATTCGGTTACATAGCACCTTAATTAGCTGAATACTAATAAATTACAGAATTGGCAACGTTTGCATTTTGAATGTATTAGGTGTACTTTTGCACTCCAAATTTGACAAAAACTGAATAGATGATAGATACTCAGACCATTCGCATTCAACAGACTAGTCAGTCACGCATTGACACGCTAGATGAAAGCAACATACCATTCGGCCAACTATATTCTGACCATATGTTTGTTGCCGACTATACAAATGGTGAGTGGAAAGATCTGAGAATAGCACCTTATCAAAACATCTCGATCAGCCCCGCGAATAGTGCATTACACTACGGTATTACAATTTTCGAAGGATTAAAGGCTTATAGAAATCCTCAAGGAGAGGTAATGATCTTTAGACCTGATGCGAATGCTAAAAGGCTTAATATCTCAGCCGAAAGAATGTGCATTCCCGAAGTACCGGAATCACTTTTCATGGAAGCCTTGACCGAGTTAGTAAAACTGGATAACAGCTGGGTACCTTCTTCTCCAAATACAGCATTATATATCAGGCCTTTTGTATTTGGAACTGATGAGTACATTGGTATTCGTCCTTCACAAAATTTTAGATTTATGATCATTACCTGTCCTGTGGGATCATATTACTCACAGCCAGTTAATGTTAAGATCGAAACAGAATACTCAAGAGCAGTCGAAGGAGGAACCGGATTTGCAAAAGCTGGTGGCAACTATGCTGCAAGTTTATACCCGGCTAAATTGGCCCAAGAAAAAGGCTTTCACCAGTTAGTTTGGACAGACGCAAAGACTCATCAGTTTATCGAAGAGTCTGGAACCATGAACATCATGTTTGTAGTAGATGGAAAACTAATTACAGCCCCTACTTCTGGAACTATTCTTAAAGGAATTACGAGGGATAGCGTACTTACCATCGCTAGAGATTGGGGAATGGAGGTAGAAGAAAGGCCTATCGCAGTTAAAGAAATCGTGTCTGCCGCGAAAGAAGGAAGAATTCAAGAAGCTTTCGGTGTAGGTACAGCCGCCACGATTGCTCCTATAGCAAAAATTGGTTTTGAGGAAGATACATATGAACTTAAACATTCAGACCAAGGGGAATTTTCAAGTAAAATCCTTAAGGAGCTTAATGACATCCGAACCGGAGTAATTGAAGATAGATATGGTTGGACTTTTAAAGTTTAACATTACTTAACCAAGATTTTAATTTACTTAGCAGTCTCTATGCAATTGAAAAAATTATTTTTCGTTCTTGGAATGCTTTTTTTCTTTCAAGCCGCCTCTGCTCAAGCGTACATGGTCCTAAGAAAAAAGGGCACTACTCGTAGATATGAATATCGCGTGGGCAGTTACATGATTTATAAGCAAAAAGGAGAACTTGATTTTTTCACAGACCGCATCACTCAGTTTGCTGATAGTACAGTAGTGTTAGAGAATAATATTATCAGGCTAGATCAAATTGAAGTGGTCAACGTGGCTAATGCCTTTTCAAATCGCTCTCCCCTTTTAAGAAGCGCTGAAGACATTCTACCTGTAGCTGGTTTTGGTTTATTAGCCATCGATCTTTTTAATAATAGTGTCATAGAAGGCAATCCATTTACTTTTGATAACGGAACTACCGCCTCCAGTGCAGCGCTAGTGCTTACAGGCTACAGTCTTAAATGGATGAGGCGTAAGAAAGTTGACCTTACCAACCCCAAATTTGAAGCATTCATCATCGGGTCATTTTAGGTGATTAGGTGATTAGGTGATTAGGTGATTAGGTGAAATTCATTTTCTGACCTATGATGTCAAATTATTCATTGTTCATTGTCCATTAAGCATTCATCATTACCTCCCGACTCTAGAGAATAATTAATAATTACCCAAAACTAAGCTCTGCTTAGACCTTGAAATATCCGACCCAATTCGTCACATTTGTATTTTTAAAATTTAACACCATGACAGCAGATCAGCTGAAGGATTTAAAGGCTCGTATAGCAGCTTTGAGGGGGTATCTTTGACTACGATGTCAAGAAAAGAGAGGTAGTAGAGGAAGAACTTGTTACTGCCCAACCCGATTTCTGGAATGACCCGAAAGAAGCAGAGAAGGCATTAAAAAACATTCGTACTAAAAAAGTATGGACCAATGGCTTTGAAGCAGCAAACGATGCCGTTGAAGACCTAGATACGCTCTACGAATTCTTCGAAATGGGAGAAGGAGATGCGGCAGATGTCGAAAAGGAATTTCAAAAGGCCTTAGCTGTTCTCGAAGCACTCGAATTTAAGAAAATGCTCAGTGGCGATGAAGATCAGCTCAACGCTATGATTGAAATCAACCCTGGTGCTGGCGGTACTGAGAGTAATGACTGGGCTGAAATGTTGATGCGTATGTACATCATGTGGGGCGAGAAGCACGGCATGAAAGTAAAGCAAGTCAACTATCAACCGGGTGATGTTGCTGGGATAAAATCTGCTACACTTGAGTTTGAAGGTGATTTTGCTTACGGACAATTAAAATCCGAATCAGGCGTGCATCGTCTGGTAAGAATTTCCCCTTTTGATTCTGGAGGAAGAAGACACACTTCATTTTCATCGGTTTTTGCTTATCCCGTTATTGACAATACCATTGAGATTCACGTGAATCCCTCAGATATATCATGGGATACCTTTCGGTCAGGAGGGGCTGGTGGTCAAAATGTAAATAAGGTAGAGACTGGTGTAAGAATTAAGCACGCACCTACTGGAATTAATATTGAAAACACTGAAACTCGCTCTCAGCTAGAGAACCGAGAACGTGCAATGGAGATGTTAAAATCACGACTCTATCAAATTGAACTAGACAAGCGCATGGAAGAGAGAGACAAAGTCGAAAGCGGAAAAATGCGCGTTGACTTTGGTTCTCAGATACGAAACTACGTCCTCCATCCTTACAAATTGATAAAAGACAATCGAACTTCTGTAGAACGAACCGATGTGCAAAATGTACTTGACGGAGACTTAGACGATTTTATAAAGGCATTTTTGATGCAACAGTAGTTAATGACAGAGCAAAAGAACATTTTCTCCCTCCAGTTTTTCTTGCTCTGCCTTAGTTCGTTCCTCTTCTTCGCGAGCTTTAACATGATAGTGCCAGATCTTTATGACTATCTGACCTCTTTAGGTGGTGGTGAAAAGAAAGGTCTTGTCATCTCATTATTTACGATAACCGCAGGGCTCTCTCGACCCTTTAGCGGGAAACTAGCAGACACCATCGGAAGAATCCCTGTGATGATCTTAGGTGCCGTAGTATGCTTTGTCATGGGTTTTATGTATCCATTGGTTAGCTCCGTATGGGCCTTTATGCTTTTGCGCTTCTTACATGGTTTTTCTACAGGTTTCAAACCTACAGGTACCTCGGCCTACATAGCTGACATCGTACCCGCACACCGAAGAGGAGAAGCCATGGGATACTCTGGGTTATTTGGAAGTATTGGCATGGCCGCAGGCCCTAGTTTCGGACCGAAGATTACTCAAGCCTTCGGTTTAGAGACCATGTTTCACACCTCCTCGGTATTAGCGCTATTATCTGTTCTCATTCTGATTGGCATGAAGGAAACGTTAACTACTAAACAGCGTTTTCATCCACGACTACTTCGCGTTAAGAAAAATGAAATCTTCGAGCCAAGAGTTTTCAACCCTTCACTCTTTTTTCTTCTGACATCATTTTCATTTGGAGCGGCACTCACTTTAATGCCAGACCTTGCGATTAGCGTAGGATTCAGCCAGTCGAATAAAGGAGTGTTTTTTGGTGTATTCGTACTTTCCTCACTGATTATTAGGGTGTTAGCAGGAAAGGCATCTGATAAATTTGGGCGGTTGATTGTTCTGAAGTATGCAGCTATCGCTATCGTTATTGCAGACTTACTGGTGGCTTACACCACCTCCCAAACCATGTTAATCGCTAGTTCAGTAGCATTTGGGGTAGCCGTCGGAATGAACACACCAACTATTTATGCTTGGACCATAGACCTCAGCTTAGATAAGGCCCGAGGAAAAGGACTGGCTACCATGTATATCGCCTTGGAGGTTGGAATAGGTTTAGGGGCTTTCATCGCTGGATACATCTACGCCAACGACATTTCAAATTTAAGAGTCGCTTTTATAGTCTGCGCAGCAGCAGCATTTCTAGGCTTCTTATTTCTTACTTTTGGTTTAAATTGGTCTAAACGAGTATTTAGCAGATACATTACGCATGAAAGTTGATAAATCTCTCTATCCTTTTTTGATCATCGCTATACTTGATTTGACTAGTCGGTTAAGTAGCATGGACGAACTAGTTGCCATCACCAAGCCACTATTGATGCCGACCCTGATGTTCTACTTCGTGAAGAGCGTTCGTCCTACACCACTGAATAAGTTCGTTTTGGCAGCACTTTTCTTCTCTTTCTTAGGAGATACATTGCTGATGTTAGTCCCTCGGTCTGAAATCTTTTTTCTGGCAGGACTAATAAGCTTTTTGCTTGCTCATGTCGTCTATATCGTGATCAATATGAATGCTATATCAAGCGAGGAAAGGAGCGTCAAGCTTGAGTGGTCAGATTTGGTTTTTGTACTCTTTGGATTTGCCATTTTTTCTGTCATTAATAAGAACCTAGGTGAGATGTATATTCCTGTTGTGATCTACACAGTTGTGATCTGCATCATGGGGGTAACAGCGAAAAAACGATGGAAGAAAACGGATAACCAGAGCTATCGACTTGTACTATTAGGGTCAATACTATTTTTAATCAGCGATTCAATTTTAGCCTACAACAAATTCAACCAAACCTTCGCTTCAGCTGAATTCCTTAATATGCTCACCTACATTGGTGCTCAGTTTTTTATCGTGCAAGGCCTAATTGTCTTTATACAAAAAATCCAGCCAGAAGCCGGATCTTAAAATTTCCTTGAAGTCTAGCTAACTAGTTAATTCTTCTTACCCTGCCACTTCCAGAGACACTCGAGTTTACTGAAGGCCTTCCTCTATAGTAAACACTACCACTCCCAGAAATCCTCACATCTAAACTTTCTTGGGTGTTAACCGAAGCTCTCCCTGAACCAGAAATTGAAATTTCACAGTCATCAACTTTCATCTCTTCGGCTAAATATTTTCCTGAGCCACTCATTCCAAGTTTTGAATACTCTGCTGAACCAGATAATTCTATATTGCCTGATCCTGAAATTCTTGAATCTACATCCTTAGCGTCAAGTTCTAATTCAATATTACCTGAACCAGAAACAGATACTCTGAAACCATCTGACTTAAACACATCCTGACCTATAATATCTCCAGAACCACTAACCGAAGCTCCGTTTAGCTCTTTGACCGTGATATAAACGTTCAAACTAGTCCTTGAACTCCTCCAACTCCATCTACTTCTACGCTCCTCTCCTATAGATAATCTACCTCCCTTAACATCCAGCAATACTTTCTCAAGTACATCTTCATCCCCTTCTAGGATAACTTCATTCTTGGTACCCAACTTGATATAAACCTTTCCTGACAGCCTCATGACTACTTCATCGAAATCGGCAACATCTCTGGTCTCTCGATTCTGAGAGAATGCCGTGAGCGTGACAAGCAGTAAAAACGTAGCAAATAATGTTTTCATGGTATACTTCATTTTATTTCTAGTTAAAGACTGACCGAAAGATCAAGGGTTGCATTATCATCAGCCTTTTTAACAAAGCTAGCAGCCTTTTGCCTAGCCAATCGTTTGAAGCGAACAAATAGGGCAATCGCAGCCGCAGTAAGGCCTATAAGAAGACCATACCAAATACCAGCAGGACCAAGTTCTAAAGTAAACCCTAGAATATAACTGGCTGGTATTGCTAACCCCCAATAAGAAATCAAAGTGATAATCGTTGGTACTTTCACATCCGACATCCCTCTTAAGGCTCCCAAGCCTACCACTTGAATACCGTCTGAAAGCTGAAAGAATCCAGCAACGATAATAAGTGTAGTAGCAATTGAAATCACCTCGGGTTCTCCCACATATAGTGTTGGAAAGAAGCTGCTCAGGCTGGTGAAGAGTAAAGCACAGCAAGCCATAAAAATGAGGGACATGAGAAAACTGGTATTCCCAACCCTTTGTAGGTTAGTACCATCTTTCATCCCGATTTGATTACCAATTCGCACCGTTGAAGCTGCTGAAATTCCAGAAGCCATCATATAGCTCAGTGACACTAAACTCAAAGCGATCTGATGTGCCGCTAAAGGACCAGTACCCAACCATCCCATCATGATAGCCGCCATGGTAAAAGCGCCTACTTCGAAAAAGAATTGAACGCCACTGGGCACTCCGATTTTTAACATTGGCACAAAAAAGTCAGCCTTAATTTTACTGAACTGAAATGCCGAGAGATAAGCCTGAAACTTCTTATACTTGATCACAAAAACATAGAGTCCAATCGCCATAAGTACGCGAGAAATAAAAGTCGCCCAGCCAGCACCATTTAGCCCTAACTCAGGAAGTCCAAGTTTTCCATAGATCAGAAGGTAGTTCAATAAGATATTCACAAGGTTTGCAACGATGGTGATGTACATCGTGGGTTTAGTCACCGATAAACCTTCTGAGAATTGTCTAAAATTCTGGAAGATCATCAGAGGGATTAAGGAAGACCCGATAATGAGTAAGTAAGGTGTTCCGAGTGATATAACCTCCTCTGGTTGTTGTAGGTATGGAAATAAGTAAGTGGAACAAAATAAGATTGTAAACAACAACACTCCAGCCACCGCGCATAAGATCATTCCATGCCGAAATAGTCGAGTGATTTTTCCGTGATCCTTTTCACCGTCAGCTTGCGCCACCAATGGTGTAATCCCATACGAAAGGCCAATCCCAAACATCATAAAGATCCCTAAAACTCCATTGGCAAAAGAAGCTGCTGCTAAAGGAGTTTGTCCTAGTTGGCCGACCATAATACTATCCGCCATTCCCACCATAATATGACCCAACTGACTTAGCATCACAGGATAAGCTATGTTGAAAGTCTTATTAAAATGTACTTTGTAGGGTAAGGGTCTCATGAATTATAGACCTAAAGTTCGGGCATATTTCAGTATCCCAGCGATTGACAGACTGTCCGTTATCTTTCCCTCCAACACCCAGTCGAGTGCTTGCTTAAAAGGCATTTTTTTAATGACAATTACTTCGGTCTCATCGAATTCAGCTTCACCTTCTGTAAGTTCTGTAGCTAAATAGATGGTCCCAACTTCATCTGTTACTGAGTTAGAAGTATGAATCTTGGAGATAAGATCCAATTTCTTAGCGATCAATCCGGTTTCTTCTTTGAGTTCACGCAAGGCTCCTTCCTCTGAGTCTTCATTCATGGGCACCCCACCCATTGGAATTTCCCAACTATACGCATTGAGTGTATATCTATACTGACCTACCAACCATGTATTCAAGTCATCATCAACTGGAATAATGCCTATGGCCTTATTTTTAAATGAGACCTTGCCATAAATCCCATCTCCACCAGAGGGATTGATCACTTGATATTCATCAAGTCGAATCCAATCGTTCTCATAAATAAGCTCGCCACTTAAGGTTTCCCATGGACTATTGTTCTCAGACATGTCGCAAAATTATAGAAACGTTTCAAGTTCTTAGGCTTAGTCCTTAAGTTTATCGTCATCATGTTGAAATCAAGTTTTAGTTCGGGAAAAATAGAAGCGGGTTGTGACGAGGCTGGAAGAGGACCTCTAGCTGGGCCAGTAGTAGCTTCAGCTGTTATACTCCCAGAGGATTATGTCAATCCTTTTTTGAATGACTCTAAAAAATTAACTAAAAAAGTTCTTGAGCGCCTCGAAATTGAGATCAAAAGGGATGCATTAGCATGGGAAGTAGTAGAAGTAAATCATACTGAAATTGACGAAATCAATATCCTCAATGCTTCGTTCATTGCCATGCACCGCGCAGTAGACAAGCTTAAAATCAAACCTGAGCTATTGCTGATTGATGGCAATCGATTCAAGCCCTATACTGGTATTTCACATGAATGTATCATCAAGGGTGATGGAAAGTACATGTCGATTGCTGCGGCTTCTATTCTTGCCAAAACCCATCGAGACAGACTTATGACCAAAGCGGCTCTTCAATACCCAGGGTATGGTTGGGAAACCAATGCTGGGTACCCAACGAAAAAGCACCGTGATGCCATTAGGCTTCTCGGCATAACACCGCTACATAGAAAGTCGTTTCGCCTGCTTCCTGAACAATCAGAATTGTTTTGAATAGCATCAGCATTTGTTTCAAACAAGAATACAATCCTAAAGCACAGTAAAGCCCCCTAGTCGTAGCGTAAAGATTCCACTGGATTCCTTTTCGCGGCTCCAACGACTTTAGTTGAAACTGAAATAAGCGAGACAAAAAGAATGGACAAGATTGGGATTATCAATGTTAATACGCCCAAGTCCATGTGATAAGTCCAAATTTCATCCATTAGCAAGTCAGTAATAAAGTACCCTGCAGTACTACCCAAGATTGAACCAATGAAAACGATGATCAAGAAAGGTCTGTTGATCAAAGAGGTTATTCTAAGGATAGAAGCACCTAAGACTTTTCTTACACCAATCTCTTTTGTCCTGCTCAATATGTTTATCGACACCAACGTGAATAGTCCTATGGCTGATAATATGATTGCAATGATGGAGAGGAACAAGAAGATCGTAACAATGTTACCATTGACCTCTTTCGCTTCACCTAGTATATTTTCTTGATGCACAAAGCCCGCATAAGGCCGATCATTCACCACTTCAGGCCACTTAGATTCTAAGTAATCATCTATTTCATTGAGTTGATTTGAACTCACTCTTATCACCAAGTTGTTTACCTCGTCTTCATTAAATAACCGAATCATGGCCGGATCAATTGGATCCCATAATCCAGCATCGAAGAAGTCCTTTACCAAACCGACAACATTGTATCTGATCGTATCATAGAGCGTGAAAGTTTCCCCGATTATGGACTCCGGATCGGTATAACCAAATTGTCTTGCCATTCTTTGATTGACTACTACCGATGATGTTCGATCTATTTCTTGGTTGTCTTTATTAAAACCTCGTCCACTTAACACCTGGATTCCGACAGTTTTCATATAGTCGACACCAATGTCCATGATATTGACTTCGAACTCTTGATCTTTGTTTTTAACAGACCTTGTAGGGGCTCCCCATCCAATATGATGTCTCGTAGGAGCCGTTTCTTGAATTAAAGGATTTGAGCTTACTAAATTCTGCATCTGCATCATTTCCTGAGCATCTCTCATTGGAATCATTAACAATTGGTCATCATCATAACCTTGATCCAATTGCTTTTGATAAGATGCATTCTGTAGAAATGCAAAACCAGAGACTAAGGCCATTACCGAAATCATGAACTGAACCGACAGTAGTACTTTTGCCAAAATACTGGAGCTATTTACCTTAAGGGTTCCCCTTAAGATAGAGACGGGTCTGAACCTGCTGACATATAAGGCAGGGTATCCACCAGCAATAACTGCAGTACCAATAAGTACCGCAATGAGGAAGATCAACAAGTCTGGATGTTCACTAAAACTTAACTGTATAGTAAGTCCGTCCCACATACTACTATATTCAGGCACCAACCAAGTGGCAAAAGCTATTCCTACTATTAACGCTAAAAAGCACAATAATAGATTTTCACCCAAAAATTGAAACATCAACTGGTTTCTACTTCCTCCTAGTGTTTTTCTAACCCCGATCTCTTTTAATCGCTTATTAGACATTGCGATTGCTGTATTTGTAAAGTTGAAACATGCCAATAGTAAAATCAAAATTGCCATGACATTTGGAGCAACAATGGCAGCGGGATTCATCGCTTGCCACAAACTGCTCCCATTAAGGTCTCTTTGATTTACCGGTGCTTCATCTAAGGACTGCACCCAAAACCCAGAAATCTCAAAATCTTTACGTGCTTCATTCTGTATACCTACATACTTATCGAGTAATTGAGGCATATTTCTGGCAGTCTGTTCGCTTTCGGTCTGGACAAATACAGCAGCCACAAATGATCTCCAGTCATTCCTCTTTTGATCACCCAATAAGTAACTGTTTTCCCAACTTGTAAAAGTTTGAAATTGCATCAATGTATTCTCAGGAATTGGCTCGAAAACTCCACCTACCGTGAAAAACCAATTAGGTCCGTCATTATTGACAATTTCTATATTCTCACCAAGCGCGTTCTTATTTCCAAAAAGTGCTGCCGCAGTTTGAGATGAAAGAAAAATATTCGACTTATCACTAAAGTTTTCAATCGACCCATATTTGAGTGGGTAGGTAAACATCTTGAAGTAATCTTCATCACCATAACCTATATTCCGAATAAATGCTCTGTCACCAGATTTAATAGTGATTCCGCCCGTATTGTACCTAGTCACATGTTTCAAGCCTGGTACATCTTCTTTGAGGTTTTCGGCAACCATCATTGGCGCAAAATTGAAGGGTACTTGATTTGCCTGAATTTGTCGATTGACACTTAATTGGTAGATCTCATCCTTATTAAGGTGATTATCATCAAAGGAACTAGAGAAGTTATAGTTCAGATAGGCAATAATACAGCAAGCGAGCGCAAGCCCCAAGCCAATGATATTAATGAAAGCGAAAAGCTTACTTTTCAGAAAGCTCCGCATGGTGACTTTAAAAAAATTACTAAACATGTTTTGACCTTTTCGTTTGAGTTATTGTATTAGATAGCTCTTGGAAGCTAAAGGTTGCTTCAAAGAATCAATTAAACAACTAAATCATTAGTTAACTATAGCTAAAGACGCTAAGTTTTTTCGTTGTTAGATCAAATTATACTCGGCTATGGTTACTTTTGTCATCGGAAAACTTATGGAAAAATGGAAATAAAAAAAGTAGCATTAAACGACCTTCACGAGCGTCTTGGAGGTAAAATGGTTCCTTTTGCTGGCTATAATATGCCCGTTCGTTATTCTTCTGATATCGAAGAACACAAGGCTGTGAGAAATAGTGTGGGTGTTTTTGACGTATCACACATGGGAGAATTTATCTTAGAAGGACCTGATGCACTTGATTTAATCCAACGCGTAACCAGCAACGATGCATCCAAGCTAGTTGATGGCCAAGCACAATATTCTTACTTCCCAAATGAAGATGGTGGCGTAGTAGATGACCTGCTTGTTTATCGCTTCAGTGAGGCAAAGTACATGCTTGTGGTCAATGCTTCTAACATTGAAAAAGATTGGAATTGGGTTTCCAAGTTCAACACCGAAGGTGTAGACATGAAAAACGTTTCTGATTCATACTCTTTGTTCGCGGTTCAAGGGCCAAAAGCAACAGAAGTACTACAGAAATTAACGACAGTAAATCTTTCTGAGATTAAGTACTACAATTTTGTTGTAGGTCCATTTGCAGGCGTAGAACATGTAATCATTTCTGCCACAGGTTATACAGGTGCTGGTGGCTTCGAAATCTACCTTCATAACGATCACGCGGAAGCTGTCTGGAATCAAATATTCGAAGCTGGTGCAGCATTCGACATCAAGCCAATCGGCTTGGGCGCCCGTGACACACTCCGAATGGAAATGGGTTATTGCCTCTATGGAAATGATATTACGGATGAGACATCTCCCCTGGCTGCTGGCTTAGGGTGGGTCACGAAATTCACAAAAGAATTTACCAACTCTGCAGCATTGCAACAGCAAAAAGAAGCAGGAGTAACTACCAAGCTTGTGGCCTTCAAAATGATAGAAAAGGGCATTCCTAGAAGTCACTATGAATTATTAGATAGCAGTGAAAATACAATAGGCGAAGTTACTTCCGGTACTATGTCTCCTTCTCTTGGCTATGGTATTGGCTTGGGTTATGTAACTAAAGAAAATAGCAAGATTGGTACTGAAATCTTAGTAGCCGTACGCAAACATAAACTTAAGGCTGAGGTGATCAAATTGCCTTTCTACAAATAATGAAAATAGACATTTGCTACACTCCTGAACTGATTCAACAATTTGATGTATCAGATAAATGCATTGTGGTTATTGACGTATTGAGAGCCACTTCTTGCATGGTAGCTGGCCTTGGCTCTGGTGTCGAAAGCATCAGGCCCGTGGCAACTGTGGAGGAATGTGAAGCGCTCGGTAAGCAAGGCTATATAATGGCAGGTGAACGAGGTGGTAAAAAGCTAGCGCAATTCAATATTGGTAACTCTCCGTTCGATTATATGCAATCGGAATTTAAAGGCAAACGTATTGCGGCAACAACAACAAATGGCACTAGGGCAATTGATCTTTCGAAAGGTGCTCCTGAAGTTATTATTGGTGCATTCTTAAACCTTTCTGCCATTGTCAATCACTTAAAATCACAGAAAAGAGACATACTTCTCTTCTGTGCGGGCTGGAAAGGACATTACAATTTAGAGGATAGCTTATTTGCTGGTGCGGTATGTGATGGATTGAAAAAAGACGCTGAATTTGATTCTGATGCTGCTATCTCTGCTTTTTATCTTTATGAGTCGATGCAAAAAGACCTCTTCTATTATATCAGTAGGAGTAACCACGCGGCAAGGCTTTCCAAATTCGGGATCATAAAGGATATTGAATATTGTTCAAGTCCAGATGCGTTTGACATAGTTCCGAAACTGGTTGATGGATCGCTAACCATCTGATTCCCATATCTTACATAAAACGAACAAAGCCCATTGCAATACTGCAATGGGCTTTGTTTTAATACTGAATCTTGATCAGTCTATTTCTTGACAATTGTGGTAGTAGTTTCTGAAACTATATTCATTGGAATTGTCATTCCTTGTGCTTCTATATTACCTTCTAACGTTTGAATTGCTTGAATTTTAGAAGGCATACCTGTCTTCACATCCAGATCGATAATAGTCTGTTGATCACCTTTCATAGCTGTTTTCACAGTCGTACCCATTGCCTCCATCGTACCACTAATATCAATGTTAGCTTCAGCTAAAATGGTTTTATCATCATCCCAGCTATAGCTATTTTCGAGTTCTACAGGAATATTATTTACCACTGAAGTTGTTTTAACAGTCCATGCCGAGCTATTACTTTCCCCATAAATAGCCATTTGAGACTCCAAAGAACTTTGTAATAAATCATTGTTGTAGCTGGCCAACATTTGATCTGCCACAGCCCCCATTCCTGCATCTGACATTTCTGTCATCATAGCGCTTCTCATCTCTTCAACACCGATTACTTTCAAGACCTTACCCATTCTATTCATCTCTACTGAATAAGTCTTACCACTCATAATTCTAAGCGGTGTATGCTGAGTACCTTCTTCGTTAGAATCCATCTCATTGGAACCCATAGGAGATTGCATAGAAATGGCTCTTCTAATCCCAGTCAACTTGATCGTATAAACGTCTCCGTTTACTGCGGTAACTTCTAATTCATCCGTGTTAGAAATGGTTTGCTCCGTAGTCATAGTTTGACCCATTGCCTCTTGCTTGATGTCTTGCTTTATGACAGCTGTCATGGTGAACTTATCACCTTTCTTCAAATTGTAACCAGTTGGCTTTTGTGCATTTGCCAAACTAACAGTCATCATTAGCGCTAACGCTAATCCCATAATTCTTCTCATAATCTTAGTTTAATGTAATTTTTCGTTGTTTTTATGTCTATCCTTATCTCTCGATGTCTTGCTAGTCATGCGATTCTCCCAAACAGTTTGTAAATCGACCCCCGTTTGATTCGCAAGGCAAACGACTACAAAGAGCACATCTGCCAGCTCTTCACCCAAGTCTTTCGATTTGTCTGATTCCTTCTCGGATTGCTCTCCATACCTTCTAGCAATGATCCTCGCTACCTCACCTACCTCTTCCGTAAGCTGAGCCATATTGGTCAGCTCGTTAAAATAACGTACACCAACCTCCGTGATCCAAGTGTCTACTTCTGCCTGAACCAAGGTTAAGGGCTTGTCTTCAATACTCATTATTTCTTGTCTTTTGTATCTATGACGATTGTTACCGGACCATCATTAATCAGTGAAACTTGCATGTCAGCTCCAAATTCACCCGAGCCCACATCTTTACCCAAATCTAATGCCAATTGTTTCTTAAAAGCCTCATAAAGAGGAATTGAAATTTCAGGCTTCGCAGCCTTAATGTAAGAAGGCCTATTTCCTTTTTTGATACTCGCGTGAAGTGTAAACTGACTAATCACCAAGGCTTCACCGTTGGCATCAAGCAAGCTCTTATTCATTACGCCTTCATCATCAGGAAATATGCGCATGTTCACAATTTTACGGCTTAGCCATTCAATATCCTGTGCATCATCAGTTTCCTCGATACCTAATAGTATCATAAAGCCGAGACCAATACTGGCTTTAATTTGCTGATTAATACTTACTGAAGCCTTTGAAACACGTTGTACTACTGCAATCATCTGAATGCAAAAAACCCGATAAATAACTTATGATTCAAGTTAATTGCATATTTTCACTTCATGCGAATTCGGCTCTATTGGCTGTATATTTTTTTAGCGATTACTGCAGCTTGCTTCTTTGGCTACCAGCATTTGCAGGAACCCATTAGCTATGATTTTGCGTCAGAGTTTGACGGTAATGACTACCGAAACATTTATGAGTTTTTTACTGGAGTTCAAACAAATTACCAAGTAGCATTTCCATTTCATCAACGCATATTAGTTCCAGCTTTGGCCTCATTTGTCAACTCTGGTGATATACTGTACGACTTTCAATTGGTGAACTTAATCTTCACTTTGCTGTCTGTCTCAATCACCTTCTTGCTTTGGCGACAACTTGGCTTTGACCTCAAGTGGTTTATCGCTGGTTTTGCTTGGCTCCTTTTTCATTGGACCGGCCTTATTAGGCTGAATGCCTTTGATCCCATTACCGTTGACGTGCCGTTGTACTTCTTTCAAGCCCTCTTTCTTTGGTTGATCATCAAAAGAAAGTTCATCCACCTGCTTTGGCTCGCCCCACTTGCCACCATTCAGAAGGAGTCTTTCATTGCCTTAATGATTGTGCTGTTGATTTATGCCTGGTGGCATAATCGGAAAACAGAGGAAGGATTTTATGATCTTCCGCTAATCGCTGCCTCGCTGGTTTTAGGGGTAGTTGCTAAATCATTGGTCAATGGAAATTTCCTTCCCATAGAAGAAGGAAAAGGCGCCTTGATCACCTTGGGATATCATGCGAAGGAAGCCCTCCTAAATCCCTTTGAAATTGTCCGATGGCTCGCAGCCATGGCCGTGGCCTTCGGGCCTGCACTCTTCTTAACGTTTGGCCGATATGCAAGAAGTTTTCGGTATGATAACACAAGGAATTTGCTCGTACTTTTCAGTGCAGTTTATCTTGGCTTCGGTATACTGGCAGGCGGTGATATGACAAGGATCATCTTTCTAGGTTTTCCATTTATTGCCACGTGGATCGTTTATGAGTTAAAAGAAGTCAGCACTAAGCAGTTATTGGCTTTGGGCCTACTGTCGTTACCGCTAATGATGCTATACGGATCAATTCCTAACCCTGCCTTCGAATGGGATGCTTGGCAAAGCTGGTATCCTGAGTTTGCCTCTACAGGTTTTGTTCTAATCGTTCTCGGCTATGTTTTAATCGCCTGGTTGATAATAGATAGACTAGGCAGGTTAAGTGTCACGAAGTAATGTTCAAGCATTTTCTTTTGTAAATTAGGATCAACTTTTAGCCACTTTATTCCAAGACATGAAGCGTTCATCAATCTCTATCCTAACCTGCTTATTGGTCATTCTCTTATCAATTCAGCCAGTTTTAGCACAATCAACGAACAAAGCAGTGCCCGTCTTCAAAGACGGTGAGGCTCAGGTGGTGGAAGCTTTCAGTAAAATGGAAGACTGGATTCGTCATGACCTTTGGGTAGAAACTGAATTTGATACGGATGGAGACGGTAAAATAGATCGCGTCCACGTTGCGGTTACTCGTCCAAATCAAACAGAAACCGAAGGGCTTAAACTTCCAATAGTCTATGAATCTAGTCCTTACTATGCTGGTACTGCTGGTACTGCTCCGGGATTATTCTGGAAAGTACAGCATGAAATTGGAGCTATCCCTCCTCCTAGAAGCCATGTAGAGGTGAAAAGAAGAGGTGAAAGACCAATCATTTCGAATTCTCAAATCAGAACATGGGTACCAAGAGGTTACATTGTAGTTCATTCTTCATCACCGGGTACAGGCCTTTCTCAAGGTGCACCGACAGTTGGCGGAGACAATGAATCATTGGCACCCAAAGCGGTCATCGAATGGCTGTCGGGCAAAGACAATGGGTATACAAGCCCTGATGGAAATGAAAAAGTTGAAGCCTTTTGGTCTACTGGCATCGTAGGTATGACAGGGACATCTTACAATGGTACACTTCCTTTGGCCGCAGCAACCACTGGCGTAGACGCTCTGAAGGCAATTATTCCTATTGCACCTAATACTTCATATTATCACTATTACCGATCTAACGGCTTGGTGAGAAGTCCCGGAGGATATTTAGGTGAAGATATTGACGTACTCTATGACTTTATTCACAGTGGTGCTGAAGACAAAAGACCTTATAATAACAAAACCGTTCGCGATACCGAGATGGCCAATAATATGGACAGAATCACGGGTGACTACAATGACTTTTGGGCAGGTAGAGATTATATAAACGATATGAAGCCAATGAAAGCTGCTTTATTGATGTCTCATGGTTTTAACGATTGGAATGTGATGCCTGAGCATAGTAATAGAATCTCTCAAGAGGCAAAAAAGATGGGCATCCCAACTCAGATCTTCTATCACCAAAATGGACATGGCGGACCTCCACCAATGAAAATGATGAATCGTTGGTTTACACGCTATCTGCACGGTGTTGAAAATGGCGTAGAGAACGATGCGAAGGCTTGGATCGTGAGAGAAGATGATGCTAGAACGGATCCGACAGCTTATGCCGACTATCCTAACCCAGCAGCTAAATCTGTTCAACTGTACCTAGAAGGCAATGCCCCGAGCATTGGTCAGTTAACGACATCAAAGCCTAAAAGTAAAAAGACCGAAACCTTAACAGACGACTATACAAAATCAGGTACGGCATTGGCGAAATCGACAAGCTCCGATAACCGTCTGCTTTTCGTTACACCAACTTTAAAGGAAGATGTTCATCTATCAGGACTCTCTACCTTGACAATTAAAGTTGCTAGTGACAAGGCAGCAGCAAATCTTTCTGTATGGATGGTTTCTCTGCCTTGGAACGAAGGAGAAGGCACAAAGATTACTGATAATATCATCACGCGTGGTTGGGCAGATCCTCAGAACAGCAAATCAATCAGCAAAAGTGCCCCAATGAAACCTGGTAAATTCTATGAACTAAAATTCGACCTACAACCTGATGATCAGATCATTCCTGCAGGGCAACAAATTGGTTTAATGATCTTTTCAAGTGACAGCGAGTTTACGCTTCACCCAGCACCCGGAACCAAATTGATGATAGACCTTAGTGGTACTTCAATTTCAATTCCAGTGGTTGGTGGTAAAGCAGCGCTTGAAAAGGCTGTGAATTAATCAGACTCAATAAACTCGTCATTCCCGTGAAAGCGGGAATCTCCAAGAACTTGCACCTACTTTAAGGGGGTTCCCGCCTTCGCGGGAATGACAAAGTATTACATCTTCTGCATGATCTCAGACTGATAGAAATAGCAGCCTTTGTCTTCTTGCCTGGAAACTTTCATCATCGCGTCTGCTACCTTATCGACATGAATAGGACGATACTTTTTCCATGGTCCTATGAAGGGAATGATTCGCATTACAGCTTGAGCAACCTTTTCCCCAGGACGATTCTCCTCTCGATCGCCCCTTAACAAAGAAGGCTTGAAAATGTAAATCGTTCTATAGTGTAGAAATGAGATTTTATCCTCCAATTCTCCTTTAACCCTGCTGTAAAAGTTACTTGATTTTTTATTTGAGCCCAAAGCTGTAACTAGAAAGTAGCGTTTAGCATTAGCTTTCAGGCCTCGCTTGGCAAGCTCCATGGGGTAGGTAAAATCAACGGTGTAAAATGCTTCTTGTGAGCCTGCCTTTTTAATGGTGGTACCTAGTGTACAAAAAATATCATCAGCGTCTGGAAAGTCTCCCAAATCTGCCAGATGATCAAAGTTTACAGTAAGTTCTTTCAGCTTTTCGTGCTGGATTCCGAGTGGCTTTCTCACTAGCGCAATGACTTGACCATAGTCTTTGCTGTTCAATAACATTTGAATGAGTGACTGGCCAATCAGTCCGCTTGCACCGGCAATAATTGCAGTTTTTGATTCCATACATCTAAAATAGCCAAAATTTCACCTTGAAGGGTAATCCCCTTGTCTTTGGCATACCATAGGTGGAGGTATTCTGTAAATTCTTTACCCGTTCTTTCCTGACTCACTTTATTCTCAAGGAAAGCCTTCTGCACTGGTTCAGGCCTGGGGCCCCATGTTCCTAGCACACTCAATTCACTATCTAAGGCGATTAACTTAGGTATTGACCTCCCTCCGTTGGTTAGAAAAGCATCGATTAATGGTAAATTTTCGTCACGCAATACGAACCTCAGGTCAATATTCGGATTCAATTCGGCCATTTTATTAAGGAAAGGCAAGTTTTGAGCAGCATCACCGCACCAGCCTTCGGTGACGACAAGCCAAGTCATTTTTTGATCAATAGACATCAACTTGTCCATCAGTTCTGGTATAATTTTTCCAATCTTATCCCATTTCTTCATGCGCCTCTCATTGAGGGTAGCATAGTTAACCATGCTCTCAGATTGATTAGTACCTGTCGTTTTTCCTTGCTGAAGAAGGTTATCTAGCAACTCGCGATACGATGCGTAAGTGTAGGCTTCGTTTATAAAAGATTGATTGATCAAAAGTGATATTTTATTTTACTCAATGATTTAACAGCGAGTAAACACTTTTGTTATTCAGAAAAGTTCGCCTGTTCCCAAGTTTTATAATTCTCAAGGTCTTCTCGGAAGCATTTCCCTAGCCATACCAAGATTGTAGCATCATCTAAATAGCCTGCAACGGGGATAAAATCAGGCAAAGCATCCAATGGGGCGATAAAGTAGAGTAGTCCAGCGACTATCATGACCAAAGTCTGCCATGGCATGTCTTTGTAGTTACCACTAACCGTATTACTTACCATTCGTGACACGAGTTTCAGGTATTCAACTAATTTATGGCGTAGCGAATCATCACCTTCTGAGGCATCCAGCTTATCCTTTAACTTAATCAATAGGCTTTTCAAGGAGTCACTGTCATTGACAATATTGACCGCCCTCTTTTTAAAACGATTAAAGTATTTCTTTTCTCTAGCGGATGGTTCTTTGGCCATAAATTAATGTCTTAAAATAATTGTCTTGTTTCCTCTTTTACGAGTGTAAGTGCTTCTCCGACTGGATCTCTGTCTAATTTAGACATATAATCAAAAATGGCCTCAGCAAGATCGATTGCATTTTTACTTTCATCCATTTTTTGAGCAGACTCTTGAACAGCCGTTACGATTTCATTGACCGTTGTGCGGATCTTCGCCCAGGCCAAGTTAGACATATAGACTTGTTGCGAAAGGTTGTGATTAAACTCTTCTCTGATCTCATTGAGCAAAAGCTGTTGAAAAGCAAAAGCACTTATTGAAGGATCACTTAATCTTAACAACATGTTATTAGGGGAAATCCTTTCGAGCAACAAAGCAATGCGCTCGTAAGCCTGAAGGCGAATTGGTAAAACAGTTTCGTTGTTTTTAATCTTTATATCTAATAATCTATGGTCGAACTGCTTTTGTAGAAAATTTCGCATGACTAAATACATGGCATACATGACTAGCGCTGCGGGAACTAATAATTTTAAAAACTCAGTTACATAATCCATAAATAGAACTTACCCTCTCGGACTTTTCATTTAGGAACTAAATTAGTGAGAATCTCGAATAGGTATTTAAGTTTACATCTGAAAACGTGAAATAATTCTCATTCTTATGAACATTCAACCAGTAAGCCTTACTGAAAAAGCGATTGAAGAGGTGAAAAACATCATGAGCAATAAAAGTATTCCCGAAGGCTATGGCCTTCGTATTGGGGTAAAAGGCGGTGGTGGCTGCGGTGGACATGGCTTTATGCTTGGTTTTGACAAACCAAAGGATGGTGATCTCACCTATGATATTGAAGGCATTACTGTTCACATAGAAAAAAGGCAAACCATGTACTTAGTTGGTCTCGAAGTTGATTTCTATGAGGGCAGCGATGCCAGAGGCTTTACTTTTGTTAACCCAAACAGTGTTACTTCAGAATGAGTCAATTTCTTTACGACTTCGTAGTGCTCACAGACGATCGCTACGTTGCCCCTACCATTCTTGATGAAAACGTTCAAAACATTCTCACCGAAGATGGCCTAGTGCTTGACGCGTTGAAAGCAAATGGACATCGCGTTACCCGTATTAGTTGGTCTGACCCAGAATTCAACTGGGGGAGTACTCAAACTGTAATTTTTAGAACCACCTGGGACTATTTTGACAGGTTTGAAGAATGGAAGGAGTGGTTAGCCTCCACGAGTAAGCTTACGCAAATGATCAATCCTTATGCCTTGATCAACTGGAATATGGACAAACATTACCTGCGTGATCTCAACGATCGTGGCATCAATATTCCAGCAACTCGCTATATCGAAATCGGTGAAGAAACGAACTTAAAAGCCCTATATCATGAAACTGGCTGGACAGACTGCATCCTTAAGCCTTGTGTATCCGGAGCATCTCGCCACACCTATAAGTTAAATATCGATACCCTTCAAGAACACGAAGAAATTTTCCAAACCCTTATCGTCAAAGAAGCCATGATGCTTCAACCCTTTCAAAAGAACGTGGTAGAAAAAGGAGAAGTATCTTTAATGGTCATGGGTGGTGAATTCACACATGCTGTATTAAAAGTGGCCAAACCAGGTGACTTCAGAGTGCAAGACGACTTTGGTGGCACAGTACATTTATATGACCCTTCTTCGGAAGAAATTGCTTTTGCTGAAAAAGCAGTGGCCGCTTGCGATCCACAACCCACCTATGCCAGAGTAGACATCATCAGAGACAATAGCGATCAGCTTGCATTGATTGAGTTAGAGCTGATAGAGCCTGAACTTTGGTTTCGTCTAAAGCCAGAAGCTGCTCAGGTTTTGGCAAAAGCACTGTGACCATTGGCAACTTAAGAACAAGCAATTCATGGCTTTTAGGTATATAAACACACTATAAAAACCTCGCGGTATTCTTTTTTTTTCTTGCATATTAATGATCATTTTAGCTAGGTAAAACAACTCGAATGAAAAAATATGACATTATAATGTCATTAGTCAATTTAGCCTCTAACCTGGTCGACCCTAAAAACAAGAAGTCGATACAAGTTCTCATTAGGGAATCTGGCTATGAATCTCTTGACAAGGTCGACTTAGCCTTAGAACTTGAGGCAGTCTTACTTAAAGACAGGAGTCTTATCATGGATTGGCTCAATTGGTCTGAAAACAAAAGGACTGATAAAGGATGGTTCATAAAAAATGAAAACCATAGATACCTAGTTGGCTATTTTAATGGTGCTGTTATATCCAAATCTATAATTTACTCTAGTGAGTCAGAAGCCTGTGCTACATTCATTTTGAACGAAATCAATAGTATCCTTAATTGAACAGCTGCTCAGGTTTTGGCCCGAGCGCTTTAGTGTTAGCGGATTAATTTGTAAAATCAGTTCATCAACACACTCAAAGACTATGGGATTTTTCAGCAAAGACGAAACACGGACTTACGAAGTAGCCGGCAAGAGACTAAAATGCGTGGTTTGCCAACACGAAGAGTTTGAAGAGCGACATGCTCAATTGAACACCGCTATTTCTACTTTACTTAATTTCGATTGGGCGGATACCGAAGCGACTTGCCTGGTTTGCGATAATTGCGATTATGTACATTGGTTTTTACCTAGATAATTATTCAGCATACAAAAACTCAAAAGCGCTTTTATACCCGCCAATCTGCTGCGCATAATCAATCACTGAATTGTAAAATGCATCACGGCCAAGCGTGGCAGAATCACCTATTATGACCAATTGCGTTTTAGCACGCGTCATGGCTACATTCATTCTACGATATTCTTTCAAAAAACCAATTTCATTTTGCTCATTGCTTCGCGTTAAGCCAATGTAAATGACATCACGCTCCTGCCCTTGAAAAGCATCTACGGTATTCACAATGATATTTTCCCTTACGGCATCGAAAGCTGGGTTCTTCATCACCAAGTCTCGGAGTAATTCAATTTGCGCCTTATACGGGGCAATGATTCCAACAGACTTATCGAGTGATAGATTATTGGAAAGGTGCTTCACTAATAAATCTGCCTCCTCTTTGTTGTAGGTACTCAAGGTTTCCTTCTTCACCTTTTCGGTAAAACCACAACCAGCAGTATCGATGAAAACAAAGTGTTCAAGTTCACTCCCTTTTTCTCTGAACAGCACATCTTCAGCTGTTTTCAGTTGACCGCCATAAAAATAGTCTCCTGAGAACTTCATAATATCAGGATGCATACGATATTGTGTTTCGAGCATTACAGACTCATCAATATGCTTAATCGCCTTTTCGAAGAGTGTATTGGCAAGGCCATCTTTAGCCGCTTTAAGGCTCTTGATCGTTGGAGGTAGCTGCAGGTGGTCGCCCGCCATAATCACGCGATATGCCTTCTTAATAGCGATCCAACAAGCAGGCTCTAATGCCTGCGAAGCTTCATCAATAAAAACAGACCTAAATGTTCTGTCCTGCAAGAGTCTATGGGTTGATCCTACCAGTGTACAGGCAATCACTTGTGTCCTATCGACCAAGTCTTCAGTAATTTGGGATTCAATACGATCGGCATCGCCTTTTAGCATTTTGGCTTCATGCATGACCATCTTACGCTGCATGCGTTCTTCGTGACCAAAATTACGCTTATACTTCAGCCCCTTTTTTCGGTACTCGTCCGAGCGCTTTCTGATTTCTCTTAGTTCTTTAAAAAAGGGATGCTTTGATATTTTAACGTCAAGACTATTCTCAATCACTTTAGGTGTCAGTCGAGCCGGATGACCAATTCGCAACACTTCAATCCCCAACCCATCTAGCTTCTCAACCATCAGGTCAACTGCTGCATTACTTTGTGCACAAACTAAAACCTGCTTTTCAGTTTTGACAACTTCTTTAATCGCGTTTACCAAAGTAGTGGTCTTTCCTGTGCCTGGAGGCCCATGAATAATGGCAACGTCTTTTGCATTGAATATCTGAGACAGTGCTCGATTTTGACCCTCATTCAAGTTGACAGATTGAAAGTCAAAGCCTTTTTTGAACGATGCCTGTTTAGCGCCATAAAGGATCTCTCTCAAATCGGCTAACCTACCCGTATCAGCACTATGAACTTCTTTTAAGGCCTTTTGCATTTCACGATAGCCTCCTTCATCAAAGAGTAGGTTGACACCTAATTTTCCATCGCGAAGCCAATCTGGGACATCGTCCGAGTTGAGGACAACTCTCATTTTGTCTCTACGCACATAACTGATAACTCCAGATAAAGCATCTGCATCTTCTCCATGTCCAGAGAATACGCTGGCAATAGCTCCGACTTGGAAGGCATGATTTTGCTCCAAATGAGATGTGCGATCTAATTCAAGTGTATAGCGTTCTCCCGTACTGATAAATCTATTTACGAGTTGAACAGGATACCATGTAACGCCTTTTTGTCTCCTTTCATCAACGGATGTATTGAGCATCTTACGCTGGTACTGTGCATAATCCTCATCCTTCTCCATTCTGAGAAGTTCTTTAAGCTTACTTAAGGTGTTTTGGGCTTCGGTCATTATACTGTACTTATGAGAAGTACTATTTGTGACGGATCATTGTTATTCGAGATTGCTTCACCTGACCACCTACAGGGGGATTCTTTTTGGCTACTGAAATCTCAATGGTCGAAATCTCACTAAAAGCGTCAAAAAGCCGATCTAGGATTCGCTGAGCAACGCGTTCTAATAGCTTAGTGGGTATTGCCATTTCTTCTTTAGTAATGGCGTAGATGGCCTCGTAATTGACTGTACCTTCAAGGTCATCATGTTCTGAGGCAGTGGCAAAGTCAGTAGTTACATGTACGTCAACCACAAAGTCATTGCCTTTCTCTCTTTCTTCCTCGTAAAAACCATGAAAGGCATAGAATTCCATGCCTTCCAATGAAACAATATCTTTGTTCATCTTACTCAAACTTATCGAAGAAGGAACTCTTCTCTTTATCTTCTTCGGTGCTATCCTTTGGTTGAACTTCTTCGTTTAATTCTTCTTCTTGAGTCTCTTCGGCTATTGGAGCTTCTTCTATTTCTTCAATCACTGGTTCTGATCGAGCCTCCTCGATTTCTCGTGTTGTTTCAGCTATTGGCTCTGTATGGGTATCTTCTACTGTCGCCTCCACCATTTCATCTATACTCTTTTCAGCGGCCTTATGTTCATTTTCTACTAGTATGCCTTCGACACTGATCGGCTTATCACTATTGTCATTAATTTCTCTTCCTAGTTCCTTGGCTTTCTTCAAATGAGGCTTAATGTCACTTGGAAAATCTTGGTGTCTCTGAAGTTTATTCAGGATATCCTCTGCTAATAACTTCAATTCAGACATTAGAGAGTCCTTATTTGCCTTCATACTCCTAAATACTTGCTCTAGCTGGCGGATCTCATCCTCCATGTCGTCAATGATAATGCTCGATCTATTCTCAGCTTCTTCAATGATTGATCGGGCCCTAGACTTGGCTTCGCTCATTAGCCCATCGGCTCTCATTTCGGTTTCCTTCATGTGGAGTTCGGCAGTCTTGGTCGCCTGCTCTACCATGTTAGCACCAGTATCTTCGGCCGTTTTCAAGGTTTTGAACAAGGAGTTCTCCACTTCGCGCAACTTCTTCACTTCATTCTCAGAAGCTTCAAGTTTATATTTCAGCTCTTTATTCTGGTCGTAAAGTCTTTCCCACTCAACGGAAAGTGAGTTCAGAAATGCGCTGACCTCATCTTTATCATAACCACGAAATCCTTTTTCGAATTCTTTTTGCCTAATCTCTAGCGGTGTAATGTTCATGCTTACCGAAAATTAAAATTTGATATCCCAGGTTGATATACTCCGGTCATCACTGGCCGACAATAAAAGGTTGTTGAAATTTGTCCAAAGCACCTTATTGATCGAGGTACCGTGGCCTGCATGTCTTGCTTTATCAATCACTTTCAGGAGTTGGAAAGTCTCGGCATCCCAGACCTTAATGGACTTATCCATACTACAAGTTACAAAATGTTTGCTATCAGGGCTAAAAACCAAATGGTTAATTGCAAACATATGTGCCACTATAGACTCCTGCAATTCATAGTCTTTTTTAGTGTCCCATATTTTTAAATGGGCATCCCGACTTCCACTTATGAGATAACGCTGATCAGGAGAATATTGTACAGTGAAGACCGAAAGTTTATGTGCTTCGATTTCTTTGATTAAACTGAAATCAATCAAACTATAGATGCGAATGAAATTATCGCTAAAGCCGATCGCTAGGTGGCCTAATTGCTCAGATATGGCTATTGTTCTTGCGCTCATTTCAGAAGCCTGAATCACCTGAATGGTTTCCAATGTCGTGATGTTGAGCACATGTACTTCGCCATTGGCCAAGGCTGCAAAGATGCGGTCCTTAACTACTTTGATATCGAAGATGGCGCTGGTTCCCAAATTGATCGATCCGACTTCTTTCTTTTTTTCAAGGTCTACCAGGTGTATGCCATCAAAATTCTGTCCGACAACCAGCACATTTCTTTCAGCATAATAGCAAAGCGCATATATCGAAGTAGGCACTTTGACAATCATACGGCCATTGTCCATGTCATTTAAATCCCACAGCGCAACAACCCCATCTCCTCCTGAGGAGAAGAATTCGTTGGGTTTTGGGCCCTGTTCAAGTGTGTAGACACAATCAGAATGACCCCCTACTGTGTTTACTTTATTAACTTCGATTTTAGACATCAATGAAAAAGCTAGTATCTTCGATTTGCGGTAAAGCTAAGGTGACTAAGGTTCAAAACGAACCGTCATGCAGGAAAAATAATCCATAAGCGTAAGTAGGGATTATTTTATCCGGTATCTAGTCAACTCGGCTATTTAGATTCCGAACATTTTTCTTCTTCCTTTCAAATCAAAGAAGAAAAATCCCGGAATTACGATTTAGCTTGAATTGCAAAAAACTATCGTGACAGTAATTATTCATGCCAATTGCCTATAAATCTTCCATCAATAAGGATGTCTCATATATCGTATGGGAAATCACCGAAACAGAAGACGAACTGCTTCGACACCTAAACCTTAATGACGAGGAAAAAGCTGATTTGACTTCTGTGAAAATTGCTCCTAAACGGCTTGAGTGGCTAGGCGCACGAACAGCACTAAAGTTCTTAGTAAAGGAGATAGGTCAATTTTATATTTACAAAGACCAGTTCGGAAAGCCTCATTTGAAAGACACTCCCATTGGTATTTCGGTATCACATGCTAAGGGCTTCGGGGCAGCAGCAATTAATCTGCAAGGTGAGGTGGGTATCGACATCGAAACAGAAAGAGCACAAATCCATCGGATTGCCCATAAGTTCTTACATGAATCAGAAGCCACTTGGGCCTCTGGTGATGGAGAGAAGCTCACTAAAATATGGACTGCAAAAGAAGCGCTATACAAATTGCATGGCAGAACCCAGCTCATCTTTGCCGAGCAACTAGTGATTTCAGACTTTACTAGTGCACGTGAAGTTCAAGGAATGATCCTTGAGAAGGGCCATAAATCTACTTACAAACTGAGACACGAAGTGCTGGACAATATGTACTTGTGTTGTGCCTACTGACGCTTACTCGACTCCTTTTTCGGCAATATTCAACAACGTCTTAATTTCATCCACACGCTCGGTGTGCCCCAATTTCTCATGGGAATTAATCAAATTCCTTAACATACGAACCACAATATCTATATGGCTACATGGCTCATAGAAAACGTCATTTGGGGATAGTTTCAGGTTGGCGATGTACTCATCTAATTCCTTCCGAGAGAAAACAAGCCCGCGATTAAATGCATTCACATAAAACTGAACATCGTCTTGCTTGTAGGTCATCACAAAAAGATTTGGCAAGTTCACACCGAAAATAGGCATCTTAAGCTTTTGGGCAACCAACATATAAATGATGCAGAGTGAAATTGGATTGCCTTTCTTAGTTTGCAGCACAACACTTAGCATAGAGTTGCCAGGTGAATGAAAGTTCTTAGTGTTTGCGCCAAAGTGGAGCTTACCAAAGAGCACTGAGTTGAGAATCTTAATTTGATCCACAGGATGAATTTCTGCTTTAAACTCAAGCCACGCTTCGTAATAAAGTTGCTCTAACTCCTTACTCAGCTGCTCATATTCTATATCAGGATATTGATAGGTATTGACCAGCCAAACACCTTCTAATAGGTCTTTACCACCATTTATTCTCCAAGCATAGAGCTTCTCTTTGAGTAACTCAAACTGGAGTTTATGCACCAGATCTTCAATACGTTTCTGAATGACAGGGTTAAAGCTATTCTCCCATTCAAACTCCAGGTAAGGAATAATGTAGGTCCCCATAGACTTGATCTTGTCTTCAATATGTTCGACAATTTCAAAGTCGTCCTCGTCTAGTAACGAGACCATTGCTTTTAGCTCTTTATTATTCAGATTTTCTCCTTCTGACATACTTAAGTCTGAATCACTCCTACATTAAATTTCTCAGTGATTGGAGCTTGATTGGCGATTTCAATCCCTTTCGAAATTACATTTCTTGTCTCTAATGGGTTGATGATACCGTCTACCCAAAGCCTAGAAGCCGCATAGTATGGACTCATCTGCTCATTATAGCTAGCGGTGATATCATCTAATAATTTTTTCTCTGCTTCGGGTGTAATTTCTTTCCCTTGGGCCTTCAGCGTGGATACTTTAATTTGAAGTAGCGTTTTAGCTGCTGACGCACCACTCATCACTGCAATCTGAGCTGTTGGCCATGCGTAAATCAAACGAGGATCGTAAGCCTTGCCACACATGGCATAATTACCAGCACCAAATGAATTACCTGTAATGATGGTAAACTTTGGTACAACAGAATTGGCCATAGCATTCACCATTTTGGCACCATCCTTTATGATACCACCATGTTCGGCACGGCTACCAACCATAAATCCACTGACATCCTGAATAAAAACCAATGGTATTTTCCTTTGGTTACAGTTCATAATGAAGCGCGCTGATTTATCCGCAGAATCAGAATAGATAACGCCACCCATCTGAATCTCGCCTTTCTTAGACTTAACAACAATGCGTTGATTCGCGACAATTCCCACAGCCCATCCATCAACACGCGCATAACCACATACTATGGTCTGGCCATACTTTTCTTTGTATTCATCAAATTCAGAGTCATCGACCATGCGTTTGATTAATTCTCTTACATCATAAGGTTTGGTTCTATCCAAAGGCATGATGCCTAACATCTCTTTAGGGTCAAGCTTTGGTGGCTTCGCTTCAGCGCGATCGAAACCAGCATTCTCAAATGCACCGACCTTATCGAAGATATTCTTGATGTAGTCAAGGCAAGCCTTATCGTTTGGAAACTTATTATCCGTCACACCAGAGATTTCACAATGTGTTGTAGCCCCTCCAAGTGTTTCATTATCTATTGTTTCACCTACAGCTGCCTTTACTAAGTAGGAGCCAGCTAGAAAGATGGATCCCGTTTTATCAACAATGGCAGCTTCATCACTCATAATAGGCAAATATGCCCCGCCAGCCACACAACTACCCATAATGGCAGCGACCTGAATAATACCCATTGAAGACATCTTCGCATTGTTGCGGAACTGTCTACCAAAATGTTCTTTATCCGGAAAAATCTCGTCTTGGAGTGGTAGAAAAACCCCAGCACTGTCTACCAAATAGATTATTGGCAAATGATTCTCCATGGCAACCTCCTGGGCACGCATGTTTTTCTTAGCAGTAATAGGAAACCAAGCACCGGCTTTAACTGTGGCATCGTTAGCCACAATCACACATGTTCGGCCTCTCACGCTACCAATACCTGTGACAACCCCTCCCGAAGGACAACCTCCGTATTCTTGATACATGCCATCACCAACAAATGCTCCGATCTCCAAGAAATCTTTAGGGCTATCGATTAGATAATCAACTCGCTCACGAGCCGTGAGCTTACCTTTATCGTGTTGTTTGGCAATTTTCGTTTCTCCTCCACCCAGTTTTACTTTTTTAAGTCGTGTGTCTAACTGGAAGATCAGTTGTTGCATTTCGTCTTGATTCTTATTGAATTCAATATCCATTTAGCCTTGTTTATGCCATAATTAATGGCAATTCCATATAGTAGTTTACTCGTGAATAAAATTAGACCCAAGATGTGGACTTTTCAAGCTTGAAAAGTCTATCGGTCTTTTTTCTTTTTCCCAGAGGTCTCTCTTCCGTCAGCTGGCCCGCTATTTTTTCTGCCAAATACTGAGAAATGCATGTAGCGCTTAGGATTGTATCTGAGGTCTATAAATAGACTATCAAGATCAGCCATTGTCTGATTCATGGTATTGTAAAGAGAGTCGTTAGACATAAGCTTACCTAGGGTACCCTCGTTTGAATTCAATTTTTCAATAAAAGTTCTGGTTCCGAGTAATAACGAATCCATGCTCACAAAGCGTGACTCTAGGTCTACAGCGTTAAGCTTCTCGCCCAGTTTCGCATACTCTTCTGTCATTGGTTTTATACCACTCAATGCATGAGTAATTGAGTCCGTAAGCCAAGCAATCCTATTCTCTATCAGGTCTAGAGAACCCTCTAATCTTCCTGTTAAGTTCTTTACGTTTTCTGATGCTTCAGTGAAATTATCTATGGCCCGAGCAATGCTATCAGACTTCTCAACAAATGGATCTAAAACACTATTAATCTTATTTACCAAAGCCGAAAGTGAGTTAGCTGCAGATATCCCCTCCTCTGTTAAGAGTTCAGTAATTCCTCCGTCAATATCACTAATAAGCGTCTCATTTGGCTCGAGTGTACGCGTACCAACAGGCATAATCAATTTAATTTCTATACCTCCTAAAAAGTCTGGTTTGGTCAGCCTTGCAATAGTACTGTCAGTAAGGTTTATGGTATTGTCAATAGCGAGGGTAACAAGAATGTTATCATAACTATCATCGCTAAACCGTCTGTCAATTACGCTTCCAACATCAAGACCATTCAGCACTACTCTATCTCCCTTCTTGAGTCCACTTACGTTCTGATACTCAACGTAGTAGGTGTTTAATGGAGAAAACACATCAAGCCCTCTGAGGTAATTAAAACCCACGTAGAGAGCGATAGCTGTCAACACCACAAATAAGCCTACTTTGAATTCTTTACCTCTTGCCACTTGCTTAATTTCCTATTGATTCTAAATATTCGAAATAATCCCTAATCGCCCTAAAAATAGCCGAGGCCATATAGTCCTGAACCTCTGGCTTACCTAAGTCTTTTTCTTCTTCAGGATTTGTAAGATAACCTAATTCCACCAAAACACTAGGCATAGAAGTGCTCCAAAGCACCCAAAGACTTGATTGCTTTACACCGCGGCTCTTTCGGCCAGCTCTCTTTTTAAACTGTTCATCTATATTCGAGGCGAGCAAAATGCTGTTTTCTTGAAAGGCCTCCTGCTGAATTGAGACCATAATATCAACTTCTGGAGCGTTCGGGTTAAAGCCCTGATAAATTTCTTGGTAGTTTTCCTCAAGCAAGATTACGGAGTTTTCTCGCTTGGCAACTTCAAAATTTCTCCCTTCGTTCTTAGTACCCATGACGAAAACTTCAGTTCCAGAAACAGACTCATATCCTGGGTTCATCGCATTGGCATGAATTGAAACGAATAAATCAGCCTCTGCGTCATTGGCAATGATGGCACGAACTTTGGGATGACTGTACTCATCTTTTGTACGCGTATAAATAACCTCAATGTTATCAGACAGAGTTTCTAGGTATTTACCAACTAATAAAGTCACTGGAAGGACTACATCCTTTTCTTTTAGATTCTTACCTCGCGTACCTGGATCCTTTCCACCATGCCCAGCATCAAGTACCACTTTATACTTTTTCTTTTTCCCACCTTCTGGCGCCTGCATAGCACTTGCCTGAAAGGTTAATAACAACAGAAAGATGACCAGAAGGCTATAATTTTTCACTTTGATGCGAATGAAACGATCGATTAAAATAACTTTACGCAAAAATCTTAAAATTTCGGTAAAACCGAAAAATAGCTTGCTCTCAAAACGCATTATATTTTTTTCGCTCTGTCTCTTCATTTCAATTTTTAATTTGAAGGCACAAATCAATGGCGTAAAACCTGATTCACTTACCACCCTTCAAAACCGTACCAATTCTATAAATACGGAACTAGCAGCAAAAAATGATACACTGCCTGGTATTCAAGATTCTGTGAAAGTAGTAGTCAATGGAATAGAAACAACCATTAAATATTACGCCAAGGATTCTATCATCAACAAAACTCAAACAAACATTACCTACCTCTATGGCGATGCCAAAATTGAGTATGGGCTCATCAATCTAAGAGCAGCTGAAATCACTATCAACCGCAATAATAACGAATTGAGGGCACGTGGGGTTCAAGATTCTACAGGTTTATGGGTAGGTCGACCAATATTTAAGGATCCAGGTGGTATTTATGAGACAGAAGAGATCAGGTATAACTTCGTGACCCAACGCGCTAGAATTAAAGGTGTGGCCACAGAACAACCCGATGGGCTACTCAGGGGAGAGGTAATTAAGAGGAATGCGGATGAAACTGCGTATATATCAGAGGGCAAATACATCCCTTGTTTAGATGACCCTGATGCAGGCACCTTTATCAAAGCAAAGAAAATTAAGCTTATACCTGATAAAGGTGTTATTACTGGGCCTTTCCTGCTTTATGTAGGAGGTATTCCAACACCATTGGGTTTGCCCTTCGGTTTCTTTCCCGATACCGATGATTCTAAAGAATCTGGTATTCTTTTTCCGAAATATGGTGACGAGCAACGTAGAGGCATCTTTTTAAGAGAGGGCGGTTGGTATCAGGCATGGAATGATAGGTTTCATACGGCACTCACAGGTGACATTTACTCAAAAGGAAGTTGGGGATTAAAACTTAGGACTGCCTATAATAGTCGATACAAATACAGTGGTTCATTAGACATTAGTTATAACCGAAACAAGACACCTGATACAGATGAAGTTCCCTTAGACTCTAAAGATTTTTGGGTCTCTTGGTCACACAGACCTGATTCAAAAGGCAGGAACTCAAGGTTCTCTGCGAGTGTAACCGCAGGGACGAGTACCTATAACCAAAACAACCTTTCTACTGTCAACTTTCAGAATAACGTTAGGTCTGAGTTTAGATCAAACGTGAATTTTAGTGGCGTAATTCCTCGATCACCTTTCAGCTATGCGATCAGTGGAAGACACAATCAAAATGTTCAAACAGGTGTCTTAGACATTTCCCTACCTGAATTTTCGATGACCATGAATAGGGTTACTCCATTCAAAGGTGCCAAACAAGAAGTATTAAAAAGGCTGAATTTAGGCTGGCGTTTTAATGCTTCGAATCGTATTACAAACGTGGTACAACCTGGTTCCACTGGGTTTAACATCGCTAACAAGGCAACTGCGAACGACACAATTGCTGTAACCTTTGCCAGTCTTCCTGACCTATTAGACAATGCTAAAAATGGTGCCCGTCACAACTTTGATCTTTCAACATCATTTTCATTTCTGGACAACCTGACGTTTACTCCCTCTTTTAATGTTGAGGAATTATGGTACCTAGAAGAATTGAACTATGAGTTCTTACCTGATGAAAATGCAGTAAGAATTGACACCATTAACGCTTTCAGTCGTGCCATGACCTATAGCACGAGCATGGGTTTATCAACTCAGATTTACGGTATGATTCCATTCAAAAATAGCCGAAAGATTGAGGCGATTCGGCATATCATAACCCCGACTGTAGCCTTTACCTACAGACCTGACTTCAGTGACCCTAAATTTGGCTTTTACCAAACCGTTCAAACAGACACCACTGGAACTGGTACCTTTAGGCAACTTTCTATTTACGATGGGTTCCGGTTCGGATCTCCGTCTTTAGGTGAGTCCGCAGCCTTAAGTTTCTCGGTGAGTAATAAGTTAGAAATGAAAGTGAAGAGTGATACTGCTCAGTCTAGGAAAGTATCGATACTTGACAATTTATCAATGACAGGCGCCTATAACTTCCTGGCCGACTCATTTCAGTTATCTAACATCAACATTAATGCGAGAACCAGTCTATTTAACAAAAAACTTAGCATCATCATTGGTGGATCATTAGATCCTTACAGCTATATAACCTCTACAAACGAAGGGGTTACCTCAACAGAGAGAAGAGCTGCATTGGCACTTAGGTCTGGGCAGGGCCTTGGAAAGCTTACCACTGCTCGCTTTTCCCTGAGCACCAACCTTAATTCAAAAGCAAATTCATCTATGAGCCAAAGGGGTGCCGCTTCGATTGGCAATGAGTCCTTGAGCGGATTGGGTGATTTTCCGGGGGAAGACCCTAATGAATTTGGAGCGCTTAATAACGGAGGAAATACTGCTGTTCCTGAATACTTTTATGACCCTAATTCCTACGTTGATATCAATATTCCTTGGAACATTAGGCTGAGTTATGACTACAACTATCGATGGTCAAGTTCGGGGGCAACAACAAGACAAACGGTAAGGGCAAATGGCCAATTACAGCTTACTCCTAAATGGCAAGTGACTTATAATACTGGCTTTGACTTTGATGTCAAAGAGTTTGTTCAAACTTCAATAGGTCTTTACCGAGATCTAGGCTGTTGGGAAATGCGAGCCAACTGGATTCCATTCGGAACATTTACTTCCTATACAATAGACATCCAAATAAAAGCTTCTGCACTTAAAGACCTAAAGATCAGTAGACGCAGAAGCCAGTTCGATCAGGGTGGATTTAATTAATTCTAAAGGGCTTCAATGAATAGACCGTCATCGGTCTTTTCAACTTTTGCCAATCCATTTTGAGTCAATTCTTTTATCGCCTTGTCCCACTTTTTATTAGAGAGTCCAGCATTCTCCTTCAGAGTTCCCAATGCTGTCTTTCCAACCTTATTCAGGTCATCTAAAATAGCTTTTGCCTCTTCGCTTAATTCAACTTGAACCGCCTTATTCTCTGGCTTCATTTGAGGGAAGAACAATACATCTTGAATAGAATTTGAGTTAGTCATAATCATTGACAAACGATCAATTCCTACTCCTAAACCTGCTGTAGGCGGCATACCGTATTCAAGCGCTCTTAAGAAATCTTCGTCAAGCACCATGGCTTCATCATCGCCACGTTTACCCAAGTCTAATTGTTCTTCGAATCTTTGTCGTTGATCGATTGGATCGTTCAACTCCGAGAAAGCGTTACAGATTTCTTTGCCATTACAGACCGCTTCGAATCTTTCTACCAAGCCTTCCTTAGTTCTGTGTTTTTTAGCTAAAGGCGACATCTCAACAGGATAGTCTGTGATAAAGGTCGGTTGAATCAATTTAGCTTCGCAATGCTCACCAAAAATCTCATCAATCAATTTACCCTTGCCCATGGTCTCATCGATATTAACCTTCAATTCTTTAGCCGTTGATCTAAGTTGCGCCTCGTCCATTTCAGAGATATCAACGCCTGTAAAATGATCAATAGCCTCAAACATGGTAAAGCGCTTCCAAGGTCTTTGGAAATTAATCTCGTGCTCCCCAACTTGTACTTTAGTCGTGCCATGAAGATCCATAGCGACTTTTTCGACCATTGCCTCAACTAAGTTCATCATCCAGTTATAATCCTTATAGGCTACATAAAGCTCCACTTGTGTGAACTCTGGATTGTGAAACCTAGACATACCTTCGTTTCTGAAATCCTTCGAGAATTCAAAAACTCCATCAAAACCACCAACGATCAGCCTTTTTAGATAAAGCTCATTGGCTATCCGTAGATACAAGGTCATATCTAGGGTATTGTGATGCGTTTTAAATGGACGTGCTGCTGCACCACCATACAAGGGCTGAAGAATTGGAGTCTCTACTTCTAAATATCCTTTATCAGCTAAGTAGCCTCTCATTGAATTCACCAATTGAGTCCTCTTAACAAAGGCATCTCTGACATGAGGATTGACGACTAAGTCAACGTAACGTTGTCTATACCTTTGTTCTGGATCGGTAAATGCATCGTGTACATTCCCGTCAGCATCCGTTTTAGGAAGAGGTAATGGCTTCAAAGCCTTCGATAAAACCTTCAATTCAGTGACGTGAACAGAAATCTCTCCCACCTGAGTTTTGAAGGCATAGCCTTTAATACCAATGAAATCACCGATGCCCAAAATCTTTTTGAAAACCGTGTTATAAAGCGTCTTATCTTCTTCAGGACAGAGGTCATCTCTTCTCAAATAGATTTGGATGCGACCTTGAGCATCTTGCAGTTCAGCAAAAGAAGCTGAGCCCATAATCCTTCTACTCATCAACCTACCGGCCAATACTACTTCTGTAAAGCGTTCAGGAGATGCATCAAATTGATCTTTGATTTGCTTTGAAAAAGCCGAAACCTCAAATGTTTCTGATGGATATGGGTTTATCCCTAGCTTTTCAAGTTCAGTCTTTTCCTGCCTTCTTAGTATTTCCTGTTCGCTTAAAACCTGCATTTCACGATATTTTTGAAGTGCGCAAAGATAGTGATTAGAAGAGATTATTTAAATCTTTCTACATGCTCATGTATATACTCAGAAATATTTACGCTAAATCTTTCGGACTATTCCTAACTCTTTCGGACACTACCTAAATTATCAGGAGATGAAAGAACTAACCAAGGCCGAAGAACAGATAATGCAGGTGGTGTGGGCGCATGATCAATTGTTTATCAAAGACATTGTCGATCAAATGCCATCGCCAAAGCCTGCATACAATACGGTTGGGACTTTCCTAAAAATATTGGAGGCCAAAGGATTTGTCTCTAGAGTCAAAATTGGTAACACTTTCGCCTACTCTGCCAGTGTCAAAAAGAAAGATTATACCCAAAGCTTTCTGAATGGCTTTCTGAGTAACTATTTCGAAGGTTCTGCTGAAAAACTCCTTTCATTTATGGTAGAAGAAAAGAAACTGAATATCAAGCAGGTAGAAGACTTAATAAAAAACTCATGGACAATGATTAACTAGATAACAGAATCATCCGTATGCCTAGCATGCTTTTATTGAATCTACTGGCTCTTCTTCATTTTGGTTAAACGACTACCTAATTTCTTCTCCTCTTCAACTCGTTGGTCACTAGGGTAAGTTCTCTACCACTCTGACCTTTGACGGATGTATTTTCAGCCGCCCTTCTAATCAAGTAAGGAATTGTTGCTTCAATTGGCCCATAAGGCACATACTTGATCACATTATACCCCCCATGGGCTAGATTGAATGAAATATGGTCACTCATACCATAAAGTTGACCAAAAAATACGCGTTCATTATTTGGCTTATAACCAAACTCATCCATTAAAACGGTCAGCTTGTAGTTCGAGTCTTCATTGTGCGTACCCGCAAAAAGGCTAATCCCTCTCAGGTTCTCAATACAATATAGAGATGCGGCATTGTAGTCTCTATCGGTAGAAGCTTTATCTGGTTGAATTGGATCTGTGTAATTCATCTCTGCAGCCCGAGCACTTTCTTTCTCCATATACGCGCCCCGCACCAACTTTGCACCTAGAATATAAGCTCCTTTTTCAGCCTCGCCATGAAGTGCTTTTAAATGATCTAGCATGGTATGACAGTACATTTGAAAGGTGTAATAAACCACAACCTTAGTAGTATTATATTTTTCCATCATGGCGATGGTCAGGTCATCAATTGGCTTTTGGATCCATGTTTCTTCAGCATCAATCAATAAGGATACCTCGAGCTGGCTAGCAAGTTCGCAAATGCTTTCAACTCGCACTTTCACCCGCTCAAAGGCTTCGTTTTCCGCTTTTGATAACTCTTTATTTGCATGAATTTTGGCATAGAGGTCAAAATCCCCTACCGCTGTAAGCTTGAAAGCTGCAAACCTCAAAATCTTTGATCGACTTGCCACTTTAATAGTTTCAAGGATTTCCTGATAGGCTTCCTCAAAACCCTTTTCAGAATTTTCTCCTTCAACTGAGTAATCAAAAATAGCCCCAATGCCATAGCTTTCGAGTTCATCTACGGCAGTAGCACATTTTTTTAACGATTCTCCTCCACAAAAAATATCGAAGATAGTAGACTTGACGATTCCCTTTATTGGTAAGCCTACACTTAATCCAAACTTGGTCAGCGTGGTACCAACAGAAACCATCATAGGCCATTTCATGGTTGTGAAAATGAAATGCCTTTTTTTCAGAGCTTTGTTAGACTTGGCTTTGAAAGCAATTTCGATCTGATCGAAATCAACAAACTTTTTTAGGTCCATAGGGCGAATTAGAGGAGCAAATATAATTAACAAACTGTAAGTCGTTTACATTTGTTATAGCAAAGAATTAACAGCTGAGTTGATGCAGATAAGAGAGCTTAAGGATTGGATAATTGATTACAAAAAGCCACTAGTAATAGCTGGGCCTTGCAGTGTCGAAAGTGAAGAGCAACTGCGTAAATCAGTGCTTCCAATAATCGATCACGTAGACATTCTCAGAGGAGGCATTTGGAAGCCTCGCACGCGACCAGGTTCATTTGAAGGAGTCGGAGAAAAGGGGCTGCAATGGATGAGCTCGCTTAAAAAAGAAGTATCGTTCAAGTTTGCTACTGAGGTGGCAACTCCAAAGCATGTTGAATTAGCGCTAAAATACGGGGTCGATGTACTCTGGATTGGTGCACGAACAACTGTCAACCCTTTCAACGTAAGTGAACTGGCGTCAGCCTTACAAGGAATTGACATACCTGTCTTCGTTAAAAATCCTATTCACCCCGAACTCTCCCTTTGGAAAGGGGCATTAGAAAGGTTTTCAAAAGCAGGTATTACAAAACTTGGAGCCATTCATCGAGGATTTCATACCTATGAAAAGAAAAAATATCGTAACGCTCCATTCTGGCAGATTCCATTAGAGCTGAAAAGTGAATTCCCTCAGTTGCCGTTAATTTGTGACCCTAGTCACATCGGTGGCACGCGTGACTTGATTGAACCTTTAGCGCAACGAGCGCTAGATTTGGACTATGATGGTGTGATGATTGAAGCTCACACTGACCCAACCCACGCACTTAGTGATGCCGAGCAGCAAGTCAGCACATCAACTCTATTAGAAATTGTATCGAACCTCAAGCCCAGAGATGCGAGCTTCACTGAAAAAAGCTACCTCGACCAATTGGAAGTGATCCGAGAAAAAATTGATCAGGCAGACAGAGAGCTCTTAGAAGCTATTGCTGTACGCATGAGTTTGGTAGAAAAAATTGGTGAGTTCAAGAAAGAAAATAATGTAGCCATCTTTCAGATAAGCCGTTGGAAAGAAATCTTCAAGTCTAGATCAGAATGGGGTAAACAATTGAATCTAGATGACGAATTTACCGTAGACCTCTTAAGATTATTACACCAGCAGTCAGTGAAAAAGCAAACTGAGGTGTTTAATATGATAGAAGACGAACAAAACCACTCTAATGAATAATATAGGACTACTTGGGCCAGAAGACACCTATCACGATATTGCCAGAAAACGCTACCTACCAGGTGAAAAACCGACATTTTATAAGAACTTTGACGATATATTTTCTGCATTAAAAGAAGGTAGAATCAATCGCGCCATAATTGCGATCAAGAACAGTACTTCTGGTTTTGTGAGTAATAACTTAGACAAGATCAAAAATGGTGGGTTTAAAATTATCGAGGAGTTTGAATTACCTATTCATCTTTGTTTAGGAAGTATTCACCCCAATTCTTTAAGCTCCATTAAAAAGATCTATTCTCATCCAATGGCGATTAAGGAGACACAGCGATTCTTTAGTAAATACAGTCATATCACTTTCATTGCGAGTACTAGTACAGCTGGAGCGATTGATGAATTAAAGAATAACCGTGATCCACATGGTGCTGTAATTTCTAGTGCCGAAGCTTTGGAGAATAATGCACTTCATGTGATCTCTAGAAACATTGAGGATGAGCCAAATAATTCTACTACTTTCAGTCTAATCGAAAAATAATTCAATCGATTTACTAAACTTTTCAACATATAATTTTTGACTAGCCAAAAAGATACATACGTTTAGCATGTGAAAAGAACATCAGCAGCCTACTTTTACTTTTTTTATTATTTCAGCTTGAACAAAGTGAGCCGCTGCTAGTAAAGAAATTTAACTATCTAAAACATAAGCCCGGTTCACAAGAATCGGGCTTTTTTATTGCTAAAAAATGGAAATCGTAGACATCAAAGACTGGGGACTCGGCTTATCAGATCACGTGTTGATAGCTGGGCCTTGTAGCGCAGAAACCCCCGAGCAAATTGAAACCATCGCCAAAGGATTGAGAAGTAGTAATATCGAAATGTTCAGGGCGGGCATATGGAAACCCCGTACCCGACCTGGATCCTTTGAAGGTATTGGCTCAGAGGCATTAGGCTGGCTAGACGCTGCCAAAGAAATACTGAACGTACCCGTCACCGTAGAGGTCGCCAACACAGCGCACGTAGAGGCTGCATTAAAAGCAGGTATTGATGTGCTATGGATAGGTGCTCGCACAACAGTAAACCCTTTCTCAGTCCAAGAGATTTGCGAAGCTTTGAAAGGTACTGATATCCCAGTGATGGTTAAAAACCCTATTAACCCAGACTTACAGTTGTGGCTCGGTGCCATTGAGCGACTCAATAAAGTCGGTATTAATAAGGTAGCAGCCATACATAGAGGTTTCTCGGACCCCTACGAAAAACGCTATAGAAACAAGCCCGAATGGAGTATGCCGATTCACTTGAAACGAATGCTTCCAGGGATTTCTGTAATCTGTGACCCAAGCCATATTGCCGGAACAAGGGAGATCATAGCCTCTGTTAGCCAGAGAGCAATCAACTTTGGTTTAGATGGGCTTATGATTGAAACGCACCACGATCCTGATAATGCTTGGAGTGATGCGAAACAGCAGGTGACCCCAGAAACGCTAAAAATAATTTACGAAAATCTCAACTTCAGGGAAACGCTTGATAAGCACCCAGAAGCCATTAGCGAGCTAGATGAATTCAGACAAAAAATTGATCTTGTCGATACACAAATCATCGAATTGCTTGCTGATCGTTTTCAAATGATTAAACAAGTTGGTGAATATAAAAGGGAGCATAACCTTGCCGTTTATCAGCCGAATAGATGGCATAATGTAATGGAGTCAAGAATTAGTGCAGGCGTAAAGAAAAACATGACAGAGAAGTTCATGAAAAGCTTTTTATTTGCCGTACACGAAGAGTCTGTGAAAACTCAAGAAGCACAGCTTAAAGAAAAGGGCTAATACCAAAATGAGTCAAATAGTCATTGATGATATCCAACAAAGCCTGAAGCAATTCTTTGACGAGAATAGCTACACCAAGGTGGCAATACTGGTAGACGAGAATACGCGTGAGCACTGTTATCCAATAATTCAGGGTATGCTCCCCGATCACCTAGTCATCCAGGTTACTTCTGGTGAAATCAACAAGACACTTGATACTTGCCAAATCATCTGGGAATCATTGACGGAGGAAGGTTTTGATCGAAAATCTCTCATGATAAATTTAGGTGGTGGTGTGATTGGTGATATGGGCGGTTTCTGTGCCGCTACTTATAAGCGCGGCATTGACTTTATAAACATTCCTACAACCTTACTGGCTGCTGTTGATGCGAATGTAGGGGGTAAATTAGGAATTGACTTTCAAGGGTTCAAAAACCACATTGGCCTTTTCAAAGACCCAAATACTGTACTCATCGACCCTATCTTTCTACAAACCCTTTCTCAAAAGGAATTAAGATCTGGCTTTGCGGAGGTTATTAAGCATGGGCTCATTACGGATAAAGACTATTATGAGCAAGTAGCAAAGACTGGTCTTGCGCAGAATAACTGGCTTGCCGTTATTGCGCACTCTGTCGAAATCAAAACCCAGGTGGTTAAGCAAGACCCTCGAGAGGGTGGATTAAGGAAGGTTTTAAATTTTGGTCATACCATCGGGCATGCCATTGAGAGTTATTATCTCGATTCTGAAAACCACTTGTTACATGGTGAAGCAATCGCAATCGGAATGATTTGTGAAGCCTATGTGTCCAAAAAGTTATTAAGCCTTGAAGAAGCTGATCTCAAAGAAATCTGTAATACAATTCTAAATATTTATCCTGACCTTCAAATTCATAAGAAAGACTTTACGGCTATCATTAAGTTGATGTACCAAGACAAAAAAAATATTGGCAATTTCCTTAACCATTCTTTGCTCTACGAAATAGGACGAGCAGGGTATGATGTCGCTGTCGATGAAAAAGATGTTATGGACGCCTTATTCTTTTACCTTACACTAAAGCAATAGTTTGGAAACCATCACGCTGAAATACAGCCCGGTTCTAAAAAGTACTGACATTCCGCTCGAAGCTTCAAAAAGCGAGAGTAATCGTGCTTTGATTATTAATGCGATTTCAGGAAATCAATCTTCTTTAAAGAACCTCTCCAATGCGAGAGATACACAAACGATGCTGAGGCTCTTGGCTAGCGAAGAAGAAACCTTAGATGTACTGGATGCTGGTACGACCATGCGTTTTCTAACAGCCTACTCCATATTAGGAGACAAACCGAGAGTCTTAACAGGTACTGACCGCATGCAGCAAAGACCAATAAAGATCTTAGCTAAGGCGCTGCAACAAATCGGTGCTAAAGTGAAATTCTTGAAAGAAGATGGGTACCCACCACACAAAGTTTATCCACTTGCTGCTCAAAAGAATGATTCAATAAATATTAAAGGCGATGTGAGTAGCCAGTTCATTTCTGCACTCTTAATGATTGCCCCTAGCCTACCCAATGGGTTAACCCTCGAACTTAAAGGTAAAATTGGTAGTCGACCCTATATCCAAATGACATTGGATATGATGGAGCTCTTTGGCATTAGCACTGCTTGGACCAACAATAGTATTGAAATAAGGCCTCAGTCTTACGGAGCGTATGACTATGCTGTAGAATCCGACTGGTCTGGCGCTAGTTACTGGTACAGTTTTGTGGCACTATCAGATCAAGCAAGCGTGAAGCTACTAGGCTTAAGGCAAAAGTCACTGCAGGGAGACATTGCGATCGTGAGTATCATGAATCAACTAGGTGTCATGAGTACTTTCGAAGAAGATGGTGTGATTCTCAAAAAGATTGAGCCACGAAAATCAGTAGAAATAGACTTCTCAGATTGTCCCGACCTCGCGCAAACCGTTGCTGTAGTTTGTGGTGCAAAAAGAATTGATTGTCGAATGACAGGCTTAGAAAGCCTTCGGGTTAAAGAAACCGATCGCATCAAAGCGCTTAAAAAAGAACTAAAGAAATTCAATATTAAGTTGAAAGAGGTTGAAGAAGGCGTTTGGGAAATCAAGTCTAAGTTTGAAGCAGGTCAACCGATTGTTAGCGTACATACCTACGAAGATCATCGCATGGCGATGGCTTTTGCACCACTTTGCACCCAACAAGAAATCATTATCGAAGATCCTGAAGTAGTCAACAAATCTTACCCTAGTTTTTGGGAGCATTTAGCCATGGTGGCTGAGGACTGAAATTGAGCTAAATTAAATGTCAGCTCAATTACTTTCCATAACTTGGAATCAATTCGATACTCATATCGTTTAGCCTTCATTGATTTAACCCCAGCATGGCAAAAAAGAAAAAGCTTAACAACATTACAGTCGGTCAGGTGTTTAAAACCATCATTTGGCCTAAAAGAGGCCTCCTCTTGATTGGTTTGATACTCATTTTGATAAGGAGTGCAGCAAGCTTAGTACTTCCAGGCGCTACGCGTTTCCTGATAGATGATGTAGTCGTCAACAAAGACATGGAAAAACTTTGGTTGGTTATCATTGTCACCATTGCTGCCATTGTTGCTCAGGCAGGTACTTCCTTTGCCTTAACACGACTATTAAGTGTACAAGCACAAAAGCTTATCGCCCAACTGAGAGTGAAAGTTCAGAAGCACATCCTCTCTTTACCCATTAATTATTTCGATAGTACAAAGTCAGGAGCCCTAGTTTCTAGAATAATGACAGATGTTGAAGGCGTTAGAAACCTTGTTGGGACTGGCTTAGTTCAACTGGTAGGTGGGTTACTCACCTCAATTGGTGTGTTGTACATTCTAATTGATATGAATGCCAAATTAACCGCATTCGTCATCGCTCCCGTAGTGATATTTGGATTAGTTGCCATGAAGGCTTTCGCTTACCTGAGACCCATTTTTAGAAAGCGTGGCCAATTGAATGCAGAAGTTACCGGTCGATTAACAGAAACACTAAATGGTGTTAGAGTAATCAAAGGGTTCGGGGCAGAACAACAGGAAATTGAGACTTTTGAAAACGGTGTTGATGACCTCTACCAAAATGTTAAAAAGACATTAACCGCCACAGCAATTGTCACCAGTTCGGCCACATTCCTTTTGGCAGGAGTAGCGAGTACTGGAATTTTGGGAATTGGTGGTTACTATATCATTCAGGGCACCATGACCCCTGGAGAGCTTGTTGCATTCATTGCTTACTTGGCAGTAATGATTGCACCAATCGTACAGATGTCAAATATAGGCTCTCAAATTACTGAAGCCTTTGCTGGTCTAGACCGTACTGAGGAAATCATGATGACACCAACTGAAGATGAGGACCCTAGGCGTACGGTGGAGCTAAAAGAAATTAAAGGCGATATGATATTTGATGATGTCAGTTTTGCCTATGAAGAGGATAAAGAGGTATTGAAGAATATCAGTTTTGAAGCCCCCTCTGGTAGTGTAACTGCCTTAGTAGGCACTTCAGGATCTGGGAAGTCTACTATTGCAGGATTAGCCGCTACTTTCTTAAACCCAAGAGAAGGGCAAGTCACCCTTGATGGTATTGATTTGTCCACTGTGCTGTTAAAAAGCTATCGACAAAACCTTGGGGTAGTTCTCCAAGATGATTTCTTGTTTGAAGGGACCATCCGCGACAATATTCTCTTCCCTAGGCCAAATGCTTCTGAGGAAGAGCTCAAGGCAGCCGTAGAAACCGCTTACGTTCAGGAATTCACGGATAGATTTGAAGATGGTCTCAATACCTTAATAGGTGAGCGAGGCGTAAAACTTTCTGGTGGTCAAAGACAGCGAATCGCAATTGCGAGAGCCGTACTCGCTAATCCGAAAATATTAATTCTTGATGAAGCCACTTCCAATTTGGATACTGAAAGTGAAACCTTTATTCAGCGCAGTTTATCTGAACTGATGAAAGGCAGAACAACATTTGTTATAGCGCACCGCTTGAGTACCATACGTCAAGCAGATCAGATTCTGGTAATCGAAGAAGGTAAGATTGCAGAGCAAGGAACCCATGATGAGTTGATTGCCAAGGAAGGTCGCTACTACCAATTGTACACTTACCAAGCGCGTATTTAATCTCCAAGCGAGTTAATCGTTATTATAAAGAAGAGGGAGCATCTCAGTTTTAAGAGCTCTTTATTGAAGACAGACTTCACATGAATAAGCAAGGTTATTACATCTGGATCAGATAAATCAAACCTTTCTTGATCATTCCTTAATTTTATTTCACTTTTTATTATCGCGAATTTATAGCTACTGAGGCACCTCAGTAGGTTTTTTTTGCATGCCCTGGAGCTTATGACATTAAGAGGTAGATAAATTTTTATGAATATATGTTGAATATTCCATATAAGTTTTCAATCTTTAGGAACATTTAACCTAAACAGATGAAACCGATAGCAGTATACGTACTGTTTTTGGGTAGTGCGATGGCTACTTATTTCTCCCTACTAGAGAAAAAAGTACCAACGTTTAATGCCCAACTGGAATCGATTAACCTCGAGTCTCCAGATCAGCTCACCGGCTACTACTCATTGTCCGGTGAGCGTAAAGGTTTCAGCACAGAAGATAATACGAAGGCGTATCATATATTCTTCGAAAACAAGACCATGACTCCCATCAAGGTGGCTATACGCTACAAAGAGATTGATGGAGAGTGGTCAACTAAAGGATTAACAAAGCTTGCCCCTGGTGAACGAAAACTAATGGGCAAGTCTGACGAAAAAACTTACTTCTATCACGTTGCCAAAAAGGTAGCTACAGAATACAATACTGATGATTCTTTCAAATTCTCACTGAAATCCGAATCAGGTAAGGAATTAATATTCAAGAAAAAGCAGATATGGGAGTGTTACGACATGCAAGTGTGCAATGCATTTGCCGTGTTTAGGTAACGTAGGGATAGGGGGGTCTGCTGGAGGCTCCCCTTCTATTTTCTTATTATCTCAAAATAGTCTGCTGACTTTATCAACCGACTACCATACCAACTAAATAGCTCACCATCTACCAATCGAATTTCAGCATTCGGCAAAAGCTCCTTTAATTCTTCCAGATGTTGCTCTTTGAAGGGATAAGGCTCCGAGGATAATAAAATAGATTCTGGGTTCAATATTTTGATTTCATTAAGGGTCAAATTCGGATAGCGTGATTCCTGAATACAGTTTTCAAAGCCCGCACAATCCATCATCTCATTTATAAAAGTTCCTTTACCCGCAGCCATATATGGCGCTTTCCAGATCAGATAGAGAGTAGACTTCCTACGTGAAGGCATTGGGATTCCTGAAAAGCTATTTTGAATACTATTAGCAATAAGGCCTGCCTCAGATGTTTTATTCACCAAATGACCAATATGCCTTATCATCGTTAAGGCATCCTCTAAAGTAGCTATATCACTCATCCAAACTGGGTACTTAAGCATCAGCTCTTCGATGGTAGCCTTATCATTCTCCTCCTTGTTACCGATGATTAGATCTGGCTGCAAGCCTTCGATCTTTTCCAAGTGATATTGCTTGGTACCCCCAACGATTGTCTTCTCTGAGCGCCAATTTTTAGGATGAATACAGAATTTAGTAATACCCACCACCCTATCACCTAAGCCCAGGTCATAGAGTAATTCTGTTTGAGAGGGTACTAAGGAAATGATACGCTGGGGCGAATTTGGTACTTCTACCTTACGCCCCATTTGGTCAACGACCGGAGTCATACTACTTTAAATAACTAAAATCGTGATCGTTTGGCAGCTGAATCAGAAACTCATACATCAAATCGATAACCTTCTCGATATCTTCCTCATGTGCAGTTTCAACGGTGGTATGCATATACTTCAACGGAAGTGAAATCAAGGCAGATGGCACTCCTTCATTTGAATAAGCAAATGCATCCGTATCGGTCCCTGTAGATCTAGAAGAAGCAGAACGCTGGAAGCTAATCTTCTTTGCGTCAGCAACATCCATCAACATCTTCAAAAGGTTGTTATGTACGGCTGGCCCAACTGTAAGCACTGGTCCCAAACCTGCTTTCTGATCGCCATCGAGCTTCTTGTCATACATAGGCGAATGCGTGTCATGGCATACGTCTGTTATAATGGCAACATCTGGCTTGATTCGAGCTGCAATCATTTCGGCACCTCGCAAACCAATTTCTTCCTGAACAGCATTCACAACATAAAGTCCGAAAGGCAACTTGACGTTATTTTCCTTTAATCGTCTTGCTACTTCAGCAATCATAAAACCACCAATACGGTTGTCCAATGCTCGCCCGCACCAATACTTATTGTTCAGCTTGAACAACTCGTCTTCAAAAGTTATCACCGTACCCACGTGAATACCCATCTCTAAGACTTCATCTTTAGAAGAAGCTCCTACGTCAATAAAGATATTTTTAAGTGTAGGCGCCTTTTCATTGGCCTTGTCTCTTACATGAATAGCAGGCCAACCGAAAACTCCTTTGACTACTCCTTTATCTGTATGGAGGTTCACTCGCTTTGACGGTGCAATTTGATGATCAGAACCACCGTTTCGTACCACATAGATATAGCCATCTTCATCAATGTAATTGACAAACCAACTGATCTCATCAGCATGCGCTTCGATCACCACTTTAAAAGGTGCATCTGGATTGATTACACCTACTGCAGTACCATATTTATCAGTAAAATGTGATTCAGTAAATGGCTTGACATAATCTAACCAAATCTGCTGTCCTGAGCTTTCAAACCCTGTTGGAGAGGCGTTATTCAAATATTTTACTAGAAAGTCTTCGCTTGTCTTATTCATCTTACAATGGTATGTTTCCGTGTTTCTTTTTAGGTAAGGTGTCTACCTTATTTTCAAGCATGCCGAACGCTCTTATCAGTTTCAATCTTGTTGTATCAGGGGTAATCACTTCATCAACATATCCCCTTCTTGCTGCCCGATACGGGTTCGCAAATGTAGCGGTGTATTCATCTACCTTTTCCTGAAGCTTAGCCACCGGATCATCGGCAGCGGCAATCTCTCTCTTGAAGATGATCTCTGCAGCACCTTTGGCTCCCATCACAGCGATTTCGGCCATTGGCCAAGCGTAATTCATATCTGCGCCAATGTGTTTTGAATTCATCACATCATATGCACCACCATATGCCTTTCTCGTAATGACGGTAATTCTCGGTACGGTAGCCTCAGCAAAAGCATAAAGCAACTTAGCACCATTGGTGATAATTCCTCTCCACTCTTGATCAGTTCCTGGTAAGAAGCCCGGGACATCTTCCAGTACCAATAGTGGAATATTAAACGCATCACAAAAACGTACAAACCTTGCCCCCTTCACACTCGCGTCAATATCCAATACGCCAGCTAAAGATGCTGGCTGGTTACCTACAATACCGATGGATCGTCCACCGAGTTTCGCAAATCCGACAATAATGTTCTCAGCAAAATTCTTATGTACTTCGAAAAAGGAATCTTCATCTATCAAATGATCGATTACCTCTTTCATATCATATGGCTGATTTGGGTTATCAGGAAGTATGTCGTTCAGCTTAGTTCTAATTTCATTATCAGCATTGTATTTATAAACCGGTGCGTCTTCCTCGCAGTTTTGAGGTATGTAAGAGATTAATCTTTTGATGTCGTTTAAACATTGCACTTCATTCGCACTAGAGAAATGAGTTACACCACTCTTAGTGCTATGCGTGCTAGCGCCTCCAAGTTCTTCTGCCGTAACATCTTCTTGAGTTACTGTCTTAACCACGTTTGGACCAGTGACGAACATGTAAGACGTGTTTTCCACCATAAAGATGAAATCGGTAATGGCTGGAGAATAAACAGCGCCACCTGCACAAGGGCCCATGATTGCTGAAATTTGAGGTATTACCCCGGAGGCTCTGGTGTTCCGATAAAAGATATCAGCATAGCCACCAAGTGAAACTACACCTTCTTGAATCCTTGCTCCACCCGAATCATTCAAACCAATGAGTGGGGCACCATTCTTCATGGCGAGATCCATCAGTTTACAAATTTTTTCTGCGTGGGTTTCTGAAAGTGATCCCCCAAAAACAGTGAAGTCTTGAGAATAAACGTAAACCAATCGATCATTAACAGTTCCGTAACCCGTTACTACTCCATCGCCTAGGTATACCTCTTTATCAAGTCCAAAATCAGTAGCCCTGTGCTCTACAAACTTTCCAATCTCTTCAAAAGTACCCTCGTCTATGAGTAAGGTTATACGTTCTCGGGCCGTAAGCTTACCTCTCTTATGTTGTGCCTCAATTCGCTTCTTACCACCTCCTAATAACGCTTCTTCGTTCTTAGCCGCTAGTAATGCATACTTCTCTTCTTTGGTCAAAAGATGAGTTTTGGAGTGCTCGTTATTCTGATCAGCCATAGGTATTTAATTATGTGGTCAAAGATATATAGATAGACTCAAAAAAGAATTTTAGGCGATGGTAATTCCATAATTGGACAATTCATTATTTGGCAATATGCCTTATATTCGACCAACCTTAATAAAAGGGTTATTTAGAATGCGCAAAGCGGTTATTGATCTAGGAACGAATACATTTCATCTGTTCATCGTGGAAATCCACAATGGAAATATAAACACGCTTTATAAAGAGAAAATTGCTGTTAAAATCGGCCAAAACGGAATCAGCAAAGGGAAAATTGCCAAAGATGCCGTCAAACGGGCCATTCATACACTTCAGATATTTAAAACTATCATTGATCAATTTCAAGTTACTCATGTCAGCGGTGTTGCTACGAGCGCTATCCGAAACGCCAAGAACGGAAAAGACTTAATCGATCAAATCGCTGAAAAAACCGGCATTCACATCAACATCATTTCAGGTGATCTTGAAGCAGAACTCATTTTTGAAGGTGTGAAAGCCGCTACGACACTGTCTAATGAAAATCAATTGGTGATGGATATCGGTGGTGGTAGTGTGGAGTTCATCATTGGCAATAAAGAAGCGATTCACTGGAAAAGAAGTTTTGAAATTGGTGCTCAGCGCTTATTAGATAAATTTCATAAAAGTGACCCCATGCCTACAGAAAGTATAGATCATATGTTTGCCTGGCTTTCAGAAGAACTTCAGGAACTTAAGGATGCGCTAGTCACTTTTAAACCTACAGGGCTAATTGGTTGCTCTGGCACTTTTGATACGTTATCCGAAATTTACCTAAACAGAGTGCGCAAAGAACGGAAACCAGAAAGCACTATTTTTAAGTTACCCATCAAAGATTATCAAGACATACATCGCGAATTGCTTATAAAAGACAAGTCCGAAAGGTTAGAAATCAAAGGCATGGTCAGCATGCGCGTTGATATGATTGTTGTGGCTAGTTGTTTAATCTCATTTGTTTTAGAGTACTTAGACATTAAGAACATCACAGCCTGTACCTATGCCTTAAAAGAAGGCCTTCTCTTTTCAACCAAGTCACTCACCTAACCCTCTCAGCAAACAGTCCTATGGCTATTTATACCCATCAATCTCTTTACGAATTTGCTAAATCAGTCTTCATCAAGATGGGCTGTTCAGATGCCGATGCATTAACGGCATCAGACACGTTACTTTCCGCTGACCTAAGAGGTGTCGATTCTCATGGAGTGGCAAGATTGAGTGGATATGTGAGGCTATGGGAGAAAGGTAGAATCAATACCAGTCCCAACATCAGAATTGTTCATGAATCACCGAGCACCGCAGTGGTCGATGGTGATGCTGGTTTAGGTTTGGTCGTAGCACCTTTTGCCATGCAAGTCGCCATTGATAAGGCCAATCAAGCCGGTACCGGCTGGGTGGCCGTAAAGAACTCAAATCATTATGGAATTGCTGGCTATCATGCCATGAAAGCGCTAGCACATGATATGATTGGAATATCTATGACTAATGCCAGCCCATTGGTGGCGCCAACCTTTTCTAAGGAAAGGTTATTGGGTACAAACCCAATCGCTGTTGCTATACCTGCTAATGAAGAACCACCATATGTTGGTGATTTTGCAAGCACTACTGCTGCCAATGGAAAACTAGAAATACTTCAAAGAAAGGGAGAAGAAGCTCCTGAAGGCTGGATTCAAGATGCCGAGGGAAATGTAACCACAAATGCCTATGGCGTTAAAGAAGGCGGTGCGCTTAGGCCATTAGGCGGTGATAGAAGCAATGGTAGCCATAAAGGGTATATACTCGGCTCGATGGTAGATATCTTCTCAGCGGTACTCTCAGGCGCTAATTATGGGCCGTGGGCACCTCCGTTCGTAAGCTTTATGGATCCAGTAAGTGATCCTGTTGGAGACGGACTTGGGCATTTCTTTGGTGCGATGCGTGTTGATGCCTTCAGACCTGCAGATGAATTCAAAGGACACATGGACAAATGGATCAGGCGATTTAGAAACTCTGAGCCTGTAAATATTGAACAACCCGTATTAATCCCAGGTGATCCGGAAAGGGCAATGGAAAAGGAACGCACTACCAACGGTATTCCGTTATTAGATGCGGTAGAGAATGACCTATTGAGTTTGGCTAAACGCTTTGATGTAACGCTTAAAAAGTAATCCCCCCTCGAAAAACGATCGCGCTATTGTAAGGCGACCTAAATTCATCGTGCAATAGATTTAGCAAAACAGTGACATTGACTCCACCCCGTCCAAAAATAGGTTGAAAAGTACCACCACCAATCAATAAGCCTGGCACCCACTCACGAGTAGTACCTCCTGCACCATCGAATGTGGGTAATTCTGTATTAAGCGATTCAAATTCTGCATGAGCAAAGAAACTGTCGAAAATCGAATGTCTTAAAAACGTTCGGCCTCCATAAACACTGTTCTTGATTGTAAATCGATTACCGGAAGGAATTGCCAGAAATTCCCTAGATAAATAAAGATAGGTCGTGCCCAAGCCCACAGAAAAATCATCATTGACCATATAACCCACTAGTGGAGATACATCTATAAAAGTGAACCGTGTACCTAGGTTGAATGAGAAGTTACCGCCAAAATATAGACGATCTCTAAAGCTGGTAGAATCTGACTCCTCTTCGAAATAAACTTGTGCATTTGAGACTGATACAAGTCCAATAAATAGCGTCAGGGTGAGTAAAAGCTTTTTCATATGCTCTGTAAACGAAAAAGTCCTCGGAAGAGGACTATATATCTTGATTTTTTTAGTCTTCGGTGACTATTATGTACAAATCTTCAGACGGCTTCTTCATTAGATAATTCTCTCTGGCGAACTTCTCTAACAATTCCGTATTTGTACTGAGCTCTTCTTTGTCCTTTAAGACTTGTACTTTTTTCTGAATGTAAAAGTCCTTTTGAGCTTCAAGCCCCTTTAACTTTTGCGTCATTTTTATTTGAGAAGTGAAATCGTTGGAGTCAACAAAGAGCATCCATACAATAAAGAATGTCCCGAACAGGAAATAGTAGTTCTTAAAGAATTTTGGAATCTTGGTGAAAGGATTCATACCATAAAAGTAATCAACTTTTATCCAAGATTCCAAAAAGAGTGATGCTAGTTATTCTGAGCACCTCCATCCACCCATGCAAGGATGGTGGCAATTTCCGTATCAGACAACGCAGGTGAACTAGCAGGTGGCATAGTTCTACCTGCTGCTAGGTTTGAAAATATTCCAGACGACTGGAAATTGGTTCCGTCAATGCTATACTCATATCCACCGCTCCTGTAGCTGAAGCGGTAAAGGATCCGTCAGATTGACCGTTAGAAGCGTTGGTGTTAGCAGAAAAAGAAATTGTTATTGGAACAGCACAAGGATCGGGTTGATCATCGTTATCACCATCGTTACCACAAGAAGAGATAATGAGTGCTATTGCTAGAAAAGAGTAGAGTAGTTTAGTTTTCATAATCAATCATTTAGAAGCCTATACCGATCCAAACCAAGAAAAGCTGCGAAGGTTTCAGAATTATTTGACTTTAGAGGAAAAGTCTATGGCTTCTAAACGAAAAATCCTCTCCCGATTGATCGGAAGAGGATTTAATTATTTTTAAATAGATCTAGTAAGCGTTTCTAAAATTCTTTCCAGGAAATTTACCTACCTCGCCTAGCTCTTCTTCAATTCTTATTAACTGGTTGTACTTCGCCATTCTATCAGAACGTGAAGCTGAACCTGTCTTGATCTGACCCGTATTCAACGCCACAGCCAAGTCAGCAATTGTGTTGTCTTCCGTTTCACCAGATCTATGTGACATGACAGCTGTGTAGCCATTTCTATTGGCTAAACTTACTGCTTCGATTGTTTCGGTCAAGGTACCAATTTGGTTTACCTTAATTAGAATTGAGTTGGCAATGCCATTGTCGATTCCTTTCTGAAGTCTTTTTACGTTGGTTACGAACAAATCATCACCAACCAACTGTACTTTATCACCAATCTTATCGGTTAAAGCTTTCCATCCTTCCCAGTCATCTTCGAACATTCCGTCCTCAATAGAAATGATTGGATAACGCTCACTTAGGTCAGCTAAGTAATCAGCCATTTCAACTGGCGTAAGTTTCTTCCCCGTTGAATCCTTGAAATGATAGACTTTTTCGTCTTGTAAGTAGAATTCGGAGGATGCTACGTCAAGCGCGAAAACGATATCGTCTCCTACTTTGTAGCCTGCGTTTTCAACAGCTTCTGAAATAACTTCAAGCGCTTCATCATCAGAACCTAAATTTGGTGCAAAACCTCCTTCGTCTCCAACGTTTGTCGCTAAGCCTCGAGCCGATAATACTTTCTTTAAGTGATGAAATATCTCAGCACCCATTCTAATGGCTTCTGAAAAAGTTTCAGCACCAACAGGCATGATCATAAATTCTTGAAAGTCGATTGAATTATCCGCGTGAGATCCACCATTGATAATGTTCATCATAGGAACAGGAAGCGTATTGGCACTCACACCACCTATGTATCTGTATAATGGTAGTCCTAATTCTGCTGCCGCTGCTTTAGCAACAGCTAGTGAAACGCCCAAAATAGCATTTGCCCCTAGCTTACTCTTATTTTCAGTACCATCAGCTTCTATCATGATCTTATCGATCAAGTTTTGCTCAAATACTGAGAACCCAATGAGCTCGTCTGCAAGAATATCATTGACATTTTCAACCGCATTCATAACACCTTTACCAAGGTATGCATCTCCGCCATCACGTAATTCTACTGCTTCGTGAGCACCTGTTGAAGCCCCAGAAGGAACTGCTGCTCTACCTAAGACTCCGTTTTCAGTAATTACATCTACTTCAACGGTAGGGTTACCTCTCGAGTCCAGAATTTGTCTGGCATGAATACTTTCTATTAAACTCATAATATATTTCTCTTATGATTTGATAAGGGTGATAAATTGATCGAACAAATAACGTGAATCATGTGGTCCCGGAGATGACTCAGGGTGATATTGTACGGAAAACGTTTTCTTACCTTTTACTTGAATCCCTGCACAAGTGTCGTCATTTAGATTTATATGCGTCAATTCCACTACATCAGACTTTTCAACGTCTTCTCTGCTTACTGCAAAACCATGATTTTGGGAAGTCACTTCACTTTTACCCGAGAGTAAATTCTTTACAGGGTGATTTAAACCCCTGTGTCCATTGTGCATTTTGAAGGTCGAGATACCACAAGCCAAGGAGATGATCTGATGCCCTAAGCAAATCCCAAAGAGTGGCATGTCGGCTGCCATAATATCTTGCGCTGTTTTAACAGCATATTCCATAGAAGATGGATCACCTGGTCCATTTGACAAAAAGTAACCATCAGGGTTCCATTCTTTCATCTCAGCGAAAGGCGTTTTAGCATTGAAAACTTTCAAATAAGCTCCTCTGCTAGACAGGTGTTTAAGTATACTAGTTTTAACACCAAGGTCCAGTACAGCAATCTTTATATCTGCACTTTCATCACCTACGAAGTAGGACTCTTTCGTGCTGACAAAGGAAGAAAGCTCCAGACCGTCCATTGATGGCACCTCTGCCAATCGTGCTTGCAACTCATCGTCAGTTAGGTCTTCAGAAGAAATAATGGCATTCATAGCCCCTTTGCTTCTGATATGGCGAACCAACAATCGTGTATCCAGTTCGGATACACCGACAATGTTATTCTTAACTAAGTACTCTTGTAAAGAACCATCCGCCATGGTACGACTAAAATCATTTGAAAAAGTGTTTACCACGAGACCAGTGATCTTAGGTGCATCCGATTCATTTTCTGAATCTTCCACTCCATAGTTTCCAATGTGAGAAGTAGTATTTACTACAATCTGTCCGTAATAAGAGGGGTCTGTGTAAATCTCTTGATAACCAGTCATTCCTGTATTAAAGCATATTTCAGCTCCTACAGTTCCTACTTTACCGATAGCGATACCTTCAAAGCGAGATCCATCTTCTAGTAAGAGGACTGCTTTTTTCTGGGATAAATTCAACGTGTTCTGCGACATATTTTGATGGGTGTGCGACTTTTCGCATCACGCAAAAATAAGCGCAAATTTTTAGGGAGCAAAACCGATTCTGTAAGAGTCCGTTTAAGACATAAAAAAAAGGGATTAAACTTACGTTCAACCCCTTTTGAATTATTTATTAGATGGACTATTTTCCGTCCTTCTTATCTTCTTCTTTATCATCAGCAGAAGCTTCAGGAGCCTCATCTGCTGCTGCAGTTGGTGCCTCTTCTTCAGTTACAGCTTCAGTAGTTTCTTCTACTGCTGCTTCAACCACTTCTTCTACTTCAGGAGTTGCTTCTTCAACAACCACTGCGTCTTCAACAACAGACTCAGTTGTAGCAGCTTCAACAGCTTTAACTTCTGTTTTCTTCTTACCACCTCTTCTTCTTGTCGCTTTCTTCTCTGGCTTCGCATCAGCTAACAACAATTCGTTGTAGTCAACTAACTCGATGATACACATATCAGCATTATCACCTAACCTGTTGTTAGTTTTGATAATTCTTGTGTAGCCACCCGGACGAGTTGCTACTTTTTCAGCGATTTCGTTGAAAAGTGTAGTTACTGAATCCTTGTCTTGCAGATAAGAGAAAACAACTCTTCTCGAATGTGTTGTATCATCTTTAGACTTTGTAATCAATGGCTCAACATATTTTCTCAACGCTTTTGCTTTCGCTACAGTCGTTGTGATTCTTTTATGTTGAATCAAAGAAGAAGCCATATTAGACAGCATCGCTCTTCTATGAGGCGCTGTTCTACTTAAGTGATTAAATTTCTTCCCGTGTCTCATTTCTCTTACTCTTCTTCGAGTTTATATTTAGCCAAGTCCATTCCGAAAGTCAGATTCTTATCTGCAACAAGTTGCTCTAGCTCAGCTAAAGACTTCTTACCGAAGTTTCTGAATTTCATCATGTCCGAAATCTCTAATCTTACCAAGTCACCTAATGAGCGTACATCAGCGGCTTTCAAACAGTTATAAGCTCTAACTGAAAGATCAAGATCATTCAAATTAGTTTTCAATAGCTTACGCATGTGAAGCATTTCCTCATCTACTTGCTCTGGCTCGTCCAATGCACCTGTTTCTAAGATCATGTTCTGATCAGAGAATAACATAAAGTGCTGGATCAAAATGTGAGCTGCACCTTTCAATGCATTCTCAGGGTGAATAGAACCATCAGTTTTGATGTCCAACACAAGCATTTCGTAGTCAGTTTTCTGCTCTACTCTTGTGTTTTCCACACTGTACTTCACGTTTTTGATTGGTGTGAAGATAGCATCGATCGGAATGTAACCGAATACCTGCTCTGAAGGCCTGTTCTCTTCTGCAGGAACGTAACCTCTACCCTTCTCAATTGTCAATTCAATCTCGAACTTGATTTTGTTATCTAAGTAACAAACCACGTCTTCTGGATTTAAAATCTCAAAAGCACTAGTGAATTTTCCAATATCACCAGCTGTGAATTTGTCTTGACCTTCGATCACTACATTTATCTTGTTATCAACAGTATCAGAAATCTTTTTGAATCTTACTTTCTTAAGGTTCAAGATAATTTCAGATACGTCTTCGACAACACCCTCTATAGTAGAGAACTCATGCAGGACGCTAGGAATTTTAATTCCCGTGATCGCATAGCCTTCTAAAGAAGAAAGTAATATTCTTCTTAGTGCATTACCAACTGTTACCCCGTAACCTTTTTCCAATGGTTTAAATGTGAACAGACCGTGAAAATCGTCTGCCTTCTCCATCACCACTTTCTCCGGGATTTGAAATGCTAGTATTGACATATATCTAATATTTAAAAGGTTCTTAAATGTATTATTTCGAGTAAAGCTCTACAATAAGCTGCTCTTTGATATTCTCAGGAATATCTTCTCTAGCTGGCGTATTAATCAATGAACCAGTCATCTCTGACTTGTCAAACTCTAACCATGGGTATTTCTGTACAGAATTAGCACCAAGGCTATCTGAAATTAACTCAAGAGACTTAGATTTTTCTCTTACACCTACTACGTCAGTAGACTTCACCTGATAAGAAGGAATGTTCAACACTTCACCATTTATAGTGATGTGTTTGTGAGAGACTAATTGTCTCGCAGCTCTTCTAGTCGGTGCAATTCCCAATCTGTATACGATGTTGTCTAATCTTGCTTCCAATAACTGGAGTAAGATTTCACCTGTAATACCTGATTTTGCCGAAGCTTTATCAAAAAGATTTGCAAACTGCTTCTCTAACACACCATAAGTGTATTTAGCTTTTTGCTTTTCCATTAACTGGATCGCATATTCAGATTGCTTTCTTCTCCTACTTCTGCCATGCTGGCCCGGAGGATAAGCTTTCTTTTGTAATGCTTTGCTGTGACCAAAAATAGGATCATTAAATCTCCTTGCAATTTTAGCCTTTGGACCTCTATATCTTGCCATTACTAATAATTTCTAAATTAAACTCTTCTTCTTTTCGGAGGACGACATCCATTGTGTGGTAGTGGAGTTACATCTCTAATGAGTGTTACTTCAATACCAGAGTTCTGGATTGTTCTGATTGCAGATTCTCTACCTGAACCAGGTCCTTTTACAAAGACTTCTACTTTTCTTAAACCAAGGTCATATGCCTTTTGAGCACAATCTTGTGCTGCTTGTTGAGCAGCATATGGTGTATTTTTCTTAGAGCCTTTAAAGCCCATTTTACCTGCCGAAGCCCAAGAGATCACTTGACCTTGTTGGTTGGTCAATGAGATAATGATGTTATTGAATGACGCCTTAATGTGCGCATGTCCAAGTGCATCTACCTGTACGACTCTTTTTCTTGCCTTATCTTTTCTTTTCTCAGCCATCTTTATAATCGTTTATTAGCTGTTACTACTTAGTAGCCTTTTTCTTGTTAGCCATCGTCTTTCTCTTACCTTTTCTGGTTCTAGAGTTGTTCTTAGTATGCTGACCACGAACAGGCAAACCTCTTCTATGTCTCAAGCCTCTATAGCATCCAATGTCCATCAATCTTTTGATGTTCAATTGAACCTCAGATTTTAACACACCTTCAATTTTAAACTCTTCACCTATGATAGTCCTGACAGCTTTTTGTTGGTCATCATCTAGATCACCAATCTTAGTATTTACATCAATACCTGCTTTGTTCAGCACATAATTAGCCGAGCTACGACCAATACCGAAAATGTATGTTAAACCAATTTCGGATCTTTTGTGATCTGGAATATCTACTCCTGAAATCCTTGCCATAATTATCCTTGTCTTTGTTTGAATCTAGGATTCTTCTTGTTAATCACGTACAACTTTCCGTTTCTCCGGATTACCTTACAATCAGCACTACGCTTCTTGATGGACGCCTTTACTTTCATCGTTCCTTATTTATACCTGTAAGTAATTCTACCCTTTGTTAAATCATAAGGTGACATTTCAAGCTTTACTCTGTCACCCGGTAATATTTTGATGTAGAACATTCTCATTTTACCCGAGATATGTGCCAACACCACATGTCCATTTTCCAACTCAACACGAAATGTCGCATTGGGCAATGCCTCAATGATCGTTCCGTCTTGCTCTATAGATCCCTGTTTCGCCATATTAAAAGTTTACCACTGACTCTATGTATTTATGCGTTGTCAAAATTTCTGTTCTATCTGCGAAGATGGCTATGGTATGCTCAAAATGTGCTGATGGCTGACGATCTCTCGTCCTAATCGTCCATCCGTCACTTTCTTGAACAATGTTTCTAACACCCAAATTGACCATTGGTTCTATTGCTATCACCAATCCTTCATTCAATTTCGGGCCTTTTCCACGTTTACCATAGTTTGGTACTTCTGGTCCTTCATGGAGGTTTCTACCCACACCATGACCAACCAATTCTCTCACCACTGTATAACCTCTGTCTTCCACATAATTCTGGATCGCATAAGCTATATCTCCTATCCTGTTACCAAACTTGGCCTCTTCAATACCTTTATACAACGACTCTTTCGTTGCTTTAAGAAGTGATAATGTCTCTGTGGAAATTTCTCCTACCGGGTAAGTATAAGCGGAATCGCTATGAAAACCTTTGTAGAAGACTCCACAATCTATAGAGATTATATCACCGTCTTTCAATTCATATTCGCTGGGAAACCCATGAACGACAACCTCGTTCGTGGAAATACAAAGCGTTGCTGGAAATCCATTGTATCCTTTAAAGGAAGCTTTGGCTCCATGATCTGAGATAAACTCTTCAGCTATCTTATCCAGATCTTTTGTTTTAATACCAGGCTTTACAAGCTTGGCTACTTCTCCGTGTGCTTTCCCTAATATCTGGGCACTTTCACGTATCAGCTCTATTTCTTCTTCAGTCTTATAAAAGATCATTATGCAACAGCTACACTCTGAGATCTACCTCTCATCTTGCCTGACTTCATCATACCTTCGTAATGTCTCATTAAGAGGTAGCTTTCTATCTGCTGCAACGTATCTAATATTACTCCTACCATAATAAGTAGGGACGTTCCTCCGTAGAACAACGCAAACTGATCACCAACTCCTGCGTTTCTTGCAAACACAGGTAATACTGCAATAATTGCTAAGAATATAGATCCTGGTAATGTAATTCTATCCATTACATCTCCTATGAAATCTGAAGTAGGTTTACCTGGCTTAATACCTGGAATAAACCCTCCATTTCGTTTTAAGTCATCAGCCATACTCGATGGATTCACCGTGATTGCTGTGTAGAAGAATGTAAATGCTATAATCAAAATACCAAAAACGACATTGTACTGCCACGAATATGGGTTAGCAAAAATCGTTGTCACTTTCATTGCAAAATCATTCGTATCAGCCCACATCTGCCCAAGTAATGTTGGTAATATCATCAACGCCTGAGCAAAGATAATTGGCATCACACCAGAAGCATTCACTTTCAAAGGAATGAACTGACGTTGTCCGCCATACACTTTACCTCCTACTACTTGCTTTGCATACTGAACCGGTATTCTCCTTGTCGCTTGCACAAGTGCAACAGTAACCACCACTACGAAGAACAATACGATCAATTCAACAACTGTAAATAAGGCTCTGCTTATACCATTACTCTCTACAAATTCAAACCACGCTGCACCTGGTAAACTTGAGATAATACCGATCATAATGAGCATTGAAATACCATTACCAATCCCTTTATCAGTGATCTTCTCACCTAACCACATACAGAACATTGTGCCTGATGTTAATAGAATCATTGAAGAGACAAGAAATAAAGTAGGATCAACATTTGGTGAAACTGCACCTTGTTGAATAATGGTCACTTTAATATAACCAAAACTCTGAGCGAGTGTTACCAAAATGGTAAGTACTCTGGTGATTTGCGTGATCTTCTTACGACCAGACTCACCTTCTTTTTGCATTTTTTGGAAACTAGGCACTGCCACTGTCATCAGCTGAATCACAATAGACGCAGAGATGTAAGGCATAATACCCAATCCAAAAAGAGACGCCCTACTAAAAGAGCCTCCCAATAATGTATTCAATATACCTAATATACCACCATCTGTATCACTCAGCGCAGCTGGATCAACACCGGGTAGCACCACAAACGAACCAAGTCTGAAAATGATCAGAAATCCTAGCGTAGCTATGATCCTGTTTCTTAGTTCCTCGATGGAAAAAATGTTCTTTATGGTGGTAAAGAATTTCTTCATAAGATTAAAGGTTTGTAACTGTTCCTCCTGCCTTCTCTATTGCCGCTGATGCAGCTGCAGAAAATTTGTGAGCCGTTACCTCTACTTTAGCTTTTAATTCGCCTCTTCCTAATACTTTAATCAAATCGTTCTTACCTGCTAAACCGTTTGCTACCAGCACCTCAGTACTAATTGTAGACTCACCGATTTTCTCAGATAACGCTTGAAGCGTATCAAGGTTGATAGCTTTATATTCTACTCTGTTAGGACTAGTGAATCCAAACTTAGGAACACGTCTCTGCAAAGGCATTTGACCGCCTTCGAAACCAGACTTACGTGAATAACCTGATCTAGCTTGAGCACCATTGTGTCCTTTTGTAGAAGTACCACCTCTACCAGAACCCTGGCCACGTCCAATCCTTTTACTATTTTTTGTAGAGCCTTCTGCAGGCTTTAGTGTATTCAGTTTCATCTTATGCTTCCTTTACAGATACAAGGTGATTTACCTTATTAACCATTCCAGCGATCTGAGGAGTATTTTCAACTTCTACTGACCGATTGATTTTACCAAGACCGAGCGCTTTGATAGTTCTCTTCTGCCTCTCGGGTCTGTCAATGGTACTTTTTATTTGCGTGATAATAACCTTTGCCATGATCTCTTAACCGTTAAAAACTTTACTCAATTCAACGCCTCTTTGCTGTGCAACAGCATAAGGATCTCTCATCTGTAACAAGGCATCAAAAGTAGCCTTTACCACGTTATGAGGATTGGAAGAACCTTTAGACTTCGCTAAAACATTGTGAATACCTGCACTTTCAAAAACTGCACGCATTGCACCACCAGCAATTACTCCTGTACCTTCAGATGCTGGCTTAACCAACACATATCCACCACCGAACTTACCTAAAACTTCATGAGGAACAGTTCCTTTGAATACCGGAACCTTGACTAAGTTTTTCTTAGCATCATCAATTCCTTTTGTAATCGCATCCGTTACCTCATTGGCTTTACCCAAACCATAACCGCAAACACCATTTCCATCACCAACAACGACAATTGCAGAGAAGCTAAACCTTCTACCACCTTTTACCACTTTGGCAACTCTTTTTATTGCTACAACCTTCTCTTTCAAGTCGATCTCACTAGCCTTAATTGCTTTCATATTCTGTGTCATCTCGATTAAAATTTAAGACCGCCTTCTCTTGCACCCTCAGCCAAAGCCTTCACTTTACCATGGTAAACGTACCCGTTTCTATCGAATACTACCTGAGTAATTCCGTTCGCTACCGCCTTTTCAGCTAATTTCTTTCCAACTTCTTTAGATAACTCTACGTTGGTATTTTCTTTTGCACCGAGCTCAGCAGATGAAGCTGAGGCCAAAGTATGTCCCTTTACATCATCAATGATCTGGGCATATATTTTAGCATTACTCTTGAACACAGAAATTCTTGGTCTTTCAGAAGTACCAGAAATCTTTGCTCTGATACCTTGTTTGATTCTAAGTCTACTATTCCTAACAGCCATGATATCTTATTTAGCAGCAGTTTTACCGGCTTTTCTTCTAATTTGTTCACCCACGAATCTGACACCTTTACCTTTGTAAGGCTCAATTTTTCTTAGGGATCTTATTTTGGCTGCAACTTGACCAATGAGTGCCTTATCGATACTTGTCAATGTTACAATCGGGTTTTTACCCTTTTCCATTTTAGCGTCAGTGTTAACTTCAGCAGGAACTGACATGTAAATGTTGTGAGAGTAACCTAAGTTCAACTCTAAAACATTATTCGAAACAGCCGCCTTATATCCTACACCAACAAGTTCTAACTCTTTAGTATATCCATTACTCACACCTTCAACCATGTTGTTGATTAGTGAACGATAAAGGCCATGAAGTGCCTTATGTCTTTTTTGCTCAGTAGGTCTTTCGACACTAATTACCCCTTCATTCACTGAAACTTTGATCTCAGGATTTACTTCCTGGCTCAATTCTCCTTTAGCTCCAGTAACTGTTACTACATTCTCAGCAGAAACGGATACTGTTACACCATCAGGAAGATTTATCGGTTGATTACCAATTCGTGACATTCTTTCTCAGTTCTTAATATACGTGACACAAAACTTCACCGCCAATATGCGCTGTCCTAGCTTCTTTATCGGTCATAATACCTTTAGAAGTAGAAACGATAGCAATACCAAGGCCATTTAATACTCTAGGCATTTCGTTCGCACCAACATACTTTCTTAGACCAGGTTTACTAATTCTCTGAATCTTAACGATTGCTGGTTGCTTAGTAGAAGGGTTATACTTCAATGCAATTTTAATGTTGCCTTGAGGTCCCACCTGCTCAAACTTAAAGTTCTGAATGAACCCTTGTGAATGAAGAACCTTTGTGATTTCCTTCTTCACCTTCGAGGAAGGAATTTCGACTATTCTATGATTCGCGCTGATGGCGTTTCTTAGTCGTGTTAAATAATCTGCTATTGGATCAGTCATTTTAAACTATTAGTGCAGTCTAGATCACTCTAGGCTACTTTTTACCTCTGACGATATCTCTCAGAAGGACTTATTTTATAAAAGTTAAATACCTTTCGCCCGAAAGCGGGCTGCAAAGGTACTAAATTAATTCAGATATTAAAACAAAAAGTGATTACCAACTTGCCTTAGTGACACCTGGTATTTTACCAGCCGATGCCATCTCTCTGAAAGTCACCCTAGAGATACCGAATTTTCTCATGTATCCTTTAGGACGCCCTGTTAGCTTACATCTATTGTGTAACCTCACTGGTGAAGCGTTTCTAGGTAGTTTATCCAAACCTATGTAATCACCTTCAGCTTTAAGTTTAGCGCGCTTATCTGCAAACTTTGCGACAAGTCTCTCTCTTTTTCTTTCTCTAGCTTTTACTGCTGCTCTAGCCATTTCTAGTCGTTATTTTTTTTAGCACCTGCGAAAGGCATACCGAATGCTTTTAACAATTCGTAGCTTTCTTCATCTGTATTTGCAGTCGTAACAAAAGTTACATCCATTCCTGAAATCTGCTTAATCTTATCGATAGAGATCTCTGGAAAAATGATTTGCTCTTTGATACCTAAAGTATAGTTACCACGACCATCAAAGCCTTTATCTTTAACTCCTCTAAAGTCTCTTACCCTAGGTAAAGCAATATTCACGAGACGATCGATGAATTCAAACATTCTGTCTCCTCGCAATGTCACTCTTGCACCAATTGGCATTCCTTCTCTCAACTTGAAGTTGGAGATTGAATTTTTCGCAATGGTAGGAACAGCCATTTGACCTGTTATGGTCGTTAACTCTTCAACACCGATGTCAACCAATTTCTTGTCTGCCACAGCTGCACCAATACCTTTATTCACGACTACCTTAGTAATCTTAGGTACTTGCATCACAGATGTGTACTCAAACTTCTCTTTTAAAGCAGGAACAATTTCCTCTTTATATTTATTTTTTAATCTCGGACTAGACATTCTTGATTACCTCCCCAGACTTTTTAGCGTATCTAACTAATTTACCATTCTCGTCTGCCTTACGGCCTACTCTTGATGCTTCTCCATTAGACGGATCTACAACCATGAGGTTAGACAAGTGAATAGAAGCCTCGGTTTTATCGATGCCACCATTCGGATTGGTTGCAGATGGTTTGATGTGTTTTGAAACAACATTTACACCTTCAACAATCGCTCTATATTTTCCAGGGTGTACTTCGAGTACCTTTCCTGTTTTGCCTTTAGAGTTTCCAGAGAGTACTTTTACCGTATCCCCTTTTCTCACGTGAAGCTTTACTGTTGATGTAGCCATGATTATAGTACTTCAGGAGCTAGTGAAACAATTTTCATGAATTGCTTTTCACGCAATTCTCTTGCTACTGGACCGAACATACGAGTACCTCTCGGCTCATTATTCGGAGTCAGTAATACTGCAGCGTTATCTTCAAATCGGATGTAAGAACCGTCTTTACGTCTCACTTCTTTCTTTGTTCTAACCACTACTGCTTTGGAGACAGTACCCTTTTTAAGGCTACTTGATGAATGAGCTGCTTTGACAGAAACTACAATCATGTCTCCTACACTAGCGTACTTTCTTTTAGTACCGCCTAGCACACGAATACAAAGGACCTCTTTGGCACCACTGTTATCCGCTACGTTAAGTCTTGATTCTTGCCTTATCATAATTATTTAGCTCTTTCGATAACTTCAATTAATCTCCAACGCTTATTCTTACTCAGCGGACGAGTCTCCATGATCTTTACCGTATCACCGATACCGCAATCATTTTTCTCGTCATGAGCAGCAAACTTGGAAGTTTTCTTCACAAACTTGCCATAGATCGGGTGCTTCTCTCTTCTTTCGACAGTCACTGTGATGGTTTTATCCATCTTGTCACTGGTTACTATCCCGACTCTTTCTTTTCTAAGATTTCTAGTCTCCATGCTCATCTTATTTAGCTAATTCCTTAGCTCTTAACTCTGTTTTCAATCTTGCGATCAATTTTTTCGCCTGTCTGATCTTCATAGGATTTTCGATAGGAGAAATCGAATGAGCAAAATTCAACTTCTGAAGGCTATCCACCTCAGTTCCGATTTTTTCTTGTAGCTCCTCTAATGAGAGGGCTGCGATTTCCAAATTCTTCATAACTATCCAGCGTAATCTCTACGAACAACAAATTTTGTTGAAAGCGGAAGTTTTTGAGCCGCAAGTCTCAATGATTCCTTAGCTAATTCAACACTTACTCCTGAAGATTCGAATAATACGGTTCCAGGTTTAACAACTGCTACCCAATAATCAGGAGCACCCTTACCCTTACCCATTCTCACCTCTGCAGGCTTCTTAGTAATTGGTTTGTCTGGAAAAATTCTAATCCAAACTTGACCTTCTCTCTTCATCGCTCTTGTCATCGCGATACGAGCTGCTTCTATCTGGCGGCTTGTGATCCAACCTGGTTCAAGCGACTTAATACCAAATGTTCCAAAAGATAAGCTGTGACCTCTCTGAGCGATACCACTCACACGGCCTTTCTGCATCTTTCTAAACTTAGTTCTCTTCGGCTGTAACATCTTCTTTCTTTTTTAAAAAGGTGATTACTTCTTCTTATTATTTCTATTAGGCCTTCTTGCTCCTCCGCCACGTCTATCTCTGTCACCACCCATTTGGTTGGCAGCACCTACGTTTGGAGAAAGGTCCCTTTTACCGAATACCTCACCTTTGAAGATCCATACTTTGATACCAATCTTTCCGTATACAGTATCTGCTTCAGAAAGAGCATAATCAATATCAGCTCTTAGCGTATGCAAAGGAATTCTTCCGTCCTTGTACATTTCAGTACGTGCCATTTCAGCACCACCTAATCTACCTGAACATTTAATCTTAATTCCTTGAGCGCCAACTCTAGCTGCTGAAGCAATTGCTTGCTTCATGGCTCTTCTATATGAAATTCTTGCCTTTAACTGTTGTGCGATTGACTCACCCACCAATTTGGCATCTAACTCAGGACGCTTGATCTCAAAAATATTGATCTGAACATCCTTATTAGTAATTTTCTTAAGTTCTTCTTTAATACGATCAACTTCTTGACCACCCTTACCAATAACAACACCGGGTCTAGCAGTATGCACTGTGATAGTGATTCTTTTGATAGTACGCTCAATGATCACCTTAGAGATTCCTCCTTTAGGGATACGAGCTTGGATGTACTTTCTGATCTCTTGATCTTCAACCAATTTACTTGGGAAGTCTTTACCACCGTACCAGTTGGAGTCCCAACCTCTTACGATACCTAACCTGAACCCAATAGGATTTACTTTCTGTCCCATCTGTTATTTATCAGTTTCGTTATTTACTTCTTCTACTACTTCAGCGGTAACCTTGGAATCGTTTTTAGAGGCGATTACCATAGTCACATGATTAGATCTTTTTCTGATTCTGTGAGCTCTACCCTGTGGAGCAGGTCTCAATCTCTTCAGCATACGGCCGCCATCAACTCTGATCTCTTTAATATAAAGATCAGCGTCTTCGAGTCTTTCATCCTCGTTCTTGGCCTGCCAGTTAGCGATAGCAGAAAGCAAAAGCTTTTCTAATCTCGCTGCTCCCTCTTTCGCTTCGAATTTTAACATATTCAAAGCTCTATTTACCTGCTGGCCTCTGATCAAATCAGCAACCATTCTCATTTTACGAGCTGAGGTAGGGACGTTATTTAGTTTTGCTATAGCCTCCATTATCTTCTTTTATCCTTTTTTGCAATGTGACCTCTGAAATTTCTAGTAGGAGCAAACTCACCGAATTTATGACCTACCATGTTTTCGGTTACAAATACAGGAATAAATTTATTTCCGTTATGTACAGCGAAGGTATGACCAACAAAGTCAGGAGATACCATAGATCTTCTTGACCATGTTTTGATTACTGATTTCTTACCAGAACCATTCATGGCATCGACTTTATTTTCAAGTCTGAAATCGATATAGGGTCCTTTTTTTAATGAACGTGCCATTGTTGATTATTTCTTCTTTTTACCAATTATCATTTTGTTCGAATACTTCTGAGGAGTACGTGTCTTCTGACCTTTAGAATAAATACCATTCCTTGATCGTGGGTGACCCCCAGATGACTTACCTTCTCCACCGCCCATTGGGTGATCGACCGGGTTCATCACAACACCTCTTACTCTTGGTCTTCTACCTAACCATCTCTTACGGCCAGCTTTACCAAGTACAACATTCATATGCTCAGCGTTTCCAACAGAACCGATAGTTGCCATACAAGTGATAAGTATGTTTCTTGTCTCACCAGAAGGCATTTTAAGAGTAGCATACTTACCATCTCTCGCCACTAGTTGAACGTATGATCCTGCACTTCTTGCCATAGCCGCACCCTTACCAGGTTTGAACTCCACATTGTGTACAATTGTACCCAAAGGAATAGTAGCTAGTGGCAATGCATTCCCTACTTCAGGAGCTACATTTTCACCAGACACAACGGTCTGACCTACTTGCAATCCTGCAGGAGCAATAATGTATCTTTTCTCGCCATCAGCATAAAATAGCAAAGCTACTCTTGCAGTTCTTGACGGATCGTACTCAACACTTTTTACAGTTGCTGGTACATCAAATTTTTCTCTCTTGAAGTCGACAATTCTCAACTTCCTTTTATGACCACCACCCATGTAGCGCATAGTCATTTTACCACTGTTATTTCTACCACCGGATCTCTTCAGTGGAGCCAACAATGACTTCTCAGGAGTAGCCGTAGTTACATCGGCAAAATCAGGCGCCATTCTGTGCCTGGTTCCCGGTGTCATTGGTCTTAGTTTCTTAACGCCCATTGCTCTCTAAATTAAATGCCGCTGTAAAAGTCAATAATTTCACCTTCAGCAACAGTTACGATTGCTTTCTTGTATGATTTCGTTCTTCCTGAAATGATCCTGGCCTTAGTATTCCTAGACTTCATTTTGCCCTGATATCTCATAGTGTTAATAGCTTCTACAGTAACACCGTACATATCTTCTACTGCCTTCTTGATCTCGACTTTGTTGGCATCTTCATCAACGATGAAACCATACTTACCGCTCTCATTAAGACCTGATACTTTTTCCGTTACTAAAGGCTTCTTTAAAATGCTCATGTCGCTTACTTTAGTAGGTTTTCGATTTTTTCAACTGAACTCTCACTGATCAACAAGCTATCTGCATTCAATACATCATATGTACTTAATGTGTCCGCTGTTATCACTTTAGTGTTTTGCAAATTACGTGCTGAGATGACCACGTTCTTTTCTTCTTTAGAAACCACAAAAAGTGTTTTCTTATCAGATATAGAAAGTGAACTCAAAACATTCGCAAAATCTTTAGTTTTTGGAGTCTCAAAAGAGAAGTCTTCCAAAATCATAAGATTCTTATCCTTAGCCTTATATGCTAAAGCTGATTTTCTAGCAAGTGCTTTAAGTTTTTTATTCAACTTAAAACCATAGTTTCTTGGCTTAGGACCGAATACACGACCACCACCTCTGAAAATAGGAGACTTAATACTACCTGCTCTGGCTGTACCTGTTCCTTTTTGCTTTTTTATCTTTCTAGTAGATCCAGAGATCTCTGCTCTTTCCTTTGACTTGTGAGTCCCTTGGCGTTGGTTAGCCAGGTATTGCTTCACATCTAGGTAGATGGCGTGATCGTTTGGTTCGATCGCGAAAATATCGTCAGAAAGGCTAACCTTTCTTCCCGTATCTTCTCCGCTGTTTTTTAATACTGCAATCTCCATCTTCTTATTTCTCTAGTACTACGATTGAATTCTTAGCGCCAGGTATGGAGCCACTTATTACAATAAGATTCTTCTCAGGCACAACCTTCATTACTTCGAGGTTGATTACCGTCACTCGATCATTACCCATTCTACCTGCCATACGAGTACCTTTAAATACTCTTGCAGGATATGAAGCACCACCAATAGAACCAGGAGCTCTTAACCTGTTGTGTTGTCCGTGAGTAGCTTGTCCAACACCACCGAAGCCGTGTCTTTTAACTACTCCTTGAAATCCTTTACCTTTTGAAGTACCAATAGCATCAACAAAATCACCTTCTTTGAATACATCTCCAACTGTGATTTGATTACCTAACGCCACCATTCCTTCAAATTCCTCACGGAAATCTCGAAACTCAACTACGCTTTTCTTAGGAGTTGTATTGGCCTTATTAAAGTGACCTTTCAACGCATTGGGAGTATTTTTCTCCTTACGCTCTCCATAAGCCAGCTGAACAGCTTGGTATCCATCTGTTTCCTCATTTTTTACTTGCGTTATTACGCAAGGACCAGCCTCTATCACCGTGCATGCGACATTACGTCCATCGGCACTGTATACGCTAGTCATTCCGACTTTTTTTCCGATAATTCCAGACATCTTTCAATTCATTTTAAGCACTACAATCGTAGGGCTCCCGCGAAACGGATTGCAAAGATAGGGATTTAATATTTCGCTGCAAACGGAGCCCATTAAATTTGAGCATTAATTTACATCCTAACTCGCAGCCCTTTCGTAGGCTTTGTTTTTAACATAAAAAAAGGCCATCCTTTAAGGAACAGCCTCTTTTAATTATTTTATAAGATCGTTAAACCTTGATTTCTACATCTACACCTGAAGGCAATTCAAGCTTCATTAGGGCGTCAACCGTCTTAGCACTTGAAGAATAGATATCTACTAATCTTTTGTAAGTACAAAGTTGGAATTGCTCACGAGCTTTTTTGTTCACGTGTGGAGATTTCAGCACTGTAAATTTCTCTTTTACTGTTGGCAATGGAATTGGACCACTCACTACAGCTCCAGTTGTTTTTACTGCTCTCACAATTTTCTCTGATGACTTATCCACCAAGTTGTGATCGTATGACTTTAATTTGATTCTTATTTTCTGTGTCATTATAGTAAAATTTACAGCTTATTCTCCTTTTGATTTTTTGATAACCTCTTCAGCGATATGATTTGGCACTGCTTCGTAATGAGAGAATGTTAATGAGGCAGTTGCTCTACCAGACGACATTGTTCTCAAATCAGTAATATACCCAAACAGCTCTGAAAGCGGTACGCTAGCCTTAACAACGGAAGAAGTACCTTTGGTATCCATTCCCTTCATTACACCTCTTCTTCTGTTCAGGTCACCAGTAATACTACCAGTGTACTCGTCAGGAGTTACCACATCAACGGCCATAATTGGCTCCATCAATTTAGGAGTAGCTTTTTTAGCAGCTTCTTTGAAACCGAGTCTAGCAGCCATCTCAAAAGACAAGGCATCTGAATCGACATCGTGGAAAGAACCATGGTATAACCTAACTTTCATTCTCTCCAATGGATATCCGGCCAATGGACCGTTAACCATCGCAGAAGCGAAACCTTTTTCAATTGCAGGTATAAATTCTTTTGGAATTGTACCACCAGTAATTGCATTCACAAACTGAAGACCATCTTTCTCGAAGTCATCATCTTGAGGACTAATTTCGAAAACGATATCAGCAAACTTACCTTTACCACCTGACTGCTTCTTGTAAACCTCTTTATGATCAACCAATGAGTTGATAGACTCTTTATAAGCAACTTGTGGCGCACCTTGATTCACTTCGACTTTGAATTCTCTTCTCATGCGATCCATGATAATGTCAAGGTGAAGCTCACCCATTCCTCTCAATATCGTTTGACCAGTTTCTTCGTCCGTATGAACTTTCAGCGTAGGATCTTCTTCTACTAGTTTAGCAATTGCCATACCTAGCTTGTCTACATCCGCCTGAGTTTTAGGCTCAATAGCATATCCAATTACTGGATCAGGAAAGTCCATTGATTCGAAAACAATCTTGTGTTTCTCATCACATAACGTATCGCCTGTTTTGATATCCTTAAATCCAACTACAGCAGCAATATCACCAGCATGAAGGCTATCGATGGCATTCTGCTTGTTTGCGTGCATCTGGAAAATTCTCGAAATACGCTCTTTCTTGTTGGTCCTTGTATTGTATACATAAGAACCAGAGTCTAGCATACCGGAATATGATCTTACAAAGCATAAACGACCTACAAATGGATCTGTAGCAATCTTAAATGCTAATGCTGCGAACGGCTCATCAGAAGATGGCTGTCTCGAAATTTCCTCTTCAGTATCAGGATCAATTCCAATGATGCTCTCTCTATCCATAGGAGATGGTAATAATTCCATCACGTAATCGAGTAAAGTCTGAACACCTTTGTTCTTAAAAGCAGATCCACACATCATTGGCACAAAAGCCAAATCTATAGTAGCAGCTCTAAGCGCAGCAATAATTTCTTCTTTGGAGATTGACTCAGGATCTTCAAAATACTTTTCTAGTAAAGTCTCGTCATAATCCGCAACAGACTCGAGAAGATGTTCTCTGTATTCTGCTACTTCATCAACCATATCAGCAGGAATTTCAATCTCTTCGAATGTCATTCCTTGATCAGCTTCATTCCAAACGATAGCCTTGTTTTCAACCAAGTCAACAACCCCTCTAAAACCTTCTTCTGCTCCAATAGGTAATTGTAAAGGCACAGCCTTAGTACCTAACATCTCTTTTACCTGACCACAAACCATTAAGAAGTCAGCGCCAGAACGATCCATCTTGTTAACGAATCCGATACGTGCTACTTTATAGTTATCTGCAAGTCTCCAGTTTGTTTCAGATTGTGGCTCCACACCATCAACTGCTGAAAACAAGAATACCAAACCATCAAGAACTCTTAAAGATCTGTTAACTTCAACAGTGAAGTCCACGTGACCTGGAGTGTCAATAATGTTAATGTGGTATTGTTTGTCTTTGTAAGGCCAGAAAACAGTAGTTGCAGCAGAAGTAATAGTAATACCTCTTTCTTGCTCCTGCTCCATCCAGTCCATGGTAGCGGCACCATCATGTACTTCACCAATTTTGTGAGATACACCAGTGTAATATAGTATACGCTCGGTAGTAGTTGTCTTACCCGCATCAATGTGGGCAGCAATACCAATATTCCGAGTCAATTTTAAATCTCTTGCCATTTTAGTCTAGGAATTAAAATCTAAAGTGTGAAAATGCTTTGTTCGCGTCTGCCATTCTGTGGGTATCGTCTTTCTTCTTAACCGCAGCACCCTCACCTTTTGAACCAGCAATAATTTCGCCAGCTAGCTTTTCAGTCATGGTTTTCTCACCTCTCTTACGAGCGAACATGATCATCCATTTGATGCCAAGTGATGTCTTACGACCTGGTCTTACCTCGATAGGCACTTGAAAAGTAGCACCACCTACTCTTCTACTCTTCACTTCGACTGACGGCATGATGTTACTCAATGCTTTCTTCCAAGTTTCAAGACCATTCTCACCAGTGCGTTCTTCTACAAGCGCAATGGCTTTATAGAATGCATTGTAGGCAATACTCTTCTTTCCATCGATCATTAGGTAGTTCACAAACTTTGTTACCAAAGTATCTTGGAACTTAGGATCGGGAAGAATATATCTCTTCTTTGGTTTAGCTTTTCTCATTGCTTAGTTAATTGTCTATTTTTTATCTTTTGGTCTCTTAGCACCATATTTCGATCTTCTCTGAGTACGACCGCTTACTCCTGCAGTATCTAGTGCACCACGGATGATGTGATATCTCACACCTGGAAGATCTTTTACTCTTCCTCCTCTGATCAATACAATAGAGTGCTCTTGAAGGTTGTGACCTTCTCCAGGGATATATGCGTTCACCTCTTTACCATTGGTTAAGCGTACCCTTGCTACTTTTCTCATAGCAGAGTTAGGTTTCTTAGGTGTTGTCGTATATACCCTCGTACAAACACCCCTTCTTTGTGGACAGCTGTCTAACGCTGGAGATTTTGACTTTGACGTCAATTTCTTTCTGCCCTTACGTACTAGTTGGTTTATAGTAGGCATTTACAATTCTTTAGATTTATTAATTCCTAGTTAAAATTTCGGACTGCAAAGGTAGCAAAAGAAGTTTTTGAAACAAACACACCATCTTAAATAAATATGCTCGAATTCTAACCTTCTAAATCACTGCCTCTCAGCACTATTCACTAAAAAAGGGCTGCCGAAGCAGCCCTTCTAATTCGTGATGTATCTTATTCGCTAAGCCTCACCAACGGTGCCTCCAAAATTCATTGGGAATTTCGGTGGCTCTTCACTTTGCTTAATTGGACCAAAGTTCTTCTCGAACTTGTCGATGTTCTCCTTTAGCGCAAATAGCAAGCGTTTGGCATGCTCAGGCGTAATCACTATTCTCGACTTTACTTTTGCCTTGGGAACCCCAGGCATCATTTTTATAAAATCGATTACAAACTCACTGTTCGAATGAGCAATCATTGCCAGATTCACATACTGCCCTTCAGCAACTTCTTCTGAAAGCTCTATGTTTAATTGATTCTGATTTGCTTGCTCCTTCTGGTCAGCCATTTGCTTATAGTTCTACGCTTTCTTCTTCTGATTGTGTTTGTGATTGAGCTTGATAAGCCTCTCTTGCAGCAACCAACTTGTCATATTCAGCTTGGTTACCTACGATTAGATCTTCATACTCTCTCATACCTGTTCCTGCTGGAATTAAGTGGCCAACAATCACATTCTCTTTCAAGCCATTCAATATATCAGCTTTACCTCTTATAGAAGCTTCACTTAACACTTTGGTTGTCTCTTGGAAAGATGCAGCCGAGATAAAGCTTTCAGTACCCAATGACGCCTGAGTAATTCCTTGAAGTTTAGGCTTAGAAACTGCAGGTTGTGCATCTCTAACCTCTACTACCTTCATGTCCTTTCTTCTCAAGCTTGAGTTCTCATCTCTTAGATCTCTTGGAGATACAATTTGGCCTTGCTTCAAGTTTTCTGAATCACCTGCTTCAACTACCACTTTCATATCAAGCATTGCATCGTTTTCTTCTCTGAAGAAGAACTTGTCTGCAACCTGACCTGGAAGGAATTGTGTATCACCAGCATCCATGATCTCAACTTTCTGCATCATCTGCTTCACAATTGCTTCGATGTGCTTATCGTTAATTTTTACACCCTGTAGTCGGTATACTTCTTGAATCTCGTTCACTAAATATTCTTGTACCGCAGTTGGGCCTTGAATATTCAAGATATCGTTTGGAGTCGTTGCTCCATCAGATAACTGATAACCAGCTCTTACAAAGTCATTGTCTTGTACCAAGATGTGCTTAGACAAAGGCACCATGTATTTCTTCTTTACACCATCTTTCGATTCAATAAAGATTTCACGGTTACCTCTCTTAATACCGCCATAAGTCACTACACCATCAATTTCTGACACTACTGCCGGGTTAGATGGGTTACGTGCCTCAAACAATTCAGTTACTCTCGGAAGACCACCTGTGATATCCCTTGATTTACCCATTGCTCTTGGAATCTTAGCCAATGGCTGTCCAATCTTCACTTTGTCACCAGCATCTACTGCCAAGTGAGCTCCAACTGGAATATTATAAGCCTTAGACTCAGTTTTTGCCTTAACGACAACCGCTGGGTTCTTCGCCTTATCTTTTGTATCTGTAATAACTTTCTCTCTGTGACCAGTTTGCTCATCAAACTCTTCCTTGAACGTGATTCCTTCTTCGATAGCATCGAATTCAATAACACCGTCAAATTCTGAGAGGATTACCGCATTGTACGGATCCCACTTACAAAGTTGATCATCTTTCTCAACCTTCTGACCTTCTTCTACCTGAAGAATAGCACCATAAGGTACGTGGTTAGAGATAAGTACTTTTTTCGTTTTAGGGTCAAGGATCTGAATTTCTCCAGTTCTACCCATTATGATATTTACCTTATTGCCATCATTATCAGTAGTTGTCAATGACCTCAATTCTTCAAACGCAAGCACACCAGCAAACTTCGCCTTGACAGTAGCATCTACTGCAATATTGGAAGCTGTACCCCCTACGTGGAAAGTTCTTAATGTAAGCTGTGTACCTGGCTCACCAATAGACTGCGCTGCAATTACACCAACTGCCTCACCTCTCTGTACCATGTAGTTGGTAGATAAGTTTCTACCATAACATTTAGCACAAACGCCTCTTCTAGTTTCGCAAGTAAGCACAGATCTGATTTCTACTTCATCAATAGCAGTTTCATCAATACGCTCAGTAATCTTTTCAGTGATCTCATCACCAGAAGCAACAATTAGTTCTTCTGTAATTGGATCGAAAATATCGTGAACAGAAACTCTACCTAGAATTCTTTCAGACAATGGCTCTACCACATCTTCGTTGTCTTTCAACGCAGCAACGGTAAGGCCTCTTAGTGTACCACAATCCTCTTCGTTGATTACACAATCTTGTGCAACATCAACCAAACGTCTTGTTAGGTAACCTGCATCAGCAGTTTTCAATGCTGTATCGGCAAGACCTTTACGAGCACCGTGAGTGGAGATAAAGTACTCCAACACATCCAAACCTTCTTTAAAGTTTGACAGAATTGGATTCTCAATGATCGCTCCAACAGAACCCGCAAGGTTTTTCTGTGGCTTAGCCATCAATCCTCTCATACCACCTAGCTGACGAATTTGCTCTCTAGAACCACGTGCTCCTGAGTGCATCATCATATAGATAGAGTTGAAGCCTTGATTATCTTCTTCCATCTCCTGCATCAAACCATTTGTCAACTTAGTGTTGACACGGGTCCAAATATCAATTACTTGATTATATCTCTCGTTATCAGTGATAAGACCCATCAAGTAGTTTTGCCATACAGCATCTACTTCGTCTTTAGCACTTTGAACTAGCTCATCTTTTACATCTGGAATGTGAATATCATTCAATCCCATTGACAGACCACCTTTGTAAGCCATTAGGAAACCAAGGTCCTTAATATCATCCAAGAACTGAGCTGTTTTTGCGATACCGCAAATCGTCACAACACTTTGGATAATTTTCTGAAGCTTTTTCTTGGTCAATAGCTCATTTACAAAGCCTACTTCCTCTGGAACACTTTCGTTAAAGAGCACTCGACCAGCAACAGTTTCTACCATCTTAGGAACAAGCACTTCGTTTTCACGCACCATAGTCTTCACATGAATGTAAGCGTGCTTAGAAAGTACACCTTCATTCATTGCGATCAACACTTCTTCAGAAGAGTAAAAACGCATGCCTTCGCCATCTACTTTATGATCGTCAGTAGATCTTCTACCTTTAGTCACATAGTAAAGTCCCAATACCATGTCTTGAGATGGTACCGTTACTGGAGCTCCATTTGCAGGGTTCAAAATGTTGTGAGAAGAAAGCATCAAAGTACTTGCTTCTAACACAGCAGCATGCCCTAATGGTACGTGAACAGCCATTTGGTCACCATCAAAATCCGCATTAAATGCAGTACATACTAATGGGTGCAACTGGATAGCCTTACCTTCAATTAGTTTTGGCTGGAAGGCCTGTATCCCTAATCTGTGAAGTGTAGGAGCTCTGTTCAATAGTACTGGATGTCCTTTCAATACATTTTCAAGGATATCCCAAACTACTGGATCTTTTCTATCAACAATTTTCTTCGCTGACTTCACTGTTTTCACAATTCCTCTTTCAATCAGTTTTCTGATAATGAAAGGTTTGAAAAGCTCAGCAGCCATGTTCTTAGGTAAACCACACTCATGCAGTTTCAATTCAGGTCCTACAACGATCACAGAACGACCAGAGTAATCAACCCTTTTACCTAGAAGGTTTTGACGGAAACGACCTTGCTTACCTTTAAGCATATCACTTAAAGATTTCAACGCACGGTTACCATCAGAACGTACAGCGTTAACTTTTCTAGAGTTATCAAATAGTGAATCAACAGCTTCTTGAAGCATACGTTTCTCATTTCTAAGAATCACTTCAGGAGCTTTGATATCTATTAATCTCTTAAGACGGTTGTTTCTAATGATTACACGTCTGTAAAGATCATTCAAATCTGATGTTGCAAATCTTCCGCCATCAAGAGGAACCAAAGGCCTCAATTCTGGTGGAATAACTGGCACCATTTTGATAATCATCCACTCAGGACGATTTTCGATTCTAGTTTTTGCATCACGGAATGCTTCAACTACTCTCAAACGCTTTAAGGCTTCTGCCTTTCTTTGCTGAGAAGTATCTGTCGCTGCTTGATGACGCAACGCGTATGACATCTCGTCCAAGTTCAATCTCGCTAATAACATTTCGAGTGCGTCAGCACCCATCTTAGCGATGAACTTTTCTGGATCATCATCATCAAGCATTTGATTCTCGCGAGGAAGTTTATCAAGAATATCTAGGTACTCATCTTCCGTTAAGAAGTCCATGTACGCTATACCTTCTTCTTCCTTAATACCTGCTTGGATTACAGCATATCTTTCATAGTAGATAATCTGATCCAATTTCTTAGTCGGCAGACCAAGAAGGTATCCTATCTTATTGGGAAGTGACTTAAAGTACCAAATGTGTGCCACTGGAACCACCAATTCGATGTGTCCCATTCTTTCTCTTCTAACCTTCTTCTCGGTTACTTCAACACCACATCTATCACAGATGATACCTTTATATCTAATCCTTTTGTACTTCCCACAATGACATTCCCAGTCCTTCACAGGTCCGAATATTCTTTCACAGAATAAACCACCCATTTCAGGCTTATAGGTTCTATAGTTGATGGTTTCCGGTTGTGTTACCTCTCCATGAGAAGACTCAAGGATAGATTCCGGAGAAGCCAAGCTAATAGTGACTTTGTTAAAGTCGTTGTTAAGTTTTCTATTCTTTTTAAATGCCATAGCTTTTTTTGATTCTTAATTGTGGCCTAAACCAAATTCAAAATTGTAATTAGTCTAAAGTGATTTCTAATGCGAGACCTCTAAGCTCGTGAACCAATACATTGAATGATTCAGGAATATTAGGCTTAGGAATAGAATCTCCCTTAACAATCGCTTCATAAGCTTTCGCTCTACCGATTACATCATCTGATTTTACTGTCAAGATTTCTTGGAGTACGTTAGATGCACCGAATGCTTCGAGTGCCCATACTTCCATCTCTCCAAATCTCTGACCACCAAATTGTGCTTTACCACCAAGTGGTTGTTGTGTAATCAACGAGTAAGGTCCAATAGACCTTGCGTGCATTTTGTCATCAACTAAGTGACCTAGTTTCAGCATGTATGCAATACCTACAGTTACTGGCTGATCAAATCTCTGACCTGACAATCCATCCACGAGGTATTCACGTCCTGCACTTGGTAAACCTGCTTCAGCCAATTCAGCTTCCACTTCTTCCATGCTTGCTCCATCAAAAATTGGAGTAGCATATTTTCTACCTAGTTTCAAACCTGCCCATGCTAGCACAGTTTCGTAGATCTGACCAATGTTCATCCTTGATGGTACACCTAGTGGATTCAATACGATATCCATTGGAGTTCCATCTTCTAAGAATGGCATATCCTCTTCTCTTACGATCCTTGCAACAACGCCTTTGTTACCGTGACGACCCGCCATCTTATCACCAACTTTAAGCTTACGCTTTTTAGCAACATAGACTTTAGCCAACTGCACGATACCTGTCGGTAACTCATCACCTACTTCAATAGTGAAACGTTGACGTTTGAATTCGCCAGTAATTCCATTACGTTTTAGGTTATAGTTTTTAACCATTTTCACGATCAGGTCGTTCGTCTTCTTATCTTCTGTCCAACCATCAAGGTTAAGGTCAGTGATCAAGTTTACTTCTTCCTGAACGCTATAATTACTTTCATCTCTATAGATGTTCTTTTCAGGGAAAAGATTCTGAGCGATGTTATTCTTATTGAATTTCACTCCTTTAGAAATTATCTCATCTCCAAATTTGTGTGTTACGCCACTACACGTTTTGCCGTCAAGTAACTTTATCATCTTTTCGATGATCTGAGCTCTGACAACTAGTAAGTCTTTACTGTACTGTGCTTTTAGCACCTGTACTTCTTTCTTCGACTGAACACGTAGATCTTTATCCTTCTTAGGACGAGAGAATAGCTTGGTATCAATAACCACACCTTGAAGTGAAGGAGAAGCTTTTAATGAAGCATCTTTCACGTCACCCGCTTTATCTCCAAAGATTGCTCTTAACAGCTTTTCTTCTGGTGTTGGATCCGTTTCACCTTTTGGCGTAATCTTACCAATTAAGATATCACCTTCTTTGATTTCTGCACCAATTCTGATGATACCATTCTCGTCAAGGTTCTTCACAGCTTCCTCACTTACGTTTGGAATCTCAGAAGTTAACTCTTCTTGACCACGCTTAGTATCTCTTACCTCAAGCTCAAATTCGTCAATATGAATTGACGTATAAACATCGTCTCTAACTACTCTTTCAGAAATTACAATTGCATCCTCAAAGTTGTACCCTTGCCATGGCATGTACGCCACTCTCAAGTTTTTACCTAGAGCCAATTCACCTTTCTCAGTTGAGTAACCTTCGCAAAGTACTTGGCCTTTCTGAACCTTGTCACCTTTGAGCACAATTGGCTTAAGGTTTACAGTAGTGTCTTGGTTAGTTCTTTGGAATTTAATCAGGTCGTAAGTCTTATATGCTGTATCGAAGTTAACCAATTGATCATCTTTCGATTGATCGTATTTGATAATGATCTTGGTAGCATCTACAAAGTGTACAGTACCAGAATCTTCGGCAATGGTCAACATCCTTGAATCACGCGCTGCTCTTCCTTCTAAACCAGTACCCACAATTGGTGCTTCTGGTTTTAACAAAGGAACTGCTTGACGTTGCATGTTGGATCCCATCAAAGCACGGTTTGCATCATCATGCTCCAAGAATGGAATTAATGAAGCTGCTACTGATACAATCTGATTTGGTGCAACATCCATATAGCTCAGCTGTTTTGGCTCTACTACAGGGAAGTCACCTTCGTATCTTGCTTTCACTTTATCATTGATGAAGGTACCGTTGTCTTTAAATGGCGCATTGGCCTGAGCAATGTTATGGGTATCTTCTTCTTCAGCGGTCAAGTAAATCACGTCATCCGTCAGACTTACCTTACCATTAGTAACTTTTCTATAAGGAGTCTCAATGAATCCCATGCTGTTTACTTTAGCATGAACACAAAGAGATGAAATCAAACCAATATTTGGCCCCTCTGGCGTCTCAATCGTACAAAGACGACCATAGTGCGTATAGTGAACATCACGTACCTCGAAACCAGCTCTTTCTCTCGAAAGTCCACCAGGCCCTAGCGCTGACATTCTTCTTTTGTGCGTAATCTCTGCTAATGGATTTGTTTGATCCATGAACTGAGATAGCTGATTGGTTCCGAAGAAAGAGTTGATTACTGAAGACAAGGTTCTCGCGTTGATCAAATCAACAGGCTTGAAATCCTCGTTGTCACGAACATTCATTCTTTCTTTGATGGTCCTGGCCATACGCGCCAATCCTACACCAAACTGAGCATAAAGCTGCTCACCAACCGTTCTCACTCTTCTATTTGAAAGGTGATCAATATCATCTACAATTGCTTTTGAGTTGATCAAACCGATCAAGTACTTCACAATTGAAATGATATCTTGAGTAGTTAGAACAAGTTTCTCAGAATCAATATCAAGATCTAATTTCTTGTTAATTCTGTATCGTCCTACTTCACCAAGGTTATATCTCTTATCAGAGAAGAATAGTGACTGAATAATGTCACGTGCCGTTTGCTCATCAGGTGCATCAGTGTTTCTCAACTGACGATAGATTTGCTCTACAGCTTCTTTTTCTGAGTTTGAATTATCTTTTGAAAGCGTATTGTATATAATCGTGTAATCAGCAATGTTGATGTCCTCTCTGTGAAGGATTACAGATTCAACATCCGCTTCAATGATCATTTCTACATGCTCTTCTGAAAGTACTGAGTCTCTTTCGAGTAATACTTCATTTCTATGGATAGATACTACTTCTCCAGTATCCTCATCTACGAAATCTTCAACCCATGTTCTCAGTACCCTTGCAGCTAGTTTACGACCAATTGCTTTTTTCAAAGTGGTCTTCTTCGCTGTGATTTCTTCAGATAAACCGAAGAGATCCAAAATATCTTTATCAGTTCCATAACCAATAGCCCTAAGCAAAGTGGTTACTGGAAACTTTTTCTTTCTATCAATGTAAGCGTACATAACGCTATTCACATCTGTAGCAAATTCAATCCAAGAACCCTTGAAAGGAATTATTCTCGCTGAGTAGAGTGCAGTTCCGTTGGTGTGCTTGCTTTGCGCAAAGAATACACCTGGAGATCTGTGTAATTGAGATACAATAACTCTTTCAGCACCATTGACGACAAAAGAACCTTTTTGTGTCATGTAAGGAATATTCCCTAAGAATACTTCTTGCTCAATGGTTTCAAAATCTTCGTTATCCTCATCATTACAAGTTAAACGAAGCTTAGCCTTAAGGGGCACAGAATAAGTTAATCCTCTGTCGATGCATTCAGCAACGTCATATTTTGGAGGATCAACCAAATAATCCACGAATTCAAGAACGAAATTCTCTCTTGAATCGGAAATAGGAAAGTTCTCAGAGAAAACCTTGAACAAACCATCCTGTGTCCTTTTGTCTGCGGGTGTTTCCAATTGGAAAAAGTCTTCAAACGACTTTACCTGCACGTCAAGGAAATCAGGATAATCTAATATTGATTTAATCGAAGAGAAGTTTATTCTTTCTGATTGATTTGCTAGAATAGCCAAGGCCTTATATTTTTTGTTATTGAATAATTCTTGATTGCACCCTTCAGGATGCAGAAAAAGGGATTGCTCCCTAAAATGTATACAAACAGGAAAAGACCCGTGATCTCGAAAGATCAGGGCCTATTCCAATGCCATTTTATAAATGGCCAATCAAATTACTTAAGCTCTACTTCCGCACCAGCTTCTTCAAGCTGCTTCTTAAGTGCTTCAGCTTCGTCTTTAGATACACCTTCTTTTACTGCTTTAGGAGCACTATCTACGATCTCTTTTGCTTCTTTAAGTCCAAGACCAGTTAATTCCTTAACTAGTTTTACAACTGCTAGTTTAGAACCACCAGCTGCAGTAAGAACTACATCAAACTCAGATTTCTCTTCAGCAACATTGCCTCCACCACCAGCAGCGGGGCCAGCAATAGCTACAGCCGCAGCTGCAGGTTCTATACCGTACTCATCCTTAAGGATACCAGCTAGTTCGTTAACTTCTTTCACAGTTAAGTTTACTAACTGTTCTGCAAATTCTTTCAAGTCTGCCATTGTATTATTATTTATAAAGTGTTTTAAATCTTATTTAATATTAGTTTTCGCGCTCAGACAAAGTCGTGAGAATGCCTGATAGTTTGCTACCTGAAGCCTTAAGGCCAGAGATAACATTCTTAGCAGGTGATTGAAGTAATGATATTACTTCGCCAATTAGCTCAGCCTTAGACTTGAGACTACTTAGCATATCCAGATTCTCGTTTCCAATGTAAAGGTCCGTATCAATAGATGCGCCTTTTAATATTGGAGACTCTCCGCCTGATTTTTTTCTGAATTCCTTGATCAATTTTGCTGGAGCATTAGAATCCTCACCTGAGAACATAACGCCAGTAAAACCTCTCAATACACTATCGTCAAAAGGCACATAATCAGTATCTAACTGCTCTAATGCTTTTTGTACCATTGTGTTCTTTACCACTCTGTACTCGATTCCTCGCTCGAAGCACAATCTTCTCAAATTATTGGTCTGAGCAACCGACATTCCGGATGCATCAGTAATATAAAAGTTGACGTTAGCCGAAAACTTTTCTACCAATTCTTCAATTAAGGCTGCTTTTTCTACTCTATTCATGATTATAGTCCGGAAATTGAGTTTTTATCTATTTTCACTCCAGGGCTCTGTGTTGTAGAGATGTTGATACTTTTAAAGTAAGTACCTTTAGCAGAGGCCGGCTTTAATTTGTTTAACATCTGAATTACCTCATTAGCATTCTCAGCAATCTTCTCCTGAGAGAAAGACGACTTACCAATACTTGTATGAATAATGCCAGATTTGTCAACCTTAAAGTCGATCTTACCGCCTTTTACATCTTTTACAGCCTTCGCCACATCAAGTGTAACAGTTCCTGCTTTCGGATTAGGCATAAGACTTCTAGGTCCTAATACCCTACCCAAACGACCAACTTTGGCCATTACAGTAGGCATGGTGATGATTACATCAACGTCAGTCCAACCACCTTCTATTTTAGAAATGTAATCGTCTAACCCTACGTAGTCTGCACCCGCGTCTTTTGCTTCTTGTTCCTTATCCGGAGTACAAAGCACAAGCACCGTTACCTCTTTACCTGTACCATGGGGAAGTGCAACAACACCTCTTACCATTTGGTCAGCTTTTCGAGGATCTACACCCAAACGAACATCTATATCTACTGAAGCATCATACGAAGCACCGTTAATTTCTTTAACGATACCAGCTGCCTCAGCCAGATCATATTGTTTGGCTGGATCATATTTACCAAAAGCTATTTTTTGCTTTTTTGTTAACTTTGCCATTTGTACAAATCTTTAGTTATTCCAAGGTGCTTTACCACTCACCCTCAACCCCATACTTCTAGCTGTTCCAGCTACCATTTTCATAGCAGACTCGATAGTAAAAGCATTTAAATCCGGCATTTTAACCTCTGCGATCTCTTTTACCTGATCCCAGGTTACGCTACCCACTTTAACTCGGTTAGATTCAGCTGAACCTTTCTTTTGTTTAGAAGCTTCTAGCAACATTACTGGTGCCGGAGGTGTCTTGATAACAAATTCAAAAGACTTATCCTTGAAGATTGTTATAAGTACAGGTAAAACCTGACCCATTTTATCTTGTGAACGTCCGTTGAATTGCTTACAAAACTCCATGATATTAAGCCCTTTCGAACCTAATGCCGGACCTACCGGTGGAGAAGGGTTGGCTTGGCCTCCCCTGACTTGCAACTTCAGATAACCAGCTATTTCTTTAGCCATATTAATCTTGTTTTTCTACTTGCATGTAACTTAATTCAACAGGTGTATTTCGACCGAAGATCTTAACCATAACATTAAGTTTTCTTCGTTCTTCAAATACCTCCTCTATGGTTCCTGTAAATCCACTGAAAGGACCATCCATTACTTTAATGGTCTCTCCGATTATGTATGGAGAATCTAGTTGCTCGTCAAAATCATCAATCTCCTCAACCTTACCTAAAATACGGTCGACTTCGCCTTGACGTAATGGGACTGGCGGTGTGGAAGCCTCGCCAGCCTTTTGACCTAAGAACCCTATGATTCCAGGAATATTTTTGATCATGTGTATGACTTCACCATTGGCAACATTAGCTTGTACCATTATGTAACCAGGAAACATATTACGGTCACGAGATTTTTTCTTTCCATTACGGATCTCGTAGACCTTTTCTGAAGGAATCATTACCTGAGGGATTTGTTCCGAGAATTGTTCACGGTCAATCTCATTATCAAGATAATCCTTAGCTTTTCTTTCCTGGCCCGATACGGCTCTCACCATGTACCACTTTAGTTCTGACATCGTTTGATCGTTTCTTATAGCTTGTAAAACCAGTCCATTATTTCATCGAAGCCTAAATCAATCACGCCTATGAAAAGCGCAAAGATTAAAGAGGCGACTAATACTAACACTGAGCTACTCTGAAGATCAGAATACTTGGGCCAGCTTACTTTATGCCTCATCTCGTCATAAGAAGCGGTTACAAAGGACTTTAATTTACTCATCGGTTTTACTTCTTTATTTTGCACGGGTGGTAAGATTCGAACTCACGACCTCTGGTTTTGGAGACCACTGCTCTACCAACTGAGCTACACCCGTATTCAACTCCATTCAAACTTTCTTCTGTAAACCATTGATATTCAATGGGTTGAAACATATTCTTTAAGGAGAAATACCTCTTTAAAAAAGTGTCTCAAATGCAGCAGAAGCTCGAAACGGGCTGCAAATGTAGAAAATTATTAATAACGAAACAAACGCGCTTCCGAAAAATCGAAAACGCGTTTGTATAAAAAATCTATGTAAGACTTAATGTATTAGTCAAGAATTTCAGTAACCTGACCAGCACCTACTGTTCTACCACCTTCTCTGATAGCGAAACGAAGTCCAGGCTCAAGTGCAATCTTGTTAATCAAGTTCACGTCAATAGTTACGTTATCACCAGGCATAACCATTTCGATATCTGCAGGAAGCATAATCTCACCAGTTACGTCAGTTGTTCTTACGTAGAACTGAGGACGGTACTTGTTAAAGAATGGAGTGTGACGTCCACCTTCTTCTTTCGAAAGCACGTACACTTCAGCTTTGAAGTGAGCATGTGGATTCACAGAACCAGGCTTACAAATAATCATTCCTCTTTTGATGTCAGCTTTCTCAACACCTCTAAGCAATAGACCTACATTGTCACCAGCTTCACCTCTGTCTAATATCTTACGGAACATCTCAACACCCGTGATAGTAGATTTCATGTTTTCAGCACCCATACCGATGATATCAACAGGATCTCCAGAGTTGATTATACCTCTTTCAATTCTACCAGTAGCAACAGTACCACGACCAGTGATCGAGAATACATCCTCTACAGGCATCAAGAAATCTTTATCAGTTAATCTTGGAGGAAGTGGAATATAATCATCCACAGCAGCCATCAATTCGATGATTTTACCTACCCACTTGTCATCACCATTCAATCCACCTAAAGCAGACCCTTGGATAACAGGAATATCATCACCTGGGAATTCGTAGAAAGAAAGCAATTCTCTTACTTCCATTTCAACTAGTTCAAGGAGTTCTTCATCATCAACAAGGTCAACCTTATTCATGAATACTACTAGTGCAGGAACACCTACCTGACGTGCCAAAAGGATATGCTCTCTAGTTTGAGGCATTGGACCATCTGTAGCCGCAACTACAAGGATAGCACCATCCATTTGCGCAGCACCCGTAACCATGTTCTTCACATAATCCGCGTGACCTGGACAATCTACGTGAGCGTAGTGTCTATTATCAGTAGCATATTCTACGTGAGATGTATTAATGGTAATACCTCTCTCTTTCTCTTCAGGAGCGTTATCAATTGAAGAGAAGTCTCTGTTTTCAGCAAGACCTGCGTCTGCTAATACTTTAGTAATTGCAGCAGTTAATGTGGTCTTACCGTGGTCAACGTGACCGATAGTACCTATATTAACGTGCGGCTTGGAACGGTCAAAAGTTTCTTTAGCCATGATTAATTTTAGTTAATATTAATGTTATACTTTAATTATAAAGCAATGAACCGTACTTCGGTTCAATGTATTAATTTCATTGTAGAGCCAATGACGAGATTTGAACTCGTGACCTCTTCCTTACCAAGGAAGCGCTCTACCCCTGAGCTACATCGGCTTATCAGTTATCAATCCAAAAGTCCTTAATTCAAGTGACTACTTGCAATGCTGAACTTTCTATATGTAACTCAAATTCAGAGCGGGTGACCAGGTTCGAACCGGCGACCTACAGCTTGGAAGGCTGTCGCTCTACCAACTGAGCTACACCCGCTTATTCAATTGTCAGTTTCAAATTTTTAGCTATTGCAAACTAAAAATTCTCAACCTTGAATTGAGAAAAGTGGGGGGAGCAGGATTCGAACCTGCGAAGTCGTAGACAACGGATTTACAGTCCGTCCCAGTTGGCCGCTTTGGTATCCCCCCTTGATTATCAGAACGTTAAAGAGCAAATAAAAACCCTCTCTGCGAAAGGGACTGCAAAATTAGACCCTTTTTTATTTTATTCAAACAATTGCAATAAAAAGATGAAGCTTTTTCAACATTGCCAAAAACAGGCCTCACACATGCCCTATTGCCGATTTACCGGATAGATAATCTTTTCTCCATATTAGGAAAAGTAGCTCCTCTTTGACATCTAAGCATTCAAAATAGTTCCATATATTTGCGTGATTTCGGAAGGGGTATTTTCCATTATTGCCCCTCCAAGTCGTAAAGATTAAAATCTATTGAATGTATCAGACCAAATCCGCTTCTGGAGACAGCGTGACAATCGCATTTGAGGGTGATCAGCTCATTTATAATGACCAACCTTTTAATTGGTCATTAAATCAAAAAAGTAATAGCACCTTTTTGATTTTAAAAGATCATAAGAGTTTCCGTGCAGAAATACTCGACATAGATGTAGCGTCTAAGAAAGCAACAGTCAAAATTGAGAAATCCATTTTTGAGATTGAACTAAAAGATAAGATGGATCTCCTTCTTGAAAAAATGGGGATTGCGAATCTTGAAACAGTTCAGGTAAATGATTTAAAGGCTCCGATGCCAGGACTAATCTTAGACATTTTAGTCACACCAGGCCAAACTGTTAAAAAAGGAGATCAATTATTGATACTTGAGGCAATGAAAATGGAGAACGTGTTAAAAGCACCTGGCGATGGCGTTGTCGCTTCCATTGAGGTAGAAAAAGGTAAAAGTGTAGAAAAGGGTCAAATCTTAATAAATTTTTAGAGAGTAAACATGGGTTACAAAAGAGTTCTATTAAAGTTAAGTGGCGAAGCCCTAATGGGTAAGCAAAATTATGGCATTGATTCAGCTCAGTTAGAGCAATACGCCTTGGATATCAAAAAGATCCATGATAAAGGTGTAGAAGTTGCTATCGTAATTGGTGGAGGAAATATATATAGAGGAGTTCAGGCAGAGGCCTCAGGAATCGACAGAGTACAAGGTGACTACATGGGAATGCTAGCCACAGTAATCAATGCGATGGCTATTCAAAGTACTCTCGAAAAGCATGGCATGTATACTCGACTTATGTCAGGCATTAAAATGGAAGCCGTTTGCGAACCCTTTATAAGACGAAGAGCTGTACGCCACCTAGAAAAAGGTAGAGTTGTGATTTTTGGTGCAGGTATTGGTAACCCATACTTTACCACTGATTCTACAGCGAGTTTAAGAGCAATAGAAGTAGAAGCTGATGTAGTACTAAAAGGAACTCGCGTTGACGGAGTTTATACTGCAGACCCAGAGAAAGACCCTAATGCAGTAAGGTTCGAAAAACTAAGTTTCGAAGAGGTTATCCGCAACGGATACAATATAATGGACATGACAGCCTTCACTTTATGTCAAGAAAATAATGTTCCAATCATTGTTTTTGATATGAATAAAATTGGCAACTTAGAAAAACTTGTAGATGGTGATGAGCAAATTGGTACACTTATAAGCTAACCCTTATGGAAGAGATTGAGATTTATTTAGAAACAGCAAAGGAGATGATGGAAAAGGCCATGTCCCGCTGCAAGACAGAATTATCTAAAGTTAGAGCGGGCAAAGCGATGCCAAGTATGCTAGATGGACTTATGGTAGACTATTATGGTGCTGCTACCCCACTAAATCAAGTGGCCTCACTTTCGACACCAGATGCGCGTACCATTTTTATTAAGCCTTGGGAAAAATCAACGATCCAAGAAATTGAAAAGGCAATCATTAATAGCAACCTGGGTTTTAATCCACAGAATGATGGCGAAAGCATTATCATTAATGTACCACAGCTTACCGAAGAGCGTAGGATACAATTGGTAAAGCAATCTAAAGGAGTAACTGAAGATGCAAAGGTCAGCGTGCGAAATGCTCGAAAAGAAGCAAATGACGAATTGCGCAAACTATTGAAGGACGGGGCTTCAGAAGATATGATTAAATCAGCTGAAGGTGATGTACAAGTTTTAACGGACCAACACGTGAAACAACTTGACGAACTCCTCGAATTGAAAGAGAAAGACATCATGACCGTCTAATCCAGACTCAAAAACATATCCAATAGTATAGCAGGCGAGCGAAGGCTCGCTTTCTTTTTAATACCATGTCTACATTTTAGAACATGAATTACTATGTTAGTCTTCAAATTAGCACTAGGATAGTATGAAAGGTACAAATTTGGGAGAGTTGCAAGAAGTTGCTCTACTCACTATTCCTTCTGCGTTAGGAGCATCAAAAGGTAGAGGTGGATTTACAAAGAATGCAGCCGATGAATATAAATTCAAGACTCCACAATTATACAATCTTAAGGATCATAATTTCTTTGGTCATGGAGGGACATTTGAATCTATCGAAGACATCATACGCTACAAAAATCAAGCGCAGGTAGAGAAAACATCTTTGGCGAGTCATCCGAATTTAGCAAGTGAGTTTATACCTCTAGGCCTAAGTGATGAAGAAATCACCGATCTAGTGGATTTCTTGACCAATGCCTTATTCGATGCCAGTTTGACTAGATATGCTCCTGGGTCTGTACTTTCAGGTGGATGTATCCCAAACAACGATAGCCAGACAAAGACTGATCTTGGTTGTAGCAATTAATTGATTTTCAAATTGAGTTAATTCGGTGATGTGATATTTCTAAGACAGGAATATCACATCACTAAAATTCAATTCACTTCCTCTTTCCTGGTTTATAGGTCTCCTCTGCTCTAGCCTCCACATCTTCTTTGTAGAACGCAACATCTTTGAATTCCATATCTACATAACGTTGTGCTTGATCAACAAAGTGAGGAGAGTTAGGATCATTATTCTGACCACCGGCTAGCATACTTTTAGCCTTAACCTTATCGCCAAATTCCACCATAGCTACAAAGCTATTCCCTCTGTAACCGTAAATCTTTTTAGTGCCATTAAAGCTTCTTGCACCAAAGGCAGCTAATGCTCCCCAACGACTTGTGGTCATGCCCACTGCAATACTTGGTGCATTATCGTCATACTGTAGGTCCATGTCACCTGATAGTCTTTGGAAACGATTATAATCTCCCCAAGGCGTTTCCCAAGTACCAAAATCTTCAGTGATTGCAGCAACGGCCTCTTCAAATAAAGCAATACGTTCCGCAAACGGAGATCCTGTTCCGAAGTAGTCGAACCTTTCGTTCCCGCTTAATCCTTCTGGATTCTTACCCTTACTCATGTACACGCTGCCATAAAAATGTGCTAAAGTCATTGCTACAGATTCTTTCGAAGTTCTTAGGTCCCAATTCTTAAGCACTTCATAAGGGCCTTTCAGTAACCTCATTTTACGAGTACTGCTTTCAATGGCCTTCAGCAAACCAGGAATCACCTTTTCAAAAGCTGGCAGGTACGGATCGTGCGCCAATTCAATCAATCCATCAATGGTGAGGTCTTTCGCCTTACTCAACATTTGGACCGCGTGAACTCCTCTAAAGTTTTCAGAATCAGGTGCCATATAGAAAGGATAGTCTTCTCGTTTAGGACTGAATTCAGCCGCGGCAGTGAATGGCGTAGAATTACAGTTTTGTATCCATCCGTTGCCTGGGTTTACGATCGTAATGATCTCATCAAGTTCATGCATTCCTTGCCAATCCGTAGCAGGGTTGCTCCCATCAACAGGCCTTTGATAATCGAATTGAGGATCTCTCTTAGGAATGAAATCGCCATGGTAATACGCGATGGTACCATCTGCATCTGCATACACCGTGTTATTTGATGAGTTTCTTCTGATTTTCATCATTTCCCAGAACTCATCATGATTTGATGTTTTTGACCTGGTGAAGGATTGAATTAGCGCATCTACAGGCTCCCAGTTTAATTTTGTAGCCACCCATTGATCGTTGATTTTACCTGTAATCGGTCCATGATGGGTTCTATAGGTAGGGAAAGTTCTTTCTTTGATCTCTTCACCATCTTTATACTTCAAGGTCACTTCAGATACTTCTACATCTCTCCACTCCTCACCGTACTTATACTTAAGCTTTCCGTCACGTTCTTCTACTGTCTCCAAAAAATCATCCATAAAGTCGACACGAGTAGAAGTGTGCATCCAACCATTCTTTTCATTAAACCCTTGATAGATAAAAAACTGTCCCCAAGTAGCAGCACCATAGGCGTTCAAACCTTCTTCGCTCACTACTTGTGACTCTCCTCTAAAATAAAATGAGGTATGCGGGTTAATCATTAACATGGCATTACCAGAAGCGGTATGCTCACCAGATATGGCAAAACCGTTAGACCCACTAGGCTCCTCGTCAAAAGAATCTTGAGGGATAAAATCAGCCATGGCCATTGACTTGCCTTCACCATAAAATGAACGAATTCTTCGTGTAGAAACGCTTTCAATATCACCACCGATTGATCCTTCGAAGAAGAACATTGGATACCACGGCTCAAAGTGGGTTAACACTTTAGGTGTCACTTCAGGGTGTGTGTGCAAATAGTAATTAATCCCATCTGCATAGGCCTGACATAATTCCTTTAACCAATCTGGTGCTGACTCATAAGCTTCTTTGGCTTCATCTATCGTCATATAGAGCCTTGCTCTCAAATCACTGTACAAAGCAGACTCGCCTTCGGCTTCTGCTAATCGGCCAATTGCCCAGTAATAGTTTCGTTCTACGCGTGGAAAATCGTCTTCACATTGGGCGTATAGCATACCAAAGACTGCATCAGCATCTGTTTTTCCATAGATATGTGGGATCCCATAATCGTCTCTGATTATGTTCACTTGTTCGGCTTGCGCTTCCCAACGATCTATCTCCGTGATAGCGGTTGGCTGGCAGGCATAAAGAAATAGTAATAGAAACGAGAGGTAAAGGTTCTTCATCAGTTTTAAGGTTTGCATCTAAATTGATACAAGAAAACTGAAGGATCAAATGTTTTTTTTTGAATGGAAGTACGGTTACTTCTTCAATAAGAAGTTTGTTAAAGAGATTAGCTCATCCAGGCTAGCAACACTACCCATATCGATTTTGTACATACCATTGACCACGAGCGTGGGCACATTAGTGACTTTCTTCTCATCCCATAGTGTTGACATCGCTATCGCCCGCTTAATCAAATTAGGATCACTGAAAAGCTTTTGAAACTTTTCTTCGGACACATCATTGGCTAGAAAGATTTGTTTAATGTCATCCACAGAATCAATTTGAATGCCTTTCATATGAATGGCTGCAAAGAATTGTGCCGTTAGTTCTTTTTGCATTCCAAGGTCTTGCATGGCGATAAATGCCTTGACAATGCCTAATTGTACTTCTGGATTGTTACGCGGCATATAGTTAACGTGAGATTTTTCAAATTTTGCTCCTTTAACTAATGACGCCTTCACTGTATCGACCAAAGCTTCAAACTGAAAGCAATGTCCACAGTATAAAGAGAAAAATTCTGTGACAGTTGGTGTAGCAGTCTTTTGATCAGATACCACCTCGTAGTGTTTGCCTTCTTCGAAACTCTTCTGTGCAAAAAGTGCTGCTGAAGATAAAGTCAGGATTAAACAGATTGTCAGAATTCTCATCGCTTTAATTTTTGGCTAAAGTAATAGAAAAGGTTTTCTTCCGAAAACCTGAATCAAATCAAATGCAAAAAATAATAAGTTGAGACATTACTCCTATCAAGCTTCTCCCTAATTACTATCCCCGATAATCGCTGCTACACCTATTCTTACCCCAAAATCTTTGGCTTTCCAACCTTGAAATGATTGGACGAATTCTACCCTAAAGATTCGTAGAATATTATCGATGGTGTAACCAACCTCAGCATAGTCCTCGGTCTGAGGAGTTCTCAAATAATTTAAGAATAGATTTTCTTTGATTCCACTCAATCGAAGCATTGGCAGGTGCGTAAATACTAATTTCCTAAACCTCATGTGGGTGAAGGCTGAGAAGTATTCATCCTTGGTACTAAACCCATAGTAGTCTAACATTCTGAATCCTCCCGTCACCTTAAGCGGAACAAATAACAGGCGGTTACCACTAAAGTGCTTATATTCTGTGAACGCAACTTTGTCATTGTTTAAGAACTTTCCAGCCTCTACTTCAATATCAAGGACGGCTCTAACGCCTAGTTCTATTTGACTTGTCAAGCCAAACTCTAAATGATCATAGTTGACATCACTACCCAATAAACCATCTATGCCCTTTCTGTAAGTTAACCTCAACTCTGGTGAAGTACTTTCAATTGGAATCAGTCTACCATTATACTTTCTAAACTTCAACCATGGCTTCACAGCATAATATAAATATGCTTTTGAGGCTACTTGATAAGCAATAACATTTTCGCTACCCAATTCTTGATTGACTGGTCTGTTAGGTCTAAAAATTGTTTCTGTACGGTCGCCAAAACTAAAATTAGTATTGTTGAAAAGCTCACTTCTATCTGCCCATTCAAAACCAGCGCCCAACGTATGTTTGTATCTAAGTCTTCGTGCCCAAGTAGCCTTTAAAAAAGTCTTTTCATAAAGCTTCATGAAGTTCCTTCTCGCCACTAGTGTGGCATAACTATTAATCAGAGGACTTATAACATCAGGGTTAAACTGACTTACATATTGCCCTCCAGAAACCCTGAACGTATTCCTCTGCTCCCTTTGCCCCACTCCGAAGACAGTTTCTACCTTACTATAAACCTTATCGCTAGCGAAGCCATACCTTATAAATGGTGTAATCCTAAGTCGTGTAGTTGTATCCTGTCTCCAAAAAAACTCTCCTTTAGCTTCTAATTTCCAGCCCTCAATGGTGTTAAAACCCGTTCCAATCAACAGTCCATTATGCCGAAACCTTAACCTTTCTCCAAATTTGTAATACCCACCTCCTATCAGATCACCAAACTTAAACCGATCGCCATTTTGTGCCCTTAAGGTATCAGACTTCGCTTTCTCTTTTTCAGCAAAATAGGTACTATCTTCTCTCACGTAACCCTTAATTTCTTTTGTTGTCAATGGAACCGGCCTGAGTTTAGCCCAATACACAGAGTCTCTTTTCGCAGCTGCAGTATCTACTTTAAAACTGTAATCTGAGATTACGTCTGGCTCGTCCTCTTCTTCACGCTCTTGTTTCTCATAGTCACGCATTAGTTTTCTAAAGTGCTTGCGCGAGACTTCCTTGTCCTCTTTGAAAACCTCTTTAACTCCTAAATCTAAATCTCCAGACCTGATTGCTTTAATCTCTTCTGGTGCTGGAGCGATCTTTTCATCGATCAATACAACCGAAGCATCTAAGTCCTTATTTGGAGTAACCTTATAATTACTGACTGAGGCCAGGTATGAATAAGTCCCAGCAAGTCCGAAAATCGATCCCCCGAACTCAAATTTCTGAGTTACGGGCATCCAAGTTTCCCCCACAATAGGTGCGAAAATCTGTTCAATACCAACCTTAAAGCCCATCAGGCTGGTGGTCATATCAAGTGAGTGAATGTTCCAAAAATCTTCTCGGATGTAAATCTCACCTTCGAAAACATCATCCCCTTTTGATCTTGGTGTTACTTTAATCTTGTTAATCTCATAGCCCCTTTCCATAAAGCTTCCTTGATATTCAAACTTATAGTAAGAAAATGCCCGTGGACTTAATGGTGAAATGGCATTCACTACCTCGGGCAAGTAAAAACTGCTATTGATATAGGAATTCGGGTTCGCATTGTCCATGTCCTGACCTGAGGCACGAACAGAGATTACTTTCTCTGAAAAAGTATTGGGCCGTTCAAAGAATATCTCGCTTACAGATTCAGAAGTAAAAACCTGACTTGTATCAATTCCTTCTTTCTCGAGCATACTCCGCATTATCCAAGGCACTTTGGTGATTTGCCCTGTTCCCTTCATGTAGACTTCTGCTGAATAACTATCATTCTGAAGCAGGTGGTATTGAGCTTTGGCTATCGCCTTACGCATAATTGTATACGAAGGATCTTCAGCCCTTCCTACCACCTCAACAGATGCAAGCTCAATCACTTGAGGAATCAAAATAATATTCAAAGTTGTATAGCCAGTACCTAATTGAATTTGCTTGATCTGGGTGGTATAGCCCATAAATTGAAAGGCCACGTTATAATTACCTGGCTTAAGTGGCAACTCAAAGTTTCCCTCAAGGTTGGATGAAGTACCAGTCCCAATCTCTTTGACGTAGATAGAGGAAAAAGGCATTGGATTGCCTTCATTGTCTTTGATTGTTCCCTTTATTCCTTGGGCCATTAGACCAAATGGCATCAAGAAAATAAGTGCTAATAAAATTATTCGTTGCATTAGTTGAGGTTTTCGAATTCAGAACAATTTACGGGCCAATTGGCCCTATGCTATGAAAAATTCATTGACAGTTAATAGACGACTTAAATGGTCGAAATGTCCGCTGCGCGAGTAACTTTTTTTGAAAGTCTATTCATTTTCGCCTTCCAGAAGGTCAATAAGTGTTAACGTTTATCAAATGATGTGAAAATTCTATTTATAGAACTTTTTGATCTTGATATAGTCAACGACTGGTTTTGGTAAAAGATACTGAACCGAATGTTCGCTACGGATAGAATTCCTTATAAAGGTTGCCGAGATGTCCAACATTGGGGATTCTACATATTGGATGTTCTCATGCTCAATTTTGATCTTAGATCGATCTACTTGCGGGCGTGGGTAAACGTAAAGCCCAAAATTCTCAAGTATAGCCTTGTGATTCTTCCACTTATGAAAGTGAAGCAGGTTGTCTTCACCGATGATTAACTTAAACTCATGTTGAGGATTTTTATCTGCTAGATAACCTAAAGTGTCTGCCGTGTAACTTGGTCTAGGCATATTGAACTCAACATCACTCGCTCTAAATTTATAATTATCTGCGATCGCCAATTCCACCATTTTGAATCTGTCAAACTCATGAAGAAGGGTGCTGCTGCTTTTGAAGGGATTCAAAGGACTTACTACAAACCAAATCTCATCTAAGTCCGTTTGATTGGCCATCACATCTGCGATAACCAAATGGCCAATATGAATGGGATTAAATGAACCGAAGAATAGTCCTACGCGCAATTTTTATGAGTTTATGAATTTTTCTACTAGCTCTTCCGCTTTCACAAAGGAGTCTTCAACCTTTTCATTAAGTAAAGTAATATCGAATTTGTTTTCAAAGGTCATTTCAAATTTAGCACGATATAACCGCTGCGAGAGACTTTCTCGAGACTCGGTTCCTCTGCCGGTTAATCGCTTTTTGAGTTCTTCCATGCTTGGCACTTTCACAAAGATTGCCAGTGCATCGTCACCAAAATATTCTTTGAGTTTTAGGGCTCCTTTTACTTCAACATCGAAAACAACATGTTTCCCCTCGTCCCAAATTCTTTGCACTTCTGTTTTTAGCGTACCGTAGTAATTCCCGGTGTAGACCTCTTCCCATTCTATGAAACCGTCTGCCTCAATATTTTCTCTAAATTCGTCTCGGCTCAGGAAGTAATAGTCCTTTCCATTTTCTTCTGTACGGCCTCGTTTATCACGAGTAGAAGCAGATATTGAAAAGCCAAGCTTTGGGTTGGTATTTAGTAAGTGTTTAACAATGGTTGTTTTTCCCGAACCGGACGGTGCAGTAAAAATGAACGCTTTTCCTTGACCCATTATCTACAGATTGACACTTTTTCTGATCGCCTGAGCTAAGTCGTTTGGAATTTCCTTCCTGTGCGTAGCAAGTTTCTTCTGAATCTCATCCCGCATACACTTCTCATTTTCAAAAGTAAAGTTAGACTTCACACAAGAGCTGATTTTCTTTTGAAAAATGGCCATTGATTCTTCGTCTGCTTCATTATCAAGTACCAATTGTACAATTTCAGAGAATCGATCCTTATCAACCAAGTTCCCCTGTTCACAGTAGCAAACCTTGAACGTATCCTTAAACCAATCTGTAAAATCCGACATCTTAACTTTCTTTATTATAACCCATTTCCTTTGCGTAAACAGCTAGTTTCTCTTTGAGCATGTTACGTGCTCTATGTAACCTTGACCTTACCGTTCCTATGGGAATATCCAAAATCTTGGACATCTCCTCATAAGTAAAGCCCTCTAAATCACTCAAAATTATCACAGTCCTAAAATCAACTGGAATTGCATTTAATGCTCCAGATATTTCGTCACCGATCATGTGCTGAACAGTCTCAATTCTTAGGTCAGTGGTGATATTTTCACCAGCATCGTCAGAATTATAATATTGTTCAACCTCGCTATAGTCTACCTTAGAAGGCTGTTTGCTCTTCTTACGAAATTCGTTAATAAAACTGTTTTTCAAGATTCGGAACAACCATGCTTTTGCATTAGTTCCTCGCTGAAAAGAATTGATAAACCTAAATGCCTTTAAATAAGTGTCTTGCACTAAATCCTTGGCATCATCTTCGTCAAAAGTAAGTCTGTAACCAAAATTGTACATCGAATCGACATGTGGCATGAATTCGTTGTCAAAAATCTCAGTCTTCTCCTTCTCTGAATAATTCTGTCTTTGAACTTCTTGTTCGTCTCTTACTACATCTTCAGACATGATCTAAAATTAATAAATTAATAGAGCTAGTCCCTGTTTTTCGGAGATGTTTGTTGTTGATAAAACCTCTAAAACTCATTTCAACTATAATCCTAAAAGGAGAACTTGCTTATAACCGTACGTTTGGTGTTTTTTGTGAAATCAAGGACTTGAAAAAACTCAGCATTCTATTTCTCACCTATCAAGGTGATGTCGCAGGCTCAACAAATTCCATTGCGTATTTGGCAAGAGGACTAGCCGATAGAGGACATAATATTCACATTGGCATTCGAAAAGAAAGCTTGCTTTGGACACTCTTAGAAGGATCTAAAGTCAACAGAATTGCCATGACCTTCAAAGGTAAATTTGACTTTAAGAACTGGAGGCAAATTAAGGACGCTGTAAGGACACACAACATAGAATTGATTAATGCTCAGTCAAGTCACGATCGGTATACGAGTATATTTTCCAAGTTAAGGTTCAATCTAAATGTTCAAATTGTACATACCCGTAGGCAGAACCCTCTCAGCTCAGGTGGCTGGTTGCAAAGGAAATTTTACCAAAAGAATACTGTAGGCACAGTAGTCATCAGTGATGGGCTAAAGAAGATTTTCGTCAAAAACGGTTATCCAGAAAAACATGTTAAAGTCATTAATAACGGCATTCCAAAAAAACGATTCGAAGATTGGTCTGAAGACAAAGTAACCGCTTTCAGAAAACAGCTGAACCTCCAACCAAATGATAAAGTAGTTGGATGTATCTCCAGATTTAAAGAACAGCCGCAACTGGTCGAAGCTATTGCAAGCATAAATGATAACTCTATAAAATTAATTTTTGCCGGAATATCTTCCGAAGATATACAACCTTATTTAGACAAGTTTAAAATCACCAACCCAGTACATGTGCTGGGCAAGGTAGCGCCAGAAGATATTCTTAGTATCTATCGTTTACTCGATGTCAATATACTCGCTTCAACTATGGATGGGTTCGGTCTTGTACTTGTTGAGGCCATGGCCATGGAATGCCCTGTCATTGCAACCGATTTTGGTGGCATTCCAGATGTTGTACAAGACGGCCAGAATGGATTTCTCTTCCAAAATGGAAACATTGGAGAATTAAAAGCGAAAATTCTTATCCTTCTTGAGGACCAGCAGATCCGTAACAAGTTCATCAAGAATGGGCTAAGCACAGCATTTGAAAAATTCACCATGGAAAAAACAGTTCAGGGTTATGAACAATACTTCTCTAATTTGATAAAAGAAAATTAGATTGATCCCTTAACTTGCAGGCTCAAGTATAGCCGAATTTTGCGCTGAATGGATTATCTCGCTTCCCTTAATGAACCCCAGTATGAAGGTGTTGTAAACACCGAAGGCCCAACCATGATTATTGCTGGTGCTGGCTCAGGAAAAACACGTGTGCTAACCTATCGCATAGCCTACCTCATTAAAGAACGGAAAGTTGATCCCTTTAACATCCTATCTCTGACCTTTACCAACAAGGCCGCAAAAGAAATGCGCCAGCGAATTGAAGAGGTAGTAGGCAACGATGCACGAAATCTTTGGACGGGTACTTTTCACTCAGTATTCGCAAGAATCCTTAGGTCTGAAGCCGACCGATTGGGCTACCCAAGCAATTTTACGATTTACGATGCTGACGATTCTAAGTCTTTAATCAAGACGATTGTCAAAGAATTTGGACTTGATGACAAGGTGTATAAGCCCAATGTTGTTTTCAACCGAATTTCAAGTGCCAAGAATAGGCTAGTCTCTTGGCAAGAGTACATGAACAACCCGCTCTACGAAGCCGATGACACTGCGGCACAAAAACCAGAGATGGGGCGTATTTATAAGACCTATAGTCAAAGGTGCTTCAAAGCCAATGCAATGGACTTTGACGACCTTCTCTTCAATACTAATGTGCTTTTCAGGGATCACCTAGATGTATTGAATAAGTACCAGCATCGATTCAAGTATGTATTGGTTGATGAGTTTCAAGACACTAACGTTTCTCAGTATTTAATCACAAAGAAGTTATCATCAGTTAGCCAAAACATCGCGGTTGTTGGTGATGACGCCCAGTCGATTTATGCCTTCCGTGGTGCCAATATTGAGAACATTCTCAATTTTGAAAAAGACTTCCCTGACCTTAAGGTGATCAAGCTTGAGCAAAACTATCGCTCATCACAAAACATAGTAAATGCTGCCAACTCGGTTATCGCACGGAATAAAGGCCAGCTTAAAAAGACCGTTTGGACTTCTAATGACGAAGGAAATAAAATTGAACTGATCAAGTCAGTTTCAGATAATGAAGAGGGCCGTTTTGTCTCCTCAGCGATCTTTGAACAAAAAAGCCAAAACAACTATCAGAATAAAGACTTCGCAATTCTTTACAGAACCAATAGCCAATCTAGGGCGATGGAAGAATCGCTAAGAAAAGCGGGAATTCATTATAAGATTTTCGGTGGACTCTCCTTCTATCAAAGAAAAGAGATTAAAGACCTCATGGGCTACCTCCGCTATGCCATGAACACAGATGATGAACAATCCTTCAGGCGAATCATCAACTTACCAAAACGTGGGATTGGTACCTCTTCGGTCGAAAAAATTGTAGTCGCTGCTTTTGAACACGATATTCCCTTATGGGAAGTATTAACAAATGTTGCCTCCTTCCTTCCAGGTCGCGCAGCCAATGCGGTCCAAGAGTTCGTTACACTGATCAAGAGTTTTAAAATCTATGTAGACACCAAAGATGCCTACGAGGCAGCTAGTCATATCGCAAAGAACTCTGGGTTGCTGAAGGAGTTGTACGAAGACAAAACCGTTGAGGGACTTAACCGCTATGAAAACGTTCAAGAACTATTAAATGCGATCAAAGAGTTTGTTGACACCCCTGATATTGAAGACAATAGCCTAACCGCTTTCCTTCAGGACATTGCCTTGCTAACTGATTCTGACAAAGACGACTCTGATAACAACGATTACGTCTCGTTAATGACCATTCACTCTTCCAAAGGACTTGAGTTCAAGAACGTCTTTATTGTAGGTTTGGAAGAAGACCTGTTTCCGTCACAGATGATGATGAGCAGCCGTGATGATTTAGAAGAGGAAAGGCGCCTTTTCTATGTAGCTATCACTCGGGCTAAAGAAAATTTATACTTCTCCTACGCATTATCGCGTTATCGCTACGGACGACTAATCAATTGCGAAGCGAGTCGCTTTATTGAGGAGGTAGACCCAAGCTTTATTTTTGTGAATACCCGATACGGTAGCCGTGAATCAAAAATTGGTAGAAGTGAAGGTCCTGCAGGCTTCAACTCAAACTTTGCTAGAAACCTCGTAGAGCGTAAGAAGGCTCCTCCTAAAAAACCAATGCAATACCATCAGCCTTCAGCTAATTTCACTCCAAGTGACACTTCAGGACTGAAAGAGGGAATGAAAGTAGAACATCCAAAATTTGGCTTTGGCAAAGTTTCGAAGATGGATGTTGAAGGAGCAAACAGGAAGGCCAAGGTAATCTTTGAGGATTTTGGAGAAAAAACACTCTTACTTACCTTCGCAAAGCTCCGAATAGTGGAATAGAACCGCTTGAATAGCCGTCCTTTAAGATATTTATTGTTAATTTGAGCCATACTTAAGAATTAATGGGATTAGAATATAATACAGAAAGAACGGATGTAAGGCTGAAAGAATACGGTCGTAACATTCAAAACCTAGTTAATCATATCAGAACTATAGAAGATGTAGAAAAGAGAAGTGCTTATGCACAGACCTTGACTGATCTTATGAAGCAGATTAACCCCAACCTTAAAATTGGTCTAGATAACGAGCAAAAAGTGTGGGATGATCTATACATTGTTTCAAATTTCGACCTTGAAATTGAGGCTCCATTCCCAATGCCTGAAGAATCAGTTATTGGTAAAAAGCCACAGCGGGTTGCTTATAAAAACTCTAAAATCAAATACATGCACTATGGTCGTAGTGTTGAGAAGATGATAGAGCAGACTATAAAAATGGAAGATCCTGAGACAAAAAAATCAGCTGTCATTCATATTGGTCGATTGATGAAGGGTTTTTACAACACTTGGAACAAAGACAATATTGATGATGAAATCATCCTTAAGCAAATCAAACAATTATCTGACAATCAGTTAGATATTGATATCGCTGAAGTGAAAGAATTCGGTCTTTTCAACAACAACATTCGTGAAAAAAGACCTCAGAACAGAGACAATAAGGATCGCGACAGACGAAACACTAACAACAAACGCAGAAATAATAATAACAACAGACGCAAAAACTAAATGTCCTCATTCGTCATTGAAGGTGGCACCAAACTTTCTGGAGAAATAATTCCACAAGGTGCAAAAAACGAAGCGCTTCAAATACTCTGCGCTGTTCTTCTCACCTCCGAGCCAATTACGCTTAATAAGGTTCCAGACATCAGAGATGTCAACAAGCTCATAGACTTATTGGCTGATTTGGGAGTGGAAGTAACTCACCTAGGTGGCGAAAGCTATAAGTTCTGTGCCAAAAACGTTAATATAGACTACCTCGAAACACAGGAGTTTAGAACAAAAGCATCCTCGTTAAGAGGCTCAATAATGATTCTTGGGCCTTTATTGGCCCGATTCGGAAAAGGGAAGATTTCAAAACCAGGTGGTGATAAAATAGGTCGAAGGAGACTTGATACTCACTTTATCGGCTTTCAGAAACTAGGTGCACGTTTTCTTTATGAAGCAGAAACAGGCATGTATCATATCGATGCATCTGACTTAAAAGGCACTTACATGCTTCTAGACGAAGCATCTGTTACGGGTACTGCGAACATTTTAATGGCTGCAGTCCTTGCAAAAGGAAAAACCACCATCTATAACGCAGCCTGTGAACCTTATCTGCAGCAACTTTCAAAGATGTTGAACAGAATGGGTGCAAAGATTACGGGTGTTGGCTCAAACCTACTTCATATTGAAGGTGTAGAAGGATTAACTGGCACAGAGCACACCATGCTCCCAGATATGATTGAAATTGGCTCTTTCATTGGAATGGCCGCAATGACTCAATCCGAAATCACAATCAAAGATTGTCAAATTCCAGAACTCGGGCTTATCCCTGAGACCTTTAAAAGACTGGGCGTCCAAATGGAGTTCAGAGGAGACGACATCTACATTCCAGCGCAAGAGCATTACGAAATAGATACATTCATCGATGGTTCTATCATGACTATTGCTGATTCAATCTGGCCAGGCTTAACGCCTGACTTGTTGAGTATTGTACTCGTTATGGCTACTCAAGCTAAAGGAACCGTTCTTGTACATCAAAAAATGTTTGAAAGTAGGCTCTTCTTCGTTGATAAGCTTATTGACATGGGTGCACAAATCATCTTATGCGATCCACATAGAGCTACAGTAATTGGTCTAGATAGAGTTCAAAAACTCAAAGGCATTCGAATGACTTCACCTGACATAAGAGCGGGTCAAGCGCTTTTGATTGCAGCCCTATCTGCTGAAGGCACAAGCGTAATTGACAACGTAGAACAAATTGATAGAGGTTACCAAAACATAGACGGTAGGCTGAATGCCATAGGCGCTAAAATTGAACGAGTCGAATAAATATCGACTTGTGAAACCTCCTTTATTTTGTAAAAAGCCAAAGCTTAAGCATCTTTAGCCTTAGCTCAGTCGTATTTATTATTACTGAGCCCAACCAATGGTAAAATTCGGCACTTCCAGAAGACTTAAACGCAGTGATGTTTACACATATCTCATGGAGATATTCATTGTGATATTCGGGATTACAGCTGCTTACCAACTCAATATTTACTACGAAGACCAAAAAGACCTCAAGCTTGAGAAAGCAGCGATTGAAAGAGTTGCTGATGAAAACGAGAACAACATGAACGTTTTCGTTGACCTTATTGAAAATAGGCTTAAACTTGAAGAAGACACACGACAATTAGCCCGGTTACTTTTCGCAGGCGAAGATTTAGAGGTTGATAGTATCGCCCGTTACTTATTCGATATTAATCAAACGCATAAGCCAATCACCCAAATGGAGGCGCTTAATTTCTATTTGAATTCGAATTACATCAATAAAAACGGGGACTTAAAAAGCGAACTGATCAGGTTAAAAGCTTCGTATCTAGAACTCAAAGATGTCATTGATTACTACGTCCGCATGAAGGAGAAATATTACAGCGACTTCTTAGTGTCAGACGTTGACTTCGGGGAAGAAAGGATCATTTCGTTAGACAAAATTAGAAGTGTAGAATTCAAAAACCTTGTCGTCAACCTACTCGCCAACGAACTTGAACTGAATTCACTCTTCGATCGCGTTTATAACCAATCGATAACCTTAGATGAAATTATTCAGGAGAAGCTAGAGTAATCGCATCAAAGAAATCAGATTGTATTGACATAAAAAAAGGAGCTAATGCTCCTTTTATTTTCTTAGATATGTTGAATACTAATAATTATTCAACATTACTGGCATTACCAACATCAAAATATCTTCGCTCTCATCCTTGTCTCCAGGAACAATAAGACCTGCTCTGTTTGGTGCTGACATTTGAAGGGTAATAGACTTAGAGTGTAGGTTCCCTAGCATCTCTACCAAGAACTTAGCATTGAAGCCAATTTCGAGATCTTCTCCCTCATGCTCACAAGCCAAAGTCTCTTTCGCTTCGTTAGAGAAATCTAGATCTTCTGCAGAAATCGTTAACTCACTGCCTGTAATCTTCAATCTGATTTGATGCGTTGTTTTATTCGCATAAATAGAAATCCTTTTCAGTGAACCCAAAAACTCGTTTCTGTCGATTGACATTTCGATTGGGTTTTCTGCTGGTATTACATTTTCATAATCTGGGAAACGCTCATCAATTAAGCGACAGATCATTTTAATGTTATTGAAATTGAAATATGCATTAGACGCATTGTACTCCAAAATGACATTCGAATTTTCGGAAGGCAATGTTGATTTCAACAAATTGAGTGCCTTTCGAGGAATGATGATAGACATACCTGAATCAGTCGCTACATCTACTCTTCTGTATCTTACAAGTCTGTGACCATCCGTAGCTACGAAAGTAGTGTTGGTGTCATCGAGTTTCACAAACACACCCGTCATGGCTGGTCTTAACTCATCGTTACTAGTCGCGAAGATTGTATTGTTAATCGCACTGCTCAATACATCGGTAGACATGTCGACAGAGTAAGCATCTGTAACGTCTGGCACCTTAGGGAAGTCAGTAGCGTTTTCACCAGCCAATTTATAACGCCCGTTATCAGAGTTGATTTCAACGCTATAAGTATCGCTATCAATGCTGAACGTAACCGGCTGCTCTGGTAAATTCTTAAGCGTGTCCATCAAGATTCTTGCTGGCACTGCAATGTTTCCATTCTCTTTCGCCTCAACATCGATTTCTGTAATCATTGATGTCTGAAGATCAGATGCAGTAATGGTCAATAGCCCATCGTTAATTTCAAATAGGAAGTTTTCTAAAATTGGAACCACAGGGTTTGTGGTGATTACTCCATTGATGTTAGAGAGTCGCTTGAGAAGCTCGGCTGAAGAAACAATAAACTTCATAAATGGTCGATTTTTGAGATGGTTATAATAAGTGCACAAAATTAACAATAAAATCAATATATAGCACCCTATCAGGGCTTTTTGACACCACTTGAAGGTCATCTTCACCTGAACTTCAAAAAGCCCTTCGGCTAAGACAATTCACCTATTATGCACACAATAAGGATAATCAACCGCTTATGTGTTGTTCATTCAAATAGAAGAATCAATATTTGCAGTATGAAAGAAATTACTGTGAAAGAACTCTCTGAATTGAAATTAACTGGGGCTGATTTCCAATTAATAGACGTTAGAGAACCAAATGAATTTGAGGTAGCTGAAATTGGTGGAGAATTAATACCTATGAATTCGGTACCCCAAAATGTAGATAAATTCTCGAAAGACAAACAGGTGATTGTTCATTGCAGAAGTGGGAAACGCAGCGGTGATGTCATCAATTGGCTAGAAACTAATCACAGTTTTGAAAACCTCTATAACCTTCAGGGAGGCATTCTAGCTTGGTCAGATGAGATTGATCCAAGCGTTCAGAAGTACTAGTCCCTTCAGTTCCCGAAGCGGCTATACTTTCTCTTTCTTAAGACACCCCTAATGGTTCCGAATAGGACAATTACGATAAGTGGCCCGGCAAGATTAAAGACCTGCCAGTAGGTTCTTTCTGCGTTAACTTTGACCCTATTCAATGGACGAATAAGGACCTCTTTCGCCCGAGCGGTAATAAGGCCCTTCTCATCAGTCAAATAGGCTAGCGCATTAAAAAGGAAGTCCTTGTTTGCATAACGCACTTTTTCGCCCTCTTCCCGAAATGGATTAAATCCTAACTCCATTGGAGAGCCATTTCGTAAGTCTAATTCGTTTCTGATTAAATCTCCATCTGAAACAACTATGATCTTTGCTTCTTCACTTTGGTCCTTAAAATCATTTTGCTCAGCTGAAGACAAGACGCGATTCCTAAACAAGGAAGTAAAAGTCCCTTCTAGCAAATAAGCGATTGGCTCTCTCCCATGGGTAAAAAATGAAGGGTCTGGCTGATTTGCATAGTCTTCAAAAGCCACTCGTGCTGGGGCAGTCATTACGCGTGTCAATGGAGATGTAAACATAAGTGGCGTCTTTTTCACACCATCCGCTCGAACAGTATCGATTGTCCCGAAAGTTCGCGCGTACACTGCATCTAAGTTCTTGGTGACTGGGTGATCCGTAAAATCATTCACTCCAGCATAAAAAGGCCATGCTAGGTTGATAATATTTTGATCGTCATCAACTACGACTGGGTAACGACCGAAATTCTGAATATCCTGTATATAGTCTTTGTTCAACCGAACACCATAGCGGAACAGCAAATCGTCCAAGCCAGTTTCTAAAGGTAATCCAGCTGTACCAGTTCCACCTGCATTACCCATATCTGCATTTAGCGCATCAATTAGAAAGACGGCCTTACCACCTTCCATTATATATTGATCTAACTTAAATTTTTCATCACGCGTGTAAGCAGTCATTGGTTTTGATATAATTAAAGCATCAAAACCATCGACACGCGCTACCTCATCTAGGTCCAAGTATTCCAAATCAAAATACTGAATCATTTCAGAATTAAAACCAGCGATATTGATCGAGTCAAGCTCTTCATGACCTTGTACTAATCCAATTTTTTTCCGATCCAGCTTGGCAAGTCTTTGTATACCTACTGCCAAATTAAACTCTAGATTTTCAATCGATTCATTAATGGCTTGATCTGGCGTAAGCCCCACCTTTGCCCCATCTGATAATAGAATCGCAGCCCCCTGATTATCATAATTCAAAATTGCATAGGGAAATACAAAACGCCTTACCTGATTTCCATTTTCATTGAAGAAGGCCTGTGTTGGTGAAAGTCTCAGCCTGTTGACCAGATAATCGAAGTTTTCTTGTCTTTCTTGATCATTGGCAGCATCGTTAAAATCGGTAAAAAAATAGTTCAGCGTACTACCAGACTTGTTTTCAAACTCTTTAAGGGTTTGTACAATTGATTTTTGGAGTCGTTGATATTGTGGAGGTAAATCGCCTGCCAAAAGAATTTCAATCGACAATGGTTTATCAAGTTGACTGAGTAAATCACCCGTAGCTAGCTTTAATGTGAAGCGCTTGTCCTCAGTTAAATCAATTCGTAAATAAGCGTTTGCAGCAGCAATATTAAAAACTAATAACACCACTAAGCCTAGTACAAACCCCTTTAGAATCTTGCTCCTTTGTGGCTTAAAAGAGAATAGCCTTCCCGCCAGTTTTAAGTGGGTCAACAATAGCACTAAGGCAGAAACACTAATGAAGTATACCACATTTCGCGTATCAATCAATCCCCGACTCATGGCTTCGAAGTGATAGCTAAGACTTAATTCTTCTAATATTGTTGAGAGCTGCCCTGAGAATAGCCCTGCCAGGGACTCAAATCCAGCAAATAAGAAAAAGCATAAAAAGACGGCTATGATAAAAGCGATGATTTGATTCTCGCTCAATGACGAGGCAAGTAGGCCAATAGCTGCAAAGACCCCTCCAAGCAGAATTAACCCTACATATGACCCGGCTATTCCCGGTATATCAAGATTGCCCATGGGATTCCCTAATTGAGCAATCGAATAGCAATAAATAAGTGTCGGTAGAATAGAAAAAACCACTAGGGTAAATGCCGCCAAAAACTTACCCATGATGATTTGGGCATCGGTCAATGGTCTAGTTAACAGAAGTTCGATTGTACCTGTCTTGTTCTCTTCCGCCAACATCCGCATGGTGATGGCGGGAATGAGGAACATGAAAACAAATGGCCCCATGGTGAACAATGTCTCCATATCAGCATAGCCGTAAGTCAATACACTTGTCTCTGGGAACACCCAAGTCAGTAGTCCAATCCCTGTTAAGAACACTCCTATGACCACATAAGCGATCAAAGAATTCAGAAACTGTCTGATCTCCTTTTTATAAATCGCCCACATCAGATTGCTTGGTTAAATTTCTAAAGACCTGTTCTAGGTCCTTTTCATTTTGCTGCATGCTCAGAATGACCCAGTCATTCTGCTTGGCCAATTCAAATACTTTAGGCCTTAAATCTTCTTTAGAGCTGTGTGCAATCTCATAGATACTTTCGCTTATCGCTGTGACAGTTCCAAATGCGCTTAAAGCTTCTAGACTGACTGATTCTTGTAATTCCACTCTAAGTACATGTTGACTTCCAGTGAGATTATCAACCGTATCGTCAGCCACTATGCTTCCTGCATTGATAATAATCACACGGTTACAAAGTGCCTTCACTTCTTGCATGATATGTGTGGAAAGGATCACAGTTTTATCCTTACTGATTTCTTTGATCAGATGACGAATCTCAACGAGTTGGTTCGGATCTAAACCCGTAGTCGGTTCATCGAGAATGAGCACACTCGGATCGTGAATTAAGGCTTGCGCTAAACCCACACGTTGTCGATAACCTTTGCTGAGTGTACCTATCTTCTTGTTTTGCTCAACGGTTAAACCACAAAGAGTGACCATTTCACTGACCCTCTCCTTCAGTTTTTTACCTTTCAGGCTGTGTAGTTCTCCAATAAGCGCAAGATATTCATGCACATACATGTCTAAATAGAGTGGGTTATGCTCTGGCAGGTATCCAATCTGCTTGCGTACACCAATCGCATCTTTGGTCACATCAATGCCCTCAACTTCCACCGTTCCTTGAGAGGGAGGAATGAAGCTCGTAGCGATCTTCATGGTGGTGGATTTACCAGCACCATTCGGACCTAGAAAACCTAAAATATCACCTCTTTTTACCTCAAAGGAGATATCATTAATCGCCTTTTGACTTCCGTAAACCTTTGTGAGTTGGCTGACTTTGATGGACATTGAAAACTTAACGTATTGCCTACTTATTTATTGGGCTTGCCTTTTGGCATTAATGGCCGTACCTCTACATCTACCACATGATAATTAGGGTGTGTTTCAAGGCTTTGCAATATAGTCAATGCTATGTCTTCTGGACGCATCATGTTTTCATTTGCATTGGCAAACTCGATACTATCAAAGAAATTGGTATTGGTAGAACCTGGGTAGATTGTAGACACCTTGATCCCATGGTTTCTCAATTCCTTAAAAATCGACTGACCAATTCCTCGTACAGCGTGCTTAGTACCCACATAACCCGACATGGTTTCGACACCATTAGTACCCGCAATCGAAGAGATATTGACAATATGTCCTTCTTGCATTTCGATCATATCAGGCACTGCCATTTTAGTACAGTAGAATAAGCCATGGACATTTACGTCAAACATTTCCTTCCACTCTTCTACTGGCATTTCGTGTATCAAACCTTGGTAACCAAAGCCTGCATTATTGATCAATACCGAAGCTTTTCCAAGCTTCTCTTTAGTTGAACTAAAAGAACTTTGAACATTCTCCCAATCAGAAACATCCGTACCAAAGAAGTGATAATTCACGTGGTCTAGTGCTGGGTTAGTTCTACCCCAGCCTGCTACGATCATCCCTTTATCGAGAAGAAGCTTTACTGTTTCTAACCCTATGCCTTTACTAACACCTGTGACGATTGCGAGTTTTCCTTTTAATTCCATGTCTTTAATAATATTGATTTACTGCTTTTCAATCAGTGCTTTTATAATTGTTGTCATTCCCTTCTCTGCATTGAAAGCGGCTTTGAGAATCCTGCTAATCTCTGCCACTTCCAAATTATCAGGATCACAGAGGTCTGTGATGGCTGAAATAGCGAAAACTGGCAAATCCATATGGCGAGCGACAATCACCTCTGGTATAGTTGACATGCCTACCGCATCGCCTCCAATTCTTCCGATGTAGCGATACTCCGCTCTTGTTTCAAGATTTGGCCCACTGACCGCAGCGTAAACACCTTCGTGACAAGGGATATCGTTTACTTTGGCTATTTCCAATGCTTCATCGATCATTTTTCGTTCATAGGGTTCGCTCATATCAGGAAAGCGACCACCGAACTCATCAAGATTAGCCCCCGTCAACGGATTCTCTTTCGTTAAATCAATATGATCTTCAATGATCATTAGATCAGCGATCTTGTAATTTAAATTGACCCCCCCAGCAGCATTAGAAACAAAGAGCTTTTTAATACCCAAAAGTTTCAATACTCTAACAGGAAATGTCACCTCCTTCATGTCATAACCTTCATAATAATGAAAGCGACCTTGCATGGCTATTACTTTTCTACCTGCCAGCTTACCGAAAATGAGCTTCCCATGGTGACTTTCTACGGTTGAAACTGGAAAATTTGGGATTTGGTCGTAGTCAAGTTCAAACTCAACTTCAATATCGTCTACCAAAGCGCCTAAACCGGTTCCGAGTATGATTCCGAACTCGGGATTGTAGTCGAATTGAGATTTGATGAAGTCGACAGTTTGATGTATTTGTTCAACGTAAGTCATATGCTTTACAAGAGGTTTTAGCTCATAATTGGAAGATTCCTGTTTACACGGGAATGACCTTCGTAATTAAATCGGAAATTATCCGATTCCATTGGGCAAAGATGCAAAGTTTTTAAATTTTCTGAACCTTTCCCAGTCCAATTAGCTTAAGTATGTCGTGTCATTTATTCGAGGCACATAAACTCGATAAATGCACATAATTTCGCAGCAAAACTATCATTCATGATTACCATAGTAGTAGGAACAAATCGCAAGAACTCTGTTAGCAAAATAGTCGCTGACTATTATCAGGCAATTCTAAATTCAAAAGGTGCTGAGAGCCAAGTCATCGACCTATTCGACCTGCCTGCAGATTTTATCAGTAACGCACTTTATGAGCACAACGGCAAAAACGAGGCGTTCAATGCTATTAGGGACAAAGTACAGTCATCTGAAAAATTGGTATTCATCGTACCTGAATACAATGGTTCATTCCCAGGAATTCTCAAAACCTTTATTGATGGACTTAAATACCCTGAAGGTGTCCAAGATAAGAAAGCAGCGATGATTGGTATTTCATCTGGTGTTCAAGGAGGTGTTTTTGCCATGTCACACTTGACGGATATTTTTAATTACCTAGGCATGAATGTTTTGGCATTGAAACCTAAATTGGCTGGTATCGAACGTAACCTGGCTAATGGTAAAATCACCAATGACCTTTATAATCAGTTACTAGAGCAACAGGCTGAAAAGTTGATTCAGTTTTAATACTGCATCTACAGTGAGATTGCCTCGCTTTCCCTCGCAATGACAATTACTATTAAGGCATAAAAAAAACAGCCCATGGCAGTAGGCTGTCCTTTTTTCACATGTCCCTTTTAACCCAAAGGCCAAAAAAGTAACTAATCTACATTGTCATGTAGAAACTTATTATCTCCCATGATTTCATCATCATCATTTAGATTAAATCGGGAGACACTTCTTTCTGAGGACGGTAAATTATCCGTCAATCTCACCTGCTTTCTCTGGTAAGCTGGTATTTCTAACTTTTCTCTGAAGTCACCTTGATCAATTTGTTGACCACTTGTTCCTCTCAGCCTTTCCTCACGAATTCGAGCCTGCTCTTGCAATTTCACTCGCTTCATGTCCAAGAAATTTTTGTTCTTTTCATTATGAAAATCGTTGTCTAAAGCCTGATTACGCTCTTCAACATCTGGTTCTTGAGGCGTTATAGGTGGATACTCTTCTATCTCATACTTGTCTGCCAAGCGACTTAAGAAAGAGTAGCCTGAAGTCATCTCCTCCGGCTCATTCTCTAAATCTTCATTAGCTTCAGGTTGAGTCTCCTCACTCTTCACATCTTCTGATGTATTGAAAAGGATAGTCTGTGAGTCGTGCTTAGGTGAAAGGGAGTCATCGTCTCTTGATTCGATCTCTTGATTGCTCTCGAGATGAATAACCTTTTTCCTAACAACAGATTCAGCTCTGAGTTCTGGAGTCTCAAAACCTGTAGCAATTACTGTGACGCTGATGCTTTGGCCATGTTCCTTGTCTATACCATGTCCGAAAATAACCTCTGCATCATCACCAGCTTTTTCTTGTATATATTCTGTGATTTCCGTTAACTCATCCATTTGTAGCTCGGCTTCTTCGCCTGAGACAATAGATAAGAGTATCTTTTTAGCTCCGTGAATGTCTTGGCTATTAAGTAATGGAGAAGAAATTGCCATCTCAGCCGCTCTAAGGGCCCGACCTTCGCCATCCGCCTTGGCAGATCCCATCACAGCTGCACCCGCTCCTTTCATAACGGTCTGGACGTCCATGAAATCGACATTTACATAACCCGGGACAGTGATAATCTCAGCTATACCCTTGGCGGCCGTAGTCAATATATTATCAGCTTCGCTAAATGCACTGCTTATTGGAAGGTTACCATGAATCTCACGCAGCTTATCATTAAGGATAACCAATACTGTATCACAGTTTTCCTTTAGAGCCGCAATACCTTGATTGGCCGCTGTAGTCTTCTTCTTACCTTCAAAACTGAAAGGAGCTGTTACGATACCCACTGTCAGCAGGTTCATGTCTCTAGCAATCTTCGCGATTACTGGAGCTGCACCTGTTCCTGTTCCACCACCCATTCCGGCAGTAATGAAAACCATTTTAGTATCCTCTCCAAGCATCTCTCTGATCTGCTCTTCGCTTTCTATTGCTGCGTTTTTACCTGTTTCAGGATTGGCTCCTGCGCCAAGTCCTTCTGTCAGTCCAATACCAATTTGTAATCTGTTTGGAATAGGACTGCTTTTTAATGCCTGTGCATCTGTATTGCACACTACAAATTCCACATCTTTAATACCTTGATTAAACATGTGGTTTACTGCGTTGCTTCCACCTCCACCAACACCAATTACTTTGATAATTGATTTGTGGTGAGAAGGAAGTTCAAACATGTATGAATCTGCCATAATCTTGTCTTTAAAGCTGGAAGCCTGAAGTCGGAAGCCCGAAGCCAAACCTTCAGCGGTTAACTAAATACTATTTTTAAATGCTGCCATCATGTTCATTAAATTGAATGAAGCATCATAAACGGCATCGAATTGTTCTTGTTTTATATAATCTCTTCTTCTAGCCTTATAAAGGCATGTTATTACTTCGGCTAGCGACCTAATTGAATAGCCTATGAACTTTCTAAACTCAGGGTTCGACTGACCGATCGACCCTTCTGAAATATTTAAAGCAACAGAATCAACAGCTCTGAGCATTTGAGAAGAAAGATTGAATCTCTCTCTTTCAGGAAAAGTCAGCGCCATGCTATTAACTTCTTCTCCTAAATCCATTGCTCTTTGCCAAACTTTAAGTTGCTCAAACTTGAAACTCATCTATGTCTATCTTCTGTCTTCCAGCTTCTAACTTCCGGCTTCCCTCTTAATATTCGTTTTTATCATGAAAATCATCCATAAGTAACCCCTTGGTACGATCGATTAGCTTACTGAAGAATTCTGAACCCTTCTTATCGCTTTTAACCATACCCTTTCCGTTACCGTTAGCTTGACTTTCCATGTACCTGTTTTCTCTTTCATCGATCGCTCTAAAACCCGAGAGTACCAGACCAACTGTAGTCGCATACATTGGGCTCTTAATCGCTTCAATTTTCGATTTCCCTAAGTGCTCGTTTGGATAACCAATTCGAGCATCCATGCCTGTCATGTATTCAAAAAGTTGTTTGATATAGCCGAGCTGAGAACCACCACCGGTGATCACAATACCACCAGCTAGCTTACTTGCAAAACCAGAGGTAATGATTTCGGCATGCACCAACTCAATAATTTCTTCCATTCTAGCTTCAATGATATGGGCTAGGTTTCTAATCGAAATCTCCTTAGGAGGCCTATTTCTTAAGCCTGGTATCGAAACAATCTCGTTAGGATTAGCTTCTTCAGCGATTGCTTTACCAAACTTAGTTTTCAACAACTCGGCTTGATTTTGCATCACTTTCAAGCCTTCCTTGATATCACTAGTAATGATATTACCACCGAAAGGAATTACTGATGTATGCCTTATAATGCTGTCATGGAAAAGCGCAACGTCAGTTGTACCACCCCCTATATCTACTAAACAAACACCTGCTTCTTTTTCCTCATCAGAGAGTACTGACATACTTGAAGCCAAGGGCTCAAGAATTAGGTCATCAATCTCAAGGTTAGCGCGTTTCACACATTTGTTAATGTTGCGAATAGCATTTGTTTGTGCTGTGATTACATGAAAATCTGCTTCTAGCTTGACACCAGACATCCCAACTGGATCTTTGACACCATCTTCGTAATCCACGATATAATCTTGTGGCATTACGTGAATGATTTCGCAGCCTGGAGGCATTACGATTTTATGAATATCATTGGTAAGTCGATTAATATCCTCGACCGTGATCTCATCATCAACTCTATCTCTGGTAATGCTACCATGATGGATAGAGCTCTTGATGTGCTGACCGGCAATTCCTACGTTAACCACATTAATTTCGATTCCTGATTGCTCGCTGGCTTCAGCAATCGCCTTCTCAATGGCTATTACGGTCTTGTCGATGTTTGTTACAATTCCTCGGATAACACCGTCAGAAACGGCCTTACCCATCCCAAGTACTTCAAGTTTTCCGTACTCGTTTTTGGCACCGACAATGGCACATATTTTCGTTGTTCCAATGTCGAGTCCTACTACAATTTTTTCGTGTTGCATGGCATTAATTAGTCACAGATTATTTGGTCTTTAAAGGCAACATTTACCTTCGTCTGGTAGGCATCCCATCCCTTAGTTGGTAGTATTTGCTTAAAAAATATTTCTAGTCTTTTAAATTTCTTATCAATGTCTTCCGCCTGGCCAAACTCCATTTTGAGCTTACCTACTTGAGGGTACATTACTACATATCCTTGGCTATCAATATCAACCTGGCCGATTTGCATCGCCCAAAATTTATTCGCGTTGATATAGTTGATCAATTCGTAAACCTTTACGTCATATTCGCCTTCATGCACATTATTGAGTTCGAGCATTTTATTCACATAGGAACCTGTGACCACTGGTACTCGAGCCGTGTATTTAGTGGAAACTGGAAGCAAATATCCATCTTCACCAACATATGCGTTTCTACCATTATTGGCGATGAGCCTAGCAATTGGTTTATTTTGAGTTGCTTTCACAACAAGGTGTCCCTTTAGGTCTCTGTACACTTCAGCATCTTTGACAAAACTGTGCGACTCGATGCGAGCTTCAATGGCCTTTAGACTTACACGACCAAACTGATCTCCAAGGATAGAATCACCTTCGTTTTTCATTATCAATGACATGACATCATCTTCATCTACAAAGAAGTTCTCGAAAGCGTTTTCGATTTCGACATCGATATCAGTGATCCTGTAACCCAGGTCTCTTTTCTCTACAAAGCTGATCATCAAAAAAAGCGCTACGCACCCACCAATGATTCCGGCTATTCTTAAAAATGCTTCTTTGGCTCTCATGACAGTGCGTTTTTAATGGGTTCAACTAATTTGTCAATATCACCTGCGCCAATCGTCAAAAGGACTTCTGGCTTCCACTCACTTATCTGATCAATCAGATTTTCCTTACTCGCTTTTACTTTTTTGTGTGCTGATATTCCGTCCAACAACATCTCCGATGTCACACCTTCTATTGGCATTTCTCTTGCAGGGTAGATGTCCAATAAAATCACTTCATCGGCCAGTGAAAGACTAGTAGAAAACTCTTGCGCGAAGTCTCTTGTCCGAGTGAATAAATGAGGCTGAAATACAGCTGTAATCTTTTGGTTTGGATACAAGTCTCTAACAGACCTCAATAAGGAATCAATCTCAACGGGATGGTGTGCATAGTCGTCTATGAAGGTGAGGTCTTTACTCTTAATCTTATACTCAAATCTTCTTTTAACACCACGATAAGATCTTACACCTTTCTTAATGCTTTCATCATCTGCACCTAGCGATCTGCATACTGCAATTGCTACAAGCATGTTTTCTACATTGTGATAGCCGGGTACATTTAACTGAATACCATCAATGTCTCTAGAACCGTTTCTGTAATCAAAGATGAAAGTTGAATCTTGAATTCGAATATTTTCCGATCGGACACCACCTTCTTTTAAACTGTAGCCAGTATGACTCAAAATGGTATCTCCAACGAGCTCTTTAGACAGTTCATTCTTGATGAACAGGTGTCCATTTGACTTGACCTGCTTAATAAATTCTCTAAATGAATCTTTCAGTGCATCCTTGTGACCATAAATATCGAGGTGATCAGCATCCGCAGCAGTAACTACCGCAACATCTGGATGCAAGGTCAAGAATGATCGATCAAATTCATCTGCTTCAATAACTGCGATACTATTCGGCTTATCATTCAGCACCATATTGGTACCGTAGTTGGTAGCAATACCTCCTAAGAACCCTGTGCAATCAATACCTGCAGTCTTCAGTAGATGGACAATCATCGAAGATGTAGTGGTTTTGCCATGTGTTCCTGCAACAGCCACACTCGTCATATTTTCGGTAATAACACCTAAAACCTCTGACCTCTTTAGTACTTCGTAACCATTATCTCTGAACCAATTCAACCCAAGATGATTAGAAGGAATTGCGGGTGTATATACTACAAGGACACCATCGGCCGAAAGTCTGATAGAGTTATCTATAGTGTCAACTGTATCTTCAAAGTCAATAGACAACCCTTCTGAAACCAACTGGTCAGTAAGGGAAGTTTTGGTCTTATCATAACCAGACACAGCTTTGCCGTTATGCTTAAACCATCGGGCTAAAGCACTCATTCCGATCCCTCCGATCCCTACAAAATAGACGCTATGGATTTTGTCTAGGTTCACGCTATGAGTTTGACTATTTCTTCAACTATTTCTTCTGCAGCATTGGGCTTAGCCATTGCCTTAATGTTTTTACTTAACCTATCTTTTTGAGCTTCATCTCTGATAAGTTCTATTGCTCTATTAATCAGCTGGTCTCTTGCCTCATTGTCTTTTACCAAAACCGCGGCATCGTTATCGACCATCGCTTTAGCATTTTTAGATTGGTGATCTTCCGCCACATTGGGGGAAGGCACAAAAATCGTGGGCTTACCCGCTATACTCAATTCCGACACTGAAAGCGCACCCGCTCTACTGATCACTACATCTGCTGATGCATAAGCCAGGTCCATTTCTTTCAGAAACTCATAAAGATGAACAAGTCCATTATGCTCAGTCTTAGCCAGTTTCTCAGTCATTTCTTCAAAATAGAATCGACCACACTGCCAGATCACTTGCACTTCAGCCTCAATTAGCTGAGTCAAATTCTCAATGACGCTATCATTTAAGGTGCGTGCACCAAGGCTACCGCCAAGGATCATCAATACAGGCTTATCTTCAGCTAGACCGAAATGCGCTAGTCCCAAGCTTCTTTTGCCTGCTAATTCGGTAATATCCTTTCTTACAGGGTTTCCAGTCAATATGACTTTCTCTTGTGGAAAGAACCTTTCCATGTTTGGATAGGCAACGCATATTTTCTGAACCTTCTTGGCTAAGAGCTTATTCGTCAACCCAGCGTAAGAATTCTGCTCCTGAATTACAGCAGGTACTTTCTTTCCAGTTGCGACTCTTAACAATGGACCAGAGGCGTATCCTCCTACTCCTACCACAGCATGTGGTTTAAATTTCTTTATGATCTTCGCACTCTTGTTCAGGCTATCAATCACTTTGAATGGAAAAGACAGGTTATCCAGTGTAAGCTTTCTTTGCAAACCACTGATCCATAAGCCTTCGATGGCATAGCCAGCTTCTGGTACCTTTTGCATTTCCATTTTTCCTTTGGCACCCACGAACAATATCTCCGCATCTTCAAATCTTGATTTGAAGGCGTTAGCAATTGCGATAGCTGGATATATATGTCCGCCAGTTCCACCCCCGCTGATAATGATTCGATATGGTTCCTTCTTTTCGATAACTATATGGCTCTTGCCGTATTTCTTAATTCTCCATTGACGGCAGACATATCCTCTTGCTCACCACGGCTTACACTTAGAATAATTCCTAAGGAAAGTCCTGTGAAAAGAAGAGATGTTCCTCCCATACTAATAAGTGGTAGCGTCTGTCCCGTAACCGGTCCTAAGCCTACTACTACTCCAATATTTACCAATGCTTGAATCACAATTGCGAAACTCAAACCGGCTGATAAAAGTCCTCCAAATGCTCGGTCACTATTCGCGACAACCCGCATGCCTCGGTACAGTAAAACCAGGTATAGAAAGAGCACGAAGACTCCCCCTATTATTCCATATTCTTCTATGATGATGGCAAAGACAAAGTCAGAAAATGCTTCTGGTAGAAAGTTTCTTTGTACACTGTTTCCAGGGCCTTGACCGAGCACACCACCTTTTGCAATAGCGATGTAAGATTGCTCTACTTGATAAGGCAGCTCAGTGCCTTGAAGGAAATTGGTGATTCTGTTTTCGGCAGTAGTTCCTCGTTGTCCAACCTTGATGGCTATAAGTCCAACGAAAACTCCTACAATAGCGAGCATGGCTAAGTATTTCATTGGTACGCGCCCAATGAATAGGAGCAACATGCATGTCATGAATAGCAGAATTGCCGTTGAAATATTTGTCATAGCGATTAAGCCACAAATACCCCCACACCAAGCAAGCATAGGAATTAAAGATTCTTTGATATCAGTAATCTTCTGTTGCCTTTTAGCTAGCATAGTTGCCAAAGCAGCAATCAAGGCCATCTTCGCTAAATCAGAAGGCTGAAATTGGATACCAATAAATGGTAAATCAATCCACCTTCGGGCTTCGTTCACACTCGAGCCATATAGCCAAGCGTATAATAATAGTGGTGCTGATACAAATAGTGCATACTTGGTGATCTTAGAGTAGTATCGGTAATCAACTTTATGCGCTATCCACATTACAAATAATGAGAGCACGACCATGAATGTATGACGTATTAAATACTTCTCAGTATTGCCATCGGCAAAACGATACGCTAACGATCCAGTTGCACTATAGACTACAAGGATTCCGAAAACGGAGAGGCAAATCACGACCAGCCAAATGACGGGATCGCCTTGGATGTGTTTGTCAGTCCATATTTTTACTCGGTTCATCATAGCGCTAGCACTGCTTTTTTAAATTTTTCTCCTCTATCCTCATAGTTTTTGAACAGGTCGAAACTTGAACATGCTGGAGACAGTAATACTGTATCTCCTGGTGATGCCAAATCTTTTGCCCATCTCACTGCTTTGATTAAATCGTCAGTAGCTTTTACCACGGGAACTATGTTCTCAAATGAGGTAATGAGTTTTGAATTATCCTTTCCTAAACAGATCAAGGCTTTCACCCTTTCTTGTACCAAAGCCTCAACAAGGCTATAGTCATTTCCTTTATCTATACCTCCTGCAATCCACACAATTGGTGCATCGAAAGCATCGAGGGCGTATTTTACAGCATCTAGATTGGTTGCCTTTGAATCGTTGATGTACTCAACTTCTTCGAGTGTTCGTACTGATTCAAGTCGGTGATCCGCATTCCTAAAAGTTTTCAAACCTTTCAAAAGACTTGCTTCATCTACACCCGCTATCAAAGCTGCATTTCCTGCCGCCATAGCATTAAGGGCATTATGTAGTCCCTTGATTGAGATATCTGCTCTGGGGGCAGATACCTCAATATCAAAAGGGACATAAAACAACCTATCATTTTGTATATGTGTTATCTCGGCAGCGTCTCTGCCCAGCGAGAAGGGACGTACATCTAGGCCACGAGTGGCCCTTGCAACGTCATCCCCGTAAAGGGTGTCATCCTGCCAATAGACAGCCTGACCTCCCAGGTGTATTAGGTGAAATATGCGCATCTTCGATGCGATATATTTTTGAAAGTCATTGTCGTATCTATCCAGATGATCTGGGGTAATATTCAACAAGACTCCGATTTCTAGTTTTAATTCGTAGGTATCATCGAGCTGAAAACTGCTCAGTTCGAGCACATACCAATCATGGGATTCGGTCAGTACTTGACGTGCAAAACTCTTTCCTATGTTCCCAGCTACACCCACATTGAATCCAGCTTCTTTTAGAATATGGTAAGTCAATAGTGTGGTAGTGGTTTTACCATTAGTACCTGTAATACCAATCAACTTGGCATCCGTGTACTTTCCAGCAAATTCTATTTCTGAAATAATAAGGTTACCCTTTGACCGTAATGACTTGATCAAAGGAGTTGTGTCAGGAATTCCTGGGCTCTTAATGACTAAATCACTTTTGAGAATTCTTTCCTCAGAGTGTTTTCCCTCTTCGAAATCAATCCCTGCTTCCTTAAGCTCGGTTCTGTATTTATTTCCAATTGAACCATGATCCGAAACGAACACGTCATACCCTTTAGCTTTCCCTAAAAGGGCAGCTCCTACACCGCTTTCACCGGCTCCAAGTATGGTTAGTTTTCGATTCATCTCAATTCAATTCTCACCCTTCGTAGAGCGAAACCTATTCTTAGCGCAACTTCAATGTGGCCAGCGCTATAATGGCCAATAGAATTCCTACGATCCAAAAACGGGTTACGATCTTAGCTTCAGGGATTTCCATTTTTTGATAATGATGATGTAAAGGGGACATCTTAAAGATTCTCCTTCCCTCACCGTATTTTTTTCTAGTGTATTTGAAATAGCTCACTTGCATAATCACCGAGACATTTTCAATCACGAAGATCCCGCACAAGACAGGAATCAAAAGTTCTTTTCTTAGCACTAAGGCCAGCACGGCAATTACTCCGCCTAAAGAGAGGCTACCTGTATCTCCCATAAATACTTGCGCTGGGTATGAGTTATACCATAGGAAACCGACACAGGCTCCGACAAATGCAGTACAGAAAATCACGAGTTCTCCCGAATCAGGAATAAACATGACATTCAAGTAGTCCGAGAAAATTGCGTTACCAGAGATATAGGCAAGAATGGCCAATGCCAATCCAATAATGGCTGAAGTACCTGCGGCTAAGCCATCAATTCCGTCAGTGATGTTTGCTCCATTTGAGATAGCAGTCACAAAAAAGATGACTATCAAAATGTAGATCGCTGCCGTGATCCATTCACTTTCAGTTGGGTTGAGTTTACTATAATCTAGTTCGTTGCCCTTTACAAAAGGAATGGTAGTAGTAGTGGATTTCGAATCAGTATAAGTTCTGACTGCCTCTTCAGTTTGTACATTTCCAGCCTCGTCAAACTCTCTAACAACGACCGTATCACTGAAATAGAGTACCGAACCAACAACAAGGCCTACCACAACTTGACCTACTACTTTGAACTTACCCGCCAAACCAGCTTTGTTCTTTTTGAATACTTTTATGTAGTCATCTATAAAACCAATCGCTCCGAGGGCTATGGTAGTCACTAAAAGCAGAATGACATATATATTTTCTAGCCTTGCGAATAGTAGTGTCGGAACTACGATAGCGGCAATAATGATAAGACCACCCATTGTAGGTGTCCCTTTCTTCTCCATTTGACCAGCTAAGCCCAAGTCACGAATGGATTCTCCAACTTGTTTCTTTTGAAGTATCTCAATAAGTTTTTTACCGAAAACTATCGTAATAAGTAATGAGAAAAGCGTAGCCATACCTGCCCTGAATGAGATATACTGGAATACACCAGCCCCAATCAGGTCAAATTCTCTATCCAAATAATCAAACAGATAGTATAGCATCGCTTAGTTCTGTTTATGGATTAGGTTCAACATCTCACTCAATATTTTCCTATCGTCAAAGTCTGTTCTAACTCCATTGATTTCCTGATAGGTCTCATGGCCTTTCCCTACTACAAGAATGATATCTTTTGGCTCAGCCAAAGCAGAAGCAGTTTTAATCGCTTCCCTTCTATCTTCTATGATTAAAGTCTTTTTGTAATTAGAAGGAGAGACCCCTTCTTGCATTTCTTTGATGATTGCCATCGGGTCCTCATGGCGTGGATTGTCAGACGTCAAGACAACTTTATCGCTTAGTTCGCAAGCAATCTTCGCCATGATAGGTCGTTTGTCCTTATCGCGATTTCCACCACAGCCAACGACAGTAATTACCTTTTCATTTCCGGTACGGATCGCCTTTATCGTCAGCAATACATTCTCGAGTGCGTCAGGCGTATGCGCATAATCTACGAGCGCTGTAATACCTGTTTCAGTGATTACTTGCTCAAATCTTCCTGGTGCAGGATCTAAGCTAGAAAGCTCCTCCAGCACCCTAACCTCATCTTCGCCTAATAAAGCAGCAGTTCCCAAAACAGCTAAGAGGTTGTAAGCATTAAAATCTCCAATCAGCTTAAACCAAACGTTTTGGCCATTTATATCTAACTCTAATCCCTCAAGCGTATTGGATAATATTTTCGCTTTGTAATCGGCAAGGCTCTTCAATGCATATTTATGCTTACTAGCCTTGGTATTTTGTAACATAACCGAGCCACGCTTGTCATCAGCATTTACCAAGGCAAATGCACTTGATGATAAACCGTCAAACAATAATTTCTTCGCCTTGATGTATTCATCGAAGGTCTTGTGGTAATCTAAATGCTCATGAGAAAGGTTAGTAAACACTGCACCTTCATATTTCAAGCCTGCTATTCTTCTCTGGACGATCGCATGTGAACTAGATTCCATGAAACAATGTGTACAGCCCTTGGCAACCATTTTGGCCAACATCTTATTCAGCGTAATTGCATCAGGAGTGGTATGGGTAGATGGTATTACTTCGTCATTGATTTTGTTTTCAACTGTAGAGAGCAAACCTGTATTGTAGCCGAGCGCTCTGAAGAGTTCAAAAAGTAGTGAGACACAGGTTGTCTTGCCATTAGTGCCTGTAATGCCAACAAGTTTAAGTTTGTTAGACGGGTTTCCATATAAATTGGAAGCCATAACGCCCAATGCTTCAGCGGAATCTGCTACTTGAACAATGGCAATATCATCGACAGTAGTTTCTGGTAGGCGTTCACAAACTATCGCAACCGCACCTTGCTGAATGGCCGTCTCAATATAATCATGACCATCAACCTGAGTTCCAGACACGGCAACAAAGACACTGCCGACATCAGCTTTACGAGAATCAAAGGCAAGTGTAGTTACCTCAGTCTCCATATCACCAGAAACTGTCTGTAACGCTACTTTATATAATATGTCCTTTAACTGTGGCATTAACCGAGCTCTAGTCTAATTTGTGCACCTTGATTTATTAGTCTACCCGCTGTGACTGATTGCTTACGCACCCTGCCCGTACCGGTAATCGAAACTTTTAACCCTAAATTTTCTAGTATGTAGACTGCGTCTCTCAGCGTCATTCCCTGAACGTTTGGCACAAGGTTTTCTCCATCATGATTTTCTTCCCAAATAATCGCGTTGTTACTAACAGTTGATCTTACCCATTCTGATTGAACCTCTTTTCCGATATGATTTGAAATACCCAACTGATTACACAGGTCGTTTAGCTCGTCAAACTTACCAGCCCTTATAAATGGAAACTTACCTTCACTCGCCAGTAGGTTTGGCTCGAAGGCATCATGGATTTCAAGGTTCTGTGCATAGATCATGTCTGCGATTTCTTGGAACACAGGAGCAGCAACATCACCACCAAATCGATTGTAACCCTCTGCACTATCTATAATCACTATGCAACTGTATAATGGGTCTTTAGCCGGAAAATAGCCTGCGAATGAAGCATAATATTTCTGCCAAGTATAGCGCCCATTAATCAACTTCTGTGCGGTTCCAGTTTTACCTGCAATCTTATAAAAGTCGTTTTTTATATTTTTAGCGGTACCTCTTTCTACCACTCCTTCAAGCATTTTTTTCAGATCAGTAAGTGTCTCATCTGATGCGATTTTTTTATTCAGCACTTTCGCCTCAAAAACTTCAACTGACTGATCTGCGCGGTTGATACTCTTCACAAGGATCGGCTGAATCATTTTACCATTGTTGGCAACGGCATTATAAAATGTGAGTGTTTGTAGAGGTGTTAATTGCGTCTCATAACCGACAGACATCCAAGGTAAACTCACATCCGACCATGTCGGGTCGTCAGTATCCTTTATATATGGCTTACCCTCTCCCATCAATTGAAAACCCAATGGCTTACCAAAACCAGTTTTCTTAATGATGTCAATGTATTCTTGTGGGTTTCCTCCGAAGTGCTCGTCAACAAGCATTGCCGTACCTACATTAGAAGATTTCACAAAGACGTCCTCTACGCTGAGCATACCGTAACCACCATTCTTGTGATCACGCATTACTCGATCACTGAACTCATGCGCCCCCTCACCTGTGTCAACAGAATCAGTTAGTTTAACCTTCCCTGCCTCAAGTAAAGCCAACATGGAGGCTAACTTGAAAGTAGAACCTGGGTCATTGTTTTCTGCCACAGCATAGTTCTTATTCTCTGCGTAAGTTCCATTTCTCGTCCGCTTAAGATTTGAAATTGCCTTGATCTCACCAGTCTTAACCTCCATTAGCACAACCGTTCCATAAGCAGCGTTATACTTAGAGACAGCCTTAAGGAGAGCGTTCTGGGCAACGTCTTGGAGATTGATATCTATAGTGGTATGAACATCATAACCGTCAACCGGCCTGACATCGGAAGATGCATTCACGGGTACCCAATTGTTACCAGCAACTTTTTGGAACAAACCCTCACCATTTTTACCGGCTAGGTAGTTATTGAAGCTCTTTTCTATACCAACACCGACATTATCGTCATGCAGATAGCCGATAGTTCTCTCAGCAAGGGTACGAAAAGGATTATGCCGCTTATCTACCTTATTGAAGATAACCCCACCTCGCATTCGACCTAAATTAAAAATAGGCCAACTTTCCAGCTGTTGCTTTTCTTGATAATTAAGATCTCTATTATTAAGGAGTAAATATTTTCTCTTGGTTTGCCGAGCCTCCGAGATCTTCTTCTGATAGTAGTCTGAAGAATGATCCCGGAAAAAGGCCGACAATAGGTGTGAAAGGGAGTCTAATTTAGACGAAAATATCTCATCGTCAACGAGTGACGGATCAAATGCTAGTTTGTAGAAAGGCAGTGATGTAGCGAGTAGATCATTACCACTTGCATATATGCTACCTCTCGTTGCTTTTATCTTTCTATAGTCGAGACTATATGTTTCAGCCTTTTCTCTCCAAACATCTCCTTCGATCATTTGGATGTCTACCAAACGATAGACTACGGTCAAAACAAATAACACAGCTACCAAAAAAGCTATGCGGACCCTGAGCAATATGGATTTCTTAATATTCATTGTCTTCTACAATGATTTTAGTTGGTGGCTCCATACTCTCTTCTAAACCAAGAGGCTTAACCTTTTTGGCTACTTCTGACTGCTTACTACTAAACATGTAGTTCGCCTCCAGCGTGGTCACGTCTGCCCTAAGGTCTTCGACTTCGTCTTCCAACTTGTCAATTACTCTTACGGATCGTTCAGCGTAGTGATTGTTCCAAACATAGAACACTGCGATGAGTACCGTAAAGGCTACCTTTGGGAGGTGTTTAACAGGAAGTCCTGAATTCAAAGACTGGCCTAGCTTGAGCTTCGCAGACAAGAAGCCGAAGAACCCTTTACCCTGGGGCTTATCGTTCTCTTTGACTCTAAATCTGTTTTTAGCCATCTTTATATTCGCTCAGCTACCCGAAGCTTAGCGCTCCTAGATCTACTGTTAGCTTTTAATTCCTGTTGATTCGGTTGTACTAATTTTCTATTTACTGCCCTTAAGGGCTTTATTTCGTTTCCGAAAAAATCTTTTTCCACATCGCCAAAAATCTTCCCTTTGTTAATGAAGTTTTTGACCATCCTATCTTCTAGCGAGTGATAACTCATTACGACTAAACGACCATCTGGCTTCAGCATTTCGGCCGACTGCGTTAAGAAGTCTTCCAAAGCACCCATTTCATCATTAACCTCTATCCTCAATGCTTGAAAGACCTGAGCGTAGTATTTATTCTGCCTACCTCTTGGCGCGTATTTTTCAAGCAAATCAATTAAGTCGAAGGTGGTGCTGAAAGGCTCTGCAAAACGTTGTGAAACGATTGCGCCAGCCAGTGTTTTAGCATTTTTCACCTCACCGTAAATTCCCAGAATACGATGAAGCTCTTTCTCCGAGTAAGTATTGACTATCATTGCTGCAGTCAACTCACCGCCTCTATCCATCCTCATATCGAGCGCTGCGTCACCTCGAATTGAAAACCCACGTGATACCTCATCAATCTGATGTGACGAAATGCCTAAATCAGCCAAAATACCATCAACTTTATTGACACCATACAACTTTAAATACCGTCTTAGGTGTCGAAAATTGGCGTGTACAAATGTGAAAGAACGATTATCAATTTTTGAGGCATTTGCTTTCGCATCATCATCCTGGTCAAAACTTAAAAGCCTTCCCTCTTCCGATATATGCTTCAGCATTTCAATCGAATGACCCCCGCCTCCAAAGGTCACATCTATATAAATTCCGTTAGGTTTGATTGCCAGCCCTTCGATGCATTCCTGCAACATTACTGGTACGTGATATTCAGCCATTTTCTTTAGTCATCAGCCAAGTATTTTTCGGCCAACTGAGAATACTCTGCAGCATCATTGATGAGATTTTCTTCGTACAGGACTGGATTCCAGATTTCAACTCTATTCCCCAACCCCACTAGTACAACTTCCTTTGTCAAATCAGCATATTCCAGCATACGATTCTGAATATTGATTCTCCCAGCACTATCTAACTCAACTTCTACATTCCCTCTAAAAAAACTGCGCTGAAACTTTCGATACTCTTCATTGAACTCACTCAACGACCGAACACGATTAATGATCTTCTTATACTCAATCATAGGATATAAAATCAAGCAGGATTCGAAACCTCGTCTTAAGACGAGTTCCTGATTCGAGACATCCGGTAATGCAGCCTTAACCTTTGCAGGCAAAGCCAACCTCCCTTTTGCATCTAACTTGCAATCATATTCTCCAGTAAAAAAAGCCATTACACACCTGAACTAGCTCAAAGATAGAAAAACTCTCCACATCTACCCACTCTTTTCCACTTTTTCACACTTTTTCTTAAAAATGGTGATTTTACATCCAAAAAGCAAGCTGACCCGATAAATAGATCGCTATCGCAGCAATAGCCTATACTCACCTACAGTACTGATAAACAATGATTTATAATACTTTACGAAGCTATAATTCAGATGAGAGCAAAAGAAGGTTATAAAGTGGAGCCATGTGTAGCAACACTTTCTTACTCCATCTATTTGAAGACTTTCAGTGTCTAAAGATTGGTTCTCCTCGAGAATCTCAAACGAAAAGAGGGGGTAAATGCGTTTAATGACTAGTTTCGCAGTAAGACAACTATTATGAAAAAAATATTACTATCAATATTACTAGCCAGCTCCTTGATCCTAGGGTGTAATGTGTCAGATGATACCCCATCTGAGACAGGTACGATTGCTGTTTACATTGTAGATTATACCTCAAATGAATTCGAGAGAGGTGGCACCCTCAGCGTAGAAAAGGTATCATCAAGTCTTACACAATTACCCATATCGTCAACTATCAATCAGCCAGCAAATGGTTTAAAAGGAGGAGTAAGTCTAGTACTTACTGCCACTGGCGATCAGGTATTTAATGGAGAATTATCAGAAGAAGGCAATTCCGCCATATTCGCACCTCTTCTGCTCAGCCCATCAAGTTTTTTCCAACTTGATGCACCGATTGACTACCCTTCACAACTCAACATTAATGAAATTGAAGGACCTTACAATATTCCTTTCCAAACTGTTTGGGAAGCTATTGATGACTTAAGTCTTACGAAAGTTCTACTAGATGGCGGAGCATTTTTTGGACGTTATCTTTATCAGTCGTCTCCAGATGTGTCTAGCGAATGGAAATGGGTCGTTATCATTTACAACCCATAGAAAAGCAACCAAAAATTAAGCGTATTTGTGCCCTAAAGTAAGGTGACACTCAAGTCGTGTTGTTTAATTAATAGAAAGAAGTACCAGCATACGTTTGATCTTCTTTTAAACAACTAAACTACAAACTAGTCTGAAGCGCCCACTGCATTGCAGTGGGTGTTCTTTTTTACAGCTTATTACTTGGAGCGTTCTATAGTAAATTGAACAAGTTGCCCGAGAGAGGTCTTATAGTCGGAATTTGGAAATTCCTTAAGTACTTCGGTGGACTTGTTGTAGAAATCATGCATAACAGATTCAGCATATTCTATCCCTCCGGATGTCTTTACATGATCTATGACTTCTTGAACTTTCTTTTGGTTTTGGCTATTACTCTTTACAATCCGTTTAATCCTTCTCTTCTCAGAACTAGTGGATTGTTGGAGCGTATAAATCAAAGGCAATGTCATCTTCTTTTCCTTGATGTCTATTCCTAATGGTTTTCCAATTTCATGCGTACCATAATCAAATAAGTCGTCTTTAATTTGAAAGGCCATCCCAACGTTGAGTCCGAACTCTTTCATTCGAATCACGGTCTCTTTATCACCTTCAGCAGAAGCGGCTCCTACAGCACAACAAGAAGCTATTAATGAGGCTGTTTTTTGCCTAATGACTTCATAATATAAATCTTCTGTGATATCAAGACTTCTAGCCTTCGCCATTTGCAATAATTCCCCTTCGCTCATTTCGCGAACAGCCTCGGAGACAATCTTCAAAAGGTCATAGTCCTCGTGATCTACAGAAAGAAGTAATCCACGAGATAAAAGATAATCACCGACCAAAACGGCAATTTTATTTTTCCAGAGCGCATTGATGGAAAAGAACCCTCTCCTAAAGTTCGAGTCGTCTACTACATCGTCATGGACCAAGCTAGCAGTATGAAGAAGTTCAATGAGGGAAGCACCACGATAAGTCCTTTCGGAAATTGTTCCACAAACACCCGCTGACAAGAACACAAACATCGGACGCATTTGCTTTCCCTTGCGTTTCACGATGTAGCTCATGATTTTATCAATCAGAAATACTTTGCTTTTCATTAATGACCTGAATTTTTGCTCAAATTCGATCATTTCAGAAGCTACGGGAGCTTGTATTTCCTTCAGTTGCAGTGCCATTCAGACTAGTTGTTACAATATTAACACGTAAAGCAGCAAGACCAAGGACATAAGTGTAAAATCGGCCCTTTCCGCCTCAATGTAGCTAGGCATCTTAGTTACCTACTTACTAACCGAATTGTTTAAGCTATTCGATGGAAACCTTAGTAATAATTCGAGGGCCAAATAGGCGTGCCTACCAATACCACTCACCTCCGGGCTTGACCAATTATATGTCAGCTTGAAAGTTGCTTCATCAGAACTAGAGGCAAAGCCAACTCTGAGGTGCCTCACCCAAGGTTGAGATGTTTCTGTGTGTATAGCATCATCATTCCAAATAGAACCGTTTATGGTAATATTGTGCGCCACATATTGAAGCCCATACCCAACAAAGATATAGTTGTGACGAGGTATATTATCGCTGCCATTACCGATTAAGGCATTGGTAAATGTTGAATTTCTTAGCCATTGTAATTTACCAAATCTAATATCTAGCCTTTGAATGGCATGAGTGAAGCCCGTCCCTAGTGAAAAGTCAGTACTTGACATAACATCAATTCTACCTGGAGACAACATGAACTGTTTATTAAAACCCGCTTTTAGATTGATGATGAATTCATTGGGTATTTGATATTGCCAGCCCCTTGGTGCTGGAAAACCTACTGCACTATGATACCACTCTTGGAAACCTTGGCCGCCAGAAGCTTTTCCTACCAATCCAATCCCCAACCCGAGATACCTCCTAGTCGTCCTTTTACTGTATTGGTTGAAGCTAATCTCACTTGATAACAAGCCAGCATAAGGACGATGGAATTCATCAACATTACTGACTAACAAGTCTTGAGGGGTATAAAACTTGTGTGAGAACTCAAAATCAAAGATTATTTTCGTTGAATCCTCTGGGTCTTGGTTCTTAGGCAACCAGCGATAATGTGCAATCACTCCATTAGAGTAATATCTATCACTTTCTCTTAATAGATAGACATCATTTTCATTTGAAAGTGAAAACTCACGGCTCATAGCGATATCTTGCGACCGTACTTGAATCGATAAGAATAGGAAAAGAAAAAGAAGAAAACTTCTCAAATACATATATTCACGGATTGGGGCAAAAATGTTAAAAAAATAACTCAATTGCGATTGTGAGTTCAGAAATGAGTCGAGAAACAAAATTAGAAGCCCTTCTAGCGAAGCGAAGAGATCAGGGTTCATTTAGATCTTTAGGCCATAAACAAGAAGACCTCATTGACTTTTCGTCCAATGATTATCTCGGTTTGGCTCGTTCAACTGATTTAAAGGCCTCTATTCATGATGAATATACTAAAGAAGAACTCCCTAACGGTTCGACAGGGTCTAGACTTCTTACAGGGAACAGTGAATTAACGATTAGCTGTGAAAACCATCTGGCTAAGCTTTTCGGGTTTGAATCAGCGACCCTTTTCGCCTCCGGATACATGGCCAACTTGGCCATTTTCTCAGCTTTACCTCAAAGAGGTGATACAATTATATACGATGAGTACTCTCATGCTTGCATAAAAGACGGTTGTAGGCTCAGCCTAGCCAAGCGACTACCTTTTAAGCATAATGATTTGGCCGACTTAGAACGAAAGCTAAAAGAGGCTGGAGGCGAGATTTTTATAGCATGCGAATCCATCTATTCAATGGATGGTGATAAAGCCCCACTGTCAGACATCATCAAATTAGCAGATCAGTATAGCGCGAAGGTGATCATTGATGAAGCGCACAGCACAGGTATCTTCGGCCAAAACGGAGCCGGCTTAGTATCCGAAATGAGTTTGCAGGACAAAGTCTTTGCAGTAATCTACACATTCGGCAAAGCTATGGGCATTCATGGGGCTTGTATTGCAGGTTCAAAACCGCTGAAAGAGTTTATTACTAACTTTAGTCGGCCTTTCATTTATACCACCGCACCTAGTCCTCACGAAGTAATTACAGTCCGAAGCGCATTTGACTATTTAAAAAATCACCCGAGTCTACCCCTTAATCTTCAAGAAAAAATTGAACATTTTAATCAATTACTACCTGAATTTTCTAGCCTATCTCCTATTAAATCAATAGTTATAGGCGGAAATGAAAAGACCAAAGAAGTAGCTCAAGACTTACAAAACCAAGGCTTTGACATTAGGCCTATTCTGAGCCCTACTGTAAAAGAAGGTTCGGAAAGGCTCAGGATTTGTCTCCATACCTTCAACACCAAAGAAGAAATTACTTTAATTTGCCACCTCTTGAAGAATACATTGGGTTAAACATTTTTTTAATCCATTATCTTTAGGACTCTATTGGATGGAATCAATCTCACCAGATTACGTAAAGAAAAAATATGAGCCAATCGTTCGCGGTGGGATCAATGAATGGCCTGTTGTAGCGCTCAGTCGAAACAGAGACGAATTTATTGAAGAAGTTGCGCGAGAAAGCATCAAGCGTATAAAACTGCAGGCTTCCTCAAGGGATGCTCTGATCGAAGAATTAGAAACCACCGTTTTCAGAGAAAAACTACGTGTGAAAAGAAACCCTTGGGCTGTTGATCCAGAGGATGATGGTGATTTTTTAAAGAGTGTTAAAGAAAGACTCTTACAAATCTCTCAGAGCAATAACAATGAAGAGAAAGATCAAAAATTAGACAAAATTCTTGAGGAAATAGTCATTCGTTACGCCAGCGAAATTGCTGGAAACTTCAAAAAATCGCGCTATCGCATGGCCCGCTCCATTGTGACCTTCGGCTTTGCGCGGCTATTGAATGCTTCTCGTGCGAGAGGATTTTGGTCTATTTTCAGTACGCAGTATACCCTTCAGGATAAAATTAATATTACTGGAGAAGTAGACCAGTTAAGAAAACTGGCTAAAAAAGGAACAATCGTTATGGTTCCTACTCACTTCAGCAATCTAGATTCCATTCTAATAGGCTGGGTAATCAATGCTCTTGGCTTACCCGCATTCATTTATGGTGCAGGATTGAATCTCTTCAACATTAAGGTAATCTCCTATTTCTTGAATAGCCTTGGTGCTTATAAAGTAGATAGAAGAAAAAAGAATTTGCTGTACCTAGAGACATTGAAGGCGTATTCCAGTCTTGCAATGCAAAGAGGTTGTCATAGCCTGTTTTTCCCAGGGGGAACGAGGTCTAGATCAGGCAAAATTGAAAGCAGACTAAAGTTGGGCCTTTTGAGCACAGCTATCGAGGCACAACGTGTAAATTATCAGAAGGGTAAACGTGATTCTTTAGAGAAAATCTTCGTAGTACCCGTCACCCTGAATTACAACTTCGTTCTTGAAGCACCAAGCTTAATTCGGCAGTACTTAAGACTACAAGGTCAAGAGCGGTATTACGTTGAAAATGACGAGTATTCAACATCTTATAAAATTTCGGCTTTCCTGGTGAAATTCTTCACGAAAGGATCTGACATTTCTGTTTCAATTGGGCAGGCCATGGACGTGCTTGGGAATTATGTAGATGAGCATGGGGAGAGTTACGGTCAGAACGGCCGAGTGATAGACACCCAAGAATATTTCACTATAGACGGCAAGGTGATTTCACAAAATGAGCAACGCGAGGATGAATACACAAGGATGCTCAGTGAACGAATTGTTGAGGAATTTCATAAAATTAATAAGGTATTTGCAAGTCATTTAGTGGCTTTCACGGCCTTTGTAATTTTTAAAAAGAGATATCCAAAGCTAGATTTATATAACCTCCTCAGGCTTCCAGAAGAAGACCTCATCATTGACTATGATGAGTTTAGACAGTGTTTCCAAAGCGTACTCACCAAAGTACACAGCATGTATAATGAAGGGAAATTAAATGTATCACCCTATTTAACCGGTGACCCAGATCAAATTATTAAACACGGATTGAAGAACGTTGGCATGTATCACTCCAAGCGTCCGCTAGTCCGAAATAAAGAAGGAGACATCACCACGCAAGACTTGCACGTGCTCTTCTACTATCACAACAGACTAGACGGATATGAACTCGAAAATTATGTCCGATAACATGGTAGGCGTATTAGGAGCTGGTAGCTTTGGAACTGCCGTAGCTAATATATTAGCTAAGAATAGGCAAGTACTTCTATATGCCAGAAACCCTGCCACCGCAACCGAAATTCAAACGACTAGGATTTCTTCCGGTCAACATATATCAGACGCCATCAGGGTCACCCATAATCTGGAAGAAGTCGCCAAGAATTGTAATGTCATATTCCCTGTTGTGCCTTCAGCTAACTTTAGGGAACTGATTTTGCAATTGGCACCTCATCTCCGACCTTACCATATGATGATTCATGGCACAAAAGGATTGGATCTTCAAATCCCAGAAAACCGAGGCAGCAACTTCGTTCTTACGAAGGACCACGTCTCTACCATGAGTGAAATCATTAGAAAAGAGACTGTAGTAGTACGTGTTGGATGCATGGCTGGCCCAAACTTAGCATCTGAGCTATCAACAGGACACCCAGCTGCCACTGTGATTGCCTCTCCATTTACAGAAGTGATTCACGAAGGTAAAGCTTTACTCAGATCTGAGAACTTTCAAGTATATGGCAATGCCGATTTGCGGGGTGTTGAACTTTGCGGGGTTCTCAAAAACATTATTGCCATAGCCTCCGGTATTTTGTCAGGCCTTGGTTTGGGTGAAAACTCACGGGGCTTACTAGTAAGTAGGGGCTTGGTTGAGATGATTTACTTAGGCCAAGCACTTGGTGGTGAAATCTCATCATTCATCGGCTTAGCTGGTATTGGTGACCTTGTCGCCACAGCGACTAGTACTAATAGTAGAAACTATACTCTTGGTTACAAAATAGCCAAAGGCAAATCCTTAGAAGAAGCCCTCGCGGAAATGGATGAGGTTGCTGAAGGTATTAACACTATAAAAATCATCAAGCAGCTAGCTGATAGTCAGGGCCTCAAACCTTTGATTACAGAAACACTTCACAAAATTATCTTTGATGGAATGACACCTGAAAACGGTGTCAACTTCCTAATGCGCCAACAAAGCAACATTGATATAGATTTTCTATAATTTCTCCATAGCCTCGAGCCTCTGAAGTAAGGTAGGATGTGAATAATTCATCTTTACGTAGAATGGATGTGGTGCCAGGTTACTTAAGGATGAGACCGACAAGCGCTTTAATGCTGACATTAATGGCTTGGCATCATAAGAATTGACTGCAAAAGCATCTGCCTCATACTCGTTCTTCCTACTCAGCATATTCATGAAAAGTCCCGTAACCCTTGATATTGGGGCATAAAGCATCCCAAAAGCGATGAAGTTGATATGAATCGATAGTTCTTCTGCCCCTAAGGCCGTTGACAAGTCACTGTTAAAAATCAAAAGAGACATAACATAGAATGTGATACCCATTTGAAAAACACTCAGTATTAACCCCGTAACAATATGTTTCTTCTTAAAATGACCCACTTCATGTGCTAAAACAGCCACTAGTTCCTCCTGAGAGTGATCATTGATCAAAGTATCATAAAGAACAATCTTTTTCTTCTTACCCAGTCCTGAAAAGAACGCATTTGCTTTGGTAGACCTTTTTGAGCCATCGATTATAAAGATATTGTCTAAAGGAAAATCCACCCTCTTCGCATAAGCATTGATCTTATCCTTTAGCTCACCATCCTCAAGAGGCGACAGCTTATTGAAAATTGGAAGGATAAGGGAAGTATAAAATAGGTTCATAAATAAGGTGAACCCGGTAATAAGTATTAAGGCATACATCCAGAAATCTTGTCCTAACTCAATTACAATCCACATAAGGGCGTATCCTAAAAGCCCCCCTATTATGATAGCGAGTAAATACCCTTTGAGTTTATCTACTACGAAAGTCTTTATGGTCATCTTATTGAACCCAAAACGTTCCTCAATCACGAATGTGGAATAATAAGTAAAAGGTAAATTGATAATATCTGAAAACACAAAAAGCACTCCAAAGAAGGCTAAAGACCTTAAGATAGGATCTGCGACATATGGTGCCAAGAGTTTGTCTAAATAGCCAAAACCACCAAAGTATAAGATGACTAGTATCAGTATTGTACTAAACGCTGAGGTCCAAAAACTAAAGCGGGAGCACACCTTTTGATACGCTTGTGATTTGACATATTCATCTTCCTTATAAACACCTTTAAGCTTTTCAGGAATCTCGCCATTCGAGTGCTTCTGATTTATGAAATCAAGTGTCTGATCGAAAAAATAATCAAGCACCACAATACCAATAATCAGGTAAAGTAATTGGTCAGGCGACATAGTTAATTCTAGTTTTTGGGACAAGGAATTCTCCACCTACTACGAGGAGTAATTTGTGGTTTGCTGAAGTCTAAAATGTAAGCCAGAGAAAACTCATGAGCTCCTCCTGCATCAATCGAAAGGTCTGATAGGGTGTAATCATAGCTATAGCCAATATTGAAGTTATTGGTTGTCACACCCAACGTGAAAATCAATGCCTCATTATTTGGGAAATTTTCGAATTTCTTAAAAGGTAAACCTCGGTATTGCAACCCAAAATTGATTGGCTCTAAATGAATAAAAGCTCCAATATCAAGCTGAGAGAAAGGTCCCTGCTCCTTATATTGAAATACTGGTGTGATACTTCTTTCGGCATAAGTATAGGTCAAATCCTTTCGCAGAGGACCTCGACCAATTGATATCTTGTATCCCCCATGAAGTGTAAATCGTTGCGGAAGCGGGCTATCTCCGTCTATTAATGATTGGTTAGGCTCTGTAATATGTTGGACAGCCACTCCTAAAAATAAATTTCGAGAATAAAATACACCACCAACACTTAGGTCTCCAAAATTTACTCTTAGGTCTTGACCAAACACTGATGGATCAGTAATGGTCGGATCAATAGCACCCGAAATAGCGTCTATCTGATTTGCAAAAACAAGTCCTAGAAAATCCGCGCTTCGGTTATATAAACTGTATTGAATACCTGGCCTGAAGACTAAGTTCTCACTTAGCTGAAGTTGATACGCATAGCTAAATCCTATACTGGTAGACTTCAGCCCTTGGTTGCCTTGTCTATCGGTAGTTAATATTAAACCAATACCACTATTGTATTTTTCAACAAAGTGATCCGCATAGAACGAGAAGGTTTCGAAGGAAGCGTCCAAATTAGGCCACTGACTTCTATAATTTACCCCAAAACGAGTAAACTGAGATGCTCCAGTAAAAGCTGGGTTAATGTATAAAGGAGCTGCATAGAACTGTGAAAACTGAGGATCTTGCGCCTTTAGCTCCATGGAAGCACAGAGTGCAAACAGGCCAGTCAGTAGTGTACAAATTCTCCTCATGTATTTATCTAAACAATTAAACCCTTAACGACCCTTGCATCATTATATTTCCTTCACAAAAATTGAACAATCTATTTATTCTGACAACGTTTCCTCAAAGAACTTTTCCGTTATCTTAGGGCCTCTATTAAGGCGTTGAATATAATAAAAACTCAGTTAAACGCGTAATAAGGGTATCAATTTACCTTGGTGTTTACCAGAAAGAAAGAATTATCGTGCACAGAAACCTAAAGGTTGTACTACTACTCATCGGTATCCTAGTCTCTTTTGTATCTAGAGGTCAAGACTTTACCCGAAACAACTGGTACTTTACTGGAAATGACCAAGCGTTAATCTTTGGTAAAGACTCAGCAGCTAGCGCAACTTTAAGTCGCGGTAAAATCTCACAAAATAATGTTGGCGAAAAAGTTACAGCCACTGATCCCACCTCTGGAGACCTAATATTCTATTCTGATGGGATCAATGTATACGATGCCACCAATGCAGTGATGCAAAATGGTGATGGCATTCTAACGGACCCTAATGGTATACAGGCGTTAAGCACAAGCCCCGTGCCTGGTGCAGGAAATGAAAATCTCTATTATCTATTTCACAAAAACGCTGCTGGAGAGATCAGATATACGGTAATCGACCGAAGCGTTCAAGGGAATAGAGCGGATGGCCCTCCTGCAGGGGAAGTGATTAACATTGGAAAAAACATTGCATCAGGGATAACGACTAGAGGCAATGGAATGATCACTATTGGCTCTAGGGACATGATGCAATTCTGGTTAGTCTCTCAGAATTCAGTTACTGGAGCGATTGAAATACATCGCATTCCTGAGCCAAATGGTACATTCACAATGGTGGATAACCTGACATTAGCGACTCCTATTGAAGCCCTTCATTTTTCATATCATCAATTAAGCGGGCAAATTGCTATCGTCCCCTCGAACAACTCAAACATTCAGGTAATCAGATTTACTGAAACTGTGGAGTCAATCGACTTTGAAAGAAGGATACTCAACACCTTTATCCCTGGAGAGACATTCGGTGGATCAGCAGGCTGGTCACCAGGAGGGCAATACCTATACTTTAGTCGAAACTCTACGACCAATGGAAATATCTATCGCTTTAATATGTTCGACATCAGGGATGATGCGCCTTTGGACACCGTATTAAATGCACCGGTTGAAGAAAGCTTGAGTCTCTTACTCGCTCCTGACAGCACATTATACCATATCTATAGAGATACTCCTGGAGGCAGTCGTTTCTTAGCTAGAGTTAACGAGCCTGATAGTGCGATCAACCTTGTTGACTACGAAAGTGCGCTATTCACAGGAGTTGATGTGAGCTCCAATTTCTTTAGTCAGTTCAGTCCACAGGCTGACATCACACCAATAGTAAGTATAATTCTTCAGAATGGGGACTTGTGTATGAACAATCCTGTTCAATTCTCCCCAATTATAGAACCGTCTATGGCCATACCAACAGCATATTTTTGGGATTTCCAACCCTTTGGCCTGACTTCCAATCAACAATCCCCAATTATGAGTTTTGAAGAGGCGGGGTTATTGACAGCTACACTTTCAGTCATGGTAAATGGTGAAATTGTCCAATCAAATACTGTCATGCGGCAAATTCTAGAAAACGACCTCCAAGTCTCATTACCTGACACTACTATATGCGAAGGAGAAACTCTAGAGCTCGATGCTGAACCTGAACAAGGTGGACAAGGGCAGCAAGGCGGTGCCACAGGTGGCCCATTTGAGTACTTATGGAGTACTGGAGAAACGACATCTATCATAAGCGTAACAGAAGCCGGGGATTATTGGGTAGTCATAACCCCAACAACAGGTTGTCCTATTTATGCCGAAGCGCAAGTCGCTGTATATGCAGATGAGAGTACTACCGCAAACATCTGGTATTTCGGAGATGGCGCAGGAATAGACTTTAATGAAGAGGATGGACTGGACCCTCCTCCAAGGAGTATCACCACACGACACGGGATGAATGCGCCTGCAGGAACTTCGACCATATCAGATGCTAATGGTGATGTGCTTTTCTACTCCAATGGATCGAGAGTATGGAATAGAGAGAATAACGTAATGCCAAATGGTATTGAAATTGGTGGAGATAGTACTTCAACTCAGGCTGTCATCATAGTTCCTTTTGTTGACGATGAGACACTTTATTACCTTTTCACAACAAAAGAGGTCTATGGTGATAATACGTTCGAAGTAAAATACAGCATAGTGGACATGAAAGAAGACAATGGCCGAGGAGATGTTGTCATTAAAGATGTTGTCTTGTTCACAAGGAGTACTGAAAAGATTGTTGCCTTCGATGGTGGCGGTGGGTCTTGGCTTTTAGCACATGAGTATGGAAATAACACTTTCCGGACCTATCCGATTACAGGAGCAGGTATTGGAGCGCCAATACTCTCCTCGGCAGGAGCTGTTCATTCATTTAATGATCCTTTGAGTGGTCAGGCAGGTATGAAATTTTCTGCCGATGGCCAAAGAATTGCCGTGGCATTAATCAAAGGAACCGAAGACTATGTAGAGCTCTTCGATTTTGATCCAATTCTAGGTCAAATCGTGGACTTTGAATACCGTATTGACCTTAACGATGGAGGAGGAGGCAATGATCAAGTCTACGATGTACACTTCTCGCCAGGAGGTGTAAAGCTATTTGCCACAATGAACAACCGAAATACTGGTGCTCCAGGCGGAAGGGTCCTTGAATATCGAGTGGATAGTCTTTCAACACCGGCTACACGATTAGCGTCTAAAGTTGATATCTCTGATGGACTGAACTTAAGTCTCAACTTTGGTCAAATGCAAACTGGGCCTGATGGTCAGTTATACATGGCTGTCGAAACACCAGGAGATCCTTCTGGTTCGGCTTTCGTAAGCTCCATTTCTGCTATTGACGATACCCTCTTCGCTTCCCCGTTCAACCCTCAATCTGTATTATTAACGACAGGGAATTCAAGGCTGGGCTTACCGAACTTCGTTCAGAGCAGCGCGAACCCTATAATGGAGCCCTCCATGACCGCTCCAGATCTAGTGTGCGTAGAGGAACCAGTAGAATTGACTAGCTCAGGAACTTCAGATATAGATGAATTCTTATGGTCTATTACCAACCAAGTCGATAATAGTACCGTTTTTAGTGCCGCTGGAATGGACACAGCCTACACTTTCCCACAAGGGCAGTCTGGTCTGTTCAATATTTCAGTTAATATTTTCAATCGATGTGGGTTTGATACGACCATAGTGCAACAGATTCAGGTGCTCGATATCCCTGCACCACCTACAGTACCACAGGCCCTTTCCGTTTGCGAAGGAGATACTGCTCCACTTGATGCTATTCTAGGTCAACCTGATGATCCGAACCTAAGTTTCGAATGGACGAATAGTCAGGGTGCAGTTGTCAGCACGACAAGAAACTTTGTGGTCACTCAACCTGAAATCTATACGGTCACGATTACCAATATTGCGGGCTGTAGTAGCACTGCTCAGATATTTGCGGGACCGCCTTTTGAAATAGACTTACCTGACGATGCAATCATCTGTCAAGATGAAGAACTCACTCTAGACTCAAATGTCACAGCGAACAACTATGTCTGGTCGGTAATAAATCCTGATGGTAGCACAACTGGGCCTTTGGCTAATGATAGGCGAGCCACCGTAGACTCTAGTGTCCCTGGACTGTATACCTATGTGGTTTCGATAGAAGACCCCATTACCCCAGGTTGCTTTGTAAATGACTCAACGAGAGTAACAGTCAATCCATTGGCGCAAGCTACGTTGGGTGCAATTGTAAATGCTACTTGCGGAAGCAGTGATGGTAGTTTTGAATTCAATATTACCACTACAGGGAATTATTCTTATGTTGTCACTGGGAATGCCTCTGATAATGTAGCGCAAGGCAATAACTTCTCAGGACCAGGTACTGAAACGATAACTAACCTCGCTGCAGACATCTATACAGTACTGATTACTGATAATAGCAGTGGCTGTGTCAATACATTAGATGGGGTGCAGGTACAAAATGATGCTGCTGGTTTCACCATCTCGAGTGTTGCCGTTACGAATGCGGACTGTGTAAATGCAACTGGTGATATTCGAGTAACCTTAAGTACCGATGTATTCCCTATAAGCTATACCCTAACGAATACTGCCGATGGAACCAGTATTACGGGTGCTTCGGCTTCTGCAATTGTCGCAACTACTTTTGAATTTTTGATTACTGGTGTGGCAGGCGGAACTTATGATTTGGCCATACTCGCTGGCGGTTGTACGCAAAACCAAGCAGGAATTGTGGTCAATACGCCACTTCCTACAGACTTGACCACTGATCCTTTTGTTGAGATTTGTGGTCCCTCTGCTCCTTTAACAGCTTCTTCGACTACTGCAGGAGCTACCTTCTCTTGGGTGGGCCCGAACGGATTCACAGCCACAACCGCTAACGTCAATGCAACAGAAAGCGGTACTTACACCGTCACAGCAAGTGCAGCTGGCAGTTGCGATGTGACGCAAGACGTTTTGGTGGACTTAACGATCCAACCAATTGTTCAGATCAATGAAGTTGGAGATGTTTGTGAGGGACAAATTACTTTAGAAGCAGAAGTCACTAATCCTGAGGCAGGAACAACCTATGTCTACAATTGGGACAATGGAGCTAACTCAAGAACCATAACCGTTGATGCGAGTAGTACTTACTCGGTCACGGTGAGGCCTTCAGACAATCTTACTTGTACAGACGATGCGAGCATTGTAATTACCATACCCGAGGAGATTGAAGCTACGGTATCGTCATCTCCCGCTTGTGATGACGGCTCACCTATTACACTCACGGTTGATATATTGACTGGTACTCCTAACTCATTCACATGGACATTAAACGGAACTGCCCTAGCTGTCAACAGCCAAAGCATTACCGTGGCAGATGAAGGCAGTTATACTGTTCGTGTCTCGGATGGCATATGTTTTATCGAAAGAAGCATTGAAGTAAGAAGACAAAATGTACCCGTTGGCTTATTGCCAGACCGCGCACTTTATTGTCCTACACGTGCAACGCAAGAGATTCTTTTAGCCGGAAGAGGATTTGAAACCTATGAATGGACGCGTGATGGTGTCCCATTCCCAACTGCAGGTCAAACACTGACGATTCCTGGGATAGGTTTATTTGAAGTAACTATGACGACCGCTACTGGTTGTGTCAGGGTTGACCAGGTTAGAATTATTGAGAGTTGTGATCCTAAAATAGTTGCCCCTAATGCTTTTGCTCCTAATAGCAATCCACCGAACAATGTATTCTCAGTAGTGCCAAATGACTTTGTAGACAATTTTGAAATCTTTATCTACTCGAGATGGGGCGAACTCATTTTTCAAAGTACTACACTTGAATTCCAATGGAATGGTGTCTTCAATGGAGAAACGGTTCCATTAGGAACATACCCTTATATTATCCGTTTCACTTCTAGGTTTGAACCAGAACGTGGCACTTTTGAACAGTCTGGTGCGATAACAGTGGTGCGTTAGCGCATTTTATATTACTTAATTATTAGTCTAGTCGAAATTAATCCTCAAGGGCCGCAACCCCTGGCAATACTTTACCTTCCATATATTCTAAGAGTGCACCTCCACCCGTTGAAACATAGGATACGTCTTTGCCGCAACCTAATTGATTAACAGCAGCTGCAGAATCTCCACCACCAATCAGTGAGAATGCACCGTTCTTAGTGGCCTCCACAATCGCTTCAGCAACCGCTTTAGTCCCGCTAGCAAAGTTTTCCATCTCGAATACTCCCATCGGACCATTCCAAAGAATAGTCTTTGACTCTTTTACCACCCTAGAGAATACTTCTGCCGCTTGAGGTCCAATGTCTAAGCCCATCCAACCCTCTTCAATTGAATTGTTCATGCAGATGGCGGTATTCGCATCATTACTAAAGTTATCAGCAACAACAGAATCAATTGGAAGCTCTAGGTTCACTCCCAATTTTTTAGCCTTCTTGATCAAGGTTAAAGCTAAATCAAGTTTATCTTCCTCGACAAGTGAGTTCCCGATATTGCCTCCCATAGCTTTAAAAAATGTATAGGACATCCCACCACCGATAATGAGGTTATCAACTCTATCCAGTAGTTGTTCAATGATCAATATTTTATCAGAAATCTTAGCACCACCCATAATTGCCGTTAATGGTCTTTCACCTGATTCTAATACTCGCTGAGCATTCTCAATTTCTGCTTGCATTACATAACCGCATCCCTTTTGTTCAAAGAACTGGGCAATAACAGCAGTCGAGGCATGGGCTCTGTGGGCTGTACCGAACGCATCGTTGATATAAATATCCCCATGCTCGGCCAACGACTTAGCGAAATCAATATCACCTTTAGTTTCTTCTTTGTAGAACCTTAAGTTTTCAAGCAGCAAAACTTCACCCGCCTTTAAATTGGTAGACATTTTTTTACCCTCTGCCCCAATACAGTCTTCCGTAAATTTGACTTCGGTTCCAAAGGCCTCTGACAAGTGAGAGACTAAATGCCTCAATGAAAACTTACCCTCAGGGCCATCTTTAGGTCTACCTAAGTGAGACATTAAAACAACAGCACCTCCATCGGAGAGAATTTTCATAATGGTAGGAGTCGCTGCTTTAATTCTTGTAAAGTCAGTAATCTCAAATTTGTCATTCAATGGTACATTGAAATCAACTCTTATGAGTGCTCTTTTTCCCTTAAAATCAAAATCGTTAATGGTCTTCATTCGTCTATTATTTTGCTGTTGCTCGTTTTATTCTGTCATTAATGGCCCTTCCTAAGCCTTGATTCGGCACAAGTGCCGTAACTATGGTGTCAATATCTTCTCTTTGATCGAGGGCTCTTAAACCCGTAAACAATCGCCTAGCGGCTTCGTTCATGTCTCCACTTTTAGATAGAACAAACTGGTTCTCTAGATCAAGACCTTCGATATACTCATTAAATACTAGCGCTCCAATTCTTGAAGTATCCCCTATCAGTTCTAGGTGAAAATCCTCCACCAACAGGATCTGAGTGTTCGGGGCGTAGTGACTTTTCAACATACCTGGTGCATCCGGTTTAGAGCTAGAGTGGAGGTTAATTTCAACTCGGCCAATAACTGTTTCAATAGCCTCAATAGATAAGCCCCCTAGCCTTAATACTCTTGGAGTAGCTGACTCAAAGCTTACTATGGTTGACTCTATGCCTACGATACAAGGTCCGCCATCTAATATATAATCCAACTGATCACCAAGTTGCTGATTTACATGTTCAGCTGTTGTTGGACTTACATACCCGAAAGGGTTAGCACTTGGTGCAGCCAATGGAAAGTCTAGTAAACTCAATAGGTTTTGTGTCAATTCATGCGCAGGTACTCGAATGGCTACCGTATCTAATCCTGATGTCACTAAATCTGGTATAATTGACTTCCTCTTCAGTAAGATGGTTAATGGACCTGGCCAATGTTTAGCCGCTAACGCTTCTGCTTGGGATGGAATTTCTTCTACAAAAGCCCTCGCTTGTTCAATACTCGAAACGTGGACGATTAAGGGATCAAATGAAGGACGATTCTTGGCCTCAAATATTTTAGAGACAACTTCCCCATTCAAAGCATTTCCCGCAAGGCCGTAAACCGTCTCTGTCGGAATGGCTACAAGGCCTCCTGATTCGAGAACTTGCCTCGCACGGTTTATATCCCCTCCAATTTCAGCCATTACTGATTACAATTCTGCCCAATGGCCTCTGAAGCACCTTCGAAGTTTAATGATTGGGCACTGAGTAGATATTCACACCCTTCAGGTTTATTATCTTTGGCTAACTCAGCTAATCCAAGCCAATAATAAGCCTCCCCGTAGTCTGGTTGTATTTCTATGGCCTTTTTCAAATCATAAATGGCATCTTCAGGATTATTAATTCTCAGCTCTGCCTTTCCTTTGTTGAGGTAAAGCAACGCATTATTAGGTTCAAGCTGCAGCGCAAATTGAAAGTCAAAAAGTGCTCGGTCAAATTCTTGATACTTAAAAAGGAGTGCTCCTCGATTAGCGTAAGCATCCGCTATATCGGGTTGAATATTGATTACATAATCGTAATCTAGCATTGCTTCGTTATCCTGTCCAAGGAGGCGATAAGCATTCCCTCGGTTAAAGAAAGCGCGATAATTTGTGGTATCACTATTTATGGCAGTCCCAAAAATAGTGATCGCCTCATCTAGTTGACCAAGCCTAAGGAGCGCTACTCCTTTTGCATTTAAGGCTGGGTAGTTTAGAGGGTTCTTATCTAGTAGTTGATTAAAAGTCTTCACTGCTTCGGGGTAATTATTCGCACCCATAAAGTTTCTTCCTTCAGTGAGTAACTCTTCTTCCGAAGGAGCACAACCTAATAGGAAGCATGAAAAAATGATTAAGAATTGAAGTCCGGCTTTAGCTCGCATGTATTTGCTTTAAGCCTGTAAAGATAAAGCAAGCTTACTACACCTGAAAGGGTTATTGTCTAGTAAGGATTACCCTTTTCACCGTATTTTCTCTCAAGTGTGTTATGCGGATTAGATATACGCCATCAGGAACGGGATTTCCCCGCGTATTCGTGCCATCCCAGAAGAACTCATTTTCACCAATAAACCCAAGCCCACTCGAGATAGTCCGAATTTGATTACCTGATGAGTCGTAGATTCTCATGAGTACAAAATTAGATTCTGGAAGGTTTACTCTTATCGTCACCAAATCGCTGAATGGGTTTGGAAAAACATTGCTGATCTCAACATTGTCTGAACCGGTGATCACTTCTGCCGGCACCACATTACTAATTTGAGAAGTAAACATACCTCGCCCGTGGGTGGCAGCTACTACTTTACCGTCTACTCTCCTATAGTCGACCATGTTAACCACCGTGTTTCCAATACCTTCGGCTGATTCAAGACTCCAGTTAGTTGGCTGATCATTGATTAATGAGGTGCTATAGAGCCCAGTACTCGTAGCGGCCATATATAGCTTTGAGCCATCAATAATTGGTACAATGGTCACCCATCTTACAGAAGGTCCATTGCCTTCACCCGATGGATTCTCTTCTAAGCTTCCCGAAATATCAATGAAACTTTCGCCACCATCTGTGGATCGAAAAATACTCGGGATTCCATAATTCGAAAAGGATACTACGATTTCGTCTGCATTAGTAGGGTCAATAGCGATGGACCTGATGTAGCCATCAACAGGAAAGCGCGTTCCCGTAATATCTTCTACATCATATACTTCTGTACTAGCATCGGTGATCTTAAATAATCGACCTGTGGACGTACCATAATAGACGATGTTTTTCGGTGTGGTTGAGACCTGAACTGCAGTGATTGTTCCATCGGATATCTCAGTCTTGTTTAGTCGGGTCCAGTTGGTAGACGTAGTGCTCTGTGAGGCTGTAAGTATTTGTGATAAGTTTCTATTCCTCCAGAGAAAATCCCCTCCCGCTAAATACATGCGATTAGCATTCGTAGGGTCGAGCACGTATGGATTGATAAACTGATACGGCTGTGATGGATCCGTTCCTCCTCCTGTTGGATCTACTCTGGCAAAAGAGGTCAGTTGAAAGTTCTCGTTGAGAGAAAGTCGGAATATTCTAGAATTCTGGAAAGACATGTAATAGAATACTCCGATCGGTGTGGAGGCGACAAAGCCACCATCTCCACCAAGTACACGTGTTCCATTGTCAGGTGTATTAATGGCTGTATTGGTCGTGAGCAGGGTCCCATTATCCTGAGTCCCACCAAACACAAAGTCATCTGGTGGGTATTTGCTAAATGCGCTAGTATAGAATTGTGTAGTCACATAACCATTGTTCAATGAGCTATAACTTACGTTTTCGGCACGACTGTCCTCAGTAACAAACACGCCTCCATCATTAAAAGAGATCATTCTATCGGGTTGAGAGGGAGAAAATATTACCCCATGCTGATCTGGATGATGATTTGGATAGATTCTAGCACCATCTTCTTCGGGATCATATCCTCCGATCCAAGTGATTCTGCTATTTGTAGAAAAAGCATCTGTGGAGCGATAAATATTGGTTCCCCCGATAAAAACTACATCTGGATCTGTTGGATGAACGGACACAAATAAATCATAAGAGTTTTGAGAATCGAAAGCTTCAAGGTTATTCGAACCGTTCGGAATATTACTTGATAAATTAATTCGCTGCCCTGTTTGAAGGTTGTATCTATACAAAGCGTAATCACTCACTTGATCAATTATAAAATACAATATGTTAGGGTCAGACTTAGACGAGCCAATTTCAATTCTTCTAGAATTAGTGTCGATAAGATTGAGCAAGAGTGTCCACGTCACACCATCTACAGAAGAGTACACTCCGGCTTGTGGTGCCCCCACAGTGGTTTGGTTTGTGACACTACTCAGAGAGGCTATCAGCACATTATCGGCTGTGCGATGAATATCAGTATAGAAAATAGCAGGGATTGTATTCAGATCGCCATCTAAGGGGAAATTGAGCAGGTCATTACCTAAAACGGTAGTCCAATTCTCACCTCCATCAGTCGACCGTACGATCCCCCCATATACTGCTGCCAGTACTTCGTCATCAGTGCCATTAGGGTTCGTGGTGATATCCCATACGTATTGAAATGGAGAATTAAACAACCCTGGAGAATTAGTCTGGGTAGACGTTAAGGGCCTCCATGACACCCCGTTATCTAAAGATTTAAAAATTCCATCTCCCCTAAAAGGTGCCCCGGGGGCTCTTGAAGAATTACCTACCAACTCTCCTGTTCCGTAATACCAAATATCTTCCTGTCCAAGCTTTACGTTTTGGGTAATTGCAGTCACGCTTTGTATGTCTTCCGCAAGTGAAGTACTAAACCAGTTTTGTCCTTGATCAATTGTACGCCAAGTGCCACCTGAAACACCACCGGCTATCATTATATTTTCATCTCGAACATCCATGACCACAGCACGCGTTCTGCCCCCAAAGTTATTTGGACCTACTTGATTCCAGCTTAAAGATTGAAGTGAAGCGCTGCCTTTACTATTGCTTCTTTGAAAACGCTGCCCATTGAGTAATTGCTTTTGATAGCTCTTCGCGGCAAAGCCGAGCTCCTTCACTCTAATATTCGTTGGGATTTCACCAGTAGTTGGATTGATTAGTAACTGGCGCTCATACTCGCTTCGTGATTGTCTGTCTTCGCGCCCTTCAATCTCAGATTTTAAGTTTTCTATCGTGGGTACTTCGTCAAGCTGTTCTTGTTCAGGAACAAAACTCCAAGCAATTGCAAAAATAACATAGAAGAGAATTCCAATAAGTAAGTAGTTCTGCCGCTTTAGGTTACTCATAAGTTTTATTATAACGCATGACTGGACGAAGGTTTCATCCTTTCAATCACATTTTTGCCCTTATTGTTTCAGTTTTCTTGATCATTCTTAGCATAGACTCATTACCATTACACAAGGCAGGAATATCATCGAAGGCCTTCCATGCTACAGCTATCGACTCATGGTTCTTCTGAACCTCTTCTTCAAGATCTGCAACAAATAAGAACCTAACGTCATAATGGTCATGCGCTGGTATGCCTTTCCTTTCGGGAATTGTATGAATATCAATATCAAAAATCCCTTCAGTGTAGAATCGTGTATTTGAAAGACCCGATTCTTCTTCAAGTTCCTTTCGAGCCACCTCCCTTAAGTCTTCTATACCATCAGCGTGCCCGCCCAATTGAAGCCATCTATTTAGCTTAGCATGGTGGGTTAGCAAGGCTAACTCAAAGTTCTTGTCAACTACCCAAGCTGAGGCTGTAAAATGAGCATGGAGCAAACTCCTCTCAAAACAGTTAGAGAAAGAAAGCAATGCTATCATCCGATCTCTAAAAGCCAATTCCTCTTTAAAATCACTCTTATAAGAGGTCAGTTCTGCTTTAAGCTGCTGCCGATTAGACCCCATCTGATATGACAACATTGGCCTTATTCACCTTGCCTTTGGATAATTCACTGATAATTTCACCACCATCTGAATTATCCATATCGCCCTTTCGAACAATCACATAATAGGATCTCGTCTCTAGGTTTTTAAACGTCACTCTACCCTTTCTGTCTGTAAGCTGATATGGCTGCACAGCGTTCGTCTCTTTTATATAATCAGCCTCATTTCGATAAATCGTTACCCTAGCGTCTTCGACTACATTTCCCAAATCATTTAGTACTGTGATTTTCAGTTTAGTAGAAAAAATCTGTGCCGAAGCTTCTTGCGTTTGCGCAAATGCTAGGAATGAAACAAGTGAGATTAAGATTAGTCTTTTCATGTCTGTATAGGTTTGAACAATTGTTCTATTAATTCTGAAAATGGTTTTGCTTCAGAATAGAGTCTATCCTGATATACGTTTGCCATAAGCTTTAAATAGCTCGGCTTCCTATCAATTTCTGTTTTCTCAATTAAAATATTTCCGAATTTCTGATTGGCCACGCCATTCAGGTCCTCAGCTATTGGTTTCAAATACCATTTTTCAATAGTCTCTTCATAAGTCTCTTTGTCTAAAATCCTCCTATCCCCTTGAGATAACTTATACCCTTGCTCGAGCCCTCTTTCTTTCAGAAAATCAAACACAAAAGTGAAGCTATCCGGACTAAACTGGTCATTAAAGCTGACAGCAAATCCATTTGAATATTGCGAGTCCAATAGATGAACGTCTACAGCAGAAACTATGCCTTGTTTCTTCATGAAATAGCCTCGCTCTACATCTGCTATTAAACTATTGGCATTTTCTGTCACTTTCCATGCTTCGTACTGCTGGATTTCCTGATCAGACCGCTTGAGCACTTCATGGACAAAAGCGGCTTTAGGGCTTTGCCTACCAAATAATTTACCCACCACATCATCAAAGAAACTCATGTTATAAATGTATGAATTAAATGTAGCTGTTAAACCTATTTATGGGTTCTTGAGATATTTAAATGGCCAAAATCGTTGTAATGAATCTCACCATGATCGATCAATTCAGCCAATAAATCTAAGAAGATTGACTTATCTCTCGGAACTAAGTTTTCAACCAGCTTGTCCTCAGTTAACTCGTGTGATTGAGTCAATGTTTCAAGGATCTGATCCTTGTAGCGTAAACGTTCCTTTTCATCATCGCCATGCTTTGCTTTTTCTACACAGTTATCACAAACACCACAACTATCGTAGTCCTCCTCACCGAAATAGGATAGCAAAATTTGTGTTCTGCAATTATCTCGTTGATGCACATAGGCAACGACTGCCTCCATTTTAGCCAGCTTCAACTTTCGTTTGGCCTCTAGCGCCTTCTGATCAATTGGCAATTGATTAATTGGCAGTTTTGGAAGGAGAAAAGTCAGTTGTGGCTGATCTTTTTGTTTTTGGTAATCAATGATGTCACGCTCGGCTAAAGAATTCAACGAGTTCCGAACTTGATCTGTTGATGCACCTAGTAATGCTGCAAGGTTCGTTTCTTGAATTTGGATGCTTTGATGATACAATTCTCCGCCATATAGGCGCAAGAGCCCTTTGATAATGGGATCGAATCCGGAGTTGGATACTTGAAACTCATACATCTTTCGCTGATCTAGAAGAAAAATCAACCTTGACGGACTGAAGAATGCTTCAGTCAGGTGAATCAACCCATACTCTTGCAGTGCCTTTACAGCATTAAAAACCTCTAATGGATGCCTATCAAAGCGTTTCGAAAATTCTTGAAAATCGAAATCAAAGCTCGTCTCGGGGTGGCTTCCGTTGGCAAGCTGAAAATAATTGCCTAGCATTTGATAGACGTCTTTAATCAGCGGCATAGCTGGTAATGACTGCTCTGTCTTCTTCCTTAAGTCATCAATGTCTTTTTGATTACTAATAATCAAAGCGAAGGCCTTGCGCTCGTCTCTTCCCGCACGACCTGCTTCTTGATAATAAGACTCTAGGTTATCGGGCAAATCCATGTGCGCTACCAAACGCACATTGGCCTTATCAATACCCATTCCAAAAGCATTGGTTGATACCACTACTCTTGTTCTGTTATGAATCCAATCTTCTTGCCTTTGGCTTCGCTCTTCATGTGTAAGTCCAGCATGATAGAAATCTGCAGATATGCCATTACTTCGGAGCATTAAAGCTATTTCCTTAGCATGCCGCCTAGTAGATACATAAACTACGGAAGACCCTCCAACCCTATTTAACGCCTCCAAAAGCTTCCTTTCTTTGTGTTCTTCAAAACGAACGGAATAGGAAAGGTTAGCTCTAGCAAAACTCTTTGTAAAGACTTTGGGCTTTTTAAAAGCCAACTTTTCCTGAATATCCTTTCTCACCTTTGGAGTAGCCGTTGCGGTAAGGGCAATAACTGGCGTCTCAGGCAAGAGCGCTCTCAGTTTTTCAATTTCTAGATAGGCAGGCCGAAAGTCATAGCCCCATTGCGAAATACAGTGGGCTTCATCCACAGCTATTAATGAAACGCCACGTGTTTCATTTACCCTTTTAATTCTTGCTTGAAAAATCTCAGTTTTTAGCCGCTCTGGAGAGCAGTAGAGGAATTTGAGGTCAGAGTTCACAGCATTATCCAGTGCATGATCAATTTCTCGCTTTGATTGACCTGCGTGCAGCGCAATGGCCGAGATTCCTCGCTGTTTCAACTGATAGACTTGGTCTTTCATTAATGCGATAAGCGGAGACACCACTAAGCATAAGCCAGGCTGTGCCATCGCTGGAACTTGAAAACAAATGGACTTTCCTCCACCTGTTGGAAGTAGTGCCAATGTATCATGCCCATCAAGTACAGATTGAATGATATCTTCCTGCAAAGTTCTGAAGGCATCAAAGCCCCAGTATTGCTTTAGAATATCAATCGGTTGGTCCATAATTGAAACTATAAAATATTTTGTCTCTTAGTTAGTCAATCGAAGTGATCGATCTACTTTTGTTTGTTCAGAAATGCGGCAATTCCTTTTTGACAATCTTCCGAAGCCCTTGCCTTGGCATTTTGTACTGCGGCATGATTAAGCCCGTCCTCTAAACTCATTTCTTGTACCTGGGCGATCATCTGCTTAGTCGCTGCCATCGACTGACTCGAATTATTCTTAACAAGATTTTTTGCAAATTCATACACCTTCTCATCAAGGTCCTCAACTGACACTACATCATTGATCATCCCAAGACGCTTGGCTTTAGCAGCATCAATCAGATCACCTGATAGTAAAAGCTCCTTCGATTTTCCTTCCCCGATTTTTCTAAGTAAAAACACCATCACAATCGCAGGAATAAACCCAATTCTGACTTCCGTGTAACCAAATTTTGCATGAGAAGCAGCATAGGAAAAATCACAAAGTGCAGCTAAGCCACTGCCTCCAGCAATGGCATGCCCTTGAATTTTAGCGATTACAACTTTCGGGTGGGTATAAATTTGATAGAAAAGCTCTTTTAAATGATTTGAATCCGCTAAGTTTTCCTCATACGTATTTTTCTGAAGCTCTTGCAAATAGCCTAAGTCTGCTCCCGCGCAAAAGGCGTCACCAGCCGCAGCTAGCACAATCACTTTTGCTTCATCATCAGCCGCAGCGGAAGCAAAGGCTTCTTTTAATTCAGTCACCACTAAGGCATTTAAAGCGTTCCGCTTCTCAGGTCTGTTAAGGGTGATCGTTGCGATTCGATCGGTGATTTTATAGGTTACAAATTGCTTCTCTTCCATCGCTTGCTAAAATACCCATCCTGTAGAATGGAATGGTAGTTAATATTTAAAGAATCTGACTGACTTACCAATGATCGATCAATATACCAACTGTTAGTGGGATCGATGATTAGCTGGTTGAAACTTATCTTCCCTTCCAGTTGACTCAAATCATTTAATGCATTCTTACCCAAAATTAACCAATCCACATCAATGGAAGCTGAAGACTTCAGTCTACTGAGCACCTTTTGATCTAAATAAAGAATCTTAGCTCCTTTAAAAGTAATTAACGTGCCCAGAGGAGTGAAAGCCTCCACTACCTTAAGTTTATCATATATCGGTTGCTGTTTACTTCCTGAGCGCAATCTCTTCGGGTATAGATGAAACCTTTGGCCCTTACCATCTGCTCTATATGAGGAGTCTGCCAACAAGTAAGACTCAAATCCACTCCTAAAGTCAAGCACATTACTTCCGGAAACATCCATCACACTAAATTCATTTGTCTGAGCGAATTGAGAAAAGTGCCATACTTGAGAAACAGCTAATACTACACTGAAGACTAATGCATACTTAATGAAAACGAATCTCCTTTTGACCAAAAAAACGATCGCACAACACATTAGTCCGTAAATGATCCAGGTATCAAGAATAGATAAGTAAATACCATCCAAAGTGCTTCCGGGCAATTCACTAATCCAGAAGACAAGTCCATTTACAGCAACGATAAATTTGGTTACTAACCAACCTAATGTTCCAGCAACTACCGAAACCGCTGAAGTCGATAGCAAAAGTAAACCTGATGCTAAAATCACAAATGCCGCTGGAATGATAAAGAGGTTGGACAGCAAGAAGTAGGTTGGGAATTGGTGAAAGTACAGTACACTCAAAGGTGCAGTGGCCAATTGCGCGGCAATTGAAACACATGTAATCGCCCAAATTTTATCTATAAGCCAATGGTCAAATTGAAACAAAGCATACAGCTTTGGTTGAATATAAACGATGCCAAAGACAGCCAGATAACTCAGCTGAAAACCAACACTCATAATGAGGTAAGGGTTGTAGAGCAATAAAGCCAAAGCTGAGGCCGCTAGGGTGTTATAGATATTAGTATTGCGTGACAATGCCCGCCCGATAGCAATGAAACTAAACATGGTGACTGCCCTCAAAACAGATGGTGAAAGACCTGTTAATAGTGCGTAAGACCATAACATGAGCATACTCAAAATGGCGAGCCACCACCGATACTTCCTTTTGGATAGACCGATTCTTTTAAGGACTAAGAAGACTAGAGCGTAAATAATTCCGACATGCAGGCCCGAAACGGCTAAAACGTGCATTGCCCCTGTAGCTGAAAAAGCCTGAATGACATCATCTTGAAGATCGTCTTTTACACCAAGCACCAATGCGAGTGTAATACCTCTAGCCCGGTCATCTGTGATAAGAGCACTAATGATTTCTATACTCTCAGATCTCAAGTAATTGGCTTTCTTCACAAACCAATTCATAGGCTCATGGCCAATTACTGTAAACTGATCGCCAATAAATTGTTGATGATAAATGCGGTTATAGGTCAGATACCTGCGATAGTCAAATTCGCCAGGATTGGCTGGAGGGGAAGTCGTTTCAGGCTTTCCGGTCACATAAAGCAAGTCACCGTATTTTACACTTTTGCCATTCTCTAAATCAAGGTAAGCACTGATCACCCCATCCGAAAGCTCCCAGTTGCCATCAATCAGTACTTCATATACCTCTAACCGACAACCAATACTCTTCTCTTTGGCTTCAGGGCTCTCAACAACGAGTGCCTTGTATGCCTCAATGACACCCGATTGATTCAACAAATGGTCGAGTCGGGCCTCATCTTTATAGCCCTCCAACCGCTGAGTCCCAAGTCCAAAAAGGAGAAAAAAGGCAAGGAAGGCTAATACAACTTGGTATCTGAAAGAGCTTTTTGAACTGAGAAAGAAATATAATATGATACCAGCAAATAGAAACTCCCAAGGAATCAGTACGAAAGTCCCCAGATAATGAAAACCCACTATTCCTAGTGCAAAGCAGATGGTAAGTCTTAATAATGGGAAAGCTGAAAAATACATTAGTTTAATTTATCTAAGTATTAGATAAATTAAACTAATTAATAGATTAGAATCAACTCAAGGTTTTCTTCATAAGGAAATGCTCGATACCAGCCTCTACGAATTTATCACCTACTTTTTCAAACCCGTAGCGTGCATAAAGCGGCATGGCATCCAATTGAGCATGCATATAAAGCAAAGTACCTGCCTCGAAAGTCGCAGCAATTTGAACTATTGCAGTTTGAACTAGCCTCTTACCTACTCCTTTGCCTCTGTGTTCCTTCAAAACGGCAAATCTTTCAAGCTTTACACCCTTATCCGTAGTTCGGTAACGACTCGTCCCAACGGGTTCGCCAGTGATGTAAGCAATGAAGTGAATTGACTCTTCATCAAGGCCATCAAATTCCTCCTCAGGGGGACATTCTTGCTCATCGATGAAAACTATTTCTCTAATCTTGAAAGCTTCCTGCAATTCCTGATCAGTCTCTATTTTTTTTACTCGTATCACTTTTGGTTTGTTCTTTGTCGTATGCTGTTATAATATCTTTTACAAGTTTATGCCGAACCACATCCTTGGTTGTTAGTTCAACGGTAGCAATGCCATTTACGTTACTCAACAATCGTACAGCCTCTGAAAGGCCCGATTTCTGATGACGCGGTAAATCAATCTGTGAGCCATCACCTGTCACAACAACCTTGGAGTTAGGACCCATTCGCGTTAAGAACATCTTCATCTGCATAGAAGTAGTGTTCTGTGCTTCGTCAAGCAGTACGAATGCATTATTCAATGTTCTTCCTCGCATATAAGCTAAGGGAGCAATTTCTATAATATTGTTCTCTTGATAGTGCTTCAGCTTTTCGATTGGGATCATATCAACCAAGGCATCATAGATTGGTCTTAAATACGGATCAATCTTTTCTTGAAGATCACCTGGTAAAAAGCCCAAGTTCTCTCCAGCTTCAACCGCAGGGCGGGTAATAATAATTTTCTGAACTTCTTTGTTCTTCAATGCCCTGACGGCCAGCGCCACAGAAATAAATGTTTTTCCTGAACCTGCCGGTCCAATGGCAAAAACAAGGTCATTGTCTTTCACCGCTTTTACCAAAGCGCGCTGATTGGCAGTTTTCAGCTTTATGCCTGCCCCCCGAGTTCCGTAAACGAGCGTTTCATCTTTATCATCAGAAGCCATGTACTCCGACTCACGCTTAATGTATGCTTCTACATTTTCGCCTGTGATTTTCCCATACTTATGGTAGTGTTTAATAAGTGCATGAATCACATCGTTGATCTGAATAATCTCCGATGCGTTACCCTTTATAAGGATCTCATTCCCCCTAGAGACAATTTTACTCTTAGGAAATGCTGAGGCTATCTCTTTAATATTTCGATTTCCTATACCTAGGAAATCTACCATAGCCATGTTTTCAAGTGTGATGAGCTTTTCTACCAAGTGTAAGAAGCGATTTTAGTGATTGTCTAGGCTTAAAAATTCGATATTTTTGTTGGCGACTAAATTATAGAATAAACGCCAATAGTCATTCATGACACTCATCACTTTCACATCAGATTTTGGATTAAGTGACCATTACGTGGCATATACCAAAGTGGGCATTCTAAAAGAGTACCCAGAAGCCAACATTATTGACATAAGTCATCAGATCAAACCATTCGATTTGGCACATATGTCTCATGCTATTCAATCTGTTTTTCGTGAATTTCCCACTGGGACGGTTCATTTAATCGGAAATGAGCGTACTCAAAAAACTACTTCTTACATTATTGCCATAATTGAGGAACATATTTTTGTAAGCCCGAATAATGGCGTGCTCAGTTTGATCAGTGAAAAATCACCCACTGATTTATTTGAGATCGACCTAGACGAAGGCGAGGGTTTTGCAAAGTTACCAGCTATAGCCGCAAAACTGGCAAAAGGTGAGCAACCGGGTTCATTCGGAAAACCTACCGAAAATTTCACTGAATATATATCACGAAAAGCTCGTGCAACTAGAAAAGAGATTGCTGGCCATGTCATTCATGTAGATCATTATGGCAATCTAATGACCAATATTGAAAAGACAGATTTCGATATTCTCAGCCAAAACAGAAACTATAGAATCACCTTTGGGAGAGATGCCGTGAGCCAGGTCAATACCCACTTTTCTGACGTAGACCCCGGCGAAGTATTCTTCATCTTCAATACCAGCAACAAATTGATGCTAGGAATAAATCAAGGACATGGCGCTCAATTGTTAGGGCTCGAATATGACAGCCCGATCATCATAAAATTTGAAGAGTGATGCTAATTCGAATAGTGAGAATGACCTTTCTACCAGAAGAACG